>Ga0302325_10025422_pt1 | contig 12304 bp, 12 predicted proteins | sample Palsa_T0_2_FD_201948 | JGI IMG/M metagenome (GOLD analysis project Ga0302325, IMG submission 201948) | Peat permafrost microbial communities from Stordalen Mire near Abisko, Sweden - Palsa_T0_2 | ecosystem: Environmental > Terrestrial > Soil > Palsa > Peat permafrost | place: Sweden: Abisko...
CGGAGCGAAGGTGCAGAATGTACCCGTCGCGCATATGGGAGTGGTAGCAAGCGGCGTGCCGGTGTTGAGGATAGTCATGGAAGGGTTGGCGAAAGTCAGGTCGAGACTGGTGTAGTTGCCCGCCGCCACGCCGAGCGTAGTTAGCAGCGCGGAGTTGGTTTGGAGCTGGGTGATCTCAAACGTCTGCGGGCTGGTGATCAGAGCCACGTTTCCGGGCTGCAAGGTGGCGCCAGTGATGGTGATTTCAAATGATAGAACGTCCACTGCGGAGGCTGGCTGATCGGTGACGACGATGGTGAGCGGAGCGGTGTTGCCACCGCTGGTGAGGCCCCCGCCGCCGGAGCCTTTAAAACTGGAGGGTGTGCCGGTGCAGCCGGCGAGAAAAGCCACGCCGCCCAAAAGCATCACCGCTGCATACTTGCCGATATTCGCCATTCCGAACCCCTCCGGCCGAAACCTGAGACTAATAGAGTTTACTCTGGATCGGGCCGCGGGCCGTCCGTCGGTGCCTAGAGCGATACGGTGGGATCGGGTACACGCCGGGCAGGTCCGCCAGCCCTGGCGCGGCGCCTCAGATTACGGAAAGCTGCTTGCCCGCGCGCCCCATGATTTCCAGGGCACGCACCAGGTCAGCACGCTTATGGGTGGCCGAAACGATGGTGCGCAAACGGGCTTTGCCTTCGGGGACCGTCGGGTAGCCGATGGCCGAGGCGAAGACGCCGTCGGCAAAAAGCTGCTTCGAGAACGCGAAAGCTTTGGCGGCTTCGCCGACCATCACGGGGGTGATCGGGGTTTCGCTTTTGCCGGTCTGAAATCCCAGTTTCTTCAGGCCGCGCTTGAAAAATTTTGTGTTGGACCACAACTTTTCTACCAGCCGCTCCCCGGCGTCGGAATCGAGCAGCTCGAACGCCGACTGGCAGGTGGCGACCACCGAGGGCGGATGCGAAGTGGAAAAGAGTAACGGCCGGGCGCGGTGATAGAGAAATTCGATCAGGTCGTGCGAGCCGCAGACGTAGCCGCCCAGGGAGCCGATGGCTTTGCTGAGCGTGCCCACCTGGATGTCGACGCGGCCGTGGCAGCCGAGATGATCGACCGAGCCGCGTCCGTTGCGGCCGAGAACACCGGAGGCGTGCGCGTCGTCAACCATCATGATGCAGCCGAACTTTTCAGCGAGGTCGCAGAGCGCAGGCAGTGGAGCGATGTCGCCTTCCATGGAGAAGACGCCATCGGTGATGAGCAGTTTTTTCCCGGGCCAATTAGCGGTCTCTTGCAGGATGCGTTCGCAATCGGCCAAATCTTTGTGCTTGAACACGCGGATGGTGGCTTTGGAGAGCCGCGCGCCATCGATGATCGAGGCGTGATTCAATTCGTCGGAAACGATCAAATCCTCTTTGCCGAGAATGGCGGAAACGGTGCCGGCGTTGGCGGCAAAACCGGACTGGAAGACCACGCAGGCTTCGACGTTCTTGAAGCGGGCGATTTGCTGTTCGAGGTCCATGTGCATTTTCATGGTGCCGGCGATGGTGCGGACGGAGCCGGAGCCGACGCCGAATTTGCGGGTGGCATCGATGGCGGCGCGGCGGAGTTTGGGATGAGTGGTGAGGCCGAGATAATTATTGGAGCTGAGGTTGATCACCTCGCGACCATCGAAAGTGGCGATGGGTTTCTGTTCGCCATCGAGGAGGCGCAATTGGAAATAGAGATGTTTCGCCTTCAGGTCTTCGAGTGCGTCGTGTAAGTAGTGCAAGGACGATTGTTTTTGCGGTGCGCTTATCGGTGCGGGCGTGGTCATTCGGGAGTCCTTTCATTTGCGGAATCGGTAGCGCTCGCGGTCAGCGGGGAGCGCACCAGCCTGGCAAACCATTATAAGCCAGAGAAGGGCGTCAGTGCGGCAAGCCGTGGGGATACAACAGCACTTTGCCGGCTTGTCCTTTTTCCAACATGGCGAACGCGTCCGCGAAGCGCTCGAGCGGCATCTCCTCGCGAAACAGCGGATCGAGTTTCAGGCGGCCGGAGCGCAACAGTTCGGTCATCTGCACCCAGGTGCCGAACATTCTGCGGCCGAATATTCCGTGCACGATCGCCCCTTTGAAAATGATGTCGTTGACCAAGTCCATGGTTACTGGTTCGGCGGGAATGGCCAGCAGGGCGGCGCGTCCGCCGTTGCGCAACATTTGAAAGCCCTGGTGGATCGCGGTTGGGTTGCCGCTCATTTCCAGGAAGACGTCGACGCCCGCGCCGCCGGTGGCTTCGCGAACGTGGGCCACCACGTCGCCCTTGGTGGGATCGAGGGCTTCGTCTGCGCCCATCTGCTTGGCCATTTCGCGGCGGTGCGGATTTACTTCGGTGGAAAATAGTGTGGAGCATCCGCACACGCGGGCCACCGCTACCGCCATCAGGCCGATCGGGCCCGCGCCGGTGACCACCACCGTTCGGCCGGCGATTTCGCCGGAGAGCACGGTGTGAACGGCGTTGCCCAGCGGATCCAGAATGGCCGCGTAGCGTTCGGGAATGGCCGGATCGATTTTCCAGATGTTTTGTTGAGGGATCCGCACGAACTCGGCGAAGCAGCCGTCCAGATCGATGCCGATAATCTTCAAGTTCTGGCAGAGATGCGGATCGCCCACCTGGCAGGGGCGGCAGTGTCCGCAATTCACGTGCATTTCCGCGCTGACGAAATCGCCGGGCTTGGTGGTGGTGGTGACGTCCGAGCCCACTCTTTCCACTACCCCGCAAAATTCGTGTCCGAACGTCATCGGCGGATGAATCCGCGACGCTGACCAGGGATCCCAGTGGTAAATGTGCAGGTCGGTGCCGCAGATCGACGCGGCGCGCACGCGGACCAGCACTTCGGTTGGGCCCGGCACGGGAATGGGCACGGTTTCGAGTTGCGCGCCCCGTTCCGGTCGAACCTTGCGCAGCGCTTTCATGGTTGTAGTCGGCATGAGTCGTACGACGGAGCGCCGCGAGCGGCGCCAGCTATCGAAATGGTAGCACGGGAATGGCGGCGCGGCGCGTCCGCGGTTCGCCGTGTTCCGCGACGCGTTAATCGCGGCGTTTTGGCGGATTTTCCGCTACAATGCCCGCGCGCTGGAGAACGTGTGGTGCGACAATCGGAGGTTCCAGTGGGGTTTCAGCAACGGCTGAGCGAGATTCGTACCGGGTTTGAGACGGCGTTCTGGGTGGCCAACGTCAGCGAGTTGTTCGAGCGCCTGGCGTACTACGCGGCGTTTGCGTCTCTGGCCAATTACTTGCATGAGGCGCTGGGATTTTCCACCGAGCAGACCAGCAACCTGGCGGGATTTTTCGGAGGGCTGGTGTGGTTTCTCGCGATCGTGGGCGGGGCGCTGGCGGATCGGCTGGGATTTCGCCGCGCGCTCTCTACCGCGTACCTGATTCTGACCGCTTCCTACTTTCTGTTGGGGTCGATCGGTTCGTCATGGCTGGCTCCGGTGCGGAATGCGGTGCCGCTGTGGTGGCTGGTGCTGATTATTTTGGCGCTGCCGGCGCTGGGAGTTGCGCTGGTGAAGCCGAGCGTGGTGGGGACCACGGCGCGCGCATCGTCTGAAAACGTGCGATCGATCGGCTATTCGATCTATTACACGCTGGTGAATATTGGGGGCGCCGCCGGACCGTACATGGCGGCGGTGGTGCACACGCATCTGGGCGTCGCAAACGTATTTCGAGTTTCCGCCTTGTTTGTTTTTGCGATGCTGATCGCGGTGTTGTTGTTTTTTCGCGAGCCCGAGCGGTCGGGCGAAGCGCGCACGGCCACGCTGGGGCAGGCGGGACGCAATTTTCTTACGGTGCTTTCCAATCCGCGATTCATGCTGTTCCTGATTATTTTTTCGGGATTTTACGTGGTGTTCTGGCAGGAGTTTATTACTTTGCCATTGTACATTCATGCGTACATCGATCCAAACGCGAATGTGGAAATGATCCTGATCACGGATGCGGCCGCGGTGATGTGCCTGCAGATCATGATCAGCTATTTGCTGCGCAGTCTGGCGCCGTTCAAGGCCATCACCTTGGGCATGCTGATTTCGGGCTTAGGGTGGATGATCGTTTCCTTGCATGCGGCGGTGTGGACCGCAGTGCTTTCGATTTTCGTGGTGGCCGTCGGCGAGATGGTGCAGCAGCCGAGATACTACGAATATATTTCGCGGCTCGCTCCGCCGGGCCAGCAGGGAACTTACATGGGATTTGCGTTTCTGCCGATTGGGATCGGTTCGCTGGTGGGCGGCTGGCTGGGCGGGCGGCTGATGCACCACTTCGGCGAGGTGACCCACCATCCGGAGCGGATGTGGTGGGCGATTACCCTCGTGGGACTGGCGACGACGCTGTTGTTGTGGCTCTACGATATTTTCTTGAAGCCGGACGCGGCGAAGACGGCAGTGCCGCCGGCTTAAGCATCAGGATACAGACCGAATCGCGGAGAGGACAGCCCAGATGAAATTTCCCTTGGTGATGATTGCGGGTGTGGTTTGCGCGGTGGGTTTGCTGGTGGTGAGTCCTCCGGCGCAGGGGCAGAGCGGCGGCGCGGAGAAGAAGAATTCCAAGACGGCGGAAGAGGCGGCGCGAGGGAAGGGACAGTTCAAGGACAACTGCGTGATTTGCCATTTCGAAACCAGCGACAAGAAGAAGGTGGGGCCGGGGCTGAAGGGATTTTCGTTGCGGACTACGTTTGCGGACGGCGCGAAAATCACGTATGCGCGGCTGCACGATCTGATTGCCAAAGGCGGAAAAGATATGCCGCCGTCTCTTGACGTTCTGAACGAAGCGCAGATTCGAGATCTGATTTCTTATCTGAAAACACTGTAAAGGGCTGGGCCCTAGTCAAGACGCGCGAGGGCTTCGAGGGTGGTGGCGGTCTTCGCACCGAGCGATTTTAATTCCCGCAGCGAGTTTTCTCCGCTCTTCGCATCGATCGCTTCAATCGCGTCGGTAATCACGGTTACGCGGCGGCCGCTTTCCAGCAGGCCTTTGGCGGCGCCACGCACGCAGTACTCGGTCGCTACGCCGAAGACGAAAAATTCCGGCGTGCTGGGCAAGCGATTTAGGACCTGCTTGATGTGGCTGCTCTGGAAGACGTCGATGGTTTGTTTTTCCATGACGATTTGCTGGTATTGGGAAAAATCATCGGGAAGCGTGAAATTCGGATCGTTGGGAATCGTGAAATATTTTTCAGAGAACGCTTCGGGGACGAACTTCGCGCCGGGGGTGCCGCGAACGCAATGCGCGGGGAATTGCTGGAACTCCGGATCGTCGGGGACGTGGCTGCATCCGTGGGAGACCAGGAAGACGCGGTTTTCACGGACCGCGTTGACCAGCTTGCGGATGTTGGGGAGGAGTTTTTCGGCGCCGGGGACGTATAGCTTTCCCTCCGGCAGCATGAAGTCTACCTGTGGATCTACTTCCCAGAAAATTGTGTTTTGGACCGGTGGCACTGTCGTTCTCCTGATTCGCTGCGCGCAGGTACAAGTACGAGTCTAACTATTGTGTGGCGAGATTCGCAACGGGGCGGATTGTTATAGATAGAAGCGGGGGACGCGCTGGCCTAGGGCGCATAGCAGGTCGGAGGTTACTGTGCCGATTTGGCGGGCGGCGTCGGAGACGAGTAATTCGGCGCCGTGGTCCGAGCCGTAGATCGTGGCTACGTCACCTAGGGCGACGTTGGGGATGTCGGTGACGTCGACCATCGAGAGATCCATGGAGACTACGCCTACTACGGGAGCCTCTTGGCCGCGGAGCAATACGTGGCCGCGATTGGTGAAGGCGCGGACCATGCCGTCGGCGTAACCTGCCGGCAGCACGGCGATTTTCGACGGTCGCTGGGTGACGAACGTTGCGCCGTATCCTATTGCTTGACCTGCTGCCACCTCGCGCAATCCGATAATGCGGGTGCGGAACGAGAGGCATGCGCGCAGCGGAACCTTGGCTTTGATTTCGGCGCGAATTTCCGGCGGCACGAACGACTGGTGGTAGCCGTACAGGATGGCGCCGGGGCGGACCAAATCGCTCCAGGTGGATGGCCGGGCGCAGATGGCGCCACTATTCGCGAGATGCACGATGCCTGGAGAAACTCCGGCGTGGCGCAGGCGCGCCAGCGCCTCGTGGAAGCGACGTTCCTGGCAGGCGGTTTGCTCGCTGGTGAAATCGTCAGCGGATGCGAAGTGCGTGTAGGTGCCTTGCAATTCCAGGTGCGGGCAATCGGCGAGCGTCGCGGCAAACTTTTCGATTTCGGCAGCGTCGATTCCCAGACGATTCATTCCGGTATTGATCTTCAGGTGGAACGGGACGCGCGCCCGTTTTCCGCGCCATGCCGGGCGGGCGGCGGCGCGTTCGAGCCACCGCAATTGTTCGAGATTGGTGACGGTGGGCGTTAGCGAATGGCGGAGGAGCTGCTTTTCTTCGCCCTGCCAGAAGCCGGTGAGCACCAGGATCGGCTGGCGAATTCCGGACTCGCGCAGATCGATTCCTTCGTTGGTGCAGGTGACGCCGAACCACTCGGTACCGGCTTTGGCCAGGATTTTGGCGATGGGGATGGCGCCCAGGCCGTAGGCGTTGGCCTTGACGACGGCCAGGATTTTTCGTTTGCGGCCCACCAGCCTGCGGATGAGACGCAGATTGTGGAGAATCGCGAAGGTGGAAACCTCCGCCCACACCGGACGCCCTTCCAATTGGATCGATCGATTCATTCCGTGGTCCTTTCAGGATGCCAGAGTCGCGCACGCGCGCGGGGGGAAAAATGGCGAGATCGAGAATCCCTTCGGCGGTGTAGTAAACATGGCGCAGTGGAGGGGGGCAGGCGGAGTGCCGAAGTTTGAGGAAATCGCAGCACCGCCCGCGAGAGCCTCAACCAATTGGATTTATGCGTAAGTGTCTGGGGCCGAGCTACGCGCGGTGCTGCAGTTAATTGGATACACACCGTGGGTGTGTTGAGACACAGCTGGTGCACAGTGGCGCCGAGTGTGACCCTGTGGCCCATTGAGCTTCAAAATCCGTAATTCGAAGGCTTGGAGAACCCACGTGTGAAACCGATACGTGGGGGATCCACTTCGCTTCGCTCAGCGCAGCCAAACCTGGCACGAACTAACGGCGTCCGAGTGCCGGAACGATTCGTTCAGCAGATTCTAATAATCGTTGGAGAATGCGTCGGGCGCGGCTTCTTCAAAGCGGGTGTGACGGCTTAGAAACGTGAAGTCGATCTTTCCGGTGGGTCCGTTGCGCTGCTTGGCGATCATCAGCTCGGCTTGATTGCGCTCTTCATCGGGCGCGTCGACTTTGTAGAAGTTTGGGCGGTGAATGAACATTACTACGTCGGCGTCCTGCTCGATAGCGCCCGATTCGCGCAAATCGGATAGCACCGGCTTGCGGTCGTCGCGTTCGGGAGCGCGGGTGAGCTGGCTGAGAACCACTACCGGAACTTTCAGTTCCTTGGCCAGGCCTTTCATGGCGCGCGAGATGCTGGAAACTTCTTCGTTGCGGTTGCCGAAGCGGCCGCGCGCGGAGACCAACTGCAGGTAATCGACGATGATCAGGGACAGGCCTTTGTCGCGCTTGAGCCGCCGCGCCTTGGCGCCCATTTCCATTACGGTGGAGGAAGCGGAGTCATCGATCCACAGCGGCGATTCCGCCAGATCGTTCAGGCCGCGGGTGATTTCTCCCCAGTCGGCGTTGGTCAGATGGCCGGTGCGGAACTTGTGGGCATCCACGCGCGCGCGCGAAGCCAGCAGGCGCATCAGCAGCGATTCTTTTGACATTTCCAGGCTGAAGATGGCCACCGGGGCGCGCGCCTCGATGTGTTTATTGAGCGCCACGTTCTCCGCGAGGTTCAGCGCCAGCGCGGTTTTCCCCATCGAAGGGCGGGCGGCGATGATGATCAGCTCGGAGGGCTGCAGGCCGGCGGTTTCGGTGTCCAGGCGGTGGTAGCCGGTGGATAAACCGGTGATGCGGCGGCCTTCGCTGAAAATTTTCTCAAGGCGCGGAAAGTTTTCGCGCACCAGGTCGCGCACGCCGATCAGGCCGGTGCGCACGCGTTCCTCGGCGAGTTCGAAGATCATCGACTCGGCGCGATCGAGAATGGCGTCGGCTTCTTCGCCGGCTTCGAGTGCTTGCTGCTGGATGGCGTCGGTGGCATGGATCAGTCCGCGCAGAACCGATTTTTCTTTGACGATGCGGGCGTAGTGATCGACGTTGGAAATGCGCGGAACGCCGTCGAGCAGTTGGGCGAGGTAGGCGGGGCCGCCGGAGGCGTCGAGTTCGCCGCTGCGGGCGAGGGTTTCGCTCAAGGTAATGATGTCGATGGCCTGCTGGCTCTCGGCGAGCAGGATCATGCGCTCGAAGATGCGGCGGTGCGAATCGAGGAAGAAATCGGCGGGGCGAAGCTTTTCGACGGCGGCATTGAGCGCGTGGTTATCGATGAGCACCGCGCCGAGGATGCTGCGCTCGGCTTCGAAATTGTGGGGCAGAGCGCGTTCGAGAGTGGGAGCGGTGGCCATGGATTAGGGGTTCGCCTTATTTTCGCCTAATGGATTTCTAGGCGCAATCATTTTTCGCCGAGGCTTGCCCGCGCGCTTTGGAGCAGCCGCATTTATTTTTTTCAGTGTGAGTGCATTGTGACCGCGAGGCGCGCGAGCGTCAATCGTACTGGATGATTCGAGGATGTGGAATTCACACGCGTTTGTGGAAAGCTATTTTAGTTTTTTCCCAACACCTCCGCGGCGTGGACTCTTCGGACCTGATTTTTTCTGGAGCCGTTTGACTTTCTTCGCGTGCTCGACGAGATCCGGAAGGACTTCGCCGGCTGGCTTCGCTCGTGCGAACATTTCCTTTGTCCATTCGGGACTGTCAGCGTCGACCAACGTTGGGCTGGGTCTCTTCCTCATGTGGTTCACCTCTGGGCGGAGCGGCGGCGATCGACTTTGGACGGGGTGTAAGGGGAACTGTACTGTGCAGCGCCGCGTTGTGCGGCGCTGCCGCTGATGGGTACGCGCTTAGGCTTCGCGCTGGACGGTTAGCTTAACTGTGGCTACTACGTCGCGGTAGAGCTTGATGGGGATTTCGTAATCGCCTAGGAGCTTGATGGAGTCGGGGAGCTGGATCTTGCGCTTGTCGATCTCGAAACCTTGGGCGGCTAGGGCTTCGGTGATGTCGCCGGAGGTTACCGAGCCGAAGAGGTGATCGGTTTCGCCGGCTTTGCGCGAGAGGGTGAGAGTGACGCCGTTTAGCAACTCGGCTTGTTTGGTCGCGGCGTCCTTTTCGGTGGCTTCCTTCTTGGCGTAGCCGACGCGCAGGCGTTCGAGTTGTTTCAGGTTCCCGGGCGTGGCTTCCATGGCCAATTTGCGCGGGAGCAAAAAATTGCGGGCGTAGCCGGCGGCGACGTCGACTACTTCGCCGCGGTTGCCTAGCTTTTCTACGTCTTCTTGAAGGATGATCTGCATCGCGGTGTCCTCGAACTACATTTTAGTTGGCGGCTTTTGGGTGCGGCCGCTCGAAATTTGCTGACCTGGGTTGGCCTGCTCTAACTTGACTCCCTCGAACAGTTCGTCGTTCGGATTAAAACCCGCACCATTAACGCCGAAGAGGTGCGGCACCCACCATCCGAGTCAACATCAAAGACAAAACCAGAGTCAAAACCCCCACACGTAAACCCGATGTGTGGGGCACCCACCTGCAACAGCACACGACTAAAGTCAAAACACAGAGTCAAAACCACAAAGTCAAAACAACCGCGCTTTCCTGGCCTGGACTTGCGTCCGGACTACAGTTCGGCCGAGAAGGGTAGCAGGGCTATATTTTGGGCGCGCTTGATCGCTACGCCTAGCCAACGCTGGTGACGGGCGCAGGTGCCGGTCATGCGGCGCGGGAGAATTTTTCCGCGCTCCTGGATAAAGGACATCAGAACTTCGGCCTTCTTGTAGTCGATGAAATCGACGCGATCGACGCAGAAGCGGCAGACCTTCTTCTTGCGCACATACTGGCGCTTGCCGCGCTTGGGCGGGCCACCGGGGCCGCCACCGCCGGGACCGCCGCCTGGGCGTCCACCGCCCTGGCCACCGCCGGATCGTCCACCACCGGCGCGATCGCCGCCGGGACCGCCGCCACTCGAATGAGGTGCACCTGATTCAGACATTTGCTCTCCTTCAAACTCGTATCAGAAGTTTTACCGGCGTGAGCCGGATTATCTTGCCGCCCGAAAGCCGGGACTACGCGGTCTTGGTTGGTTCTGGCGCGGAAGCGGAAGCCCGCGCCTTTTCCGCAGCGGCCGCCGCCGCAGCTTCACCTGCCGCCGCGACAGCGGCAGCAGGCAGTGCCGGATTGGAGGCCGCTGGTGCGGCCGGCGCGACAGGCACGGGCGCAGCAGCCACCGGAGGATTCTTCCGCAAGCGGCGCGCGGCGCGGCGTTCGCGCCGTTTGTTGAACTTTTCCTTGCGCTTCATGTCTTCATCGAGGCGCACGGTGAGGTACTTGATGACCGAGTCGTTGACTTTCAAGCGGCGCTCGAGTTCCTTGACCAACTCGCCGTTGGTGGAGCGCAGGGCAAAGTAAACGTAGAAGCCCTCGCGAAGTTTGTGGACGCGATAGGCCATGCGCTTGCGGCCCCACTTCTCCAATTTGTCGATGGTAGCGCCCTTTTCGGCGATGGAGTGTTCGATGGTGGAGACCAGCTTGTCGATATCCGTTTCCGGAGTGTCCGGGCGGACGATAAAAATCAGGTCGTATAGTCTTTCTTCCATAGCTCCTCGTTGGTTCCTTAAGCCGTACTCTCGTCCGGTGGTGTGGCGCGCCGGTTAAAGCGCGTCATCGCCGGGCCGGCACCGAGAGTCAAAATAATTTCGATCGCCTCGGAAGTCGAAACGATCATGTCGTCAGCCGTCTGGCGCTGACCGGCATTCATCGGGCCCAGAACGTAGTCGGCCAAATCGCCGAGCTGATGTTCCGGCTGAACTCCCATGCGCACCCGCAAAAACTCGGTGGTAGCGACGGCGCCGATGACCGACTTCATGCCGTTGTGTCCGCCGGCGGTGCCGTTTTCGCGAACCCGGATCATGCCCCAGGGAATCGCCACGTCGTCCGTAATCACGATCAGTCCGGCCGGCGTGCATTCGTAGCGATCCAGAAGACTCGCCACCGCCGCGCCGCTGAGGTTCATCATCGTCTGCGGCTTAGCCAACGCTACTTCGTGCCCTTCGATCCTTCCCAACCCGACCAAGGACTTCGATTCCGGCCGGGTCACGCGAATCCCGGCTTTTTGCGCCAGGGCATCGATCGCCAAAAACCCCAGGTTATGCGGCGTGCCGGCGTACTCTTTGCCCGGATTGCCGAGACCCACGATGATTCGCATACCGGAGCCCGCACCTTTGGACGGTTATTCTTTCTTGCCCTTAGGCTTTTCTTCGGCCGCTTCCGCGCCTTCTTCGTCCTTCTTGCCCTTCTTGATGACTTCGGGCTCGGCTGGCGTGGCTACGGTTGTGGCGACGGCTTCGGGCGTCGGCTCTTCTTCTTTCTTGAGCGTGACGACGTGAGCGATAACGCGCAGAGGATCGCTGACCAGCTTGACCTTGGCGGGATCGAAAGGCAGGTCCGAAGCGCGCAACTGCTTGCCGATATTCATGTCGCTGACGTCGACCTTGAATTCCTCAGGAATGTCGCCAGGCAAGCATTCCACTTCCACTTCGCGGGTGACCATTTCGAACACGCCGCCCTGCATCTTGACGCCGACGGGCTCGCCGAAGGTGTGTACCGGAACCCGGACGCGCATCTTGACGTCCATGGCAATGCGCAGCAGATCGACGTGCAGCAGCGCGCCCTTGAGCGGATCGACTTGCCAATCCTTGAACATCGCGGTTTCCCGCGCGCCGCCGGCAACTTCCACCGAAAAGATGGTGTTATGGCCGGTTTCCGAGCGCAGGATACGCGCCACCTGCTTGGCGTTTACGGAGATGGAGAGAGGCTTCTTGGAGCCACCGTACAAAGTAGCCGGCACGTTGCCGCCGACGCGAATACGGCGGGCCGGGCCTTTGCCCCGTTCCTCGCGAATCGAACCTTCGAGAACAAAAGTTTCCATAGGTCCTTCCTTTTGGTGCGGGGCGCAAATCCCGGAACCGCCGCGGCCGAAGCCCGCGCGTGAAGCTTGCGGCGCCAGCGGCGCCGGTGCTTAGATAAACAGTTCGCTGATCGAGGTTTCTTCGTGAATCGAGCGGATACCACGAGCGAGTAATTCCGCGACGCTGAGAACCTTGATCTTTTTGTCATTTTTGGCCGCGTCACACAGCGGCACCGAATCGGTGACCATGACTTC
>Ga0302325_10025423_pt1 | contig 12304 bp, 15 predicted proteins | sample Palsa_T0_2_FD_201948 | JGI IMG/M metagenome (GOLD analysis project Ga0302325, IMG submission 201948) | Peat permafrost microbial communities from Stordalen Mire near Abisko, Sweden - Palsa_T0_2 | ecosystem: Environmental > Terrestrial > Soil > Palsa > Peat permafrost | place: Sweden: Abisko...
GGCTGGTTCTTGATGGATAAAGGGAAGGTGCTTACCCATGACCCGAACAGTATTGCAGGACTCGGGAGCTGGATTGCTGGGGGCGGGCTTGCAGATGTGGAAGGGCTTGGATTGGAGCACGATTGGACGTCGAGGAGAGACTTTCGTGCGGAAAGAATGTTTGAGAACAGGACATATAGCTTGGGTTGGTGGCCAGTTGGAACTGGAGTTGGGAGTGGTGCGAGGCAAGATGATCAATTGCATAGGAGTAAACATGAGGGAGAAAGATTTGGAATCGATGTCGGGCGCGCAAGAAGACAGAGCTAGGCTAATCGACTTCTCCTCTTTCTTCCCTCGAGATGAAGCAGGTTTCGTTCTCAGGATTCCGCAAGAACTCGGCGACGTCTTCGGGCTCCTCCTCGTCGTGCTGTGCCGTCGCCGTCTTCCCGAGCAAGCATTTTTGCCAAAACATCAGATATGGCATCAAAACACCAGGTTAGGATGGGACATCCTGCGAAGCAATTTCGATAGATAAATCATCTATCGCGGAATTCGGCTAACGAGAGGATGCCGTCACGGCGAGCTTGGCGTGTTTACTCAGCAGCTCCCCTTGTACATATGCCAGAGCCTCCCTACGAGCTTCCCTCTAATCAGACAACCATATGCAATCACTCTGCCTCTACTACTACGCGACAGATGCTGTCTTAACCTCGAGCATGCCATGTTATTGGAGTAGTACGACTAGAGTACTTCGTACATGCACCAATGATCCATCCATCAGTCAGAGACCCTTTTGGGTGGCCGTACGTATCTCACATAAAGGCATATTCCTACGAGATCAAGTGTAAATCGCTCCCTTGGTGAAGTGTACTTATGTATCTTGACCCTGCTCGTACGGGCCCGTCACAAAACCAGCCAAATTCAGCTGCCTAAACTGCCTTACTTAGACTTATTATTGCATATTAAGGTGAGGTTAATTGGGAGATAAAAACTTGATTGTCTCAAGCTATGGCTCTACAGTTAGGTAGCTACCTAAGCGAGACCCCGTGATTCCTCCGGTACTCACGTGGTGATAAGATACGGCCACGAAGGCCGCCGCTAAGATGCCCTGGGCCTTAACGCTGCCCGGGATAGCAGCCAACATCTCTCGTCCCTTCTTCTATATTTTTGGTTCGCAGCCTCGTCTGGACTCAACCTGGACCCCAAAGAGTTCACGTTTAGGCAAGCCCTACGAGGAATGACATCAACTCGAACGTTGATGCGATCATGAAGGTGCAGCCATCGCTTTCCTGAAGCCGTGAGGAGATCTTTCACGGATTCCACATCCACCGCCCTTCGGCATCGCATACTAATTTCTAGGCTGGCCTTGTTGTTTCTGGACCCTGATTCACCTCGTCGCTCCTTCCTTCCTTGCCCGGAATAAACCGAACCTGTCAGAAGCCGGACTTCTTTTATAGCCAACAAAACCAACAGAAGACCGTTTGGTTTCTTCCCTATCAACCCATTCGACCAGACCACGCGCCAAATAGTCCGTGCAGCTGATGCCCCCCAGACAATGTTTATGCTGGCAAACGTAGCATTGGAACAGAGCAGTTGGCACCATGAATGGTATTGCTCAACCCCAGGCACAGGCGGTGCCTCGACTCCCTCGAGATGCGGTGAATGAGCCTCGTCGTGGGATCATCATCGACTTGACTCGGATTTCTGATGACGAGGACTCTGAAGCAGACGAAGACTCCTATGATGAGGCCGAAGAATATGCAGACGCACTAGAAGAGCCCATCCAACCCCAAGGTCCTGTTCTTGCGCAGCAGGAACAACGGCAAGCTGGAGCTCGACCCAATTTCGTCGGCGCCGAGATGGAACCCTTCCAGTTTGATGCGTTTACGCCTGCCAGGCAACCAAGTCCACTTCCCTGCCGCAACGAGATATGGGGAGACTATATTATAGATGACGATTTCGACGCTGAAGAGTTTGCTAGGGTAATAGATCTTGAGCAGGACTTTCCTTTTCAGGCCCAAACACCAGCGGCTCCCCCAGCGGCACCTCATCCGCAGGCTGCATCTTTGGTGATTGATCCCGCCCAGCAAGAGCCACAGCCTGCTGTTATTGCAGAGAACCAAGACGAATGTGTTCAGTCCGTTGCGGGAGTCTTCCCTGGAATATGCCTCGATCACGTGTTAGATCTGTACCATAAAATTGCTAAATCTTCGGGAAGATTGATTGCTCATATCCTGGATCAGATGGACAAAGGCATACTATATCCAAAAGCAAGAGACAAGGCAAAAGACTTGAAGAGGAAGAGGGACGTGGACGAGGATGAGGAAGCTGCTCGCAAGTATGGGGCACTGGACCGGATTGTCCCTGCTCAGGTTGGAGGAATCCGCCCATATGTGTAAGTTATTATCTTTCCATGTATGGGTCCTTCTGGGGATATGGACGTCCCAATCGTCTTGTTCTGTCTCATCTTGGCTTTCTTTGGAGCGTTGCAGGTGGTTTTTGGGAAGACAAAATGAACCCTTCTTTCTTTTCACATTGTTATTGGTCAAACAATTTCTAACTGCAAAAGTCGCAACATTCTTTCACATGAGTTCTCGCAGATGCCCATGGCCTACATAGATGCAAGCCTCAGCCAATCTGGACACCGCTTGTTTTCTGCTTATCAACTTCTCGATGAAGCGAACCGGACCTACAACCCCCTGACATCAGGATTTCAAAAGATAAAAAATCCCAGAAAGCAGCATACTGATTTCCGGGAAGAAAATATAGAGATCCTTCTCAAGGACCCAGCTGGCGATCTCGAGCGTGCTGAAGTTCTTCGAGAGCTTCGAGCAGCAAGAAGAGTTAAGGCAAAAGCAGAAGCACGGCGTCAAGCAGAACTTGTAGCCCAACTCAAGGAAGAGGAAAATAAGGCCAAGGCGAAAGCAGAAGGAACAATGTCTGAATGTGGTTGTTGCTTTGACGAATATCCGCTCAATCGAATGGTCCATTGCGATGGGGAGCCGATGCACTGGTTCTGCCGGGCCTGTGCTCTTCGAAATGCAGAGAACGAGGTCGGTCAGTCCAAGTACGAGCTCTGCTGCATGTCGATGGATGAGTGCAATGCACGATTCACCATTTCTCAAAGGTAAGGTATACCCAAAAACGGTCGAGACCACCCTACTGACTATGGTCAGGGATCAATTCTTGGACGAGAAGACAAAAATAGCCTTGGAACGAAACGAACAAGAAGCAAACCTCCGCCTGGCGGGCATAGAAAACCTTGCGAGTTGCCCTTTTTGTCCATACGCAGCAGAATACCCCCCGGTCGAAGTTGACCGTGAGTTCAGGTGCCAGGCTCCTGATTGTGAGAAGGTTAGTTGCCGTCTCTGCAATCTCGAGTCGCACATTCCGAAGAGCTGCGAGGAGAATGCGAAAGAGACGGGTCTTTCTGTACGTCGTCAAGTCGAGGAAGCCATGTCTGCAGCTTTGATCAGAAAGTGCAACAAATGCGGCACACCGTTTATCAAGGAAGAGGGCTGCAATAAGATGAGATGTACGCTGAAGGGCTGTGGCAACGTGCAATGCTACGTGTGCTCAAAGTCCTGCGATTACGATCACTTTAATGATGAGGGTCGAGGTGGCAAGCGTGGAAATTGTCCCTTGTTTGAGAGCGTCGAGACAAGGCACGATCAGGAGGTTGGCAAGGCCGAGAAAGAAGCGTTGGATAAGATTCGAGCAGAGCACCCGGAGTACACTGAGGATGACCTGAAGATAAAGGTGTCGGAAGATGTCAAGAAAGATGATCAGCGCAGGAGGGCAAGAGATCCCAGAATCAATATTGCTCTGGCGGGAGGACCTTTAGGTGCCCGTGGTTAGTGGACAATTCTCCCTGGAATATTTGGCAATTATTTTTTTGTTGGACTGCATCAAGTGAAACTTGCCTCCTCAGCACTCTGTTTAGTTACTGTTTGCTATTTCATTGCGCCTGTAGGCACTCGCGTTGTACCATTTCTGAAACAGAAAGCTAATGATCTACGAAAGGTGTACCCATTCAGGCAATGCGCGGTATCTACGAATTTCTGCCAATAAATCGTGCGGCACGCCAACCCCCACGACGAGCAGCAGCGGGCGATCCAGCACTTCCTGTCTATCCAGGACCGCCGGCATATCATCATCATCACCACCACCACCATCATCATGATGTACATGGGCGATATGGCAGGCCTGCCGAGCCACCCGGAAATGGTAATTATTTCTTTTATTCTACTTTGGTAGTGGCAGATTTGTTTATCAAAAGCTGACTTGACGGACTATCTAGCGAACGCACTTGATCCCATGTGCGATGTATATTTCAACGATTTCGAGATGTTCAACAACATGTTTGGAGACGACCTACAACCACCTCTTGGGCCTTTTCCAGGGGCACCTCCCATTCCCGACCGTCTAGCCGTTCCCGCCGCCGCTTACGCCCAGCCTCAAAATGACCCACCTTTTGGATTCCAAGACCTCGTTATGCGATACCCACAGAACGCGCAACCCGCCGCCCAGCAGGCGGTGGATGCACAAGGTGAAAACCGGGAAGGATTCGCCGGAGGTCCTTTGGAGATCTTTCCCGAGGAGCCGGGACCCCTTCCCGACTGGCGTGCTCTAGCGGATAACCAGCAAGCCGAAAATCAGAGCATGGTACTAGATGCAATACAAGGAAGAATGGCGAGGAGGATGAAACCCAAAGCTCAAGCCGTCAACGAGGCGCTGCGCCAAGACGATATCTTGATGCCGCCTGTTTTTCAAGCACGAGCAGAGCAAAGAGCTGCAGAAAGAGCAGAGCTAGAGGCAGAGATGGTATTGCCAAATTTCAAATACCCAGTAGCTCGACGACCTCCGGCTAGAAACAACAACCCTCCAGGGGCGGGTGATAAAGCAGCAATCGGAAAAGTAGCGGGCCAGGCTCAAGAGAATGGTGCAGAGAGGAGACGTCAATTTAATGAACAAGCGGACAGGATGTTTTTCCATCTAGACGATTATGGTGCCGAGAGGAGACGGTTCGTGGATGAAAGGATAGTCAAACTGAGGGCAGCTGCACAAGAACATGAAGGAGAGGGAAGACGTCAGGCCCCTGAAAATTTGGACCTACGTCAAATCCGGGCGCGAGATCGAGACGAGGAGCTGCGCGCGATGAATGTGCGATTGGACAGACTGAAGGCCGAGGTAAAGCAGGCCAACGCCGTTGAGCCGGTTGGCGGAAGGAATGATGCTGGTGGAGAGAGAAGCGTAAAGGACGAATTCGGGCGTATTTTTGCTCACATGGTGCCAGATGAACCGATACGAGGAAACAATGGGGAACCCAGACAGCGGGAAGGTCGAGTGTGGTCGCGTTTTGGAATACGGCAAGATCCACCCGCAGCGGCGTTAAGACAGCAGCAAATTCTCGATCATGAAGAGTGGAACATTCAGCGGTCGCAGCAAATGGCAAGACCGAGAAGAGCGCAGGAGAATGATGGGGCAGCTACCGCAAGACGATTGGAACCCTTTCGGCCTGAGAATATTGCGATGCGCCCTGCACATCCAGCAGTAATCCTCTCTGATTCGCCGGAGCCAGAGGACCTGTCAACGGGTGATGAGGCGGATGAAGCTGATGATGAAGACGATTTTGAGCCCGAGATTTGGTTCTAGAGATTATGAGCGATGTGGTGTGCATTCGATTTATCACTTGCGTTTGGAACACAGAACAGCTTTGAGCATTAGGCAGGCGTTTCAGGAATCAGCATTATTTTCTAATACCCACTTTTTAAGGCTTCCTCTGAGCGACCGTGGCGTTATGGGCCTTTCCGGCGAGCAAGTGGTTTCCTAGATAATACTCTTGATTCTGTCAATGAATTAGCATTATAACCACTGACATTTTGAACGTGAGAACCAAGGGAAGCGTGTGATTCATCTCATGGGTTTGTATTTGATTGTCTACATGTGTTAGGAACATCCCATCAACCAGCGCTAGGCATAGTGAAGTGAAGTTAAAATTCTGCCCGTCACGCCATCATCTCTTCATTCATCCATCAATCCATCCATCCATCATAACCGGCCGTCAAGAAGCTGAAAAGAAATGTACTGTACTAAAAGGGGTTTGGGGGAACACCGCTATCGAGCGGACGACGTAATAAAGTGTTGAAGGTGAAAGAAGTATAAAGTCTACAACTTCGATGAGCCGGTATGTACTTTCTCCAACCCAGCGATTTTCTCTGCTTTTATGCAATCTCCAAGATGATAAGAGGGGAATCAAGCGCCCTGCGCAAGCTCCTGTAGCTTCGCCTTCTCATCCCCAGTCAACGCTTCATACAGCTCATTGAAACCCGCAATGTTCTCTCTCCCGGCCTTGATAAAGAACTCGGTCAGATAAGCCTGCGTTTCGTCGTCTCGCTGCCGCATGAAACTGCCTTGGCCCTCGCCGTACGCCATCAATTCCGCCTTTATAGAACCAAGGCCGAGGTCCAGGGTGGAGGGCACGTCTTCCCAGCTATCGTCCTCGCCTTCTTCGTCTGCGTACTCGGCTGCTGCTGCTGCGGCTGCAGAGGCGGCGTTTTGGATTCCAGAGGCGGATAGGAGTTCTTCGATGAGGACTTTGAGAATTTTGAGGGGTGCGGGGATGATGGTGTATTGGTCGGGGTCTGTGGGTGTCAGCTTACTTCCTCGAAGATGCAGAGCTAAGGGCACGGACTCAATTTAGCTTTCGAGCGGGTCATGATGCGGTCGCTGGTGGGGATGATCAGATCACCTTTGACTATTGTTTGGACGACTCGTGGGTCGTTCAGACTGTAGAGTTTTGACAAGGCGATGACACTTGGGGTGAGTTAGCAGGAAGGTTTTAATGGGGTGGGAAGGCTTGCTTTTGTCGAATCTCATCGTATCCTGCAAAGTTGATGGAGTTCTCGAGCCATTTGCTAAGAACAACTTGCAGTCCGTTTTGGCCGTTTATCTCGATCTGTGACAAGAACTCAACCACATCTTGAGCACCAACTAGAGACAGGCGGGCAAAGACTAAGATCAAGGACTGGATGAATGGCGCGGCCTCGGCAGTAGCTAACCGCGAAGCAACAGCTCGCAACAGCTGCTCTAGGTATGGACCGAGGCGTTCTTGGCCAGCTTTTTCGACGAGTTCCGCGGCGAGACCACCAACTTCCGAAGCTGCGTTGTCCTCGATTGTTGGGCCAAGGAGCTTGTCGATGATAATCAGGCAAACCTCAAGACCGAATCTGTTCGATTCGTCGTGCCACGCGAAGACTTGTTGATGATCGTGCATGAGCATGAATTTGATGGCCTCGACACCTGGTCTTAGCACACCCCCCTCAGTTGTAGCCATGAGTAATCGGTTTAGTTTTGGCAAAGCAGCTGCTACATATCCAGGGGGGAGTGGTTCAGAGCCGTTTTCTGTGAGAACTGCAAGAAGTTCTGTGGCAAGCTTAATCACAGTTAGCATGACCATCCCCCGACGTGTCCGACGTGCATACCTCGATCAATGGGTTATCACCAGTCATAGTTCCGACATCAAATGCTCCAGTCAGAGAAGGCAGGACCTTTGCGCACAATGCAGCGTATGAATCTGCGCCGGCCAACGCGCTAACAATCTCCTCGAAAGTCTCGCTGACTAACATGGTCAACATAAGATTTGATGCTCCATGCTTAGCAAGAACGAAAAGTAAGTCAAGTGCACCACTGTCACCTTCGATAGTGATCCTAGAGTCGAGTCCAATGGCGGCCCGTAATGATTCAACCAAAGTGACAAGAAGATCATCTGCATCTTCGAGGTCCGTGAGGTCCTTTGCGTACAAAAATTCCGAGATGGATGCAACAATTGGGAGTTGACGATCAGCCGGCACAGTGCGCGCCTTGATAAATCCTTGAAGAGCTTTGATGCAAGCAACCCTGACAACCTCAGCCTCGTCATTGTTTACACTCTTAATTGTGCGATCAAGCAGACCAAGAGCAACGTCTGGAAGACTTTGGACAAGAATGCCTGCAACCAAATAGCCTCGGGCTCGCAAAAGTGGTTCGTCGGCTCTATTGATGGCATAATCGATCAATCCCAAATAAGAACCTGCAACTTCAGGGGCAACCGTCTTGTCCACGTCTAAGAAGTCGTTCATGAGTTGGGTCAAGAGGAACAAGGATGCTTCCCGCGTTCTCCATGTAGCAGCCTCGGAGGCAAAGAGGGCTTGAGTGTAAGCTAGAAGGCCCTCAAACGCTCCTTGGTGAAGCCATTCTCCGAGCTTGATGAGCAAGTCCCCGCAGGCAGTACGAGCGGTATAATTCGCAGTAACAGAAGTCTCCTCTGCCAAAAAGAGATTGACGTCGATGTCCCAGAGGTCTTCCTCTTCTTTCGGAATCTGTGCATATCCAACAGCCAGCTTCATGACGTCCATCACCCACGGTGTTGCCGACACTCCCGAATGTTGTTGTATTTGCGCCTCAAGCTCCTTCTGAACCGGGGGCGCTCTCAGACAAGACTGTAAAAAGTCAAGCTCTTCCAGAATCAAAAAGTCCAAGGTATACGGCAAACCATCGGCATCTTCTAGTCGTCCTTGCTCGTCATTGTCCACGTACATATCTTTGTAGGCATCTTGGAGTAATGAAAGCTCCTCCCAGGTGGCGCTAAACAGGACCGGACTTTGTGGCAGTAGCAATTGTGGGAAGACCGACCGGATCTTCATCAAAGTCTTGACAACCTGCAACTTTAGGGCGATAACTCCCCTCCAGATCTCCGGCTTATCGTCTCTGCCGCTCTCGTAGCCCTCATCTTCACCCTTTGGTTTCGCAGGTAATGACTTCTTCATAACCTCCATAAAGAATGGCGACCAAGCATTCAAAGCCTCGTCTGCAAAACCCTTGACTTCCGGTCCATGTTCATCCTTCACCATATCCATAATACCAAATGTGCCACGGAAGACTGAGACTGCCAGGGCGCGGAGGATTGGTCTTCGGGCATCGTTGACGGCCACATCGTAGACAACCTTGACAATACCATGAGCAACCGAGAAGAACTGGTCTTCACTAAGGGAATCGTCGACGAGATCTGAAAGCACTTTGAGTGCCCCGTGTAGTTGGGAATCGGTAGCGTTCGGAATAAGGTGTAGGAGAGCTGGGAGGAGATTCGGCCATTGGTCTGGGAAGTCGACATTTGCGATTTTGCTCACGACGTAGCTAGAAGCCGTCCATTAGCCAAAGTCAAGGCTTTGCACCACCAGCGTGAAACATACCTAGCAGCGCTCTTGATTTTTCTATCTGCATCACCACTCGTAGCTAGCTCCAGCATCTGCACCCTCAGTTGTTCCTTTGTCTGGTCACTAATAGGCACCACCACACCGTCCTCATTCTCCCCGCTCCAATGCTTCTCCACAAACGTCCTCAACAGCAGCAACGCGCTCTGTCTGATCCCGGGGCTCACACTTGAATGGGTTGCAATAGCCGCCAGACTTCCAGGAAACGCGGGATTGCTCTGCGCGTGTTGCAGATGCTCCTCCGCTTGTTTGCGAGGTCCCTCAGCAGGCAGTTGGGTGTCGGCGAGCAGCTGCAGCAGCTGGTCTTCCATGGTTCCTGCCATCCTTCCTTATTCCAATCCGAGTAGCTGTGCTCGAGAACTCCAGAAATTTATGAAGTGAGAGGGGAAATTGGCGGGGATGGTTGATTTCCGTGGGTTGGGAGCGTTTCGGGGGCTGAGCACGCGAGGAAGTTTCGAGGCGCGTGAACGAGAACGTGGTTCAGCGAGTCGAATATATTTCGACAACAAGCTCGAGATACTGTGCACCACCACGATCTGAAAGCAATCAGACCATCTACACCAATATTTCGACCTCACGAGAAATTGCAATTCTCAATGAGAGCTCATTTACCCCGGATCACACCGCAGTCAAGATGGCAGCCCCGCCAACCCTCCTCACGAACTACCAGTCCATCCTCCAGACCTTCACCGACTTTCTCACCGTGGCCTTGCACACGATTCTCTATGAGCGGGGCTTATACCCCGCCAATACCTTCATCTCCACCCGCAAATATAACCTTCCTGTTCGACAAAACCGGCACCCAAAGGTGTGCGCTTGGATCAATGATGCCGTCTCCTCGGTCTCCACCCTCCTCCTAAAGGGCACAGTCCGACGCGTAGTGGTCGTGATATATAATCGAGATTTGAGAGTTATGGAGCGTTTTCTGTTTGATGTTGAGAGGTTCCCTGTTGTGGATCCCAAGGAGGCTTTGACGGATTTTGAACCAAGAGAAGGGCAGGGGGAGATAAGGATCAGTCTTACCGATGTCGAGGAGCAGTTGCGAGGTACCATTCGGAGGTTGGCATATACTGGGAGCAAGATGGGGCCGTTGCCTGAGGGCTGTACGTACACGCTTGCGGTGGAATTAAGGGACCGGGCAGATGTACCAATTGGTGTAAGTTCATAAGATTTCGAACTAGAGGAATAAGTACTGATCTCATATAGCATCCGCAACCCTGGATCCCGTCAGAGCCGAGCCTACAGACCGGAGAGAAGGGTTCTAGCGAGAGGATTGGAAGTGATTTGGGAGGCGTAAAGAGTACCCCAGTGCGGTTGGTCGAGGCTGGGGAATTCATACTTGAGACATGGGTTGAAGAAGGAAGAGCAAAATACCACGACGACGGGGATTGAATGATCTGCAACGCTTAATACAACAAGAATTGGTACTGCCGAACTAGAGAACGATAGTGGAGGGTCCAGGTACAATATGGGCAAGCCAGGTGAAGACGGAAAAGTTATGCCATGTTGGGGTTTTGCTGATGATGGAAGAACAAAGGGGAAGGTGCCCTCTCCACGAGAGGCCATCCCTGAGGAAGAAGAAAAACCTTGTTCGGATTCTGAGCTAGGCCTTGAGTTGTAGCTGGTTTCCCCGCGACTCAAACAAAGTCAAACCTCCTTACAATCTGGATTTCCACTTTTGTCCTCCGAAGTTGGGTCTCAGCTTAGTCTCGGGTTCGACGAAACCTGTTACTCTCCCAATCTCTTCAACGGGTGTTCCCCCCGGGTTTTCATCATCATTAATACGACTTCGAGACCACCAGGATCAGACACCCCGTTGCTACGAATTCTACGTTCTAATGGACCCTCAGTTGAGGCTTCTCAAGCGTCTTGAAGGACTAAAGCAGACACGGCGTCCCTTTCCGTGTTTGCTCCTCTCGAATGGACAGCCTAAAGATGTCTTCTAAGAGGGGAAACAAAAATTGATGCTGCAAGAGACAGCATGCAGGATCTCACGTGCTTATTTCAACAATAAATCCAGTTTTCTCGTTCTGGAGCAATATAGCAAGCATGAGCCCCGATTTGACATGTTTCTGTCATAATGCGCCTGTCATCCAAAGGTAGTTCTTCAAATTGGCTCTAGAAAGTGCAGAACAATGGAAATCGTCCAAATTATACTCACTCCTCTCGGTTGATACAACGCTGCAGGAAGTTCTATTTATTCACCTGGTACTAGGATCATGGATGTTTTCTGTCTTTAATTGGGCAAGGCCGCCATGGCTGCTTACTTCTCGTTTGCTGAGACCATATCAAACATATCATGCATATGATTGGCCAGGCTCGGCCCTTCAACTAGAGTATGGATGCGTTGAAGGGTGATTGGCACGAACGTAGTGCGATTAGTGAGATCGGTAGACCCACGTGGGTGGATTTTGGGGATGCTGGTGAGGTGAAGGTCGTGGGGGATGTGAAGTAGAAGTGAGAGGCTCATCTGTCGAGACATGGATTTCAGAATGTCGTATCTGGCTCAGGAGCAGCAGCGATGAGTCCTTATTTGGTTGGTGGACTGCTCTGCCGCTCAGGTCAGGATCTTTTTGCGAGGTGTTTTTCTACCTGTGCTTTACTTTTATACATAATTTCGCTGCCATCAGGATCAATTATGCTTTCTCGGCTCAGCCTTGTGTTAGCCTCGCAGCTGCTCACGGCCACGACATCACAATCTCTAGCATCCTTTCAAATTCGACTTCCCTTCTCACCATTCTTCATTCAGTAAATTTTACTTCTGCCCTACGTCTACACTTAACAAAACTCCCAATTAAATTCAAGATGTCAACACCAAACGCAAATCAAGCTTTAATGATTGGTGGTCACGCTTAATACGCCAAAGGCTATGTTGAAGAGACAAGTGAGGATCTCCAAAACAAAATATTGAGTATGGAGGATCAAGAAGCTGATAATGTGGCAGTTGGCAACGTGGCAGGATCAAAGGAATGGCAAGGCAGTGGAAAGAAAGATGCTCAAGAGGGGATCAATGGGATGAAAGTGCGTCTTTGAACTTTCAGTTTTCTCCGACGCTGAATTGTGGCTATATACTT
>Ga0302325_10025425_pt1 | contig 12303 bp, 12 predicted proteins | sample Palsa_T0_2_FD_201948 | JGI IMG/M metagenome (GOLD analysis project Ga0302325, IMG submission 201948) | Peat permafrost microbial communities from Stordalen Mire near Abisko, Sweden - Palsa_T0_2 | ecosystem: Environmental > Terrestrial > Soil > Palsa > Peat permafrost | place: Sweden: Abisko...
AATAACCGCAGTTGCCCACGGTTTAACACCCACTGCCACGGTTGGCTGTTGTGTAGTGACGGCGCGCGGCACGCTGTCCGCACCACATCCTCGATGACTTCGGTTTCCATTACGGTGTCAGGCATCTTCGACCTCCCGATCTTTACCTGCCTTCAGGGTCGTCGAAAACGGCTGGCGGCAGCAGGGCCATAGGTCCCCGATCGGGGCGCCATTGGGCTAGCCTGGTGTTGCTGAGCGCAATCTGCTCTCTGCCCGGCGTTTAGCAGTTCTCTCTCTCAATCACCTATTTCAGATAGAGGTCAAGATGCGCGACGCCGTCGCCAGAGTTATTGAGGCGCGGCGGTAGCCCGGCGTCGTGCAGCACTTTGACATCAAGTGATGGTGCTCAACATCTGCGACTAAGTGCCGGATTCCGTTGGCGCGGGCAGTCTGAGCGAATCGAAGCAAACCGGTTCCTACTCCGCGCAGGTGGTCGTGGTGGGTCAGGACGATAGCGACCTCCGCGGTTGCCGGTTACCGCAGACCACGGAGTTCGCGACGCCGACCAACGTCCCGGATTCGCGTACGGGGCCGGCTCGACCCGTTCAGGGATCACTTCGACGAGGCGCAGGGTCCGACGCGCTCGGTTGACTGCTTCATCGACGGTCCATTCCGCGGCTTGGATCGCGGCTTGAGAGCTGTCAATGCCGACGACGACAGACCGTTGTGGTGTGTTCGAATCGCATCAATGTTGCCGGTCAACTTTCGAGTCGCAAAACTTTGGAGAGCGGTCGTCGCGGTGTGGGTGGCGGCGCTTTTTCGGTGACCGGCACGATGCCCACACGGACCAGGACTTGGGGAACGGCGTCACGGTCCATGAGCGAGTGGATGAGGTCGCGGGTGACACTCACCTCGGTGAGGTGCGTTACCGGGCAGGTGGCGAGGCTGGCCATCGTGCATTCCAGCAAGACCGCCGAGAGCGCTTCGCCGGAGGCCAACGCGTCGGCGCGACTATGGCCCTCGGTGGAGAGCAGCAGGATTTTGGCGTGGTCTTCGGGGATTACGACGCGCCTGTCTGGGTGATGGGTGGCGGGAAACACGCGATCTATGCCGACTCGGTCGCCCTCGGCTACCGAAACGAGGGCATCGTACGGTATGCCCTCTGATGCCTCGAATGGTGCTGTCCACCACTGTAGTTCGTCATGGTAGACCGTGTTGTAAAACCGCAACGAATCGGCAATCTTCGATGCCTCCACGAGTTGCGGACGCAGATCGTCGGGGAAGATGTCCACGTGCACGCCTGGTCGGTCGACCGCGCTGCCCATCACTGTTTCGAGGGATTGCCATTCTGATGGTGGGCTGAACGGCAGCCGGTCGCTGCGACGCGTCCAGATGGCGCGGGCGCGACTTCGATCTCGGTCCGTCACACAATCGATCGGGGAGAATTCGATCGATGCCAGGTGATTCGGGTTGTTGGGGTCAGGAAACCGTTCGACGTTCGCCTGCCACCCGATTGCGGCCATCGCTACCCGAAGATGATCGAGGGTTGCGCCGCAACTGATGAGGGCTTCTCGCGCGGACTGGTCGGTGTTCGTTACTCGACCTGGATCGAGCAATAACCGCAGTTGGCCACCGCTGAACAGCCACTGCCAGGGTTGGCTGTTGTGCAGTGACGGGGCACGGCATGCAGACGACACCGCGTCCTTGATGACTTCGGTTTCCATTACGCTGGTAGGCATCTGTCGACCTCCCGATCTTTACCTGAATCCAGGGTTCTCCGAGACGCTTGGCAGCGGCAGGGCCATTGGTCCTCGATCCGGCGCCATCGGGCCATGCCCGACACCAGTTACCGGGCGTCGACAGCTCGCCTCGGCCGGGGGGAGCCTCGGCGAACCTTCGGACCACATGGGCACGCACGAACTCGGCGACGACATCGGGGTTGTCGATGTCCAGAGTCGACGACGGCGTGCTGAACAGCGAGAACAGTATGCGCGCGAACCATTCGCCGGCGGACTGAATGTCGAGATCTTTGCGAACCTCACCGGTGAGCCTGGCCGCGGCGAGGTGGGGCGCGAGGAACTCGACGCATTCGCGCAGTAGCACGGCGGCGTCTTTGGTCAGCAGCAGGCTGATCGCGTCTTCGTCGAAGTACGTCTCGGAGGCGATGACCCGTCGCGCCTGGGTCACGAATACTGCTGCGCGGCTGAGCTTGTCCTCCAGTGCGCTGGCCCGGTCCATCGCTCTCGACATCTGGCGATAGAACTGCTCGGAAGCGTGTTCCGCGCACGCTTCGAATGGCGGCCTTGTCGCGGAAGTACTCATAGATCGTGCTGCGGGAGACACCCGCCACCTAAGCGATGTCGACGATCGTGGCCTTCTGCAGTCCCTGCTTGCAGGAGCAGGTATGTGCGGACTCGGCGATCAGCTCGCCGGTATAGCTGGCGAACGCCGCCACCGACTGGGACCGGTTAACGTCACCGCCGCTAGGCCCCTAATAGTCCGCTGGATCAACTGCCGCGCGTTATCGGAGTCGACTGACGGGATCCGAGTCAACTACGACTCGTCCGGGTGCAAGCAGACGATCGAGAGCAACAGCAGGGATCGTATTTTTCCGAATTTCCTGTTGGAGCGACGCAAACGCGCGGGACGGGCGCCGACCCAGCGGTGGCGATCTGCTATCTGCTGGGTCTCCACGTGGCGGATGGACAAGCTGCTCCAGACGCTGGGAATCACTTTGTTGTGAAGTCGCAGGTGTCGGTGGTGGCTAAGAGCTCGACACCGCGGTGGAGGAGTTTCGCACTCGGCCGCTGGATGCGGGCCCGAATAGATTCGTGGGTGCGATCGTCGTGGCTCAAGATGCGAGAGGACGGGAGGGTGGTCGACGTGCATGCGTTGATCGCTGTCAGCATCAACGTGAGTGGTCAGCCGAACCGCCCGGAAATGTAGTCCTCGGTGGCCTTCTGGTCGGGCTTGGAGAAGATCTTCTCGGTGTTGTTGAGTTCGACCAGCCGTCCCGGCTTGCCGGTGGCCTCCAGGTTGAAGAACGCGGTGTGATCGCTGACGCGAGCAGCCTGTTGCATGTTGTGGGTAACGATGACGATGGTGTATTCCGCCTTGAGTTCCGCGATCAGCTCCTCGATTGCGAGCGTTGAGATGGGGTCAAGCGCAGAGCAGGGTTCGTCCATCAGCAGTACGTCGGGCGAGACGGCGATGGCCCGGGCGATGCAGAGCCGCTGCTGCTGGCCACCGGACAGCCCTCCGGCGGCCGTGTCCAGCCGATCTTTCACCTCGTTCCACAGGTTGGCCCCGCGCAACGATTGTTCGGCGAGCTCGTCGAGGCCTTTTTTCTTGTGTGTCCTTTGCAGTTTCAATCCGGCGACCACGTTGTCGCGAATCGACATAGTGGGAAAGGGGTTTGGCCGCTGGAACACCATCCCGACGATGCGGCGCACAGCAACCGCGCTGATGTGCTTGCCGTAGATGTCGCAGCCGTCAAGCAACACCGATCCCTCCACCCGCCCGCCGGGGGCGGTCTCGTGCAGACGGTTCAGGGCTCGCAAAACAGTCGACTTGCCGCAGCCGGATGGTCCTATCAACGCGGTGACACTGCGTGGATTGACCGTCATGTCGAGGTCGGCCACCGCCTTGAAGGAGCCGTAGTAAATGTTGAGATCCCGTGCCTCCAACCGCTTGGCACCCCTGCGCAGCTTAAGGACGCTGTCCGTTACCGGCTCGGTCGCTCGGGGTGCTGGCGGAGCTGCGCGCTGGGTACTCCTGGTCGCCGCGTCACCCGTTGCCACGTTGATGTCCTGTGTCACGCGATCCTCCTGTGGTGTCATTCGTTTTCAGACCCGGCCGGCGGAGCTGCGTTGTTGTCGTAAGTGGCCGAACCCTCACAGCGCTGGACCGGCGGCTTACCCGGCCAGCGGCGCGCCCCGGTGAACGGTGAAGCCAGCGTCGTCCTCATGCTCTGGGTTCGGTGACACGTCCGCCACCAACGCTGGTCCGGCTGGCGATCCATCGGGCCGCCACGGTGAATATCAGGACCAACGCCACTAGAGTCAGTGCTCCCGCCCAGGCACGGGCTTGGGCGGCTTTGTACCCGGTTATGGCGTTGTTGAAGATCTGCAAGGACAGTGTCGACATGCGCTTGGTCGGGTTGAGTTCGATGAACAGGTCGTTGCCGAGCGCAGTCAGCAGCAGCGGCGCTGTTTCTCCCATGGCGCGCGCAAACGCCAGCATGATCCCGGTGATGATTCCTGAGCTCGCGGTGGGAAGCACGATTGACATGATGGTGCCCGCTTTGGTGGCGCCCAGCGCGAACGAGGCTTCACGTAGTTCGCGGGGTACGAGTCGCAGCATTTCTTCGGTTGAGCGGATCACCAGCGGCAGCATGACCAGTCCGAGGGCTATCCCTCCGGCGATGCCGGAGAACCCGAAGAACACCACCCACATCGCGTAGACCAGAGCGCCGGTGACGATCGTGGGCACGCCGACCAGGATGTCCGTGAGAAAGCGCGTCACCCGGGCTAATTGGCCTCCGTATTCGACCAGATAGATCGCTGCTGCGATACCGACCGGCATCGACAACAGCGTCGCGATGCCGGTGACGATGAGGCTTCCGATGATGCCGTTCAGGAATCCGCCGCCCGGTTGGCTGGGATTGCCGGGCGGGGTTTGGGTGAGGAACTCCGGACCTAGGTACTTCAGCCCTTGTCCAGCGACGTAGACGAGCACCCAGGCCAGCACGGCGACGGTGCCGGTCATGACCAATAGCAGTACGGCGTGCATGAACAGGTTGGTGATTTGGCGGCGGCGCTCCCCGGGGAACGAGTCGATCTCGGCCAGTGCCTCGAGTGGGTCTTCGTCGATCGTCGTGCTCACGCGATGTGCTCCGAGACTCGGCCAACGATGCGCTTGCCGATGATGTTTACGAGCAAGGACAACAACAGCAGCGCGAAGGCGACCAGGAACAGCGAATCCAGATGGAACGGCTGGTTTGCTTCGGTGAATTCATTGGCGATGACGCTGGGCATGGTGGATCCCGGCCTCATGATCCCGTGCGGGATGGTCAGCACGTTGTTTCCGATCAGCATGGTCACCGCGATCGTCTCGCCGAACGCGCGGCCCAGACCCAGGATCGCCGCCCCGACGATCCCCGAACGCGATCGCGGCAGCACCGCCAGGCGCAGCATCTCCCAGTTGGTCGCGCCGAACGCCAGCGCGGCTTCCTTCTCGGTGCGCGGGGCGGTATCGAAGACTTCCCGACAGATCGCGGTGACGATAGGCAGCACCATGATCGCGAGGACCACGCCGGCCGCGAATACGGAATATCCGAAAAATGGGCCGCGAAATAACCAGCCCAGCACCGGGATTCCCGACATCGACGTCAACCCGTGACCGATCGGCCCGAGCGCGGGGATCAGCGCGAACACCCCCCAGAAGCCGTAGACCACGCTGGGGATCGCCGCGAGCAGGTCGACTAAAGATGAAAACGGCCGGCGGAGCACCGCCGGTGACAGATTGGTGATGTATAGGGCCACCGCAATGGCAATCGGCACCGCGATCACCATCGCGACCAGCGAGGTCACCACGGTCCCGTAGATAAACTGCACGATTCCATATGGATTCGGCTTGGACGAGGTCGCGAGTGCCTCCGATGGAGCCCAGCGAGGGTGAAAAGAACTCAGCGGCCCGTAGTGAGACAGCGCTGGCCACGCCCTGATCAACAGGAACACTGCCGTGGCCACCAAGACCGCGATCACGGTCAGCGCCGCGGCGGCCATCAGCCGCGCGAACAGCCCATCGATGAACTCGCCGTCCGCTGATCGTTCCGACGTGTCGGGCGGGTCTAGGACTTCCGCGGTCAAAACTTTCCCTTTGGGGCGGCCCGGATCATTGTGCGACCGGGCTGCCGTTGAGAGTGATCTTTCGAACCATGGCCGCTGCCATACCCTGCAAATCCTTGCCCAACGGGGCGTAGTTCACGCTGGCAGCCTCGTCCTGACCCGTGGATAGCGTCCAGGAGAAGAAGTTGACCAGCGCCTTCGCCTTCGCCGCGTCGGTCTGGTTCTGATTCACCAGCGCGTAGGTGGTGCCGGTGATCGGGTAGGCGTGGAGATCGGGCCCGTCGGTCAGGCTTACCCGTAGGTCCGGCGGGTAGGCGATGCCTTGGGTGCCGGCGGTGATGGTGGCGACGCAGGGCTGAATGAAGTTGCCGGTCTTGTTTTTCACGACGCCGTAATTGAGGTTCTGCGCCAACGCGTAGGCCAATTCGACGTAGCCGATGCTGCCGTCGGTCTGGTTGATCACCCCGGAAACGCCCTCATTGCCCTTACCGCCGATGCCCACTGGCCAAGCGATGTCCTTGCCGAAGCTCCGGTCGGAGCCGCCAAGGGCTTGCACCCAGGTCGGGCTTTCCTTGGTTAGAAAGTCCGTCCACACCGCGGTGGTGCCGGAGCCGTCCGAGCGGTGCGCCACCGCGATCGGCTGGTCGGGAAGATGTGCGCCCGAATTCAGCGCGACCAACGCCGGGTCATTCCATTTGGTGATTTTGCCGGCGAAGATCTTGCCCAACGTGTCACCGTCGAACTTCAAGCCGGTTTGGACGCCCCTGACGTTGTAGGTGGGCACGACGGCGCCCAGCGTCAACGGGATGTGCAGGATCGGGCCGGATTTTGCGGACGCAAGCTCGCTGTCCTTCATTGGGGTATCGGATGCGCCGAACTCAACCGTGCCCGCGACGATCTGCTGCACGCCCCCTCCGGAACCGATCGGCTGATAGGCGACCTGCACCCCGTCGGACTGTGAGTAGTCTTTCGCCCACACCGACATGACCGGCGCCACGAACGTCGACCCGGCACCCGACAAACTCGTCGCACCGCCGTCGATCTTCGGGATCGTCCTCGAGTATTCCGGTTTGGCAGCGCCCCGCTGACCACAAATCTGGCCCGCTATGTTCTGCTGGGCGCCGCCGGCGGCCCCACCGCCACTGGTGCTTCCACATCCGGTCAGACTCGCTGCGACAACCGCGGTGATCGTCATGGTTCGGAGCAACATCAACGCCTCATCCCGCGATGCGCATGCATCCTATTCATCGAAGACCCCCGAGATGAACACGCGGCGTTTCAAACCCGGCAGGGAAATGAACACCCCAGCCAGTTGATCGCCGCCGGTCACGCCGCTTGCGCCAACTACGGCAGCCCCGCCCTGGCTGGCCAAAGGACCGGCCAACGTGACGTTTACATGCGGGCGCTGGCACAGCGCGGTCAGTGACTCGTAGCCCATCGAGACTGGGGGCAGGGCGTGAAATCGCTTATCAGGGCGGTCATCTGGCTGCCGGGGCCGACGGGCGACCACTAGGAATTTTACGTTCGTAGCTTGTGCGACTAGCCGTTATGTCGGTACCGAATGACCGGGTGCAGTGTTAGATGGCGTGTTGGCGAGGCTCCGGGTGAGCGGCCATAGGATGACCTAGACGCTCCGATGGACGCCTGGGCGGCAACCCCCACGGTGCCCAGGCGTACGTGCTCACCCAGGTCACAACTCCGGATCTGCTGTCGGACAATAGCATTCGCGAATTAGCTAGTTACTTCGACCTGAATTAGGTTGACGGTGTGAGCTCGATCATGTTCTGCTCCTTGAGAATCGTTGTGGTCAAGCCTGACGCGGCGACGGTGGTGCTGACTAGGCGTCGACCGGCCGAGCCACGATCACCGGCACATGAACGGATTGAACAACTGCGTTGCTGACCGACCCCAACAGCGTGCGGGTTAGGGCATTCCGCCCGTGACTCCCGACGACGACAAGCTGTGCGGATTTAGATGTTTCGACGAGCGCGCGGGCTGGTCGATCGCAAACGACGAGCTTCTGCACAGTCACGTCGGGATAGCGTTCTTGCCAACCCGCCAGCGCCCTGGCCAAAAGGCGCTCTCCTTCTTCTGCCTTTACTTCCGGCCAATCCACACTCGGAAGTTCGGTCATCTCCATATCACACCACGCATGCAGTGCTATCAAACCCACGCGGCGACGCGACGCTTCGTCGAATGCAATCCTCGTAGCGAGCTCTGAGGCTGGTGAGCAGTCTATTCCCACGAGTACGGGAGCCTGCGCGGGATGGGGCATCAACGGATCCTCGTCGTGGATGACTGCGACAGGACAATGGGCATGCCGCACCAGTCCAGAACTCACCGATCCGAGCAAACCGCGAGCCAATGCTCCGCGCCCGTCGGTGCCGACGACGATCAGCTCGGCATCATTCGACAGATCGACGAGCGTCGGGACCGTAGCCGAAGACACAAATTCCGTGTCGATCGGTATCCGCACAGTATCGCCCGCGGTGTCATCGGCGATCTTCAACGCGTTTGCGAGGATGCTACGACCCTCGGCTTCCTGCCATCCCGCCAATTCCTCCAGCAGCGGGGCCTGCGACCACGTCGGAGCCGCGGGATTGGCCACGTGAATCAGGGTCAGCGGTATATCGCGGATGACCGCGTCGTGCGCGGCCCAACACACCGCGGCATCTGATGCGGGCGATCCGTCGACGCCGACGATAATGCCGTAATCCATGCTCTCTGAAGACATTTACTTTCCTTTCGTCAAGGAGCACGCTATGCCGCGTGGACTCGCCGGTCGTGAGACCTTGGGCCCTAACCTGATGGTCATTGGACCCTCGTCTGTACGGTGCCGCCCACCCCGCGTGCCTGGTGCCCGTAAGACCGCCCCCATCGACCCGGCCCGAACGAAGGCGGCGCGGTGAAGGTCGCCAAAAGTGGCCGGCCAAAGATTTCAGTGGCACTCATTGGCTCAAGGCGGCGAATTTGGGACCAACGACTCTAGCGGCGCACGCTTCCCTCAATAGGCTCGATCTCAAACCGAAGCGGAGGAAGTGACATGCCTCAAACGATGTCGGAACTCGAACTAGTTAAGGAAGCGGTGCTGTTGGCGTGCCGGGCGCCGTCGGTGCACAACAGCCAGCCGTGGCGCTGGGTGTCTGAGGGCGGAGGGCTGCACCTGTATGTTGATCGGACTCGGTGGGTGCACAATACCGACCACTCCGGCCGGGAAGCGCTCATCAGTTGTGGGGCTGTCCTGGACCACCTTCGCGTCGCGATGGCCGCGACTGGTTGGCAGGCCCACATCAAGCGATTCCCAAATTCCGACAATATAGATCATTTGGCATCGGTCGAATTCACGCTACGCGAACTCGTCACCGATGTTGACCGCAACCGCGCCGAGGCAGGCTCATCCGCGAACGCGGGGAGCCGCAGGTGGTGATCCGTGTCGGCATCGCACCGCCCATAGAAGACTTACCCGCGGCGAGACCACGACGGCTGCTCGACGAGGTCCTGCAATTCAGGGAGTCGGATGTCGGAAACTGGTCAACCTGTCAACATCCTTTCGCAAGCGAAGGCTGGAATTTGTTGGCAAGTGCAAGAGAGGGTTTGCCATGGTGAAGGTTTTTCTGGTCGACGACCACGAAGTGGTCCGGCGCGGAATCGTTGAATTGCTCGACTCTGATCCGGAACTGAACGTCGTCGGCGAAGCCGGATCGGTTGCTGAAGCGATGACGCGGATACCAGCAGCGGGGCCCGACGTAGCCGTGCTCGACGTCCGTCTCCCCGATGGCAGCGGGATCGAACTGTGCCGGGATTTACTGTCGGACATTCCCGAGTTGCGCTGTTTGATGCTGACCTCGTTCACCTCCGATGAGGCGATGCTCGACGCGATACTGGCCGGCGCCAGCGGATACGTCGTCAAAGACATCAAGGGGATGGAACTGGCTCGGGCCATCAAAGACGTCGGTGCCGGTAAATCGCTGCTGGACAATAGGGCTGCCGCAGCATTGATGGCGAAGCTCCGCGACGCTGCCGAACGCACCGATCCACTGATTGGGCTCACCGATCAGGAGCGGACACTGCTCGGGCTGCTCAGTGAGGGGCTAACCAATAAGCAGATCGCCGCGCGCATGTTTCTTGCCGAGAAGACCGTCAAAAATTATGTTTCACGGTTGCTGGCCAAGCTCGGAATGGAGCGGCGGACCCAAGCGGCGGTCTTCGCCTCCAAGCTGGAAGCCACGAACCGGCCGGAAAGATAAGTGAGGCGAAAAGTCTCGCCGGGTGCCACCATGGTTGTGTGTCCGAGGCCGTCGGCCGGGTAGGCGGCATGCATCCCTTAGGCGATACGTTGTCGCAGCTGCGGCTGCGGGAGCTGCTGGCCGAGGTGCAAGAACGCATCGCGCAGATCGTCGAAGGGCGCGACCGGCTTGACGGTTTGGTCGAGGCCATGCTGGTGGTTACATCGGAGCTCGACCTCGACACCACGTTGCGCACGATCGTGCACACCGCCATCGAGCTTGTCGACGCGCGTTACGGGGCGCTGGGCGTGCGGGGGAGTGGACACGACTTGATGGCGTTCATCTACGAGGGCATCGAAGAAAAAGAGCGTGAACGGATTGGTCACCTACCTGAGGGGCGTGGTGTGCTCGGAGTACTCATCGACGACCCCCAAGCGATCCGGTTAGACGACATCGCTCAACACCCAGCCTCGGTGGGATTTCCCGCGAACCACCCGCCGATGCGGGGGTTCCTCGGTGTGCCCGTCCGAATCCGCGACGAGGTGTTCGGCAACCTCTATCTGACGGAAAAAGGCAACGGGCAGCCGTTCAATGAAGACGACGAGGTCCTTGTTGGAGCATTGGCCGCGGCTGCAGGCATCGCGATCGAAAATGCCCGGCTCTATGAACAATCCAGGGTTCGACAATCGTGGATCGAAGCGACTCGAGATATCGCCACAGAGCTGCTGGCTGGTGCCGACCCGGCGAGAGTATTCCGGCTCATCGCCGATGAAGCGCTGAAACTGACTGAGGCCCAGGCTACTTTGGTGGCGATCCCGTTTCCTGATGACAAGTCAACCTCCGCTGTGCAAGAGCTACTGGTCGCCGAAACCGCCGGAAGGCTACCCGCGCTTGTTGGGGCACAAACGATTTCGGTCCGCGGAACGCCGATCGGAGGCGTTTTCGTCGACCGAACTCCGCGGCGATTCGACAATCTCGACCTTAAGATCGGCGACCTGAAGGTCAGTCTCGGCTCGGCGCTGGTTTTGCCTCTTCGCGCCACCGACAAGGTCGCCGGGGTGCTAGTCGTAGTGCGGCACGACGATGCGGCTCCGTTCGGCCAAGAAGATGAAGAGATGATGGCCGCCTTCGCCGACCAAGCAGCGCTCGCCTGGCAGCTGGCAACGTCGCAGCGCCTGGAGCGTGAACTCGACGTTTTGGCCGAGCGCGAGCGCATTGCGCGAGACCTTCACGACCATGTCATCCAACGCCTTTTCGCAGTGGGGCTTTCCCTACAGGCAACTATTCCCCGGACGCGTTCGCCTGAGGTAGAACAGCGGCTCTCCGAGTATGTCGACGACCTGCAGGCAGTGATTGAAGAAATACGGACGACGATCTTCGATCTCCACGGGCCGGCTGGGGGTCCAATCCGGTTGCGTCAGCGGCTCGACGAGGCGATCGCCCAATTCTCCGACGGGACACTGAGCATCACGACGCAGTTCATCGGCCCACTGTCGGTGATCGACGGGGTACTAGCCGATCACGCTGAAGCTGTTGTGCGGGAGGCAGTCAGCAACGCAGTACGACATGCTCATGCGAGCACGCTGACCGTCACCGTCAAGGTCGACGATGAGCTTTCCATCGAAGTGGTGGACAACGGCCGCGGTATCTCTGAACGCACCAAAAGCAGCGGCCTGACGAACATGCATTACCGCGCGCAGCAAGCCGGCGGAATATTCACCATTGACACGCCCGCGACCGGGGGCACGATGCTGCGGTGGACCGCCCCGCTGCCCTGACTTCTGCGCCGTGTGTTGAAAGTCCCCTTGGGTGGTGTCTTTTGGCCCTAACAGTGCCTGCCGTGGCAGGTCATGCTGAATTCAGGTTTATAGATGTAGAAAGCGGTGTTGCGATGAGCGCTCACTTCCCCGATCGCGAGAGCATCCGGACGGCGTTATCGCTGGCGAGTCGCGCTCCGTCAGTGCACAATACGCAGCCGTGGCGTTGGCGGGTGGGCTCAGACAGCTTGCATCTCTACGCAGAGCGCGGACTAAATCTTCCTAGCACCGATCCCGACGGCCGCGACCTCATCTTGAGCTGCGGTATCGCCCTGCATCACTGCGTGGCGGCGTTGGCAGCGCTCGGGTGGCAGGCGAAGGTTCACCGCCTGCCGAACCCTGATGAGCCCGAACACCTTGCTGCGGTCGAGGTTTACCGCCGTCTGCCGAGCGACGTTGACATCGCACTGGCGGCGTCGATCCCGTTGCGAT
>Ga0302325_10025427_pt1 | contig 12303 bp, 10 predicted proteins | sample Palsa_T0_2_FD_201948 | JGI IMG/M metagenome (GOLD analysis project Ga0302325, IMG submission 201948) | Peat permafrost microbial communities from Stordalen Mire near Abisko, Sweden - Palsa_T0_2 | ecosystem: Environmental > Terrestrial > Soil > Palsa > Peat permafrost | place: Sweden: Abisko...
AGAGCACAGCCCGTGGAGTGGCGCGACGCGCGAGCGCAAGACCGCAAGAGACGACCGCAGCCCACGGCAGGAGCTCGGGTCGAACCGATGCGGCGAGCCCCGCGAAGATCGGCGCAGCCGCACCACCGCCCGTGACGACGGCGAGTGTGCAGAGCAGCGTTGCCAGCGGCGTGTCCATCCCGCTCGCGCCATGGGCCGCAAACGGCAGGCAGACGGCGAGCAAGAAGAGCGTGACGACGCGAGCCGGCGAGGGGGCCTTGTACGTGCCCACAAGCGCTGCCGCAGCAGCGTGAAGCACCATGTCGAGCACCTTCACACGGCCGAGGACCGCCCACGGAGGGCCGCGGGAGAGCGTCGCGAGCAGAAAGGGCCAAGGAAGCGGCGTCACCCCATCCGTTGACGGGCCATCCACGTTGAAGCGGTACCCCACCCCCATCGCGAGATGACGGGCATATCGAATCGAGATGAGGGCATCGTCGACAGTAAACCCCCACATCACGACGGACGCCGCGAGGGCGCCACACGCGAACGCACATGCCCACACCCATCTCGCCACGGCTTCGTTGAGGCCGCTACCAGGCCCCACACGCGTTGTCCAATGCATGACATCTCGATCCGAAAATTCGTGCCGCGCGGCCAAGCTCCTTACGATCCAGATCAGATGCGGGCTTTCGAAATCTTCGCACGACCATCACCCTCGCGCGTGCGCGAGGTGCTCGATGTCTTCGTCAATGGCGCCAACGTCACTGCACGTCTGCGGACGTCCGATCAGGCGCTCACCGTTCTCGGCGATCTCGCGCGTGCGATCGCGACACTCACGACCGCCCCACGCGGAAAGGCGCTGGTGCGCTTCTACGACGAGCCGTGGGAGATGTGCATCGAACGGCTCGGCGGCGTCGCGTCGCTCAGCGTCTACCGGACGGGCGCCCAGCCCGAAGTCACCGTATACGATGTACGGGTCGCGTTCGCCGACGTGGTCGACGGTGCGCGCGATGCGGTGCGTGAGGCGCTGGCAACGGCGACGATCGCGCACGCGTTCGACTTGCGCGAAGCCGCGTCACGGCTCGCGGAGTGTGAGTTCTCGCGCGACGAAGCCCCGGCTCCCGACTCCGACCTCGTCCCCGTGTCCGTCGACGGCGATCCCGACGCACCGCTCGCCTTCGCGACCGACTTCGCACTGCGGCAGGTCGAAGCCACCGCACACGATACCGCACACGACACGATTGAGCGGGCCGACCTTCATGGTCTTCTCTTTCGCGGCCGCGTGCGCGCCGTCGTGCGTGGCCGCGTCGTCGAGCTAGGCGACGCATTTCCATTCTTATTTGCGGAGCGACTGCTGTCGGTCGTCCAGCGCGTGCTCGACGCCTTCGAACAAGGCCGGCCGCTCCACGTGCGCGAGAACGTCGGTGGCTTGCGGTTCGGTGCGCGGCTCACCCCCTCCGGCCTGCTCCACGGTTCGCGACGCGATGGTCAAGTCGCGCTCGCGCTGGGGTCTCACACGTTCCCGTCGCTCTCGGTCGCCGACACGGTATTTGCCGCACTGGCGTTCGGGCAAGCCCTCACCCGAGCCGTCGTTCGACGCGACCGGGCGCAGTCCCACAACCTGCGGCTCGTCGCATTCCGCCGGGCCTTGCGCGAGACACAGGACCACCTTCGTGATGCCTCCCGCGACGATGCGAAGACGAACCCCCGCCCAGAGCCGTATCGCGCCTACGCCACCCGGACGACCCCCGCGGTGCAGACACTCCCGCCGCGAAGCACACGCCTGCGATACACGTCGCGATGGCGCGCGCTCGTTCCTGGCATTGATCTCAGGGCTACGTTCTTGTGCGGTGACCGGCTCGTCGTCGGTGGTGCGCACGAAACCTTCTGCCTCGATCGCGCGACGGGCGAGGTGCGCTGGCGCGCCGCGACACGCAAAGCCTCGAGCGTGCCCACACCTCACGGCATCGCACGGCTCCACGGTGACGGCGAGCTTCTGGTCCTCGACATGGTGTCGGGCCAGGTGCGCTTTCGCGCCAAGCTCAAGCCACGCGTACATGGTCCCTGCGCCGGCGCCGTCGTCGGCGCGCCGGGCCTTCCCAAGCTGCTCGTCGTGACCGAGGGCGAGCATCACCTCGTCGCGGTCGACCTGCTCACGGGCGAGCCACGCTGGCGCGTGGCGTGGGGCACCGGCCACGTCTTGCACTTCAAGCGCCAGGGCAAGCTCCTCTATTACACGAGCGGCGACACGGCGGTGTCGGCGCTGGACGTGCAGACCGGAGCCATCGTATGGCGCGTACGCGATCGGCTTCGCTTTTGCGGGGTGCCGCAGGTCGCCCATGACGTCATCTTCGCGGTCGCCGGAGGAGCTTCCGGTGCTGGTGTGCTTTACGCGATCGACGCGTTCGAGGGCGTGGTTCGGTTCGTCGCGCCGCTCCCGGGACCCGACCAGAACGGTGAGCTCCATGCTGGTGACGGCACGTTGTGCACCGTCGAAGCGCCGCCACTCGTTTGCGGCCGCTCGGTGGCGGTCGTCATCCGCGACCGTGAAGGTGTACGTCTCGCCGCCTTCGATCGCCAAACCGGAGACCCGTTGTGGACCTCCCAAACGACCGTGGCTCCCAGCGGCACCTCATGGCTAGCCGTCGATGACTTGATCGTCGGTAACACGCCTCTCGGAGAAGTCGTCGCGGTCGACGCGCACGACGGAACGCTCCGCTATCGTCACGTCCTCGGTCGCGTGCTCGAAGCCGACGTGCCACGGCGCCTCGAGCCCGTGCTGCGTGGTGGAGCCATCTACGTGCCGCACACCGACATTCACATCATGCGGCCGCAAGACGGCAGCCATCTCGGTATCGTCGGGCCGTGCGAGACCATCCCGGACCTGCTTCGCGTCGACGAGCGGTGCGACGTGTACGTCGCCGAAGAGAGCGGGCACATGGCCTGCTTTGGCGTCGCTTCGCGACTCGAGCGGATCAAGTAGCGAACAGCGTCCCTACATCGACCGACGCGCGTAGCAACCCGAGATCGAATGCATCTCGCGCGAAAGCCGCGATGGGCGCGCGCATGGCGTCCGTCGTGAACCGAACGCGCTGCCAAGCCTGCGACCACATATCGGCGGCCCACGTCGCGTGCGTCTCGTGAGCGAGCGCGTGACGTGATTCATCGGCGTCCGCGCTCGCGATCTCTTGCTCGACCGCACGCGTGAAGCGCTCCACGTCGTGCGGCCTTGCGTGCAAGAACGCCGTTCGTACGACGACGACGGCGCTCGCGAACGTCCCGTTCGGCCAGAGCGAGCGCTCGTCGATGGCGCGAACGGCCGGCGCCTCCATCACGAGCCGGCTGGCCCACGGCTCGGGCAACCACGCGCCTGCCAGCGTGCCCCGCTCGAGCTCGAGCTTCATGACCGGCGGCACGAGCTGAGTCACCCGCACATCGCCGCCTCGATCGGTCGTCTTGCGGCCGCTCGTCCGCAGAAACTTGCGGAGGGCGACGTCCTGCGTCGATGCAATCTGAGGCGTCGCGAGCGTTTTTTGCGACAACATGTCCGCCCGTTCCCCACGGTGCAAGACCAACGAAGCGCCGCCTGCGCACACACCCTGTACGATCGTGAGAACAGGGCCGTGAAGCGCGTGCGCTGCGACGATCGCCGCGGGGCCCGCGACGCCAACATCGACACTCCCACCGAGCAGCGCCTCGACCACACGGGGCCCCGCATTCACGAGGCGCGCTTCGAGTCGAAGTGGCGAGAGCGCCGACGCAAGGCGGCCTGTTACGGCTCCTGCGAGCAATGGTGCGTGCGTGAGATTCGCCATGTATGCGACACGCAACGTCCCAGGCTCACCCGATGCGCGGCCACAGCCTGCGAGCGCGAGCCCGCATGTACCACGTAGCAGGTCACGACGCCTCAAAGCGCCCATGAAGACCGCACTCGGTCTTGTCGGAGAATGCCCACCGCCCCGCGCGTTCATCGTCCGTATCGCCGACGGGGGCGGTGCACGGTGCGCACCCGATCGAGAGATATCTTCGTAGGGCGAGCGGGTGCTCGGGCACACCGTTGTCTCGCATGTACGCACGCACGTCATCGCGCGTCATCGTCGCGAGCGGATGAACTTTGACGGGCCGTGGGGGCTGCTCGACGACGATCGGAAGGTGTCGTCGCGTCGGGCCCTGATCACGACGGAGACCCGAGACCCACGCCGTCGCAGCGCGCTCGTAAGGCAAGAGGGGTTCGACCTTGTTCTTTGCGCAACAGAAGTCGGCAGCGCGGCGCTGGATGCTCTCGCCGTGCAGCTCGATGAATTCGCCCGCGCTGATCGCGGGCCGGACGACTTCTACGCGCAGCCCGAGGCGCCGCGCGAGCTCGTCCTTGTACGCAAGGGTCTCTGGGAAGAGAAAGCCCGTGTCGAGAAAGATCACGGGCTGCTCTCGGGCGAGCTCGCTCCACATGTGAAGCAGCACGCCGCTCCCCGCTCCGAAGGACGAAGTGAAGAGCAGACCATCTCCAAAGGTATCGAGCGCCCACGACAACCGGTCGCGTGGCGTCAATGTTTCGAGATTCTTCACGCCGCACACTCACCATCGCGTGTCTCGACGACGAAGCCTCCCGTCTCGCCGATGTCGACCTCGTCTTCGCGCGTCGGCGCGCCGCTGACGACATCACCCAACGCAGCGACGACCCGCTTCGCGTCGACACGCGCAAAGAAGTCCTTCGGCGATTCGCCTTCCGCGTGGTCGTCACCGTAGAGATGAAGCAGGCGAACCACGGCTTCGGGTACACGCCGGGCAACGATCTTGACCACCTGACGCCCGAAATGGGCGCCACGCGCGTCGACGGAGCCGCCGAGGTGGAGCTGATAGACGGGCACGGTTCGCTCCCGACCCTCATGAAACGTCTTCGCGCCTCCGTGAAATCCAATGTCGGCGACATGGTGGTGTCCGCAGCTGTTCGGGCAACCGGAGACCTTGACGGTTGTCGATGCGATCGCGGGCAGATCGCACACGTCTGGCTCGGCGAGCCTGTCGGCGATCGCGACGGCCACACGTCGTGACGCAGTGACAGCGAGGTTGCACGTGTCGGCCCCCGGGCAAGACGTGACATCCCGCGCCGTATGAACGTGGAGCCGCGCGAGATCGAGCCGCGTGAGCACAATGAAGAGCGCGGGAATGCTTCGTACGTCGACCCACGGCAAGAGCACGTTTTGGTCGATGGTGAAGCGCGCGCTGCCGTCGCCGAAGCGATCGACGACGTCCGCCAGCCCGCGGAGCTGCGTCGAGGTCACGTCTCCGAGGTGCAGGCGTACGTGGACGGCTTGATAGCCCGGCTGTTTCTGATCGATCACCGCGCTCGCGCGCCAGGCGAGGTAGCCGGTGGGACGCTCGTCGGTGACGATTGGGGCGGCGGGGGTGCGCGCTGGGCGATCGCCGAAGAGGAGCTCGCCGGCGGCCTCGCGATCGACCTCGTCGCGGTAGACGCGGTATTGAGCGCGCAGCCCTGCTTCACCGAGCTTGCGGAGAACGTATTTGAGGCGCGCGCGCTGGCGATTTTGCCGGTTGCCAAGCGCGTGGAACAGTCGAACGATGGCTTCCCCGACACGTCCTATCCACGTGGCAGGGATGAATGGCTCGAGCTCAATGCCGCTTTGCGGCGAGCTCGACAGACCACCTGCTGCGAGCACGCGAAAGCCCGGCGCGCCGTCCTCCACCTTCGCCACGAAGCCGAGATCGTGAATGGCAGCCTTTGCGCAGTCGTGCGGGCATCCAGAGAACGCGGTCTTGAACTTTCGAGGCAAGCTCGCAGCGAGCGGGTGCCTCAAGAACAGGCGCGTGAGCGCCTCCGCATAGGGCGTGACGTCGAACGGCGCCGTGTTGCACACCTCGGCGAGATCGCACGCCGTCACGGTTCTCACCGAGTTGCCGCAGGCTTCACGGGTCGTCAGCCCAGCTTCGTCGAGACGGTGCATGGCGGGCTCGACGGACTCCATCTTCATGAAATGGAACTGCACGTTCTGCCGCGTCGTGACGTGGCCAAACCCACGCGAATGGCGCTCGCCCACGTCGGCGAGCGCGTGGAGCTGCTCGCTTCCGACGAGCCCCATCGGGATCTTGACACGGAGCATCTGCTCGCCGCCCTGACGTTGGCCGTAGACCCCGCGCGTGAGACGGAACGCACGGAACTCTTCGCTGGTGATCGCGCCACGCTCGAAGTCTTCGAGCTTTTGAACGAAGTCGCGGATGTCACCCGGATCGGAGAAGCGCGGAAGCATGGCTACTCCGCCCCACCATCCGGCGCGGTGTGAACGATGGATGGCGTGGTCGGCCTATCCCCATCGTCCACGCGCGACGCGAGCACGGCCAGGATCTCGTCGACGGCCTCGTTCACCGTGACGAGGCTCGTGTCGATACGGGCCTCCGGCGCGAGGGGCTCTTCGTACGGATCACTGATCCCGGTGAACGTCGCAATCTCGCCCGCTATCGCCTTCTTGTAGAGCCCCTTCACGTCGCGCGCGATGCAGGTGTCGAGGGGCGGCGCCACGTGGACCTCGACGAACCGCGCATCCGTCTCGATGACCGTGCGCGCGGCGTCGCGCGTCGATCGATACGGCGATATCGCTGCCACGACGACGACGACACCATTGCGCGCCAAAAGGTGCGCCACGAACGCGATGCGCGCGATGTTCGTATCGCGGTCTTCGCGTGAGAACCCTAGACCTTTCGAGAGGTGGGTGCGCACGACGTCGCCGTCGAGGACCTCGACGCGCTGCCCGCGTGTGCGAAGCGCTGGCACGAGCGCGTCAGCGATGGTCGTCTTCCCTGCCCCGCTCAACCCTGTAAACCAGATGACAGTCGACATCGTCTTGCTCCTTCAACTCGTCGCGTAGGTTTCTGCGTCGCTCCGAATGCGCGAGGCCTCACGGAGGACCTCGGCGACCTCGGGTCGGGTGAACTCGATGGGTAGCGGGTCTCCGCGGCTGAGGAGCTCGCGGACTTTGGTGCCGCTCAGCGTGAGACGCGCCGCCTCTTCGTGCGGGCACGTTTTCAGCGACGCCACGGCTCCGCAAGAGCGGCAATAGAACGAATGCTCGAATGCCAAGATCGTGATCGCGAGATCGCCCGGCTCGATCTCGTCGAACACTCGCTGCGCGTCGTACGTCCCGTAGTAGTTGCCGACGCCGGCGTGATCGCGCCCGACGATGAAGTGTGAAAATCCATAGTTCTGGCGTGTGATCGCGTGAAGAAGCGCTTCGCGCGGGCCGGCGTATCGCATCGCAAACGGAAAAGTGGAGAGCAGCGCACGCCCCTTCGGGAAGCACTTCTCGAGCACGACCTCGTAGCAACGCATGCGAACCGATGCGGGCACGTCGTCACCTTTGGTCTCGCCGACGAGAGGGTGCACGACGAGGCCATCGACGATCTCGAGCGCCGCGCGAAGCAGATACTCGTGCGCGCGATGAATGGGGTTGCGTGTTTGAAACGCCACCGTACGCCGCCACCCACGTGCGGCGATGAGCGCGCGAAGCTCCGCGGGATCGCGATGGTGCGCTGGAAACCGCGGCGCCGTCACACGGCGCGCGAGCGTGATGGGCCCTCCCACCGCGATCTCGGGCCCACCGAGGAGGCCTCGCGACAGCTGCGCCACGCCGGGGTGGGCATCATCGGTCGTCTGGTAGACCTCCTTCGCTTCTAGCGCGCGATCCGGCTGAAAGATGTCACTCACCTCGATGATGCCGACGGGCTCACCTGCTTCGTCCGTGAGGGCGAGCTCGCGCTGGTTTCCAATCTCGGCGCGCCTCGCAGCTGGAATGCTGAGCGTCAGCGGAATCGGAAAGAGCACGCCGCTCGTGAGTCTCCGCTCCCGTACGACCGCGAAGTAGTCTCCTGCCCCGAGGAAGCCAACGAGCGGTGAGAAAGCGCCCGCTGCGATGAGCTCGGCATCCGCCCCTGTTCGCGCGTCGAGCGCGACTTTTGGAAGGGCCTTGGCTCTCGACAACAGGTCCGCGGCCTCTGCACCCACCACCCACCGCGACACGAGCTCCCCACCGTGGGGCGGAACCGGTGTCACCGCTTTGCGCGTTTGGACAGGAAGGCTCGGTCGGAACTCCGTCGTGGTGCTCATCGCCACTTCTGTACATCACAGCGCCATCCATTTCAATACGATTTGTTTGACATAGTAGATATTACACCATCATACTGTCGTCATGTTGACCGAGGCAGTCGACGAAACGCCGCTTCTTCGCGTCTCGAAGCTCACCGTCGCGCACGAACGCGGCAACGATGGGCAATCGGTCGACGCACTGTGGGACGTGTCGTTCGACCTCGAACGCGGCGAGGTCCTCGCCATCGTCGGTCCTTCGGGCGTCGGGAAGTCGACGTTACTGGCAGCGCTTGCGGGGCTCGTGCGGCCGCGCGTCGGGGCCGTGACGACTCGGCATGGTGCGCTGGTTGCGCCGACGTCTCGCCACGCCATCGTCTTCCAGGATGGCGCGCTCTTCCCGTGGCTCACTTTGCAGCAGAACGTCACCTTCGCTCTCCGTCGTCGCGGGTTCACACGGTTCGAGCGACAAGAGCGCTCGAGCGACTTGCTCAGGCGTGTGCGTTTGGCGGGTCACGGCGACAAGTTTCCACACGAGCTTTCAGGCGGCATGAAGAAGCGGGGCGCGTTTGCTCGAGCCCTTGCCACGGATCCCGAGGTGCTCTTGCTCGACGAGCCGTTCTCTGCCCTCGACGTCGCCACACGCGCCGAGCTGCATGACGAGCTGCTTTCCCTCTTCAGCGCTCGTGGCGTCGGCATCGTGATCGTGACGCACGATCTGACGGAAGCAGCGATGCTGGCCGATCGCATCATCGTGCTCGATGGTCCGCCCGGCGAAATCGTGAGCGAGGTGGCCATCCGCGCACCTCGGCCGCGTCATGCCGACGATACGGTGGTCGAAGCTGCCTGCGCCGATCTCGCAAAGGCCCTCACGCGGCGCAGGGGGGAGGAACGGCATGAAGCGCATGTTGCCCGTAGCGGTCGCGCTCTTGGTCTGGTCGCTCGCGTCGTGGGCGCTCGCTAGTCCACTTTTGCCAGGGCCCACGAGCGTTGGCGCCGCGCTCGTGTCGTCGCTGCGCGACGGCTCGCTCCCGTGGGCGCTCGTGACCACATTCGCGCGGCTCTTCGTAGGTTACGTCCTCGCCCTCGCGTTCGGTGTGGTCGCGGGTGTCGCCACGGCGCGTGTCGCGTGGGTGCGGGCCTCGCTCGGACGAACGCTAACGGGCCTCAGCGGTGTGCCGTCGGTGTGCTGGCTTCCGCTGGCGATCCTCTGGTTTGGGTTGTCGGAGGCCGCCATCTTGAGCGTCGTTGTGCTCGGCGCGCTCGTGCCCGTGGCGATCGCGACGGAGGCAGCGGTGAGGCACGTACCCACCGAGCTCGAGCATGCGGCTCGCACGATGGGGGCGAGCGGTGTCGGCCTCCTCGTGACGGTGACACTACCGGCCGCGTCAGTAGGCATCACGGCAGGCGCAAAGCTCGGTTTCGGCTTCGCCGTGCGCGCGCTCCTCGCAGCCGAGCTCGTCTTCGTCTCGGGTGGCCTCGGCCAGGTGCTGGAAACAGGCCGGGACATGGGCGACACGGCGCTCGTCATTGGCGTCGTCACGGTGTTGCTCGTCGTCGGACGCGTCGTCGAGACGCTCCTGTTCTCTCCCGTCGAGCGTGAGCTCGTCAGGCGGTTTGGAGGTGCCTCGTGAAAGCGAAGAGACGCGGTGTCGTGTATTTGGTTGGCGCCGGGCCAGGGGATCCGGAGCTGCTCACCGTTCGAGCCAGCCACTTGCTCGCGAGCTGTGAGGTGCTGGCACACGACGAGCTCGTTTCCGAGGCCATCCTCTCGCTCACGCCACGTGGAGCCGAGCGCATTCGCGTCGGACGGCGCGCGAGAGGCGTACGCCATCACGATGCACGCATTCACCCGCTCGTGATCGAGCGAGCGCTCGACGGGCTCGACGTGGTCCGGCTCAAGGGCGGTGACCCGATGGTCTTCGGGCGCGGCGGCGAAGAGATCGACGAGCTCCGCGCCGCCGGGATTGCATTCGAAGTCGTCCCCGGCATCACGGCGGCGCTCGGTGCAGCCGCAGCGCTCGCCTTCCCGCTCACCCATCGCGACAGCGCGCACGCCGTCACCCTCCGCGCGGCGCGCACGGCGAAGTCCTCGAGCAAGCTCAGCGGTGAAGAGACATTGGTTTATTACATGGGGCTCGCGGAGCTCGAAACGACGTGCCGCGAGCTCGTCGCCGCGGGGCATTGGAAGAGCACACCTGCACTCGTGGTGTCGTCTGCGACTCGACCCGAGCAGCGCCACGTGCTCGGGACGCTCGCGAACGTTTGCCAGCGCGCGCGGAGCGAACGCCTGGAATCCCCCGCGCTCCTTTTCGTCGGTGAGGTCGTCTCGCGAGCCTCTCTTGTCACGTCGCGCGCGCCCACATTGCGCTTGGCGCGAACCGGGTGACTAAGACCTCAGCGCCTGCACCAGCTCGGCGAAGCGCAAACCCATTGGGCGGCCCTCGCGCTTCCAGCGACGCCTGAGATCCCGCGCGATCTCCACGTAGCGGTCTTCGGGCAAGAGCTGCTCGATGAGTTCGCGCAAGAGACGCGTGAGGGCGGGCGCCTCGCCGCCCGACGAGATGGCCACGGTCACGGGGCCGCGACGCACGACGGCCGGCGAGATGGCGCTCGCGTTCGCGAGATCGTCGACCGCGATGATGAACACCCGCAGACGAGCGGCCGCCTGGGCCAGACGGCGCTGGACGCTCGAGTCATCCGTGGCAGCGACGACCAGCCACGACCCCTCGAGATCGGCCTCGTCGAATGCTCGCCGGATCCAGTGGGCTCCTTCGGGAACTTCTCCGGCGACGTCGGGCGCTACGATCGTGACATCCGCACCGGCCAGCGTGAGCTCCTTGGCTTTTCGCGTGGCTATCTGTCCGCCACCAACGACGATGACGCGCTTGCCCTCTAGTCGCAGAAACAACGGAACGAACATGCCTTCACTATACGAGAGGAGCCCGAACGTCGCAATCAGTGAACCTCGTGCATCAGCCGCTTGAGCGGCCACACGAGGACGGCAAGAAGCGCTGCCCCGATGAGCGACGTCCACACGAAGAGCCAGAAGTAGTCGGTGGGCGTGACGCGACCCCACGACTCGCCGATGCTGCCGCCTGCGTACTGGGCCACCGAGCTCGTGAGCAACCACACGCCCATGAAAAGGGAGCCGAACCGCCTCGGAGCGAGCTTGGTCACCATCGAGAGGCCGACGGGGGAGAGGCATAGCTCGCCGAGCGTCGCGAAGAGGTAGCTGAGGAGGAGCCAGAGACCGGTCGTGCGCGCGCGCTTGCTGCTCTCGTCCTCGAGCTCGGTGATGGCTTCACGAAAGTCGGCGGGGGGCGCGGCGGCGGCGAGCGCCGAACGCGTCGGAGCGTCGGCGTGCTTCGTGAAGCGGAGTGTCCGTGACGCCGCATCCCACAGAACGCCTTGTTCCTTCGCGGAGGCGTCGTCGAAAGGCATCTTGAATGTCGGCGCCGTGATCGGGAAGGTGCTCGGGGCGACTGCCGTTGCGCCCTTCGTCGCATCATCGAGCGACTTGGCCCACTGGACCCAACCGGACGGAGCCGTCCGCTCGAACATCTCCTGAACGACGTAGGGAGCAAGCACGCCGTGAACCTCGATCACGTGGGCACCCACATCGACCTTGAGGCGGCCGGCGTCGACTGGCTTGATGGTTGCGTTCTCGTCCGAAACGATTCCGACCACGCCGCCGGGCATGAGCTGCAAGCCCGCGGGAAGAGCGAATGGCTTCGTCACCTGTGACTTCACGTTGTTCTCGCTGACCGCGCCGACGACCATGATGGCGAACGAGGCAGCCATGAAGATCATCGCGATGAAGATCTTCGTCGGGGTGCGCGGCTCCCATCCACGCCGCGCGAGCATCACCCACCCGGCCGAGAACAGCGGCGCAAACAGCAAGATGAAGATGGGGTTCGCCGATTGGAACGACTCGGCGGTGTAGGCGCTCTTACCGATGTGGCGGTTGGTGAAGAACTCCGCCCAAAGGTTGAGGGCGTTGCCTGCCTGCTCGAATGCCATCCAGAAGAGCACGACGAAGATGAAGAGGACGAAGATGACGATGCTCTTGTCCTTCGCGGCACCTCGGAGGGTCCGCAGCAGGATGCCCATCGCGAGAAACACGATCCCGAACGCGGTGGGCATCACGAGGCCGGTGGGTTTCTCGACGCGCGTGTAGACGAGCCACGCGTAATACGCCGGGAGCGCGACGGCTCGATGCGATGGGG
>Ga0302325_10025431_pt1 | contig 12302 bp, 10 predicted proteins | sample Palsa_T0_2_FD_201948 | JGI IMG/M metagenome (GOLD analysis project Ga0302325, IMG submission 201948) | Peat permafrost microbial communities from Stordalen Mire near Abisko, Sweden - Palsa_T0_2 | ecosystem: Environmental > Terrestrial > Soil > Palsa > Peat permafrost | place: Sweden: Abisko...
TCCCGGTCGAGCCGTAGAACGGGGCGTCGCCGTAATCGAAGATGCCGCCGTCGGTGGCCACGAGCCAGTAGCCACCGCCGTCGCTCGTCGGGGCGATCCCCACAACGGGCTTGTTGAGCTTGAGGCCGCCGGCGGACCCGAAGAAGCCGGCGTCGCCGAAGTTGAAGATGCCACCATCGGACGCGGCCAGCCAGTACCCGCCATCGTCACCGGTCTGCGCGATGCCGACGATCGGCTTGTTCAGCGTTGTCCCGGACAGGTCACCGAAAAAGCCGGCGTCGCCGAAGTGGGCGACGGTGCCCTTGGCGTCGACCTGGTAGTACCCGATGGTGCCAACGCCGTTAAGGGCCAGCGTGGCGCCGGAGTTCAACATGTCGGCGACGTTGACCGTTGCACTGCGTGGGCCGAGCGCTCCTGGTATGAAGAAGGTGTCGAATGTGCAGGTGCCGGCCGGCGCCAGCATGATGTCGCCGTTGGAGTTGGGCGAAGGGCAGTTGTCAGGGTCCGGAATCGCAAAGTAGTCGTTGGCGCCCGGGCCCGAGACGGTCGTCAACGTCGTGCTGATGACGTCGGGGACGTTGCCGGTGTTGGTCAGCACGAAGCTCTGGGGGCCGACGACATCACCCAACGTCACCGAACCGAAGTCCAAGTTGGTTGGGGTCACCGTCAGCGGCGAAGTGCTGGCACCGGCATTGCCCGAGGTGGCCGCCACGCCAACGAGCGAGAGTCCGCCACACAGAGCACTGCACAGAGCCAGCGATGTCCAACGCTGCACCCGGGTCCTCATGTCTTACCCCTCCGGTCCCCAGGTGCCGTCACCCGTCCGTCGGGATGCTAACGAATCCCGCCTTGAGCGCGGTGAATCGTTCGCGCGTTCGTCAACTTGAAGCGAAACGTGATGGGGTCAGACGAGCACGTCGGTCGGCGAGAACGCCGCGGTGAACTCGCGGCAGAAGGCGCCGAGGTCGTCGGGCCCGCGACTGGTCACCAGGGTGTTGATTCCCAGCCGGCACACCACGACGTCGCGGTCGACCCAGTAGGCACCGGCATTGCGCAGATCGGTCTGCAGGCTGGGCCACGAGGTGAGGGTACGACCCGCCACGAGATCGCCCTCAATGAGGGTCCACGGACCGTGGCAGATGGCCGCCACCGGCTTGCCCGCCTCGAACATCGCCATGAGGAAGTCCACGGCCGCCGCGTCAGTCCGGAGGTGGTCGGGGTTGGCCACGCCGCCCGGCAGAACGACGGCGTCGTAGTCGGCCGCGCTGGCCCGTTCGGTGATCTGATCGACCGGGAAGCGGTCGGCGCGATCGAGGTGCCGCATGGTCTCGACCATTCCGGACTGGGGTGCCACGACCTCCGCCGTCCCTCCGGCGTCGACCACCGCCCGCCAGGGCCGCAGCAGCTCGATTTCCTCAATGCCCTCGTTGGCCACCAGGAAGGCGACCCGCACGTCCTGCAATTCGTCCCTCACCGTCACTGCCTCCCTCGAGCCCCCCGGACGCCCCGGTCATTCCGGGGGGTCCACCCCTGCCCTCGCGCGATACCCCGTGGCTAGGGGCCGAAACGCCAGCGTTTTGCGACCCCGATTTCGCAGAGAGCTACACTGGTGCGTAATCCGAGCGACAGAGCGAACGGAGAGGCGCGTGCCCGCAACCGTTGTGGTCGGGACCCAGTGGGGCGACGAGGGGAAGGGCAGATTCACCGATCTCCTTGCCCGCGAAATGGACCTGGTGGTCCGTTACCAAGGTGGCCACAACGCCGGCCACCGCATCGTCGTCAATGGCGAGGCGTTCTCGCTCCAGCTGGTGCCGAGCGGCATCCTCTACGCCCACATCACGCCGATCATCGGCAACGGCGTCGTGGTCGACCCGGCGGTCCTGCTCGAGGAGCTCGACACCCTGACGGCCCGAGGCATCGACACCAGCCGGCTGGTGGTCAGCGGGAACGCCCACCTGATCATGCCGTACCACCAGGAACTCGACCGGGTCACCGAGCGCTTCCTGGGCAAGAACGCCCTCGGCACGACCAAGCGCGGCATCGGCCCCGCCTACGCCGACAAGGCCACCCGCGTCGGGTTGCGGGTCCAGGACCTCTTTGATCCCAAGATCTTCCGCGAGAAGCTCGATGTGGTGCTGAAGGAGAAGAACGCCGTCCTGGCCAAGGTGTACAACCGCCTGCCCATGGATGCCGGGGAGATCGCGGACCGCTATCTGGGTGAGTACGCCCCTCGGATTGAGCCCATGGTGGGTGACACGGTCGGCATGGTCCACGACGCCATGGACGCCGGGCGCCAGGTGCTGCTCGAGGGGGCGCAGGCGACCTTCCTCGACCTCGATCACGGGACCTATCCCTTCGTCACCTCCTCCAACCCCGTCGCCGGCGGCGCCTGCACGGGCTCGGGGCTCGGCCCACGGGACATCGACCGGGTGGTCGGCATCGCCAAGGCCTACGTCACCCGGGTCGGCGCCGGCCCCTTCCCGACCGAGCAGCAGAACGACATCGGCGAGCTGCTGGTGGAACGGGGCCACGAGTTCGGCACCAACACGGGGCGCCGGCGCCGCTGCGGCTGGTTCGACGCCGTCATGCTGCGCCAGGCGGTGCGCCTCAACTCCATGACCGAGGTTGCGTTGACCAAGCTGGATGTCCTCGACACCTTCGAATCCGTCAAGGTGTGCGTCGCCTACGAGGCGGACGGCATCCGCTACACCCACCTGCCCTACCACCAGTCGACGTTCCACAAGGCGAAGCCGGTCTACGAGGAACTGCCCGGCTGGCGCACCGACCTGAGCGCGGTGACCGAGCCCGGTGACATGCCGGCGGCCGCCCGTGACTACGTGGCCTTCCTGTCCGAGCAGATCGGCGTGCCCGTCCGCCTGGTCGGGGTGGGCCCGGGCCGCGAGCAGACCGTTTCCTTCGCCACCGCGTGAGGGTCTGCATCGTCGGCAGCGGCGCCCGCGAGCACGCGCTCGCCCACGTGCTGGCGCGCACGGCGGACGTCGTGGTGACGCCGGGCAACCCCGGCATGGCCCCGCCCATCACCGTGACGGACAACGAGTCGGCCGAGGAGATTGCCGCCGATCTCTACGTGATCGGCCCCGAGGCCCCGCTCGTGGCAGGACTGGCTGACACCCTGCGGGCGCAGGGCCGGGCCGTCATGGGGCCGGGCGCCGACGGTGCGTTGCTGGAGGGATCCAAGGCCTTCATGAAGGAGTTACTCAGCGCGGCGGCGGTGCCGACGGCGGCCTTCGCCAGCTTCGACGCCCTCGAGTCCGCCGCCGCCATGGACTACCTCGAGACGCTGCCGGGCCCCTGGGTGATCAAGACGGACGGGCTCGCCGCCGGGAAGGGCGTGTTGGTGGCGCAGACCCTGGACGAGGCCCGCCGGGACGTTGCCGCCAAGCTGTCGGGCGCCTCGTTCGGCGACGCCGGGCGCAGCATCGTCATTGAGGAGGGGTTGGTAGGCGAGGAATGCTCGCTGCTCGTCCTCTGCGACGGCGCGCACGCCGTGCCGCTGGTGCCGGCACAGGACTTCAAGCGCATCGGCGACGGCGACACCGGCCCGAACACCGGTGGCATGGGCGCCTACGCGCCGATGCCACACGTGGACCGGCAGGCGGTGGACGCCATCATGGACACGGCCGTGAGCCCGCTGGTCGCGGAGCTGCGCCGTCGCGGAATCGACTACCGCGGCGTCCTCTACGCCGGCCTCATGCTGACCGCCGACGGCCCCAAGGTCATTGAGTACAACGTGCGGTTCGGGGACCCCGAGGCCGAGGTCGTGCTGCCACTGCTGGACGCCGATGCGGCCGAGCTCTTCCTCGCCGTCGCCAACGGCGAGCTCGAGGGCGCGCGCCCACCGGCCTTCTCCGATGACGCCGCTGTCTGCGTCGTGCTGGCGTCGCAGGGTTACCCCGAGAGGCCGAGGACGGGCGACACCATTGAGGGATTGAACGGGGTCGGCCAGTCGGTGGCCGCCATCGACGGCGTGACGGTCTTCCACGCCGGAACCCGGCGCCGCAACCCCGACGGGCCGTTCTACACGGCCGGGGGGCGCGTGCTGGCGGTGACGGCGGTGGCGCCGACGCTGGAGCAGGCCCGCGAGCGCGCCTATGCGGCAACGGCACCGATTGACTGGGAGGGCATGCAGATGCGCCACGACATCGCCGCCCTGGTGTCGGGCTCCCCGGTCGGGGCGGGCGAGGGGGGTCGATGATCCCGCGCTACGCGCCGGCGGACATGGCGGCGCTGTTCAGCGACACCGCGCGGTTCTCCCTCTGGCTCGAGGTCGAGCTGCTGGCCACCGAGGCCCAGGCCGCACTCGGCGTGGTGCCGGCCGATGACGCCGCTACCTGCCGGGCCAAGGCCCCCACGGTCGACGAGGTGTTCGTGGTCGACGTGCTCGAGCGCGAGAAGGTCACGGACCACGACGTGGCCGCCTTCGTCGACGTGGTGCAGGAGCGCATCGGTGCGCCGGCCGGCTCGCACATCCACTATGGGCTGACCTCCTCCGACGTCGTGGACACCGCGCTCTGCGCAACCCTCACCCGGGCCGCCGACCTGCTGTTGGCCGATCTCGACGCGTTCGTGGCCGCCCTCAAGGCGCGCGCCCTGGAACTCCTGCACGTGCCGGTGACGGGCCGCACGCACGGCATGCACGCCGAACCCACGACCTTCGGCGCCAAGTTCGCACTGTGGGCGCTGCAGGCCGACCGCGACCGTCGCCGGATGCAGGCCGCCCGCGACGGCATCGCCGTGGGCAAGCTCTCCGGCGCTGTCGGCACCTATTCCAACATCGATCCGGCGGTGGAGGCCAGTGTCTGCGCCGCCCTCGGCCTGACCCCGGTGCCGGCCACCCAGGTGATCGCCCGCGACCGCCACGGCGAGTACTTCTACGCCTGTGCGGCCATCGGCTCGACCATCGAATTGATGTGCACAGAGATCCGGCACTTGGCCCGGAGCGAGCTCGGCGAGGCGGAGGAGCCGTTCGGCGCCGGACAGAAGGGCAGCTCGGCCATGCCGCACAAGCGCAACCCGATCCTCTCGGAGCGCCTCTGCGGGCTGGCGCGGCTCCAGCGGGGCTATCTCGGCGCCGGGCTCGAGGACGTGGCGCTGTGGCACGAGCGCGACATTTCGCACAGTTCGGTGGAGCGGGTGGCCCTGCCGGATGCGTCCATGCTGGCCTGCTACATGCTGCGCAAAGCGACCGGATTGGCCGCCGGGCTGGTGGTGCACCCCGAGCGGGCGCTCAAGAACCTCACCGAAGGCACGCTCGGACTCGTCTTCTCGCAGTCCGTCCTCCTGGCGTTGGTGTCGGGTGGGCTGACGCGGGACGAGGCCTACCGGATCGTGCAACGCGACGCCCGCCTGGCCTGGGAGGAGCAACGCCCCCTTCGCGCCATCCTCGAGGCCGATGACGAGGTCACCCTCGACGCCGCCCAGCTCAATGACGCGTTCGACCTGACACGCACACTGCGCCATGTCGATCGCTTCGCCGATGCCCTAGCCCCCCTGTGAGGAGTTGCCTGTGACGATCGAACTAGCCCGGGTCCACTCGGGCAAGGTGCGTGAGCTCTACGACGCCGGCGACGGGCGCCTGCTGTTGGTGGCCTCGGACCGGGTCAGCGCGTTCGACGTCGTCATGGCCGAGTCCATCACGAACAAAGGCCGGGTGCTGACGGCCATGACCACCTTCTGGTGCGACGAGATGGCCGACGTCGTGCCGGGCAGCCAGATCACGGCGGACCCGGACGCCATCGCCGACGCGCTGGGCGGTGCCGCGCTGCCGGCCGACTGGGCCGGCCGGGCCGTCCTGGTGCGCGCGGCCGAGATGCTCCACCTCGAGTGCATCGTGCGGGGCTACCTGGCCGGCTCGGCCTACCAGGAGTACGAGCGGTCCGGCACCGTGCACGGCACGACCATGCCGGCCGGCCTGCAGCTGGCCAGCAAGCTGGACGAGCCCATCTTCACCCCCTCGACCAAGGCGGCCGAGGGGCACGACCTCAACATCGACTTCGCCGGCGCCATCGACCTGGTCGGAGCGGAAGCGGCGCTGGCGGCCCGTCAGATCTGCCTCGAGCTCTACCGGCGTGCCGCGGCCCGCTGCGCCGAGGCCGGGTTCGTGCTGGCCGACACCAAGTTCGAGCTCGGCTACGTCGACGGGGTGCTCAGCCTCTGCGACGAGGTGTGCACGCCCGACTCCTCGCGGCTGTGGCCGGCCAACCAGGTGGTGCCCGGCCAGACGCCGCCCGCCTTCGACAAGCAGCCCTTGCGCGACTGGCTGGCCGCGCAGTCCTGGGACCGCCGGCCGCCGCCGCCCCCGCTGCCCGACGAGGTCACCTCGGCCCTGTCGGCGCGCTACGTCGCCGCCTACGAGCGCGTCACCGGACGCTCCTTGGACGGCTGGTACGGTGCGACGCCATGAGGTTCCAGGCGCGCGTCGAGGTGCAATTGCGGCCCGGCATCGCGGACCCGGAGGGGGCGACGATCGAACGGGCGCTCCCCGCGCTCGGCTTCGCCGGCGTGGCGCACGTCCGCGCCGGCCGCTCCTTCAGCTTCGAGGTCGACGCGGCCGACGAGGGTGCGGCGCGCACCACAGCGAGCGAGCTGGCCGACCGCCTGCTGGCCAACCCCGTGATTGAGCACAGCACGCTCGAGCTCAAGGCGATCTGAGTGCCCTCGCGTATCGGCGTCGTCGTCTTCCCGGGCAGCAACTGCGAGCACGACGTCGTGCACGGCGTCGAGGCGGCCGGCGGCACCGGGCTCCTGCTCTGGCACGGGGACGCGTCACTGGGGGCGGTCGATGCTGTGGTCCTCCCGGGCGGTTTCGCCCACGGTGACTACCTGCGTCCCGGCGCGCTGGCCCGCTTCTCGCCCGTCATGGAGGCAGTGCAGGCCTTCGCCCGCTCCGGCGGTCCCGTGATCGGCATCTGCAACGGCTTCCAGGTCCTGACCGAGGCCGGCCTGCTCCCCGGCGCCCTGCAGAAGAACGGCCGGCTGCGCTTCCTCTGCCAGCCGGCGCGTCTCCAAGTCACCTCCACGTCGTCGGTGCTGACCGCGCAGGCCACGCTCGGCGAGGAGCTCGTGATGCCGATCAACCACTTCTCAGGGAACTACACCTGCGACGACGAGACGCTGCGACGCCTGCAGGCGGAGGACCGCATCGTCCTGCGTTACGCCGACAACCCCAATGGCTCGGTCGACGCCATCGCGGGCATCGCCAACGAGGCCGGCAACGTCGTCGGCCTCATGCCCCACCCCGAGCGCGCCAGCGCCGCGTTGTTGGGCTCCACCGACGGGCTCGTGTTGTTGCGTTCACTCGTCGGCGCCGCCTCGGCCCGCGCCGCCGCCTGAACACCACCGGCGCCGCAACGCCGCCGCCGCCGCCGGAGCAGGACAACCAGAAGCGCAGGCCGGCGGCCTGCGCCGGGCTCACCCCCGCGCCGGTCAGGACAGCTCTATACCCGGGCCCGTGAGATCTCGGCCTTCTGCAGGACCGCGGCGCTGACGCCGGCCGCCCGCCAGGTGCCGTAGGTGATGCCCTTGCGCTCGCCGTAGGCCTTGGCCACCTTGATGAACTGCTTCTCCAGCGCGGAGAGGTCCTTGACGCCGTCGACCCGGGAGCGCTCGTCGAGCAGGTCCTTCTGCTCCTGCAGCAGGTGGAGCCGCGTCAGCGCGTCGGCCCCGCCGAGTTGGGAGTCGATGGCGGCGAGCCGGCGGTCGATGGAGGCGGGCGTGCGCTTGCGGCCCCGCTTGGGCTTCGAGGTCTCGAGCGCCTCGAGATAGTGGCGGACGGTTGCACTCTCGGCACGCCCACGAGCCAGCGCCGCCTTGTGACCGCTGCTCATGGGCTTGCGAGGAGCCGAAGTTTTTCCCTTTGGAGGCATCCATCCATTGTGCCGTACGGCGGGCCCGCATATGTCCCAATTCACCGAGTTTTCCTTGCTTTGTTCGGCTGACCCCCATTTCGCAACGAACGCGTCCGCAATGTTCCAATTCCACGCGGGGATTCACCGAATCCCGGAGTTCGGAGGGTCCACATTGTGCCGACCGGGGCGGATCTCTTCACAGACTGGACCAGCAGCGCGACGGTCCGGGGCGAGGCGCCGATCCCGTGATGGGGTGATCGACGTGGCGACGCCGACCCCCCGGTCTTCGCGCTCGGCTGGACCTGGGTCTGCGGGGACGCCCTGCATTCACGATGATCGGCACGTCCTCCGAGGGACGCGCACGCACGATCCAATCTCAGCCATGACACAGTTTCATTTCGGTCCGGCCACGAAGGCGGCGCTGATGGGGTGAAGGAGCACAGAGCCGTCACCCAACCCCGACGTCGGGAACGGGCCTCTATCCTGGAGGTCACGATGACTCCTTCGGCCGAGGCGCTGCCGCCCGACCAGACCCCCGCCGGGGAGCCGCTCCACCGGGCGCTCGGCCTCACCGACGACGAATTCGAGGCCGTCGGCAAAATCCTGGGCCGCGCCCCCAACCACCTCGAGCTGGCCCTGTACGCCGTGATGTGGAGCGAGCACTGCTCGTACAAGTCCTCCCGGCTGCACCTGCGCCGCCTCCCCACGGAGGGACCGGGGGTCCTCGTTGGTCCCGGTGAGAACGCAGGGGTCATCGACGCCGGCGACGGCATCGCCGTGGCCATCCGCATCGAGAGCCACAACCACCCCTCGGCCATTGAGCCCTACCAGGGGGCCGCCACCGGGGTGGGCGGCATTCTGCGCGACATTTTCACCATGGGGGCGCGCCCGCTCGCCGTGATGGACCCGCTCTTCTTCGGCTCACCCGACGACGCCCGCCAACGCTGGCTCGTCGAGGGAGTGGTGAGCGGCATCTCGGGCTACGGCAACTCCGTCGGGGTGCCGACCGTGGGCGGGGAGCTGACGTTCGACCCCTGCTACGCCCAGAACCCACTGGTCAACGTACTGTGCATGGGCGCGCTGCCGGTCGAGCGCCTCGTGCTCGGCATCGCGTCGGGACCCGGCAACCTGGCGGTATTGCTCGGGTCGAGCACCGGCCGAGACGGCATCGGCGGCGTCAGCGTCCTGGCGTCGGCCGGCTTCAGCGGCGACGACGCCGGAGCGGCCGACGACACCAAGCGCCCCAGCGTGCAGGTGGGCGACCCCTTCGAGGAGAAGCGGTTGATCGAAGCCTGCCTGGAGTTGCTCGACACGAAGCTCGTCGTCGGCATTCAGGATCTCGGCGGCGCCGGGCTGGCCTGTGCCACCAGCGAGACCGCCGGACGCGGTGGTGTCGGCATGGACGTCGACGTGTCCGCGGTGCCCCGGCGCGAGGAGGGCATGGAGCCCTGGGAGGTGATGACGAGCGAGAGCCAGGAACGCATGCTCGCCATCGTCACGCCCGAGTCATGGCCGGCGGTGGCGGCCATCTGTGCCAAGTGGGAGGTCCGGGCCACCGTCGTCGGCACGGTGATGGAGCCCGAGCGGGGCGGCGGCGGCCGGCTGCGCATCCGCGACGGCATGGACGGGCCCGTGCTGGCCGACGTGCCGGCGGCGTCGCTCTCCGACGACGCGCCGCTCTACGACCGCCCGCGCCAGGCGCCCGTACGCGAGGTGACCGAACCGCCGGCGCCGCCCGGCGACTGCGCCACCGATCTGCTGGCCCTGCTGCGCTCGCCGGGCTGGGTCTATCGCCAGTACGACCACCAGCTCTTCCTCAACACCGTCGCCGGTCCGGGCGCCGACGCCGCGCTGCTCCGCCTGGCCGGCCCCGGGCTGCCCCCGTCGGACCGCGGTGTGGCGCTGACGACGGACTCGAACCCGCGGGCCTGCGCACTTGACCCGCGGCGCGGCCCCGCGCTCGTCCTCGCCGAGGGCGTCGCCAACCTGGCCTGTGTCGGCGCGACGCCGGCCGCCGTCGTGAACTGCCTGAACTTCGGGAACCCCGAGCACCCCGAGGTCATGTGGCAGCTATCGGAGTGCATCGACGGCATGGCCGAGTCCTGCCGCGCGCTCGCCCTCCCCATCATCGGCGGCAACGTCAGCTTCTACAACGAGAGCGGCGGGTCCGACATCGACCCGACGCCGGTGCTCGGCGTGCTCGGCCTCGTCGACGCCGTCCACGCGCCGCCACCGGGGCTGGCGTGGTCCGCCGGTGACAGCGTCGTCCTCGTCGGCGCACGCGCGGCAGCGGACGGATCCCTTCCCCTGGAGGGGACGCGCTGGGCGACCGAACGCCGGGACCACCGCACGGGGCAGGTGCCGTCGGTCGACTTCGCAGCGCACGGCGCACTGTGTGCCTTCGTCGCCGGGCTGGTGGCGGCGCAGGTGGCCGGGAGCGACGCCCAACCGCTGGTCCACGCCGTCCATGACGTGTCGAGCGGGGGACTGGCCGTGGCGCTGGCCGAAATGGCCGCCGCGGCAGGGACCGGGTGCACGCTGGACGTCGAGCACGGGGCCGAGCTCTTCACCGAGCTGCCGTCGCGCTTCGTCGTGGCCACGGGCGATCCCGACGAGCTGTGCCGCCGGGCCGAGGCGGAAGGGATCCCGGCCGCCGTGCTGGGTCCGGCGGGCGGGGCCCGGTGCACCCTGGGCAGCCTGATCGACCTCCCCGTCGACGCCCTGCGCCAGGCCTACGAGGGGAACCTCGCTCTGGCCCTGGGAGAACCGTGATGCCACGGGCCTGTGCGAGAATGGGTGACGCGTGAAGGAAGCCTGCGGAGTCTTCGGGGTCTACGCGCCCGGCGCGAGGGTGGCGAACCTCACGTTCGACGGTCTCTTCGCCCTGCAGCACCGCGGCCAGGAGTCGGCGGGCATGGCGGTGGCCGACGGTGACACGGTCACCGTGGTCAAGGACATGGGCCTCGTCGCCACCGTCTTCGACGAGCGCACCCTCTCGGGCCTCGAGGGGCATCTGGCCATTGGCCACACCCGCTACTCGACGCACGGCTCTTCGGACTGGGCGGGCGCGCAGCCCGTCTACCGGCCGGTCGGGCGCGCCGGCTTCGCGCTGGGGCACAACGGCAACCTGACCAACACGACGGAGCTGGCCGAGAAGGCCGGCATGCTGCCGGGCTCCATCGCCACCGACAGCGATGTCGTGGCCGAGCTGTTGATGCAGTCCTTTCCCGAGACCGAGGACCTGTCGACCGCGCTGCAAGCGGTGCTCCCCATTCTGGAGGGTGCGTTCTCGTTCGTCCTCATGAGCTCGGAGCGGCTCTTCGGCGTGCGCGATCCCTACGGCTTCCGGCCCCTGTGCCTGGGACGGCTCGGACCGGCCGAGGCGCCCGAGGGGTGGGTGCTGGCGTCCGAGACGCCCGCGCTGAGCGTCATCGGCGCCACCTTCGTGCGCGAGGTGGCACCGGGCGAAATGGTCGTGATCGACGCCGACGGCCCCACGAGCCTGGAGATCCCCTGGCTGCGCGAGGTGGAGCCGCGGCTGTGCATCTTCGAGTTCGCCTACATTGCGCGGCCGGACAGCCGGCTCTACGGCCGGGAAGTGCACGAGGTCCGGTGCCGCACGGGCGAGCTTCTGGCCATCCAGGCACCGGCCGAGGCCGACATGGTCATGGGGGTACCGGAGTCGGGAGTCCCCGCGGCCGAGGGCTTCGCCCGCGCCAGCGGCATCCCCTACGGCCAGGGACTGGTCAAGAACCGGTACATCGGCCGCTCCTTCATCGCCCCGGGCCAGCAGCAGCGGGCCGACGCGGTCCGCCGCAAGCTGAACCCCCTCACCGAGAACATCGCGGGCAAGCGGCTCGTGGTGGTGGACGACTCCATCGTGCGCGGCACCACGCAGCGCTCGGTCATCCGCATGCTGCGCGAGGCCGGCGCGGCCGAGGTCCACCTGCGCATCTCGTCGCCACCGTGGCGCTGGCCCTGCTTCTACGGGATCGACACCCCCTCCCACGAGGAGCTGCTGGCGACCGACCACACCGTCGAGGAGATGGCGCGCATTCTCGGCGCCGACTCCCTGGCCTACATCACGATCGAGAACCTCAAGGAAGCCATCGGCGCCGACGGGGGCTTCTGCGACGCCTGCTTCACGGGCAACTACCCGACGCCCGTCCCGGCCTCGGTCACGCTCCGGCGGCCCGAGCCGGTCGGGGTCACCGCCCACCAGGGCGCGCTGCCCGGGGTCTGACCACGGTGGGAGAGGGCGCCACCTACGCCGGCGCCGGTGTGGACATCGCGGCCGGTGACGTCGCCGTCGAGCGCCTGCGCCACATGGTGCCGGGCATCGGGGGATTCGGCGGCCAGTTCCCGCTCGACCTGGGGCGCTTCCCGCATCCGGTCCTGGTGGCCTCCACCGACGGGGTGGGCACGAAAATGGTC
>Ga0302325_10025432_pt1 | contig 12302 bp, 10 predicted proteins | sample Palsa_T0_2_FD_201948 | JGI IMG/M metagenome (GOLD analysis project Ga0302325, IMG submission 201948) | Peat permafrost microbial communities from Stordalen Mire near Abisko, Sweden - Palsa_T0_2 | ecosystem: Environmental > Terrestrial > Soil > Palsa > Peat permafrost | place: Sweden: Abisko...
CGAGATCGAAGGTGGTGTGGCTGGGCAGATAGTTGCCGGGATACTGGACGCCGGGCAGCCCATTGGTGAATCCGGAGCCGTAGTAGACGTTGGTGGAGGCATAGGCCTTCCAAGGAAGCGTGCCGTTGAAGCCGAGGTTCAGGGTGTTTCTCTGGTCGTGGTCGACGGGGGAAAGTCCGGGCGGAAGATTGTCTGGGGAAAACGGGCAAGCATCCGTGACCGGCACTGGACAGATCAGTCCTCCGGTAATTGGTGAGGTCGCCTGGGCGATCTGGTTCGCGTAGGCAAGGTGAAACTGGCCATGGTTGAAGACGTTGGGAGAGCGCAAAGTGAGCGACCAGCCTTGAATGAGCGCCGAGGACCAGGTGATCGGCCAGAAGATATTCGACTCGCCGATATTGTTGTGGTCGAGCCAGTTTTGAGCGTGGGTGGTGTAGTTATTGGCGGACAGGGTCCAGTTGCGGTAGGGAATCGTGACCCCATATTGCCATTGGATATCGCGTTCGCCATGGAGGGGAGAAAAGGTGAAACCCTGGTCGTTCGCCACGTTGTTCAAAGCGCTGGTGGCCGTCGACAACGGCGGAGCCTGGTAGTAATAGCCGTAGAAGCCGCTGAAGACGATATTCAAGCGTGGAATCCTCAACGCCGCGCCGAACCGTGGACTGTTCGCGGTCTCGGAGATGGTGGAGGTGAACTGCGTTGAGCGGAGCCCGGCGATCAAGGTAAACCAGGGAGTGACTTTGAATTTGTCGTTGATGAATTCAGAAACGACGCCGCCATTCACGCCGATGGACGAGGAGGGGTAGTTGGGTGTTCCGTCGGTGTAGTAGTTGTAGAAGTAGTTGTATTGGTGCTGGCCGAAGGAGTAAATGCCAGCCTGAAGATCGTTTTTCCAGAAATTCTCGTTGAAGGCGATTTGTGCGCCCGCATATTGAGCGTCCTGCTTGACGGTGGAGATAACCGGTGTGTCGTGGGGGCCACCGTTGTAGTCGGCGCCGTTGTAATGATAGAAGGGCGAGACCGTTAGCAGCGTTTCCGGGTTGAAGGTGTGGACCCAGGAGAAGGTGACGTAGCCGTCGGGTTCGACCTCGGCGTCGTGCAGGCCGCTGGACGGATAGACGGAGTTCCCGATTGAGTTGGGATCGGGGTCGATCGGGATCTGGTAATAATCCCGCCGTAGTGAAGTTACCAACCGGTATTGGTTCTTAGCGTCTAGGTTGAAGATGAACGAAGCGAAGCCGCCGAAGCCGTTGACGGCATCGTTCACCACCTGCTCAACCGGCGTCTGGAGGCCGTAATTGCTGCGGTTTCCGTTGAGGCTGCCATACCAGGCGAAGCGCTGGGTGTGGGCTCCGCAGCTGATCTGGTCGTCGGTCTGGTAGAAATTGCCGGCGGTGAGGACGAGATCGCAGTCTTTGTCGCGTTCGAAACCGGTGCGCGGCACGACGTTGAAGACTCCGTAGCTGCGGTCGCCGTAGTCGGCGTCGTAGCTGCCGCTGTAGACCTCGAGATAATCGATATCCCGCGGTAGGATTTGCGGGCCGAGGTTGGTGGCTATGTTGGTATTTGGGATGGGGACGCCGTCGATGAGCCAGTTGACCTGATGGCCACCCATCATGTGCAGCATGTCGTGGGTGACGTAGGAAGCTGGGACGTAATCGGTGATCATCTCCATGCCGTTGGTGCGATCGGCTCCGGGAGTTTGCTGGATGTCTTCCCGGCTCATCATCTCCGTCGGCGTAGCGCTGTCCGTACTCGGCCCTGCCGCTGTCTCCGGCACGACGACATTTTCTTTTGCGCTCTCGATGGCCAGCTGGAAATGGAGAACCGGGCTGGTGTCGGACTGGACGACTACCGCCTGGCTGGTCTGCTGAAAGCCATTGGATGAGACGGTTACGGTGTAGTTTCCGATGGGGACGGAGGTAAATATGAATTCTCCGTTGCTGTCGGAGTCCTGGGATTGAGTGAAGTCCGAGTTTTGCGCTTTGAGGGTCAGGTGCGCGCCCTGAATGGGTCGGTGTTGGGGGTCATGGACGATTCCGCGAACGGAACCGAAGATCGTGGCGAATGCTGCCGATTCCAAGAGAAAGATGACTGCGACCGCACTAAGAAGTTGCCTCATAAATATTTCCTCCCTGCGCTTTTCCTTCGTCGCCTGTCCGCGAGATGAGTGTGCAGACGGGCGGAACGGGCCCACGGTGGAGCTCGAGATAGCAGTTGAATTGCGAGAGTAAAAGCGAATTAGCTGGCTATTAGAGCCGCGGGAGGGCCGCGTTTTTGGCGGGAACGGGCGGAGGCGATGCGATAGCGTGCCTCGGTTTGGGGCGGGGCGCATGGGTGGACGAAGAGCGGTGTGGCCACGTTGCGTGGGACGGCCGGGGTGAAGTTGTGCAGCGTTGGCGCTGCGGTGGCCTTGGGGAAAGCTGGGCATCGGGAGCCCATGCTGGTAAAGGACCTGTCCGCGCTACTGGTCATTGAGCCGTCACAGTGATGGCGCCCGGTGCGACGGCAGCACTCGGGAAGGTTGCTGTTACTGTCGATGGCGAAGAGCGGCGCGGCCAGCGTGAAGCTGAGCAACAGCGTGATCGTGATGGCCAAGAGTCGCCGCATGCTGATGTGAGGATACGCGAAGTTCGGTCGAAGTTGCCACTCGCGCTGGGTTGCAGGGCGGATCTTGAACCAAAAGGGACTCGGCCAATTGAGTTAGGCGCGGATGCTCGCTCTTGTGGCTGACACCGACCCATGTCTCAAAAGCGAGACATGGGGCACCCTGGATTTGATGAAACACCATGTATGGGACCTGAGGGCGCGGAGATCAGCCTACAGCCACGGCCTCGCGCCTGGGGTTGCCGAAGACGTTGCCCATGCGGCGGACTTGCGCGCCGACTCCGCGGAGTTTCTCTTCCATGTGTTCGTAGCCGCGGTCCATGTGATAGACGCGGTCGAGGATGGATTCGCCATCGGCGACTAGTGCTGCGAGGACGAGCGATGCGGAGGCGCGGAGGTCGGAGCACATGACGGCCGCCGAGGATAGCTGGGACTTGCCGCGGACGGTGGCGGTGCGGCCTTCGACGCGGATGTCGGCGCCCATGCGGACGAGTTCCTGAACGTGCATGAAGCGGTTTTCAAAGATGTTCTCGGTGATCTGCGAGGTACCTTCGGACTGGGTCGCGAGGGCCATGTACTGGGCCTGCATGTCGGTGGGGAAGCCGGGGTATTCTTCGGTTGAGACGTCGACTGCCTTGAGGTTTCCCTCGCTGCGGACGCGGAGCGATTCTCCGTTAATTGGGTCGATGCGCGCGCCTGCGTCGGTGAGCCGGGCGATGACCGCGCCGAGATGCGCGGGGTTGCAGTTGGCGACGCAGAGATCGCCTCCGGTGATGGCTCCGGCGATGAGGAAGGTGCCGGCCTCGATGCGGTCGGGGTTGATGCGATGGCGCGCGCCGTGGAGCTTTTCGACTCCCTGGACGCGGATGGTGGCGGTGCCTGCGCCTTCGATTTTTGCGCCCATGGCGGTGAGGAGCGCGGCGAGGTCGGTGACTTCGGGCTCGCGGGCGCAGTTCTCAAAGAGGGTTTCGCCTTCGGCGAGGACGGCGGCCATGAGCAGATCTTCGGTGCCGGTGACGGTGATTTTATCGAATACGATGTGGGCGCCTTTGAGTCGTTCGGCGCGTGCCTCGATATAGCCGTGTTCGTAGCTGATGACCGCGCCCATGCTTTCGAGGCCTTTGATGTGGAGATCGATGGGACGGCCGCCGATGGCACATCCGCCGGGCATAGCGACGCGGGCGAGGCCAGTGCGGGCGACGAGCGGGCCGAGGACGAGCGAGGAGGCGCGCATGGTCTTGACGATCTCGTATTTGGCGGTGGGGTCGGAGAGGATGCGGCAGGAGATGGTGGTGCGGTGTTGGGCTCGGCCGTAGCCGAGTTCGACTTCGGCACCCATGGAGACGAGAAGCTTGCGCTCGGTCTCGATGTCCTGGACCTGGGGGATGTTTTCGAGAATAACTTCGTCTTCGGTGAGGATGGCGGCGGCCATGCAGGGGAGGGCGGAGTTTTTTGCGCCGCTGACGCGGATGGTGCCGAGCAGCGGATTGCCGCCGCGGACTACGAATTTATCCATGATGACCCGTGAGTGATGAAAATGCCGTGAGCTTCAGTGTAAACGTCGGCGGCCTCCGCGGAGATTACTTTGCGGATACACTTATTCGGTTGAGTGCGAGCGCGCTTTTGAAGCTTCGGAGGAGATTACAGGAATGATGGCAAAGCGAAGATTGAGCGGAGTGTCGGCGTTCCTGGCAACGGTCATGTTGTTTGGTCTGCCCTTATGTGGGCGGGCCGATACGTCACTGGTGGTCAAGACAAAGACCGGCAAGGTCGCTGGGAAGGCGGATGGGCCGGTGCGGGTTTTTCTGGGGATTCCTTTTGCTGCGCCTCCGGTTGGGCCTTTGCGGTGGAAGCCGCCGATGCCGGCGGCGAAGTGGAAGGGCGTTCGGCAGGCGACGGAGTTTGGGTCGCATTGCATGCAGCCGACGATTTACAAGGACATGATCTTTCGCGATCCAGGGATTAGCGAGGATTGCCTGACGCTGAATATCTGGACTCCGGCGGCAAATACAAAGGCGAACTTGCCGGTGATGGTCTGGATTTATGGTGGGGGGTTTCTGGCTGGGGGGACTTCGGAGCCTCGGCAGGACGGCGCGAACCTGGCGAAGAATGGCGTGGTCGTCGTTTCGATGAACTATCGGCTGGGCATCTTTGGATTCTTTGCGCATCCGGAGTTAACGGCGGAGTCTCCGAACAAGGCGTCGGGGAATTATGGATTGATGGACCAGACGGCGGCGATGCGGTGGGTGCATGACAACATTGCTGCTTTTGGGGGCGATCCGGCGAAGGTGACGATCTTTGGGGAGAGCGCGGGATCGTTTTCCGTGAGCTGGCAGATGGCTTCTCCGCTGGCGAAGGGATTGTTTGTGCGGGCGATTGGGGAAAGCGGAGGCGCCTTCGCGAGCGCTGGCCTGCCGGCGAAGCCGCTGACCGAGGCCGAGGTGCAGGACGCGGATTTTGCGAAGACGGTGCTGTCGGCGACGACACTCGCGCAGCTTCGCGCACTTCCGGCGCAGCAGTTGATGGAGGCGAAGACTCCGCCGGGAATGCGATTCAGTGCGATCGTGGATGGATATTTTGTTCCCGAGCCGATTGCGACGATCTTTGCGAACAAGAAGCAGAATGATGTTTCGCTGATAGCGGGTTGGAACCGCGATGAAGGCGGCGTTCTTGACAAGACTACTGTCGATAGTTTCAAGGCTGACGCAGAGAAGCAATTTGGGGCGCAGTCCGACGAATTCCTGAAGCTGTTTCCGGCGACGACAGATGCGGAAGCGGTTCGCTCGGCTTCGGACCTTGCGGCGGCACATTTCATCGCGTTCTCTACATGGAAATGGCTGGAGGCGGCGGTTGCCGACGGCACGCAGCCGGTGTATCGCTATCGATTCGACCTGGTGACGCCGGCGGATCCGAATCATCCGGGTGGAATTGCGGCTTATCATTCGTCGGAGATTCCGTATGTGTTCGGTGCTTTGGATTTGATGAAGGGTTATGCGTGGAGGCCGGAGGATTACAAGACCAGCGAATTGATTCAGAAGTACTGGACGAACTTTGCCAAGACGGGCGATCCGAATGGGGATGGTCTGGCGAAGTGGCCGACTTACAAGAGCGATTCCGGTTGGGAAGTGATGCATCTGAGTCCTGAGCCGGAAGCGCAGGCCGATCCTCATCGGGAGCGGTATTTATTTCTGGATAAGGTTTGGGGGAAGTAAGATTCGAGACGCGGCTGATTTTCGGAGGAATGGATTGGGCCGGATTGCAAGAGCGATTTTTTTGGTATTCGCGGTGGGGGCGATTTGCTGTTCGCCTTCGTTGGCGGAGAGTTTGAGCACAACCTACAGTGGATCGAGCATGGCCTCGGATGGATCGTCGCGCGTGATAACGATGGATCTAGCGAAGGATGGTACCGGGGTCTATCAGGAACATAGCGGAAAGGGCGACGTGAAGAAGGACCTTCATTGGTCGCGGGACGGGAAGACGGTCACAGTGATTTTGAGGCCGGAGGAGGGGAAGCCTGCTGGGAGTCCACTGGTCTTTACGATGAAGCGGAAATCGCTGGTGCCGGCGAATCCGGTGAACAGCCAGCTCGGTATTTTGGGATTTCCGGTGATGCACCCGTTTGGGCCGGCTACGGTGGGCAATAGTTCGGGGATGACGACTTGCGTTACGGGCGCTCCCGGGCCTTGCGCGATGCGGGAGACGTGGAGTTCGAGACAGTAGTTAGTTCTGAAATGGTCTGTTTACAATTCCAGGGTGGAATCCTCGATAGCCAAGCGGACGTTGCCGTCGGATCTGGCGAGACGGCGAACGGCTTCGGGTTTGTCGACTCCAGCTTTCAGCATGACTAACGCAACCGGGATGCTGCGGCCGGCGGACTTGATGGTCAGCACGGCGGTTTCGCGGTCGATGTTACACGAGCGCATGAGAAGCGAGATTCCGCGCTCGACGAGCTTGGAGTTCTGCATGTGGACGTTGACCATGGCGTTTTCATATACGTAGCCGAGTCGGGTCATGGCGCCAGTGGTGATCATGTTGGTGATCATCTTTTGGGCGGTTGCGGCTTTCATGCGAGTGGAGCCGGAGATCACCTCAGCTCCGACGTCGGCGACGATGACGATGTCGGCGGCGTCGGCGAGCGGGGTGTTCTGATTGCAGGTGATGGCGGCGGTCTTGGCGCCGCGGGCGCGGGCGTAGGCGACGGCGGCGACGACGTAGGGGGTACGACCGCTGGAGGAGAGGCCGATCACCATATCCTTGCGGGTGGGTCTGCGGCGTGCGATGTCGCGCTGGCCGAGTTCTTCGGAGTCTTCATTGACCTCTACCGCGGAGGCGAGCGCTTTGGGGCCACCGGCCATGATGTATTGGACCGATTGCGGCGGGGTCGAAAAATATGGAGGACATTCACAGGCGTCGAGAGCGGCGATGCGGCCGCTGGAACCGGCACCGATGTAAATCAGACGACCGCCATCGCGGAGGCTGCGAGCGACTGAATCGATCACGAGCGCGATTTCGGGCAATGCCTTCTTGACTGCGGCGGCAATTTTCGAATCTTCGTGGTTGATGATGCGCGCTATTTCGAGGGCGGATTTAGTGTCGAATCCCTGAGAAGCTTCGTTGGCGCTTTCGGTGGTGAGGTGGTTGAGACTCGCGGCCGGATGTTGCTGTCTTTCCGGTTTAATCTGCGTTTCTGCGCTGGTTGTGATGGTGGCCATTGTTTTGAGTGAGTACCTGCCCAGATTTTTATTTTAGTCGCATTTTCGCGGAAGTGGGAGAAATAGAAGAGGCTTGTCCCAGTTGTTCGCAGTTGAAGGTAACGACCGTCGCGTGGAAATGTTTACAGCTCAGGTTAGCTCCAGAGCGGTCATGACTGCGTCATGAAAAACGGGACGGATGGCGCGGATGGCCTGGGATGCGCGGTCGGGCCAGGTGCGGTTGGTGAGCAAGGTTACAGCGAGGTTACGATCGAGGTCGATCCATAGCGAGGTGCCGGTGTAGCCGAGATGACCGATCGAGCGGGGGCTGAAGAAATGGCCGGAGGAGGATTCGCCGGAGGGTGTATCCCAGCCGAGGGCTCGAGAGCTTTCGGGTTGGGGATTTTGACGGGACGCAAAGAGCTGGATGGTCTTCGCGTCGAATAGTTGTTTGCCTTCGGGGGTGTGGCCGTTGGCGAGAAATCGCGACGCGAACTTGAGGACGTCGAGGGCGTTGGAGAAGAGTCCGGCGTGGCCGCTGACTCCACCGAGCACAAAGCAGTTCTCGTCGTGGACTTCGCCTTGAATGATGCGATGACGGAAGCTGGTGTCGTTGACGGTGGGGGGAATTGCGCCGTGCCAGGTTGATGGCGGGTGATAGCGGGTAGCGGTCATTTCGAGCGGTGCGAAGATCTCGCGACGGCAGAAGACATCGAGTGGTTCGCCGGCCAGCCTTTCGATCGCCTTGCCGAGGAGGATGAAGCCGATGTCGGAATATTCGGCGCGCGTGCCGGGCGGGGCTTCGAGCGGCATGCGCAGGCAGTTGGCGAGGAGATCGGTGGGCGTGGTGCTGATTTCGAAAAGCCGAGCGTAGGCCGGCAGGCCGGAAGAATGCGCGAGGAGGGTTCGCAGAGTGACGTCGCAGCGAAGGCGGGGGGATTCGCTGCCGATGACGAAGCCGGGGAGGATGTCGCCGAGCGGCTGTTCGAGATCGAGTTTGCCGCGAGCGTAGAGGAGCATGGCAGCGGCGGTGGTTGCGACGACTTTGGTGACGCTGGCGAGATCGTAGATGGTTGCCGGGCCGACGGGCGGGGAGGTTGGGTCGTAGGTGAAGCGGCCTACTCCATCGAGAGCTATGACCTGGCTGTTGAGGTAAACGCCGAAGACCGCTCCAGGAAAGGCGTGTTCATCGATTCCGCGCTGGAGGACGGAATAGGCGGAGGCAAAGCGTTCGGGCTGGGTTAGAGTGGAAGCGACGACGGCTGCCGGGATGTTCGTTGGGAGTGAGTTTGGCGCGCTCATGCCGTATGGTAACGCGGTTACGCTACCTATTGAGACCGCCTGTCGTCTATCTGCATGGATATCTGGCTGGAGGCCAAACGATGCGGCGATTCTGGAACTATGTGATAGCGGGATGGATCGCGGTGGTTGTCGGGGTTGCGGCGGTGGCCCAGGCTCCGGCCACGGACGCGGTTGCTGCGGGACAGAATCCTAAGAGTGCCACTGCTCCGGCAGTTGCGGCAACGGCCGCTCCGGCTGCTGCTTCTTCTGCGGCGGCTGCACCGACGACGCTGGAGCTTCCTGCCGGTACTAAGGTACTGCTTTCGATTCGGAGCGCCATCAATACGAAGACGGCGCAAGCGGGAGATGGGGTTTATTTGCAATCGACGTTTCCAGTGGTGGCGAATGGCCGGACGGTGATTCCAGCGGGGGTTTATGTACAGGGAGTAGTAGATTCGGTGGAGCGGCATATTCGCATCAAGGGGCCGGCAAAGCTGACGATGCACTTTACGAGCATCATTTTTCCGAACGGGACGGTGGTGGAGATTCCGGGACAGGTGAATAGCCTGCCAGGTTCGGATGGGCCGAAGGTGAAGGGCGACGAGGGTACGGTACAGCAGGGCAGCAGCGTTGGGGACGTGGCGAAGGCGGCAGGGCAGGGCGCGGCGATCGGTGCCGGTGTGGGTGGAATTTCCGGCGGCGTGAACGGGCATCCGGTGGAAGGATTAGGGCTTGGCGCGGCGGCCGGGGGCGTGGTCGGGGCGGCGGTCTCGCTGTTCACGCATGGCAATGACATCAGTATTCCGTCGGGAACGCCGATCGAGATGGTGTTGCGTCAGCCTCTGGTCCTGCAGGAGGCGAACCTAGGCGGCAAGGATGTGACCGGGGAGTATGTGCCGGCTCCGACGCAGCGGCAGCGGATGCAGAAGCCGAGCTTCGGGTCGCCGACCGGGAGTGCACCGACTGCTGGGCCGATGACATGTCCGCCGGGGAGTTTGGGTTGCAATTGACCCTTGCGCCTGCGCCGGCAGTGGGGGAAGTAGAATGGAACAGAGCGGAATCTGGAAATGAAACCTTGAAATGGAACCTGGTCGGCCTCTCAACCGTAAATTCCGAAGAACGAAATCCTGAAGAACCATGAATCCTGAAATTCTTGATAAACCGAACACCGACGCCACAGCTGCTCCGGAGCTTCCGGTTGCGAGTGGGAGAATGCGAACGTGGCTACGCGACCTGATTATTTCGGTGGTGGTGTCGTTCTTCATCATCACGTTTCTGTATCAGCCGGTGAAGGTCGAGGGGACGAGCATGTCTCCTCAACTGCATGACCAGGACCGGTTGTTCATCAATAAGTTTGCTTACGATTTCGAAAAGATCGAGCGTGACGATGTGGTCGTCTTTTACTATCCGCGGGATACGCGGAAGAGTTATATCAAGCGGGTGATCGGGCTGCCGGGGGACATGGTTCGGATCGATGATGGCCAGGTGTTTGTGAATGGCAAGCCGGTCGACGAACCTTATGTGCCGGCGCGGTTTCGGGATGTCCGGTCGATGGATGCGTTCCAGGTGCCGGCGGGCGAGTATTTTGTGATGGGAGACCATCGGTCGATTTCGAGCGATAGCCGGGACTTTGGTCCGGTGACGCGGCAGCTGATTTATGGGAAGGCGGCCTTTGTTTATTGGCCGAGGGAAGAGATGGGCGTGGTGCGGTAGGACGCTGACCCGACTTGCCCGACCTGTAAGAACTCTGTTGACATGTAAAGACAAGAATGCAAGTCTCTGATGAACGTTTTGCCTTCTCTTATACAGGTTCCGAAAGAGGCATATGAAGAAGACTTTTCTTGTATTTTTCGCGATCGTCCTGCTGGCTCCTATAGCCTTTGCGGCGACGCCAGCCGACGTCACCGCACCCATCAAGCAATTTATCGACGGGTTCAATACCGGCGACGTAAAGTCAGCCTATGCAGCATATGCGCCGGGCACGATTACCATCATCGACGAGTTTGCTCCGCACTGCTGGATCGGCCCCAATGCCGCTCACGAGTGGGCCGCGGATTATGACAAGCATGCAACCGCGACGGGCGTGACGGATGGGTTGGTGAAGTATGACGCACCGACGCGTTCGGTGATCGATGGGGATACGGCCTATGTGGTGATTCCTGCGCTTTATACCTACAAAGAGCATGGTCAGCCTGTCGCCGAGGAAGGGCAGATGACATTCGTGCTGCATGCGGAAACGGCTGGCTGGAAGATCCAGGGCTGGACGTGGACTGGGGTGGTTCCGCATTTGCCGAAGTAGGGGCTGCCGATGCCCCGCTGGTTTCTCCGAATTCGCCGGGGGTTTCTCTGCTCACTGGATTGGTGCACTCGGCAAGCGGCGATGCAGGCTATCCTTGCGCTTACATGCCTCACTATTCTCGCGAAAGCTCACAGATCCAGTTCACTTCCCAGGTTTTACCTCCGTCAGGCGAGAACGACTGCTCCATCCGCGCCGATTTCGGCGAAATGTTCAGCCAGACATAGCGAACTAAAATGGCCCGCCCCTTATAGTCCTGCTGGTTGAAAAATTCTCCCCTATTGCCGGTGAACTCGCCGACAACTGGTGGCAGAGTGAGCTCCCCTTTGTTTAGATCGAGTAGATAGATGCTCCACTGGCGCGACTCGGGATTGTAGAGCCTCAGCGTCTGCGCTTTGATGTGAAGGTGCTTCCCGGGGTTATCGACCTCGAACTCCTCGAAGTTCGCGTTGCTGTCGAGAAGCTTCATATGGTTCGATATGCCGTCATACTCGTCCCATCTGTTAGATCCGTTGAGTCGATCGGGAAGCCGCCGAACGTGCGCCTTCCAGTCACCGATCAGGAAGTCGAAGTCGTGCGAGCCGTCACGCTGCGCCTTCACCGGAGGCGGTGGATTCGCGGACGAGCTTTGCGGAGTCTGCCCTCGCGCGAAACCAAACAAAACAAGCCCTGTTACGAGTGCCATGCCGCAAAACCTGACCAGCCGATTCCACTCCATGCCATCCCTCCTAACGCCCATTCAGGGTTGGGCAGCCAACTCGTAAACGCCCACCAGTCACTCGCCCCGCGCCACTGAGTTTACGTCCTAGACGAGGGTTTGCGGGATGTAGATCGAGGGTGCCCTTAATTGGTGCGAATGATCTACGCGCCCCTGCGCCGCCTTTTGGGCAATTCAACGGGGTTTTCTCTGCTAAAATCTATTGAATCCACTCCACGGAGAAGCGATGCAGGCTATCCTTGCGCTCGAAGACGGGCGCATCTTCCGCGGTGAAGGCCACGGCGCCAAGGGCGAATGTTATGGCGAAGTCGTTTTCAACACTTCTTTAACCGGTTACCAGGAAATATTCACCGATCCATCGTATGCGGGGCAGATAGTCGTCCTGACGAACCCGCAGATCGGGAATTACGGCACCAACTCCGCAGACAACGAGGCGGCCAAACCCTATATTGAGGGGCTGGTTGCGCGTGAATTTTCTCCCGTCAGTTCGAGTTGGCGTTCGGAACAGGTCGCGGACGATTACCTGGAGCGGTTCAACGTTCCGGTGATCTCGGAGATCGATACGCGGGCGCTGGTGCGGCATTTGCGGACGCATGGCGTGATGCGGGGCGTGATCTCTTCGATAGAGACGGATGCTGACGCCTTGGTGGCGAAGGCTCGGTCGATTCGCAAAATGGATGGGACAGATCTGGCGAAGGTCGTGAGCACG
>Ga0302325_10025433_pt1 | contig 12302 bp, 3 predicted proteins | sample Palsa_T0_2_FD_201948 | JGI IMG/M metagenome (GOLD analysis project Ga0302325, IMG submission 201948) | Peat permafrost microbial communities from Stordalen Mire near Abisko, Sweden - Palsa_T0_2 | ecosystem: Environmental > Terrestrial > Soil > Palsa > Peat permafrost | place: Sweden: Abisko...
GGCTCTTTAGCTAGTAGGAACATAGCTGCCACCTCTAAAAGCGCCGAGATTAGCGAGTCGTTCTTAAGAGGTCCTACGTCTTAAAACGTGCCGACCTTATCTATTTTTTTAGGCGAGAAAAACTTATAAGACGCAGTTAATTGTACAAAACATTAAAGGGAAGGAAAGAGTAGCAAACCTAGATGCTATTAATGCAAATCTTGCACTAAGTCTTATATTAGCTAAGGTAATAAAAGAAAGATTAAGTAATTACTTGCATTTCCCAGAGTGGCACTTTCTTATAGCTATCCTCCGGCTATATAACGTAATATCCTGCTACTAATTAGTTTAGCAAATAGAATAATTCTTAAAGATATACCTTAATTTAGGCCTCGGGTTCTTATACCGTTATAGTTTGTGAAAATGCAGCTTAATAGTTTATAGATAGTAGTAACGGGCAAACTTACTCGAGTACTTATAAAAGTTGCGTGTAAGTAGTCTAAGATAGTCTTTTCTTTTCCGAATACTACTTATAATATAGCCTCGATATTTTCTACTAAGTATAAACTATCCGCTCGAAACGCCTTTAAAAGTATATATATATTAGGTATAAGGCGTATACGGGATAAGATAAGGATATAAGATAAGATAAAGGATAAGATATTAGATATGATAAGGATAAAAACTTGCCGAGGTTTAAAAGCAAGATTTGCTAACTTTGTAAATGCTTTGATAAAGTTATCGATAGACGAGCTATTAAGGAACATGTCTATAATAATCAAGCCCCCTAAGCATATTAGTATAAAGTCCTCTAAGATTTTAACAGGATAATGTACTTAAACTAATGCTAAATGCGACTTTGAAGAACTTTTATAGTAAAATTTATAGCTTAATATAGTCTTTTATTCTTTTTATATACTTTAGAAGTAAGACGCCTTGTGTTCCTCCTCCATTAATACATAAGACCCCCCTTACTCTGGCAATAAGAGGATAAATCTTTACAATTACTTCCTTAAGCATCTCGACTCTATAAAGGAAATAGTAGTAAACTTTAAAGATTTAGGGGTTATTTATATAGCACTCTCCGAATATTAAAACACAGTTTTCGCAGATAATATGTTTATATAGTAAGCTATACTAAAGTCTTCGGCGTAAGCAAATAAGATAAGTAATATTGCTTTAGATATTACGCCACCGATCCTTAAAAATTTTAAGGTTACCTCGGTAAATCTTTAAAGAAGGCATCCCCTTACTATAAATAAATTGCTTAAAAAATTCTTGCAGCTAGCTTTCGACCTTGCTAATAAAGCCACTTCGGAAGATCACATCTCGAGATCCTTTAAAGGCTATTACTTTAAATTCACTTACCTAGTAAAATACATCCTTATATAAGGTTTAAAATACGTCTTTAAGCTTAAATACTAAATCGAAAATTAGAATTTATAAATATTTAGAGAGGTGACTATAGCTTATTATAAGTGTCTAGAGGGTAATTGTCTAGGAGGATGCTCGAAGCGATAATAAGGGCTATAAACTTAGTTAGCTCCTTTGCTAACTTTATATGCTTTAAGAAAATAGATAAATGCTTAGCCAAGTCTTTAGCAACAAGATTCTGCTTCCTCGAGGCTTTAATAAAATCGAATAAGCCCTCGGAGGTTTAAGAAAAGTAGTTGCAAGCGTATCTAAAAAGAGTAGCAAAATGCGTTACAAAAAACAAGGTATAAGCGTCTTCTCTATTCCTTTGCACTTTATCCGATCTATTTAAGAGACACTCCTTTAAGCATCTATATTAAGCTTTAAAAGAGACTTTATAATCTAGGAGAAAAGCGACGACTTAAATATCCGATATTTGCTTAAATAGCTCGTGTGTCGTTTCCTTTCTTAGCAACTAAAGAAAGGCCTTTTTAGCCTCCTTCTCTTTATAAGCTCTTAGACGTATCTTGTCAATTACGATAATTACTTTAAGGTATATGCTTCTTAAAAGCGTTAACGACTAGCCTTTCTTTAGCCATATAGCCAAGTAGCGCGCGATTTGTCTAAAACTACTAAGGTTAGCAGAAAAGAAACAAAAGACGTCTGTAAAGGGCAAAAGGAGGTAAGAATAAATACTATTTATAGTTTTATTTAAAGCAATATGCGAGTTTGCTACAAGTCTTAGCAAGGCTCGTCTTATTATTTTGTGACATTTTTCCGCCAAAGGTACTTTGGTCTTTAAGCCCTATTTATAGAGGTCATTATCTGCAATAAGGATAAGCTTGCTATAGAAAATGCTAAAGGCGTTAAGGTGAAAATGTATTTCGCTAGTATGTCGTTTGCTTCTAAATTTCCGAGCCTTCTTTGTTCCGAATAGCTCTCGAAGAGCTAATAACTTTAATATATTGCCGATTAGCACGAAAAGGCTAAGCTATTGCGTGTCTAAGTCTTATAAGTAATAAGTGAGCGTCTAAAGCTTGTCAGATTTAAGAAGGGAAGTCTTATTGCTATATATCTTAAAGCTAAACTAGTAGCTATAGTTGTAACGCTTTATAGTTAATAAAGTAGCTAAGTGCTAAAAGCGAAGATGCTACTCTTTAAGATAAACGATGCAAAGAGTTATATAATAAAGATAAAAGGGGAATCGAAATAAGCTTTTAAGCGAAGCCAAATTCGGCTCTTAGTTAAGATTGCTAGTAAGCCCCATCTATTTTAGGAAGCATAGTAGCTAAAATAGGAAGCTCTTAAAAGGGAGCCAAAATTGGATCTAAGAGTACCGAATTAGCTTAATAATCCCGGTAAATGTGCTTGCAAAGTCTTAAACCTGCTTATATAGCATCGGTAAGTTTAAGTGCTATAAGAAAAAAAAACTCTTTTATAATAGATTACTAACGTTCTTCACAATTTAGACACTCTCGACAGTTTACTCCGGCTTTAAGTTCTTCGACTCCGAGACATATTTGTTCTTGCTATAGAAAGTCCCGATCGAAGAGATATTATAATTATTATCCCTTATTACCGGGCTAAGTTCTGGAACTTAGCATTTGCTTAATATCAAAATGCGGAACGGCAATAAATATCCTAAAACTACTATGTCAAGTGATTATATACGAGACCCATTATTACTATTACTCTAGTTTGGGGCTAGAAGAACCGCCGCCAAGTTATATTACTAGGGAATTACGACGGGATCTCTCTCTTATATAAGAGGAGTCACCTCCTCCGAAGGATATTAGTTCCGGGCTAAAAGAAACCTCTTTAAATTATACGACTAGTAAACTATCCGGGGAAAGTTTACTAGCTAGACGAGTAAAATTGCCAAATAACAAGTGTTCGAGAAGATAGGCATTTAGGAGGCTCTCTCAAATACCGGAGGAATTACCACCTCTGGTAAATTTCCTAAACAAGCCCATGTTGCAAAAAATAAAGTAAGAAGTAAGAGGATTAGATAAACGGATAGCTTATATATATTGCAATATAAGATTTGCTTCCTTGAAAATTACTTCACCACTGCATGACTACTTAGGCGCATAATAATATAACAAACTTAATAATAGAAAGCTTAAGATAATACCGCTATAAGTTAGTCAAAATACAATCAAATCATCTTACGACGTCAAAGTACTAACCTTTGCCCTATTTCCCGCACTTCCTCAAAGCAGTTATTCTAACACTATTTACACTAATTTAAATAAATATAGACATAGTTTTTCTTTCTGCTTTATCGATAAGTACCAAGCCACGCACTGCCTTGCCTTATCGGTTTACACTAAACTTATAATCAATTAAGCTTTAAAGCTTGTGATACTCGATTAGAGCTTATTAGAGATTTTGGATAACTAGTCTTACCTCTTCTAAGAAATGCAATTCCCCCCCTTGCTTTATCCGCTAGTATGCAAGCTTGTGCCTTAATCGGTCATTTTCCTTATTCCTTTGCTTAATTATCTCAAAGAGACTAAGAGTTTAAGCGATTTTAGGTGCTAGTAAGCTTTTACTAGTATCCTTAATTGCTACTAATGTCCCTTTGTTGCGGGCAATTTTAGTGTCGATAGGGATAAGGTTAGACACTAGAAGCATAAGACGCGATTTTAGTCTCTTGACTTTATATATATCTATTTTCTTATAAGTTTATAATTGATCCAAGTTTTAGTTTAGCGTATGCGATATCTTTTATAATCCCCTTACCTTGCTAAGATAACCACATTACGTCCTTAGAGGAGCTAGTTCTAGCTCCGAGTATATTTTTAGCATCAGTTAAGTCTTAGGGATCTCATTTAAGCTCTATGATCTCATTGCCTGACATCCATGAAAATGAGCAGGGACTACGGCTCACTCTCTCATGACTTTTTAATCCGCTTATATCAGCGTAGCTCTCATATTATAAACTTTTGAATCCTCTCTATCCTATCACTTTATCCTTATCGGGCACTAAATATACCGTCACCGGGGAGTGGGTATGACTCTGGGAGCATGCAGATTTGGTACTTTTTTCAATTCTCTTGCCGAATCTAATTTTAGCTTTATAAGTCTAGTTCGAGTTCGGATGGTCAGGGATTAATGGGTGATAAAACAGTAATATATGACAAGGAAGGTGTAATCAGCACTTATTCTAAATTGTAGCCTATTAATATAAATGAATTGTGGAGTCTAGTCTAGATATTGCAAAAAGGGAAGAAAAAAGGAAAAGGAAGGAGGAGGAAAACAAAGAAAGAGAGTATAATATAATTGCTTGCTAGTTGCAACTTCCGCATTCTTAAAGGCACAAAAACATAGCTTAAACGTTTACTTCCCTATCCTTTTCACTTTCACGTTAAACCTTGCTACTTAAGCGCTTGTCGTTTCCCTAAGCCGAGTAAGGATAATATTTTAGCTCTTTAAGATTAATTGTCTTATCTTGCATTTGCCGAACAATTACACGAATCTTATTACTAGTCTCGTTGTTTATATATACTATATTCTCATATTTTAGTAGAGATATTAGCATAAGAGCAGATGCAAGACTTACAAGAAATAATAATACGACCCTCTTTGCCTTTAATCTTAAATCGGATAAGAGTTTTAGCATTTATATTGTTATATATTATTTTAATTTGCGTCTTAAGACGAGCTACGTCTCTAAGCTCTGTTTAGTTAAAAATGTAGTTGCCGAGGACAAAGAGCTAGATGTCGAGTATCTATTATATAGTTAATAATAATATTTCAAGGAATATATAAGTAGATTAAACCTTATTAGTATCTCTTTTTAGCAGTTCTATTATCATATCGGCAACTTAGGCTAAATGCACTTTTTGGCTAATTAGCAAGAGTCTTTAGTAGTAAGAGTTAAAACACTTACTTTTAAAGTCTAGCTCTTAAAAGACGGCAATCCTTCGATTCTTTTCTCCGGAACTGTAATACTCCTCTAAGAGCTGTGTAATATATAGTAGCTAGCCTGCTATTCTAATGCCGGTAGCGAATAAGAGGATAGTGCTGTATAATTTGAGATCTAGTTCTTTTTTATATAGCCCTTTAATTATAGCTCTTATCTCGTTACGTTAATCGACATCATTTGTAGTATAACGGAACAAGTCTTGCGTAAATCCTTTCCTCTTTTTTATAATAAGAATAATAACATCCCTTTTAATATCTCGATATTACTAAGACACAAAAAAGGGGTGCAATTGCACAAACGAGGTATAGCTTATACTTAAGATGCTAAGGTACATATATTAGCCGGCTCGGGGCTGCTATAGTCTCGACAAGCGAACGTGTATATAAATAGCATCCGATATAAGTGTATCCTTCTTCTTAGTCTTATAAGTTATTATTTGTACTATTGCCCGGTTAAGGGGCTTTTTATGCTTAATGTTGCAGTAAAGGGTTTATCCGAACCGGAGGGCACTTATAGCTATTTAGAGGCAAATTGCGGCAAATAAGTATATTATCGGCGCCTTTTAAAGATCCTTCGACGCGCTATGCAAATATATCGCCGCTATTAGCATAGCTGCAAGAATTAGATAAAGCTTTTAGAAAATCTCATAGAAACGTCGGCGTATATATGCTATAAAAGAGAATAGTAAGACCGCGCTAATAGCGGCAGCCTTTACAAGCGTTAGCTTTCGATAAAATAAAGAAATAAAGATAACTTACCACTAGCTTAGCTACCTTAGATGTGTTATATATATTAATATGCTAAGAAGACAAGGCCGCTATTACATGGACCAAGCCTTTAGCTATGACGACGCTCCTTAATTACTTGTGCATATTAGTAAAGGCGCTTAGCCTCACCCTAAAAATGCTAGCTATAAGGTTCATACGTTCTCTTAAAGCTAATAGCATTAAGTTAATTGTGCATAGCAAAGCAAAACGCTTTACTAAGCTTGCAACATCTTTCACCCTAATAGTAATACAAATAGCATTTCTTACTAAGAATAATACTACTAATATCACATTAACCCGCATTGTCGAAAATCTTATATATCGGTTAAAGCTTATTATAGAAAAATAAACTTAAAGGCAAAACAAATGCTTAAAGAAGCAAGAAATCTTTATAATCAAGTAAAAAGCGTAAAATAAAACCACAAGGCCTCTAAAGGCCATAGCATACCACTATATAATGTCTATAGCTAAGTTTATAAGACATAACAGACAAGGCACGCTTGCATCTCTTAGTGCTTCTTATACTTAACACAAATGAGACTATTTTCTAACTTAGATCTATTTTAGGGTTACCTTAAAACGAATAAGGTGCCGGAAATAGCCCCTCCTATACTACAAATAATCAATCTTACTATAATTACCTTTCCCGATTTAAGATAGCATCCTCCAAGTTATATAAGTCTCCTTCTCTAGCAGCTTCTAGACTATTATGGCCGATTAGACGAAGAAAGAACAAAACACTTAACAAAGGAAACGGACAAAGGGTTTTAACAATAAGGCCTACGAAATGTGGACCCTATGCAAATACCGAGTGCTAACCGTCACGCAAAACCCCGATACAAGTCAATTCTACACCTTTAAAACCATGGAAAATTTATCCTAGAATGTCGATCAAATTGTGAGCGACCCAACACAAATATAATTTGACGCGCTAACGCCCTTAGTAGATTGCGGATCCTAAGACCCAGAACAAACTTCCGAGCGATGTCGAGAAGACCAAGTCAAAGAGACATCCCTCACGAAAGAAGAGATCAAGGCGAGGGAGGAGAGAAAATATATCACACAAAGTCACTCCGGAGAGGTTGGTTTCAAAGGACCAAGATCCGCCCGAAAGAAGGATAATGCCGTTTCTGCCGGACCCGCCATCCTTTGATCGGTTAGTGTAAAAACAATGGCATAGCCAGGGTGCGCTCTCAAAAGTCACTAGGCAAGATAGGGCAAGTGGTTCGAATCTTTCTATTCAGCATATGATTTAGTTCCCCTTTTGCAGTTAATATATAAGGAGGGGTTCGTCCTTATATATATATAAATACTACAGTTAAAAAATATTAAAGCCGACAGCTTTAACACAAGTATATTATATAATCTCCTCTAAATCCCGGATGCTAAACTCTTAAAGCAGGACTTAATAGCTAAAACTACTACGATAAGATGGCTAGCCCGTTAAGTTTCAAACACGCTACTAGTAGAACCCTCACAGTTAACACTTTGATAAATGGCCCGCTTAAGTTAATAATACTAAGTAATTAATTCGAGAAATACGCTTTTATAAAGCGTATAAAATCCGAACTAGGATTTAAGGAGATTATAACGTTCCCTTAAAGACTTAGTACACCCGCCTTACTTAACGTAGGCCGACAAACTTAAATTAAACGAACTAGAAAGATTGCTATCTTAGTATTTTGCCTCGACTCTTCTTATACTAGTTACACCGACTTAGTTTACAGTAATATATTAGCTACTTTAGTGGACGAGGGCTACGCGGAATTTTATAATAAAGGCGCTATAACTCTTTACCTATTAACGAAATACCTAGGCATAAAGTTCGAAAAACCATCTCTTATAAGGGAAGTCTTTATCGCTAAAGTTTCTACATTATAGTTATTTCCGCTTACTATTAACGACTCGGGAGAGGTGTAGGTAAAGTGTAAAGTATTAGTTTTATAAGGCAAAGATAAAGTAATTTAAGTAGTTAAGGCTAACGCATTATTTATCTTCTACAAAAGGCTTCCCAAGATACCAAGTTACGAAGAAGCATGCAAAAGTATCGAGAATCTGTTTACATATAAGGGAGATAAACTTGCGCGTGGCATTGCTCCGGTAAGCGTACCGAGAGGCAAGTGGAGCGTCTTAGTTCTTATTGCAGCAGCATTAGTAGCGGGATTTTGGGTATTATGCAACAATAAGACGCGAGCTTAGTGAGCCGTCTTGTCATTCAAATTGATTAGTTTATTTCGACCCAGTCATATAGCAGTTGAGTATCGCTGCGGCTTTCGGGCACTTTGCTATAAAACAAATACTCTAGTCTATCGAGTCTTTCTTGTAGTGAAAATTGATCATAGGCATATGCTACTCCGGATACCGACCTTGCTTAATCTCAAATTGTGCCGCAATGTGCTTCTTAATAATCCTTACTAGCATTTCCTTTTTACTGTCCACTTAAGCCCATCTTGAAATTATGACAATAAGCGTAAACGTCTCGAGGCGAGGGAATAAACGAATAAAGGCCGGGCTTACTTGCTAAGACCGCCGCAACTAGTATAGCTCTAAACCCTAGTCTATTTAAAGAGAGCAAAGGTAAGTACTTATAAGATTAAAGTTAAAATGGACTATGTTATAGTAAGTAGCAGGTTAGTTTAAAGGGAGGTTAAACGAATATTAACGCCGAACGTAGATTATATCTAGTTTATAGCAAAAGTAAAAGGGCCGGGCATCTATAATGCATTAATATACGGAAGATATAACCGGTCCGTTTACAAACTCTATTCAAGCCTCAAAGCTAGCTTAAAGCATAGCTAGTATTTTATAGACAAATTCCCATTTTAACTTCGAATAGTTCTAGACTTGCTCGATTATATAAAGTCCTAGAAGAGCGAGACCCCAGATTCTCAATCGAAGCTCTTTTAGAAATCGAGGGAAATAAAAGAAGGTTTATGTAAGATTCTTCATGCTTTAAGGTAAGAAGTTAAAGTTTAAATAATTTAAAGGACATAAGTCTTGCAAATGTACTATCTTAACAAAGAGATTAGAGCAAGTCGGCACTAACCTTATATTTCCTTTGCCGTTAATAGCAAGTCGTGTTGAGAATTGCTTAAAGGATGGCTTATGTCTGTTAGCAAGAATAGAATTCTTCCACGCTTAACGACATGGATGCTAAAGATTAGGAAGAGGGGTTTTCGCGCCACTTTTCCGCAGGGCTCAGATTTGCCTGCGACTAACGTGATCTTTGCAAGGTACACATCTTGCAAGAAACTGTTAGCGAAGGTTGATAATCATCCAAAGTCTGACCCTCTGGCGAAGGAGAACATCACATTCCCGCCCCGGTAAGTGCTACATCATTTGTAAAAGAAATCCACTCTGCTCTACTTGAAACGGAGGAGTTTTTCAGCGGCTGCCTGCGGCACAGCCAAATCACGAGCCAGCATGGCCTTGTGACATACGCTCTATGGTCATTCTTCCACGTTACTGCAAGGAAATAAGCTTTCATGCGGCTATACTAGATTGTTGGGTCTGTTATCTTGCAAGGAAGGTTCTTTTTTTTGGAGCCGCCGTGAGTTAACTCGGGGTGAAGCAGGGGTTCGCCGATTCACGTCTTCGGGGGATTGCGTATGCGCGGAAGAGGAGGGTCGGCTTTGCTTCCTACTGGCGCATCTACTCGGCGCTTACATTGCCATAGTTGGCACTGTTATCAGGGAGTGGTGGTCGACTCCGAAGGTGACGATTCGTCTAGGTTCCGGCTGTGCCACAATGCTGCAGGAACATTCCACTTCTCACCTTCTAGAGGTGCGCCTGATCTTTGGTAAGGGTTTTCTTGAATTTGTTGAGCTGTTAGTAGGGCTAGACGCCCTGCAGTGGATCTTTTACCCGTTCGATGCAAAAGCAACGGCAGCGTTTCTTGGAACTTCTTGCGCCACGTGAAAACTCAAAATCAACGTTTAAAAAATGGTTAAATGTGATATTATTAGACGAGAGCGAAGGGAAGCAAGTCCTATGTCATCCTAATAACTTATAAGATGTCCAATTAGATTAGTGCCTTAATAGACACTGCTAGCTTTGTCTTCTCTGCTAGCTAACCCGAATTTACCGATAATGTTTTCTTAGCAACAAGCACCCTTTATCCCTCTTATTCTATTAATCTCCTCCTCGTTTTCCTTATAAATAGTTTCAAGGAAGTAGCTATATGCCGGGTTAGCTTTTGCAGAATCCTCGCCGACGAAGTTCTCGCGGAAAATCGAAGCGCAAATCGCACTTAAAGTCGATACTTGTCAAGTAGCTATTAGTATAATAACCTAGGATTCGGACCAAATACATATACATCTCTCTTTAAGCGCCCTTTATAGTTAATAAAATCGCTTTAATGCTTCTTGCTACTAGTGTTAGATAGGGGTATTTAGATGGCTCGCCGACTTGTAAGAGGAACGGGGGACTTCGATTTTATAAGTTAAATCTATTTGATAAATTTAAATGCTAATATCTTATAGTTAATATTTGTTACAAATTTAGTAGTAAGTAATAGGATTAAAACTTAAAGGCTATAAGCGTCTTTAAATAGCTTAATTTTTAGTGCATAAGCTTAGATAAAACGTCGGATGAGATCTTAGACAATCTTTAAAGGGGTGCAATAACTAGCTTGCTAGATCTTGGATTACTAGCTTACTTAGTCTCTAGGATCCTTAATTATACTATTTACCTTTAAACACTATTATTTATATGCTTAAGGTTAATATCACGGCAAATAGCGCTTGTTAACACGTTCGGGAGACCTCAATTGCCGTGGGCAAAGCTAAATTCACTCAAGTAGAGAATGTTCCCGAAAATAAAATATTCTAGCTGTGCCGACCTCCTTATAGCAGAGAAGAAATTGTTATATGGGTCCGAAAGTTATAAATACACCGGCAACATTTGTAAGAGAGTCGTCTCCGAAGTAAGCCTTATATAAACTATTAAATTTTGCGCTTAATAAGAGCTTAGCTTAGCAACCGACACTATAGTAAAAGATAACTTTTAAAATTAAGCTTGCTTAAATTATGCAGCTTTCGATTTTTATCTTAACGAAATAACGACATTTAACTTAGTAACTAATACTATAACAAACGAGATCTTTAATATTATTTGTAACCTAATTTACTTAAATTCTATACTTTGCAATTCTTATTTCGACAGACTAATAGCTTTTAATACTATAGCAAATAGTATTATAGTAAGCATAAACTTTGATATTATTTTAAGCCAAGTTTGCCCTTATAATTCTTATTTCGACGACGCAATAATACTTAACACTAAAGTAAGCAACGGAGTTTTCCCCGAATACAAAACATGCAACTTTGATAGCGACGAACTATTAACACTTAACACCGAGGCGAATAACTAAATTTTCCTTAATAGTAACGAGCTATTAACACTTAACTTGGCTAGCAATATTGCAGATAACACTTTTAATATTTAAAACCCGATCTTCCTTAACTTCGATAAACTAACGACTTAAGGGTTTTAAACTTAAAAAGAGAGTTAAGATGAGAAGATGCTTTTAGTATAATAGAAACGCGAAGGAAAAGACTAAGAGGATATAATAAAGTCTTTTAAGAAAATGAAAACTCGAAATAGTAATATGCGGAAGTCGATGTTACAAAGAGCTAATAGCGAGGTTAGTTTAATTCGTCTTTAGAGGCTAAATATAAGAGCTAATCTTAATAATAAAACAGATCGAGGCTATAAGCAAGGCAGCTACAACTAACCGAGAAGGTAAAGCAAATCGTCTAAGAGGTTTAACATTATCCTACACACTAAAGGACGCAGTCCGGGTTAATTATAATAGTCTTTAGGCCCGTTTATCGGAATTTATAAAAAATTACAAGAGCGAAAGGAAGTAGACCTCATATAGAGTAAAGTATGCATAGAATTATAGTGTTTTAGGCTTATTTTTACACATTCTATTACATTAATGCATATTGTTTTAAGCTATTTTAATTTAAGTTATGCGGAGATATTAGTCGAGCAGCAAACGATCTTTCTTAATATCTACTTTTATTTAAATAGAATAAATATAAAAGGGACACATTTAAGACATTAGGCACCACTTAAGCTAACTAAGCGGGTAAAATGCCACAAATGACATGCTACTAAGTTTACAAAAACAAACTAGCTATAGTATTAACCAATTTTCATTCCTTAAAAGTAAGCTTGCGAGGTGTTTACAGCAAAAATCAACTAAT
>Ga0302325_10025435_pt1 | contig 12301 bp, 15 predicted proteins | sample Palsa_T0_2_FD_201948 | JGI IMG/M metagenome (GOLD analysis project Ga0302325, IMG submission 201948) | Peat permafrost microbial communities from Stordalen Mire near Abisko, Sweden - Palsa_T0_2 | ecosystem: Environmental > Terrestrial > Soil > Palsa > Peat permafrost | place: Sweden: Abisko...
AAGTAGAGCGCAGAGTGATCCCGATTCCCTGCAGCGTGCGACGGTAAATGAGCGGGCTCATTGGTGTCCGCGAACCAAGCCGCGAGCGAGTTGTGCTTCTGGTCGCAGACTTCGATTTCATTGATGCGCGATCGCGCGATGGTCGAGGCCGATAACCCGCCGGCACTGAATTGGCCCGAATCCGCGCCGGCACCGCGCAGGCGGTATTCGGCCGGACGAGCTCGCTCGGCCGCGCCTCAATTTTTCGGATAGAGCTGCAATTCGATGGTTCTATCCTGTTGCTGCAGTTTGGCGCTTGACGCATCCACGGATTGGATGCGCCAGCCCATGAAACTCTCTCCTTCGTTCAACCATGGAGGCCCCCCTGGGAATAAAAAATCAGTCAGAAATCACAAAATGGCTGAAGGTCTTTCTGCTCAGTCGGGGCCAACCCTCATTCCCGCGTCGGGGGATCTATCCGCATGATCGGCCCGAACGCGCCCCTTGCTCAAGGACGGTGCGCGCCGATCCCTTCTCAGGCCCAGGTGCAAGGTAGGCCGGTGGCCGATAAGTGATGCAGTTGAAACCAGCCAGATTGCGGATCGGTCGTCTCGGCGCTTTCATTGCCGCCGCTGCCGGCCTGCTGCCATCGTCACTCAATCCATGAATACGACGTGTCGTACGTGTTGACCAATGTCATATGATTGAATGCCATCGCCGCGGCGTCGATTTGGTCGAGATGGGGGCCGTTCGGGAAACTCTCCGCTTCCTCAAGGAATACCTCTTGCCACGGACCAGCATAGAGCCACACGTTACCACCTTGGACTTGTGCCGCAAATGGTTCGGCGCGAGTCGCTTTGTCGCCGGTCGGACGATGCGCTACTACGTTATAGCCGGCTAAATTGCGGATCGTCGTTTCAGCAGATTCTTTGCCACCACTGCCGGGCTCCTGCTCCACCACGATCTGATAATCGTGCATGTAAAACCTGCCCATGTTCTGGTAGTCTGTTTCGATGCACCACCTGATCATCTTCTCGCGCTCCAGCGCCGACCAATGGCCGCGCACGACGCGCTCGATCACGAAGCGGCCGTCACGCATCTTGTGCAGCAACACGATCGCGGTGAACGCGCCATCACCGCCAGCGGTGCCGGCCTTGTCGACGCCGAGCATTGACTGCACAATCTCTTTCCGATCGAGAATGCCGATGGTCTGCAGCTTCTCGATCGGGAACATTCCGCCGCCGACCTGATACGGATGCTGCTGATACTCGGCCTGCCAGCTTGCATCCGACATCAATCGCTGGCGTTCCTGCAGGAATTTCAACGATTTCAGTTCTGGGAACAGCGGTTCGCCCTTTCTGCGATAGCGCTCATCCTCTTCGGCAATCGCGGTGAACTCCAGCACGCGAAGGCGTTTGCTTTTGTCCATCAGCCGCCCGACCAAATCATCGAGGTGCCAACGCGTGCCGATGATCAGCAGTGCGCTCTCCTCGGCAAAGCGGCTCATGAAGTCGTCGGTGAACCACGACCAGGTGGCGTCGCGCACGGTTTTACTGTTGGCTTCCCTGCGGCCCTTGACGTAATCGTCGATCACGCCGAGATTCAGTTCCATGCCGGTGATTGGACCGTTGATGGTGGTGTTGCGGAACGATCCTGGGCTACCGGCGTATTCAATCAATGAGGTGTTGCATTGGTAGCGGGTGCCGGGGCCGCCGATCTTCAGGTTCGGAAAGACGTGGCCATAACGCTGGCTGGTGAACAGGCGCTGCAAGTTATGGTTTCGCAGCATGCCGAGATCTTCGCTGTAGCTCGCGTAAATTGTTTTCCACGCGGGGTGCTTGCCCGCCTCCCAGGCGATGAAATCTTCGACAGTCAAGCTTTTGCCGTGCTGAGGCGGTGTCAAGAACGCAGCCTGGGGACGCTTGCCGGCCTCGAACGCCTCATGAAAGCGTTGGAGCTCCGCGGTAAACGTCCCGACGAACGGACCCCACAGCATGCCCGACCGAATGGTGCGGCGGAACGCGGCGAACGAATCCCTGGCGTTGGCCGCGTTCAACTTTGTGGCTAAATCGATCTGCTCGATCGGGTAGCCGACGGCTCGTTGGGGACTCACGGTCGCCCCCACGCGATCGAATGGGGGAGAGGGCATCCGCCGCAGATCACGATCCGACCGGCGCAGGCTTCGGTGCGGTCGTGAGGTGCCCGAATGAACACCGCCGCCCCCTACCGAGTGAAGCCGGTGTCGTATCGATTCGCGGTGCCGAGGGCTGACGCGCAAGTCATTCGGCAGCCTCCGTGTCGATCGCGTCGTCGTCGCCATACGGATCAGGCTCGTCCAGCACGTATTCGACCGGCTTCAGCATCTCAATAATTTTGTCGGCCAAACCGCGCTGCTTCAATTCGGCGATTGCTTCCTCGCGCGAAAGGATAGTTTTGTGGGCGACGGTCGCGTTCACCTGGATCGGCAGGGCGCGGCCGAGCAAGATCATGAAGGTTCTTCTTTGCTTGACGGCCGAAACCTTCAAATAGCCCAGGAGCCCACCTTTGCCGTCCTCACCTGGTACGGTGCTGTCGCCGACCTCGGTCGCGGCGCGAACGAGCAGTGCCTTGAGGGACTTGGTGAGCTTGTTCTGTGCGCCCCTCGGGCGGCCGCGTTTCGCCTTGGGCTGGTTTTCGGCGCTGAACTGGTGGCGACCCGGGGCATTCTTGTGGGACTTCGCCGGATCGGAACCGCGCGCCAGCCCGGATAGATTGGGGACCGATTTTTTATTCGATACCATTTTACCCTCCATTTGCCCTTGCGCCGGTCGGAGGGACCGTCAAAGGCGCGACTTCTGCGGGGCTCGGCGCGACGGCAATCGGCTCGGCCGCTTGCGCGAGAGCCAAGATCTCATCGCGGCAGTGCTCGACAAACGTGTTGTGCGCGGGTTCACTTGCCGCTTTGAGCGCCCTGTGGAAGCGGTCAAATGCCAGTTCGAGTCTGGCGACTTCGTCTTGTGGCTGGCTCGCGTCGAGGGCCTGTTCAATTGAACCTCGTCCGACCGCGTCGATGAAACGGGCGCGTTCCTCGTCGTTTGCTTCCGACCACGCGAGTGAGTTCAACTTCGGCTTAGGCTCGGCTTTTTTTCGCCGGCTCGGCGGGGACCGGCCTCTGCCGATGCGCGCCGTGTTCATGTTGTAACGCTTACCGCCGCGCCTGACGGTGCGTCGTCGACCTGGTGCGACGGCGGAGGCGTTAGTCGCGCTCAGGTCGGGCGCCTGGGAAGTATCTGCTGCGGTGGCTTCCTCCTGTCGGCCGGCATTTGGAAACGTTTCCACATGTTTGCTGCGAACTGCAGCGACGAATGGATGCGAGACCCCGCATTGCCTAGCGATCTCACGATCACTCCACACCGACCATGTCTCGCTGCACAACAGCGTCATGACCGCTTTCAACTTGTCCGAGGGGCGCCGCCGCAGTCCATGGCCCGCATTGGCGCGGCAGGCGAACAGTATTGCAACGTCACGATTGCCGGGGTGAACGGTACATTCGATTTCGTTCATCTCGGGATGCGCTGATCGTTGCGCATCCCAGCGGTGAAAGCCGTTGGAGAGATAAAGGGTACCGCCCTCGTCTTCGAAAACGTCGATGGGCGGGAACGTAACGCCGTCGCGCATCGCCTCGGCGTATTCGCTGACGATGGCTCGGGAGGTTCCGGCTGCTCGCTGCTGGACCGCCGGATCGACGATGATCGCAGCCAGCGGAATGCGGCGTACCTCCACTTCGGTAATATCGGCGGCATTCATGGACAAACTCCCAATGTCCGGAGCCGGTCAACCCAAATCGCCGCATTTTGCGGTGCAGCCGAGCCCCTCAACCACGGATGGTGCGGGCTCTGTTCGGTCCTGCTGGTTCCGCCGGCGAGCCGTTCGGCCATTTATCTGTGGTCCGGCAGCGCGATCGACACCTCCAAAAATGGCGATGCCGGCTCGTATTCTGGTTTTTATGTACTGCCTCGCCCTTGACCGGCGCAAGAGCCAGACCTAAATTAACTGCCGATTGGTAAGTATGTTATTTGGGAGAATTCAGAGTATGGGAAAACGAGGCCCCCTCCCGAGAGGGGAGTATGGCCGCAAGATCGGTCGGACCGCCGTGCTGTCGACGAGACTTCAGCCGGACACCCGTGCACTGCTTGTGGCGGCGAAGGAAGCCAGTGGACGCAGCCTGAGCCAGGAATTGGAGCATCGGCTGCGCCAAACTTTCGTCGATGACAAGAACGCAGTCGAGCTCTATGGAACCGGTCAAACCGCGGCCGTGGTGAAACTGATTGGCGCGACGATTCACACCGCCGCCGCGACGGGCTCGGCCCAGAAGAAACACGATTGGCTGAAAGAGCAATGGCAGTTCGACGACGTCATGGACGCGATCGTACACGTGCTTCTGTGGTTCAGGCCAGGCGGCGATAGCGGGAGGCGTGAGATCAAGTTGAGCTCCGGCACCAATCGAGCTGGACAGCTCATCGATGAAATCCGCGCTTCGGACCCATCACTCCCGATAACGAAAGGGTCGACCCGTCAGCACGTGATGGCGAAGCTCAAGGACAAGTTGGGTGACCTGGTGCGGGATCGAAATCCCTACGATGATTGGTCCAAAGAAGAACCCCCGACACGGATCGCTGTTTCGAAGCGGGCCAAGAGGAAGCCCAAATGAAGGGCACGCCTGCCAGCGTTCGCTGGGCCGTCGAAACACGATAGCAGCGCAGCCGCTTCCGACAATCGGCGGAGAAATCGGATTTCTGAGCGTCGGCATCCGTGGTATTGTTGGCTCTTCAAATGTCATGGAGCGGATCATGACCAACAAAGTTTTCGGCCTTGCTGGCGTAGCCGCCGTGCTGTTGGCGGCGCCCGCCTTCGCGCATCATTCCTTCGCCATGTTCGATCAGTCGAAGGTGATCTACGTGTCGGGCACGGTGAAGCAGTTCGAACTCGTCAATCCGCATGCTTGGCTTCATCTTGCCATTGTCAACGACAAGGGCGACGTGTCGACATGGTCCTTTGAGGGCGGTTCGGTCCAGCAATTGGTGTCGCTTGGCTGGTCGAAGGACAGCTTCAAAATCGACGATAAGGTCGAGGTCGGCTTCCGCCCGATGAAGGACGGTTCGCGCGGCGGTCAGCTCATGAGCGCCACGCTGGCGAGCGGGCAAAAGCTGTGCTCCAACCGTGGCTGCGGCGACGGAAGCGGCGCCGTTCTTGCCCCCTTCTAGGGGAATGGGCAGAAGGTCTGCTCGGGTCGCTGTTGCGGCTGACAGCGGTGCCGTTCAGTCGAAGCGCCCGTCCGGTGGGAAGCGAATGGTCTGGTCGTAACGCGAGGGCGTGATCATATCCTTGTCGCCGCGCGCGGGAAGCACGACAGCGTCCGCAATATAAAGCCTGCCCTTGTTGTAATAGAGCGAGCTGCGCACACGACTCCCATCCGTGCGATCAACCACCAGCGAAACGCCGTAGATCGCCTTCACGCCCTGATAGATGCGCGGGAAATCGGTGAACAGCACGTCGCCCTCACGCATCAGCCCATAGGCCGCTTCGTTAAGGAAGTTCGCACCTACATCGGGGCGGTTGGTCAGGTCGACGACGGTCAGCTTGTAGAGGACGTGATCGTCCTCGGCCGAATAGATCATCGACGGTAGACCCTTGGCCAGGGTCGAGTCGTAGGTCGACTTCATCGTCTGGGGCTTGGTGGGAAATTGGATCGCCACACCTTGGTCGAGATAGATGTATTCGTCCCAGGCTGATACCGGGCCGGCGCCGAGGAAGAGCGCGAACATGATGAAAACAAAAATGCGCATGGTCTCCTCCGGGTCATTGATTTGCGGCCGCAATCATAGCACGCGGGTGCCGCAGCAAGCGCGAATTCCCCAACGGTTGAAGCCGTTCCGGATGATGTGTCGGGCCGGCTTCCGTCGATCCATCCGGATCAGTTTTTCACGTATTTTTTGATGTCCTTCTGGTCGTCGGACGCCGCGTAGATCGCGCCATTGCCATCGACCACAATGCCGATCGGTGGCTGCATCTTCGGATCTGGCGGCACCGGGGGCGGAATGAAATACATCACCTTGCCGTCCTTCACGCTACCGATGCGGATGCCGCGCCGGCAGCCCGGATTGTAATTGGCGGCGCCGGGTGCATCCGAGGACTGGGAATCGGCGACGTACAGCATGTCATTGTTGTCGACGGCGATCCCGCTCGGCCGGCCGAACTGCTTCCAGGCGGCGAGGAATTTCCCGTCCTTGTCGAAGACGACGACGCGGCTGTTGCCGCGGTCGGCGACATAGAGGTGGTCCTTGCTGTCGAAGGCCAGCGCGTGCGGCGAGAGCAATTGCCCATCGCCGGTGCCGCGGGAGCCGAAGGTCTTGATGAATTTGCCCTCCTTGGTGAACACCATGATGCGCGAATTGTTGACCTTGGTTTCACCATGGCCCTCGCTGATGTAGATGTCGCCATTGGAGGCGACGGCGACGCCGGTCGGCGAATCGAAGATGTCGAGGCCGGTCAGGCCGGCGCCTTGGCCGGGCTTGCCGAGCTTCAGCAGCACGCGGCCGTCGGGACTGAGCTTCGTCACCTGCATACCTTTCGTGCCCTTCGTTCCGGCATCGGCCACCCAGAGATTGCCGTCCTTGTCGATGGCCGCCTGGTGCGGTTCGACGAACAGGCCGGCGCCGAAATTCTTCAGGGTTTTGCCGTCGGACCCAAGTTCGATAACCGGGATGCAGTCGTCGGTTTCACAACGATCCGCGGCCCAGAGGTTGTTGTCCGGATCTACCGCGACGGCATTGACTGGACTCCAGGGGCGCGGCGGCGCGGCCCAGTTCAGCACTTGACGGTAGGGGTTGGGCAGGTTGTCGTTGGTCTCCGTGCAGGGATAGCTCGATTGCGCACTCGCAATTCCGGCGGTGACCACGGTCGTGAGCAGGGCAATAGCAAATCCTCTCGGGCTCGCACGCATGTCATCCTCCCTTGATTTCCCCAGAGTCTACAGGATAACGGGCGGCACGTAACGCCGCGAAAAACTGCATCGCACCGTAGAGCGTTGTTGTGGGGCTGTCGCGGTGGCGCCATCCAGCCATTCCGAGGAAGGCACCGATCGCGGGCAACCTCGTGACACCTGGCTGACCGAACTCCTAGCCCGCGCCTCGCATGGGGTCGATAACGACGAACAGTATTTCGCACCGAAGTGGGCGCCGACGCAAAACGGCGGGACCAACCAGCAGCGCCGGTGACGTGGTCGAACGGTGCGACGTGTGAGCAAACAACCGGCGGCGCACGAAGCGCCGTTGCCTGGGCGTCAGCGGCGATCGCCAAACAGCCGCAGTAACGTCATAAACATGTTGATGAAGTCGAGATAGAGCGACAGCGCGCCCATGACTGCCTTGCGGCCTGCGATGATGCCATCGTCCTGAGGATCGTAATATTCCTTGATCTTCTGGGTGTCCCAGGCGGTCAGGCCGGCGAAGATCAGGACGCCGATCACTGACAGCGCCCAATCGAGGCTGTGGATTCCGAGGGAATGCGGCCACCGATTCCGAGGGGATGCGGCCACCGATTCCGACGGAATGCGAGGCCGCTCGACTTGAGGAAGATATTGACAAGGCTCGCAATGATGAGCCCGAACAGGCCCATGATCAGGAACGAGCCCATCGCGTTGAGACTGCAGCGCGGCGCCCTGGCCGGATGACGTGCCGGTGCCGGCGTTCGGGCCGCGGATGGTGTGCACGAGGTGCGGGATCATCGGGGCCGACGCCCGGCCAAATTGGCGGGAGCAGCCGGCGCGCGAGAGCCTAACCGGCATGCAATGGCGATGAGCCCACGCAAACGGCTCGGCGTCGACCAGCGCCGGGTGCTCCAGCTGCTCGCCCGCAGCACGAACGGCCACACCGAGTCAATGTTGCTGGCCTTCGCGACCGCGATGCCTGAGACCGTGCGGGCCGGCAAGCGGCCGATCAAGGTCGTCCGCGTGCGGATCACCGACGCTGGCCGGATGGCGCTCGCCGGATGATGAGGCGAGCTAGTTGGACTGGCGAGCTGGACACGCCCATCTCATGTCCAGGGACGCCAGCGGCTGCTTGGCCTCGGATAGCGAACATGGCGCGCACGTGGGAATCGCTCGCTGAGGCGCGTATCGAGCGGCAGAAGCGGTTGGCAAACCTCGAAGCCCCCAATTGATCGGCTCAACGCGGCGAATGAAGAGTGATGTTGCCCGGCGCCAAGAACCGAGGCGTCTTGAAGCCGGTGCGCCGCGCCTACGGGGCTCGTTGACGCCCGGTCAACGCGCGCAATCCAAACACTGTGGCGATTAGTTAGTCAGCCGCTCGACATTCGGGGCGACATTCGGTCAACCGGAGCGCCCCTATGGTTGTGGGGCTGACTCCAACGGCGGGAGACGTGGGAGGCCAATCATGCCAGACACTACCTTCAAAAGTGGCTACATCACCGGGTGGCAATCGATATGGGGAGCCGAGATCGTACCCGTCGTTCCGCTATTTCATGTTCCGGCTGGTCAAACGCCCTATCTGGCCGGAGTGGCCTAGGAGCGCGAGATACTTGCGCCTCCATTCCCGCGCATTGGGACAAAAAAAGACCTCGGTAGACGAATGGCTCGACGGCGCGCTTCGACGACTGAGGTCGGATTAAGCGCCCTGGCCGCGTAGCGCGCTGTGGCGACGCCGGCAGCGGTTCTAGCCAATCGTGCCGTTGAGCCGCGCCAACAAGCTGCGGACCTGCGATGCTGTCCAAAGCCCGCGCCGCGTTGCCGTGGGAATACCGCGTTCGTTGAGCGCTCGGGAACATGAGCACCGAGCGTCAGGTTGAGGCGCGTGCCGACAAATCATCTCCCCTGCGATCTGCCCTGCGGTGGCTGTGAAAGCGAGCGTCCTCGGCATCGTCGGCGCAGAATTCGTCACAGAAGAATAGGCCGCTTGGAGCCCGCCAAGGCTGCAGCTCGCCGTTCACGACTGGCAGCGGCTTGACGCAGAATGCACAGCATGCCCGTGTGTTGGTGTAAGGAGTGTTTGCGCTCATCAGATGCCTCGCGGTGTGTCAAGCAAGCAAAACCCTCATCCTTGCTATTAAGATAGCAGAGTCGGGCGCTGGAGACTGTTGCGGAAACAACACTCGTCCGCAGAAACCAACGAGGCATTGCGTAAACACGAAGCCGCACCTTGCACTTCGTTCAGTGCGTGCGTGGCGTCAATCATTTCCGCGGATCGAAATAGCGCAGATCGGGAGGCGTTTGACCCTTCTTGGATGGCATGAGCAAGTTATCCCCGCTCAGGAAGTAATCCTGCCCCCCGATCAGAACGTGGTGATTGTCCTCAGAGCAGTTGTACTCTAAGCGGATCGGATTGGGATCGCGGCGATATCGCTTCGTGATGGTCCAGGGCCGGGTCAAGGCGTGGTCGATGACGGTGATCTCGTCGTACAGCGCGTCCGAATTGGCCTTATCGAGAAAAAGTCGCTCCTTGACGACCGTCTGGTTGTCCTGATGAAACGGCATGCCGGTGCCTTCATAGGTGCGCGGGCCCTTGAGGCCACGGGTCTCGATCTCCAGCACGTCGTACCTGCCGTCGTCGTTGACTTCGACCCATTTGCCAATGGAATACCCCAGAAAGGTCGGCTCGATCTCCTTCGGCCAATCGCTTCCGTCGGTGAGGATGCGCCGCGGCATGGAGTGGGCGAACAGCATGTAGGTCGTGCCGGGTGTGATGACGATTTCCATATCAAACACCACTGTCATGACCCGCGGCATCGCGAACGGCACGCAGCGCGACGGCGCATCGTTGCCCTGCCCGCCGGCCTTTATGTCCGCAAGGCTCGCCTCGAAGATCGCTTGGTATTCGGGCGTGAACGGCGGCTCCTGGGCGCGGCCGATCGGTTTTGTCTGATCCCATTGATTGCCGATCCCGACCGGCTTGCGCCATATCCCGGAAAAACTCGGATACTTGCTGTCGTCGAAGGCGCGCGCGGCGGTGATCGACAGCGCACTGGCAAGCGCGATGATGCCGAGCGAATGGCGGAAATCCATGCGGCCCTCCCACGAGATCGAGTTGATCTCGCTGACAGCCTTCAGACTACAACGATTGCGGGTATGCCGGAAGCGTGCCGGCAGGGATGGATTGCGGACATGTTCGCTCCACAGTATTCTGGATTGCCCCCGCGAAGCCGGAGATCAGTCTTCGAGTACGGCATTGACCGCGTCGAATATATCTTCCGCGGTCGCGCTGATCTTCCCATCCGCCCAAGCCTGAAAAGCTTTTGCATAGACCTGCATGTCTGCTTCCATGTCATCGTTCGAAGTGTTCTCGTCGTTTGTCTCATCGTACTCGACCGCTTTTACTGCGATAGTGATCGCCTCGATTGCTACAATCCGATCCAGTTGAGCCTGCAGCTCCCGTTTTGCCGTGCCCACGTTGAGACCTCCCTTGATGGCTCCAGTTTGGGTGAAACTGCGGGCATTTCCCCCTCCCTGTCATGCCGCCTGATACTGCCCTATTCTGTCTTATATTGTGGCGTTTGGGTCCAAAGTTGGCCCCAGCTTGGCACCGCCCGGGGGAGCCGCTGCGGTTGGCGAAGGGGAAGCTCAGATGGCCACTTCCGACCTCCATATCCCCGATGACGAAATCCGCGGCGCCTTCGACCTCGCGATGACTGCGCTCGTTCGTTGGACCAAAGAGGGCGGCGAGGAGCCGAACGTGACGCTCAATGGCGAGCCGTATTTAATCAGCACGGTGGCCGTTCTCGCCGAAACGTTCAGGGGGACAATGCCGGCGAGCTTATTCTGGCGAATGGCCGCTTACGCAAATCGCTCTTTTGAACGTAGGGTGCAGGCAGCGCAATTGAGCAAAGACAGCTCGTATGCGACAGGCGCGCGATGTCTGCTGCGGTGGGTCAGGGACAACAAATCCAGATTCGAACGATAAAACGGCCCGCAGGGGGCCGCGCGCCACGCCCTCCCGATCATCGCTTGACCAGCTTCAGGGACGCGGCGGACGGCCGCCGCCGCACCGACGGCGCCGGCGGCTTGTTGATGATGACCTCGTCCAGGCTCAACCGGCACCCGATGAGATCGGGTGATATCGACGCCGGATCGAGTTCATCGACGACCGCGGGTAAGCCCGGCTGGTGGATCTCGTCGACTTCGGCCTTGCGGCGAGCGAGGATCGAATCCTTGGCCTCGACGATGGCAACGCCCACGACCTCGAACTTGGACGACATATAGAGCAACAGGAACAATGGCCACTCCTGCTCTCGCCAAGCCGGAACGGGCACCAGTGGCGATCATTGGCGAACCGGAGTCGGCGCCGCTTCTGGTAGAGACCACCTAAAAGGCTCCGGGACGGCGCAGACGAAAAAAATGACGGGGGATCATTCGCGCAACGCCGCTCCGATGGTATCCAGCCGGCGCTGCCGGGCCAAGACGCGTTCGGGCAAAGCCTGCTTGGCGGCGGCCGTAACCGGCAAAAAGCGCTGTCGCATGCATGGCGGAGCGCCGGGATCCGGCGCGCCGAGCCGCAATAAGAATGCGCTCAAGCAAGGGTTCTATACCCGTGAAGCCATTGCGGAACGCCGGCAACTGCGGGCGTTGTTGCGGCAGTCCCATCGGCTCGTGCAAGAGATCATGTGAACATTCGCCGCGCCCGTGGACGGTATCTTTGCTAGGCTCGCGCACATGAGAAGATTTTCGTGGCGCACCTTGGTCGTACTCCACCGCTACCTCGGAGTCACGGTCGGCATCCTGATGTTGATCTGGTTCGCGTCCGGCATCGTCATGATGTATGCCGGCTTTCCGCAATTTGCCGAAGCCGACCGGGTGAGCGCGTTGGAGCCGATTCCGTGGCAGGCATGCTGTCGGGTCGCGGACGGGCTCATTCCGGACGACCAGCCGTTTTACCGCGTTCAAGTCGAAAGCCTCCTCGGCGTGCCGGTATTGCGGCTGCGTCGTCCGACGCGGCCGGATGCGGTGGTCGACCTCGCCGAGGGCGTCGGCGTCAGGCGGTTCAATTTTAACGACGCCCAGGCGATCGCCCTCGACGCCGCCACGCGGATGGTCGGCCCCGTCGGTCTCGCTGCCGCGGAGACCGTAGACGAGGATCAATGGACCGTCGGCCGCTATCGCCGCGACCGCCCGCTGCACCGCTTCACCTTCGACGACCCCGAACGCTCGACCATCTATGTTTCGAGCACCAGCGGGCAGATCGTGCTGCGCACCACGGCGACCCAGCGTTTCTGGAACTGGCTGGGCGCCATCCCGCACTGGTTCTACTTGGCGGCGTTGCGCAACGACGGGCCC
>Ga0302325_10025437_pt1 | contig 12301 bp, 11 predicted proteins | sample Palsa_T0_2_FD_201948 | JGI IMG/M metagenome (GOLD analysis project Ga0302325, IMG submission 201948) | Peat permafrost microbial communities from Stordalen Mire near Abisko, Sweden - Palsa_T0_2 | ecosystem: Environmental > Terrestrial > Soil > Palsa > Peat permafrost | place: Sweden: Abisko...
AAACGCAGCCGACACCCCGAGCCCATCGGCGATCAACCCACTGAGCGGGTAGCCGGCACCGACTCCGGCGGCGGCGCAAACCGAAAGGAGCGCGATCACCGACGGGACACGGTCCCGGGAAAGGTGGTCGCGGGCCGCCGCCATCGTCACGGGAACCAGACCCAGTCCGATCCCTTGTAGCGCGCGCCCGGCGACCAGAAGCGGCAGGTTCGACGCAAGTGCGCACACGACTCCTCCGGCGGTGACGACTCCCAGGCCGCCGACCAACGTCACTCGGCGACGGGGCCCGTCGCCGAGACGCCCCATAATCGGCGCGCTGACCGCGCCGGAGATGAGCGCCACGGTCAGCGACCACTGCGCGGTGCTGAGCGGCACGCGGAGGTCACGCGAAATCGTCGGAATCAGCGGCGCGCCAAGAGAGCTGATCACGGCTGCGACCATGGTCACGAAGATGAGCGTCGGCGCTAGGAGCGCCGTTCCACGCCTGCCGGCCGACATCACGCGTCGGCACGCTCCCGCAAAATCTCGATCATCCGCCCCAGCACGTCAGTGGCAGAGACCAAGCGCTTGAGCTCCTCATCGGGAAGACCGGCGACGGTGCCCCGCAACAGGCCGCGGTAGTCGTCGCGCAGCCGCTCGAGCTCACGCCGGCCAGCCGTGGACAGTGAAACGACGACAACCCGCCTGTCGCCCGTCGAGCGCTCCCGCACGACAAGGCCGCGCTGCTCCAGTTGGTCGACCACCTGGGTCACGGTCGGCTGAGCCAGCGCCTCGCTCTCCGCGAGTTCGCTGATACGTCGGGGCGCGTCGAGCAGCGTGGCCAAGAGCCCAGCCTCAGTCCGCGACAGCGAACGGCTGCCAGAACGCAGTAGAAGCCGTGTCAAGAGGGACGCCCGCGGCAACAACGTCTTCGCGACGTGATCGATCGCCTGAGTACGCGAGAAGCGGGAGACCATATCGCTAAACTATATTCCATATCGATGGATATACCTGCCCCCGGGTGCTTCACTCTCGCGTCCGCAGGCAGCGTTCGCATCCGGGCCACAGCACCGATCAAGCCCGACCAGCCGTCCCTGCGCGGGCTATAAGCCGGCCCACCGCGAACATGAGTACGAAGCGAACCGCAGCCTCAGCTCGTTCGTCTCCAAATCAGATCACCTCAGGGCATTGGCTCCGAACGAGCGGACACACATTAGGAGCGAATGACGGGACACACTCCTCGCCGCGCACCAGCACGCCGACTGCTCGATTGCCTCCTCTTTGCGCACATTTGAGGAGGTGGTAGGGTGCGCGGAGGCTCCGGCATGGCGTGCCGTGTTGGGGCTCTGGTTCGCCTCTAGGGTGCGTCGTTGATCCTACGGGTCGGCGTGCGAACTCTCGAAAATTCGGATTCCTCGAGTTCGGGGGTGGCGCGATGAGCCGGGCAGAGCCCGCGAGTCTTGTGAGCGGTGGGAGCGACCAACAGGTCGCCACGGGATTGCTCCGCGAGGTGCGCGAGCGGCCCGATGGCGATCGTCTTGACCAGGCCCGCCCAGCCAACGATAACGACCAGACGGCGCGCGCAAGCGAGCAAAAGGGGAGCGACCGCGCACAAACAGTAGGCGTCCGCCATGAGGCAGGCCGTGACCGCGACGATGAAGCATCGGTCGCCGCCCGGCTGGCGGCCGATCGTGAGCTCGCCGACGGAGCCGAACACGGGCTGAACAGAGAGCCACGTCAACCCACATCGGCCGAGCGCCCGATCGGAGCGGCGCTCTGCGACCGGACTGCGATTGAGCGATTGGAGATCGCGCCCGCGCACGACCCGGCCCGGCAAAGGCGTGACGCCCCGCGTACGACGAGCGATTTGACGGGCGGGGATGCGGACGGACGCGATGCCAACCTTCGGCCCGAGGAAGCGCGGGCGAGAGCAGCAGCCGATCGTGCAGCGGCAGCTGTGGACCGGAAGCGTGCAGCCGAAGACCGAGAAGCCGCCGCCTCTCTACGTGCAGCGGCCGCCCACGACCGCCGGCAGGCCGTGCGAGAGCGCAAGCTCGCCGGAATCGACGCGCTCACCGGCGTCAGCTTGCGCGGGGTTGGAATGGGGGAGATCGCGGGGGAAATCCAGCGTGCCCGGCGCACCGGAACACCGCTCGCGCTCGCGTTTGTCGATGTCAACAATTTGAAAGCCGTGAACGACAACGACGGGCACTTCGCCGGAGACACACTGCTGAAGCAAGTAGCCGCGACGCTGCGCACCAAGCTTCGGCCCTACGACGTGATCATGCGCTTCGGCGGGGATGAGTTCGTCTGTGCGCTATCGAATATGAACACGGAGGATGCCCGAGAGCGCTTCGTCGACATTATCGGCACGCTTGAAACAAATGGGTTCTTGGCGCCGTTCAGCTACGGAGTCGCCGAGCTGGAACACGGAGATGACCTCGAACGGCTCCTTGCTCGAGCCGACGCGGACATGATTCACAGACGCCGGACATCTGGACACAGAGGCTAAGAGCGGCGCCCATACTCGCGCCGTACTCGAGCCCGCCGTGATTTGCGTTGTGGTCGGTCGGCGGCGCAGGCGGCGGGGAGGGCGGGCAATCGTCAGGGTCGATGAGGCCGTCTCCGGAGCGTTGAGCGCGGCCGATCCCGGTCGTCTCGAAGGCGGACAGGAGGCATGCCGTGCCGCACTCGGACGGGACGCGTCGATGAGACGGGGCTTGGATACAGTTGGCGGGCCCGAGGAAATGGATGCCGTGCTAGGAGCCGAGTCGCAAGCAGTTCTCACGCCGCTGACCGAGGCGGCGATCTTCTTGTCTTGACCGTGGATCCGGGCTCCGAGACCGACGTCGTTGCGCTGCTGGCGGATCTCAGTGGTCTGAGACGATCCGTCGGGTTTCGAATCCCCGAGGGCGGGCTGACCTGCGTGGCCGGCATCGGTAGCGGACTCTGGGATCGCGTCTTCGGCGAGCCGCGCCCTGCTGGGCTGCATCCGTTCCCGGAGTTTGCTGGAGCGAGGCACACCGCCATCGGGACACCGGGCGACCTGCTGTTTCACATTCGCGCTCGCCGTCTGGACCTGTGCTTTGAGCTCGCCGAGCGACTGACGACTCGGATGGACGCGTACGCACAGGTGGTCGACGAGGTGCACGGCTTCAGGTCGTTCGACGAGCGCGACCTGCTCGGGTTCGTCGACGGTACGGAGAACCCCGAAGGATCAGCCGCTGTTGCCGCGGTACTGATCGGCGACGAAGACCCCGAGTTCGCCGGAGGCAGCTACGTCGTCGTACAGAAGTATGTCCATGACCTCGCGGCCTGGGACGCGCTGCCGGTCGAGGAACAGGAGCGAGCGGTTGGTCGTTCAAAGCTCAGCGACATCGAGATGTCCGACGATGTCAAACCAGCCAACTCGCACGTCGCACTGAACACGATTGTCGATGACGACGGTGAACAGCAGCAGATCATGCGCTTCAACATGCCGTTCGGCCAGGTCGGGCGGAGTGAGTATGGGACCTACTTCATCGGCTACGCCCACAGCCCGGCCGTGATCGAGCAGATGCTGACGAACATGTTCATCGGAAAGCCGCCCGGCAACCACGATCGGATCCTCGACTTCTCGACCGCCTTGACCGGCAATCTGTTCTTCGTGCCTACCTCCGATTTCCTCGACGACCCGCCGGACCCGGCGCTCGTGTGGCCGTCAGGACGAGAGAGCAAGGGCGACGAGCCCGCGGACGCGATCGTCGAGCGGGACGGCTCGCTCGGGATCGGGAGTCTACGGCAACGATCGGGATGAGCCGTCTGCTTCGCCCGGGCGCCTGAATCCGCAATGGCGTCGGGGCAGCTGCTGGACAGAGAGGGGCGTCAACGGGAGCAAGCCTGTCGCCCGTAGCTCCCATTCGTACGGCCGAGACGTCGGCACCCGCGCGCACGCGGGTCCCGGAGCCCGCCCAGGCGACGAACCGCGCTATGGCTCGAGACATACGCAACGTCGCGACTGAAATTCGGCCCCCGTCAGCCCTCCGTTAGCCCTGATGAACTCCCCGGCATTGTTGATCACCTGAAGGAGCGGGCTCGCCGTTGCCCGAAGTCGCGCGACCGGATCGTCGAGCCGGGACTGAGAGATTGTGGTTGGATCGACCGTCTTCCTCAGATTCAGAGCAGTCAGCCCGCGGAGCGGCACGGCGGACGGCGCGATCCAGGCTGGTGCGCGGCACTGCTACGCGCAGGGGGATGTGCTCTGTGACGGAACTGCCTCGGTCTCGAGCCGGCGACAGGAGCGTCGTACGGCTCTATCCACAGACCCGGACGCGGCCGGGGAATCGTGAAGATGGTGGGTAACCGAGCGGCCTCGCGATTGCGGTCGGCGCCCGGTCGGTGCCAAACGACGAGACGGCCACCCCCAAGCAGCTGAAGGCGCGAATCCGGAGATCACGGGTCCGATCCTGGTCGGTGACGGCGCGCGCGCCGTTCTCGCAGCGAGCACGGCCGGAGTTTGGGTCTTCCATCGTTTGAACGGGAGCCCCTCAGCTCGATGCGGCTCGCTCCCACGTCGAGTCGGCGGCGGCGCTATCGACGAGGGCGTCGGTCTAGTCCGCCTTCTCCGAGGCGCTGAAGCGGTAGTGCTCAGGGCGGGTCGAGCTTTCGTGCAGGGCCTGGCACGGTTTCGACCTCGGCCGTGTCGAGGATCGACCCGTCCGCCGCAACCAGAGCAGCGGTGATCGGCAACCCATCACTGACCCGTCGCGCGATTCGTGGCGGGGTCGCGCTGAGGTAGCGGTCGCCCCATTGCATGAGCGCAAGGAGCGCAACCCGGAGGTCGGCGCCCTTCGTCGTGAGTCGATACTCGAAGCGTTCCGGGTGCTCGCGGTAGGCCAGTCGCTCGAGGAGCTCATGTTCAACGAGGCGGTTGAGGCGAACGGTGAGGACGTTGCTGGCGATGCAAAGGCTGTCGCGGAACTCGTCAAAGCGACGCCGGCCCAGGAAGGCATCTCGGATGATCAGGAGCGTCCAGCGCTCGCCGACGAGTTCGAGCGTGCGGGCGATCGAACAGTCCTGCCCCTGGTAATCCCGCTTGAGCATGGCACCACCATAGCGGAGTTACTTGCTTCATGCAACCTACTGCATGTATGGTTGCTTGCGTCAAGCAACCAACGGAGGTTGTCAGGGTGCAGCGTCGCTGGAAAATCCTGCTGGTCACGTCGGTGGCGGTCTTCATGAGCTTCCTCGACGTGACGATCGTCAACATCGCGTTCCCGGACATGCGGACATCGTTCCCGCTCGTGTCGCTCGCCCACCTCTCGTGGGTGATCAACGCCTACAACGTCGTCTTCGCCGCCGCGCTCGTCCCCGCCGGTCGCCTCGCGGATCGCTTTGGCCGACGCCGGTTCTTCATCGCCGGAATCGTTCTCTTCCTCGCCGCCTCGGCGCTCTGCGGCCTCGCCTGGAACGTGGACGTCCTGATCGCCGCGCGCACGCTGCAAGCGTTCGGTGGGGCGATCCTCGTCCCCACGTCGCTCGGACTCGCGTTGCCCGAGTTCCCCCTGGGGCAACGCGCGACCGCGACCGCCCTGTGGGGCGCCGCCGGGGCTGCTGCGGCCGCGCTCGGCCCGAGCCTGGGCGGGCTGCTCGTCGATTGGCGGAGCTGGCGCTGGGTGTTCTTCGTCAACCTTCTTATCGGTATCCCGGCCCTCGTCCCCGCGTACCGCCTGCTCGAGGAGAGCCGCGCGAAGAAGACCGTACTGCCGGATCCGCTCGGTGCGATCATGCTCGGCTCCGCAGTCGCATCGCTCTCGCTCGGGATAGTCGAGGGCCCGACCTGGGGCTGGGGCTCAGAGGGAGTGATCGCGGCGTTCGTGATCGCGGCGCTCGTCGTTCCGCTCTTCGTGCTGCGCTCCGCGAGGCATCCCGCGCCGATCTTCGAACTGTCACTTTTCAAGGTGCGGTCGTTCGCCGTCTCGAACGCCGGCGTGTTCACCTTCGCGGCCGGCTTCTACGCGCTTCTGCTGAGCAACGTGCTCTTCCTCACCGGCGTCTGGCACTACTCCGTGCTGAGAGCCGGCGTCGGGCTCACGCCCGGCCCCCTGATGGCGATGCTCTCCGCGCCGATCGGCGGTCGGATCTCGGACCGCTTCGGCCAACGCGTCGTCGCGTTTCCCGGGGGCCTGATCTTTGCCGCCGGCGCCCTCTTCCTGTACCTCGCGACCGGCCGACAGCCAGAATATGCCGCCACGTTCCTCCCGGGAATCCTCCTGACGGGTACCGGAGTCGGCCTCGCCTTCTCCGGCTTCTCAAGCGCCGCGGTCGCCCAACTGCCAAGGAACCGCTTCGCGACCGGGAGCGCCATCTCTGCGACCTCGAGGCAGATTGGAGCGGTCGTCGGCGTCGCGACCCTGATCGCCGTGCTCGGCACCCCGGCCCCGGCGGCCGCAGTCACCAGCTTCCATCGCGCCTGGCTGCTGATGATCGCGACCGGAGCGGCCGCCGGGCTCCTCGCGCTCGCGCTCGGGCGCGTACGCGCTCGACACGTCGAGGCAGTCGCCGATATGGGCGAGGGCCACGTCGCCTCGCCCGGAACACCATCCCCCGCCTGGGCCAACGGCGCGTCCACAACCACGACCGCGCAATCCGGCCATGGAGCCTGAGCCACAATCCCCTTCGACAACCAAGAACGGAGAGAGGCACGCCGGGGCCCGCACGGCTGCGCGCGAGCAGCCTCGGCTCGCGGCGCCGTCAGTCCTTGTCGATCGTCGCGCCGTTCGACGGCGCGAGCGCATACCACTGCGCCCCGAACGCGTTCGAGCCTTCGCCGTTTGTTTGACCGGGCTTCTTGTCGCCGACAAATGTGTAGAGCGGATGACCCTTGAACGTCACCTGAAGCTTTCCGTCACTTCGCTTGCTCGTGCCGAGCAAAGAGACGGCGACGCGGCCCGACGCAATGGGCTTCCCGGTCGTGAGCAGCGGCGGCCAGGCCGTCGCGCACGCCCCGTAGCACTCGCTCGTCGTGCCCTTATCGCCGCGGAAGAGATAGAGCGTGCGCCCGCTGGCGTTCGTAATCGCGTTGCCGATTGACGTCTTCCTCCATGTGACGACGGTGCCGGCCGAAGCCATCGCGGATGTTGCCGTGAGCGCAATGAGGACTCCCACGGACACCATCGCGAACCAAACGACTTTCTTGCGCATGATGTGCCTTTCGATCGACAAGACGTTCCAGGGGGTCTACGCGCTTCCAAGCTTTGCGGTTTTCGCATCGTCGAGACTGCTGGCCGCGAGCCGAGCGGGGGCCTGCTTGCTCGAACGCGCGAGGACTGGTCATCTCGCCTTCTGGCAGATCTTCGAACCACGCCAACTCGCCGAAAGGGAGGGCGAAGCGCGGTTTCGTCGCAATGGCGGGTTCGCGCGAACGGCCGTCCGCCCAATCCACGTCGAGCTCCAAGACGACGAGCCCCGCGCGGTCGGGCGCCACCGGGCGCACGTCAAACGAGCGATCCGGAGCGCGCCCGGGTCCGCGGCGCTTTGTCTCGGACCACGCAAGCACGCGGCACATCTGCCCGAGGCGCACAGACGCGAGTCCGCAGCTCGACATCAACGGTGGCAAACAGATCTTCCATCTCAAACCATTCGCGCCCGGCGTCGGACTCGTCGGACTCGCAGTTCTGCGCCTGGGATCCTCAGAGTGTCTGGGCCCCAAGCGATGCTTCCGGGATGTGGTCAGGCCCGGTAATGCTGGTATGTGATAGCGATCGGATCAGCCGTCCACCGCAAGAGCCGCCAGCTATCACGTGAACGACACGCGTCCATCACGTGGACGCCTCTGCTCGACCGTTGGTCGAGTTAAACCTCGCCGCTAAGGGCCGAGCGCTCGTCAATCAACCGGCGTCCGAGACGAACGGCGACTCTTCGACCAAAAACGGTATGACCACGTGCGGCTCTCGGCAAGTCACAAATCGATAGAGCGTCTTGCGCTAGCTCACCACCTTCGGACGCCGACCCCGGCGTGCCTGTTGCCTCCCGGCCGCGCTCACCTGGCCGATGATGGGATCATCCACATGAGCATCGGCGACAACGACTCCTCTCCGGCCGTCACCAAAACGGACAGTGATCGTGGCCGATTGCTTATCGTCGCCTATCTCCTTCGCGGTGAAGTCGCTGATGTGAATCGTCTTGCGCGCCATGACGTACTCCTTCCTTGAACGGTGTGGTTTGAGTTTAGCATCAAGTGTACGTCAATGACCGGACGGGAGTGCACAGTCGTTATGCCGTCGTTAGCACCGTGCTGCGCCCGAGTATCGCCCATTAGCTCACGGGTGTTCAAGAGCCAGGAGGTGCGTCCCACGCGCACCTCAAAAGCTGGGCGTGTCGCAGTGCTGGAGCGATCGCTTGGATCGTCTTGCTGCGCGAGAAAATAGGACCTCCAGATGCTTCAGCGATGCATCGGCAAACCACGCGATGAGGGCCGCCCGGCCTGCACCAGCTTTGACGTCACGCGGAGCTGCCGGACGGTCTAACCGGTCGGAGCCGCAAGAAGAGCCTCAAATCAAACCCTCGCCCATGAGAGCAGAGGCTCGAATCAACGAGCGGCTCATTTCTGAGCTTTCGATCGGCTTCTCCGGCTCGCAGTCCCGAGGCCGTGGCTACCGCTTCTCCCCATAGCCTGCAAACACGCGTCTACCGTACAGCTTCTATCGATGGAGCTTCTATCGATGCGGCGCCTATTGAGGCATCGTTGTTCAACCGGGCACGCCTGCAAGCGGACACAAATGGAGAGCAGTGACTGGGCCGGAGCCGGGTCCGAAGCGAAAGTGGACACGTTCAGGATCGGGCTTCGGATGGTGAGTTCACCGACGCGGCGCGCGATTTTGAGGGCCGCGATCGGGAGGTCGTTGGCGTTACATATCGTCATTGACGCTCGCCCGAAGGACAACAAACCGACCTCGGCGAGTGCCGTGTGCGGCGCCAGGAGCGACGATTCCTCATGCAGAGACCCTCTCGGCGCCCGGCGTGGACTGCACGCCAAACCGGACGCCCGCGGCCCGCGTCAGAGTCGGAGAGTGCCGGGGCGACGGGACTCCGGCCCGCTTCGCACCCGCCGGCGGGTCTCGGGCGCGATGCGCACCGGCATGTCGCGGTCGAGTTCGAGCGCGCCATCCGGAAGCACGAGCTCGGCCGAGCCGTCGAGGAGCAGGTAGAGCTCCTCTTGGCCGTCGTGGAGGTGGTCGTGCTCGGGAGAAAGCACTCCCGAGTCTGGCGGCAACTCGATGACCTGCACCCCGAAGGCGGAGATGCCGAGCTCGGCCCGCACACGCACGAAAGCGCCGCCGAACGCTCGCTCCATCTCATCCAGGCGTTTGGCCGCGTAAGCGGCGTCGGACTCGCGGCCGCCTGCGTGTGGCCGGGCAGCGCCCCGAGGTGGTTGCGGTGACACCGGCGGAACCCTAAGCTCCTTAAGTCGTCGAGGAGATCGACGCTCAGGCCGACCGCGTGCCCCACCGTACTCGCTATCTGCGCCTCAACCACGCCTATGCGCGAGCGCTCGTCGCCCTCCACCGCGAGTGGATCCTCGCCATCGAACGTGAACTCGGCCCCGACAGTGACGACGGCGCGTGATCGGGCTCTCGGAGCTCCGTGGGTGGCGGCGCCCGCGTGTCGGGGCCTCGCCAAACCACTAACGGTGTCTATACACCGGCGATGTCGGAGCGTGCTGGATTCTGGTTCAGCGCAGCTCCCGGAGCTAGGCGCGGCGTGATCGGTTTCGGGAGCGTGGCCCCATTTCGACGAGTGCGCCGCCCGCCAGGGCACGGGCTGTGCGGACCGTTTGCGGCCCGGCTTCTACTTCATCCGTTTGTCCTGCACCTCGGCCAGTTTTACGGCCTGAGTCGCCGACGTGCCGCCTTTGGCTCCGCCGGTGAGAACAGCCCCCTCGAATCGCCCGCGGCGCCAGAGCACCACGTAGACCTGCACCGTGACGTTGCCGCTTTTCTCGGTCACCGAGCAAAGGTGGACCTCGTCCCCGATCTTCGTACCGACAGGTAGCTCCCTGTACGGGGATTTCCTACAGGCAGCGACGCTCGAAGCCAGCGACTTCTCGGCACCCGACGCCGAACCGTAGACGCTCGCCGACGAATCGATCTGAGTTGCGCCACCGGACCCCCCGCCCGGGCTGGCGCCCGTACTGAAGTCGGCCTGGTAACCCGTCACGTAGCCCCAAGCCTTGAGCTGGGCAAGGGTGACGCTTGCATCCTCTTGCGCAAGCGTCGTGATTGACTGGTAGCCGGTCCCGGGGCCGGCCGCGAAACCAATCGGCATCTCGGCGAGCTCAAGCGCCATCTTCTTCGGGTCCGGATGTGCGGCGGAGGCTGTTCCCGAGAGCAATGCTAGGAACAGGGTGCTCGTGAGGATCGTCTTCGCGCTTCGAGTCATCGAGAGCGGAGCATACGCGCCGCCGGCGCGGGCAACGGCTCGATCCGCTCCAGGTTCGCATCGGGTCCCGCTCGCCATCATCGCCCGCGCCCAAAACCCAGCACGCCCTGCCTCAGCGCACGCGTTCGACGAGCAAGAGCCTCGCCGCCGGGCCCGAAATCCGTTCCAACCGAGACAGGCCCTCATACGGATGCGCGTGCCAGACGACGGTGGACGAAGCTCACGACCATCGCGCCCTCGCCGACGGCGGTCGCGCAGCGCTTGATCGACCCCGAACGCACGTCGCCGGCCGCGTAGATCCCGGGCACGCTCGTCTCGAGCAGGCCGTCGACGCCGGCGTCCGCACCGGTGAGCACGAAGCCGTGGTCGTCGCGCTTCACGACGTCGCAGAGCCAGTCGGTGCACGGTGAGGCTCCGAGGAACAAGAACAGGAACCCGAGCGAGAGCCGCGCGCCGTCGCTGAGGGTGACCGCCTCGAGCTCGCCGTCGCTGCCATGGAGCGCGACGACCTCGCTGCGGGGGCGTACCGCGACGCCATAGCGCTCGAGCTCGAGGACGAGATAGTCCGACATGGTCTCACGCACATCTGCCCGGCGATGCAGCAGTGTGACGAGCGCGCCCCCACGGGCCAGCCAGACCGCCGCCTGCCCCGCGGAGTTTCCGCCGCCGATTACGCCGACCCGCGTCGCACCGCAGCGCTGTGCCTCCGGTGGCCCCGCCGCGTAGAAGACGCTGATCCCCTCGTAGTCCGCCAGACCGGGGACCGGCAGCCTGCGGTAGTCGGCGCCTGTTGCCACGACGACGGCTCGCGCCGCGACGTCGTGGCCGTCCTCGAGGTGCAGGACGTGTCGCGTCGCTCCGGGCTCGAGCGAAACCGCACGGTAGGGGGTCGCCGTGCGGGCAGCAAACTTTCGCGCCTGCGTGACGGCACGGCTGGTGAGCTCCGACCCGCTGATGCCGGCCGGAAAACCAAGGTAGTTCTCGATCCGCCTCGAGGTGCCCGCCTGACCGCCGAGCGCGGTGCTCTCGACGACGAGAGTGTCTAGGCCCTCGGACGCCCCGTAGACGGCAGCCCCGAGCCCGGCGGGGCCGCCCCCGACGATGACGAGATCAACCTCCTCGCGGGCCGCGAGGTCCAACCCGATGCCGAGTGCCCGTGACACTGCGCCGGTGGAGGGGTTGCGCATCTCGACTCCGCCGGGCAGCCGCACGATCGGAACATCGGCGGGGTCGAGCGCAGCGTCGGAGGGATCTCCGACCTCTTCGGTATCCCGCCATGTGTGCGGCAGCCGGTTACGCCGCGCGAACTCCACCATCCGCCGTGTTTGGCCTGACGACCGTGGGCCGACGATCTCCATGCCGATGCCTTGAACAGTCTGGAGGGCCTCGCGTCGCGCCATAAACGTCGACAGCAACAGGTCACCCAGCGGACCATCGTCGAAGAGCAACCCACGCAGCACGTCGCGGTCGACCTCGATGTAGCGCATCGGCGCGGTGACGATCGCGGTCAGGTACACGGTCTGGCCGGTCAGGAGGTTCATCTCACCGAGAAAACCCGACGCACCGTGTCGGACGATCTCGTGGCCAGCACTGTCCTGGATAGCCGCCTCGCCCTCGATGATCGCGATGAAGGGATACCGCCGATCGCCGACCCGGAAGAGCACCTCACCGACCTCCGCCGTCCGCTCAACTCCGGCACGCGCGAGCATCAGCAGCTGCGAGTCGGAGAGTTTCGGGCTGGCCGGAGGCGACGTCATGCAGCACCCCGAACGAGCGGCGCACCGGGCACGTCCATGCCGGCCACCGCCGAGCGCATCCAACGGGGAGAGACCGCGGGCCGCGCCTCCAGCCTGGCGCTCCGCAGTGCACGTTCATCCGCCTGGGCCCCAATCGGGGCAGCGCG
>Ga0302325_10025438_pt1 | contig 12301 bp, 11 predicted proteins | sample Palsa_T0_2_FD_201948 | JGI IMG/M metagenome (GOLD analysis project Ga0302325, IMG submission 201948) | Peat permafrost microbial communities from Stordalen Mire near Abisko, Sweden - Palsa_T0_2 | ecosystem: Environmental > Terrestrial > Soil > Palsa > Peat permafrost | place: Sweden: Abisko...
TTCCGTCCCCGCCATGCCGCAGACGAGCCTGGAGGTCACACCCACCCGCAGCATTTATCAGTTTGCCGATGCCAAAGTCCGCGTCACCCTTACTTTCATGACCCCTGCGCTGCCAGACGAACTGGAAGTTCTCTCCTGGCCGTTGAGTTACATTACCTGGACCGTGCAGTCGGTCGATGGCTCGCCGCACGAAGTTTCCCTTTACGACAGCACCAGTTCGGAACTGGCTGTCAATAGGACGGAAGAAAAGGTGGTTTGCGCCCGCGAAAAACCGGGCAGTCTGACCTCCAAACTGGCCTCCAGCCTGAAGACCACCCTGACCCTCCTTCACGCCGGCACCGCCGAACAGCCCGTGCTCGGTTCCTCCGGCGATGATCATCGAATTAATTGGGGTTACGTCTATGCCGCAGCCCGCTCCCGCCAATCCGATTCGGTCATCGGCGGCAACGCGGCCCTCTTGCAGGCTTTTGTGCGGGACGGAGAAATTCCTGGCCAGGACGACACCCGTCTGCCCCGACCCGTGACCGATCAACAGCCGGTGCTGGCTTTTGAGTTTCACCTGGGCGAAGTCAAATCCAAGCCGGTCACGCGCCAGGTGATCGTCGCTTACGACGAAATCTATTCGATTAAATATTTCGGGGTCAATTTGCGTCCTTATTGGCGGCGCAACGGCGCCACGCCGGTCACGCTGCTGCACGAGGCTGACAAACAATTTTCGCGGCTCGAAAAGCGTTGCATCGAATTCGACCGGGAACTGACGGAGGATCTAACGCGCGCGGGCGGCATGCGCTATGCGCGATTGTGCGCGCTGGCCTACCGGCAAGGCCTGGCCGCGTGCGGACTGGCGGCCGACGCCAATAATCAACCCCTGTTCTTCACCAAGGAAAACACCAGCAATGGCGATATTGCCACCGTCGATGTCTTTTTCCCGATGGACCCCGTTTGGATTTTGCTCAGTCCGACCCTGGCCAAAAGCTCGCTGGCGCCGATTCTCAGTTACGCCGCGTCCTGGCATTGGAAGTTTCCCAACGCGCCGCATGATTTGGGCACGTATCCCTTCGCGCCGGGACGCGATGACGGCGGCGAAGGAATGCCGGTGGAGGAAAGCGGCAACATGCTGATCCTATGCGACGCCATCTGTCAGGCGGAAGGCGGCACGGGCTTCGTCACGCCGTGGTGGCCGCAATTGACACAATGGGCGAAATACTTGGAGCAATACGGTTTGGACCCGGAAACCCAGCTTTGCACCGATGACTTCATGGGCCGCCTGGCGCACAACGCGAACCTGTCCATCAAGGCGATTTTGGGCCTGGCCGCTTATGGGGATTTATGCCAGCGGCGCGGCGACACCGCCACCGCCGCGCAATACGCCCAAATGGCCAAAGCCGACGCCGCTCATTGGATGCAGGCCGCCAGCGACGGCGATCATTCGCGGCTGGCCTTCGACAAACCCGGCACCTGGAGTCAAAAATACAATCTGGTCTGGGACCGCATCCTGGGCCTGAACGTTTTCCCGCCGGAAGTGGCGCGGACGGAAGTCGCTTATTACAAGAAAATGCTGGAACCGTACGGCCTGCCGTTGGACTCGCGCAAGAAACTGACCAAGACCGATTGGTCCGTCTGGAGCGCGACACTGTCGGACAACAATGCGGATTTCCAGGCGTTGATTTCCCCCATTTACGATTACATAAATCAGACAACCCGCCACGTGCCCCTGGCCGATTCGTACGTCACGACCAACCTGAACAGCACCGGCTTCCACGCGCGCCCGGTGGTCGGCGGCCTTTTCATCAAGCTGCTAACCGACCGGGCGGCTTGGCAAAAGTGGGCCAGCCGCGACCACGCCAAACTGGAAAACTGGGCGCCTCTGCCGCCGAAGCCCTAGACCCCCCCTGTTTTTGCGCACTCCAGTGCAACCTTTGCGCGCCTGCGGGGTATTCCTAGAGTAAGAAGAGAGCATTTTGCCTCGTGCAAGCGGATATTCACGCGTTTGGCACGGCAGTTGCATACGTATAATGTGGTCAATAAACAAATTTGAAAATGAATACGACAATATTGAATTACTCTGGTTTCCAAACTCTGCCAAAAGGAGTCAAGCAGATGCTCCTGGCTTCCGAGGCGCACTTCTTTGATCAACCCGCGACTCATCATCAGGAGCAAAACGGGACGGCTCAAGAAATGAGAACTTTCACGAATTTAAGGAATTTGCTGAGAAGCCCCTTGATCCACGCGAACATCGCTCTGCAGGCATAATGGCGCTATGAAGATCGATCAAAATTCGAGAATGCAAACCCGTCCCGCAAGAAGGCCTTTGACCTTTGGTGATTTCGTGGCTGGTGTTTATCGCACTTGGGGCAAACGGGAGGCCAAAGGAATCATTCAGCTCGCCGTTAAAGCGCATGTCATTGAATTTCGCGGCACTAAACGGTTTGTGATTTCTTGAAGCCGGATCAAAATAGGATGGGTACACTTGACAAGAACGGCTGCCTATGGGAACAGAACCCTGTAAAAACGATCGCTGTTGGTGGCCGAGGCGTCCACCACGGCCTTGAGCGATCCGTCGCCGGCAATATTGGTCAGCACCAGCCAGTTCGGCGGAGAGAGCGAAGTGGCGTACTGGATGGTGTTGGTCAGACCCGCCGTGGACGGATAACTGAAGCTGAACTGATGTCCCGCGTAAGAAGCTGCCGCGAATGTGAGATCGTTGGCCGCTTGAAGATCGAAGAGGGTGGCATTGACGACGGGCACCAGCGCCACGCCGTTTCCCGGATGGGAACCGGCGATCGTGGAGAATCCTCCGGAAAATCCTCCGCTGGCCGAAATCACGCCAAAAACATTCCCCACCACAGGCAGGAAGCCGTTGGTCAGGGCGACCTCCAACGCTCCAGCCAGGCTCGCCGCGCCGTTGACGGATAGACGGCCGAACTGTCCCGCCGCCGCGCCGCCGAGGTCTATGCTGAGGGCACCCAGGCTGCCTTGGTAATAATTTCCCTGGACGGTCAACGATCCCAACGGACCAGGCACAACAATGGCGGCGTTCGTCAGCGTGCCTGAGACTGTTCCCACGCCGGAGAGCGTTCCCCCGCTCAACATCGCCAGGCCGCTGACTTTCAAGATGGCATTGGAAGCGACCGTTGTGGCGCCGGCGATTTGTGCATAATTGGGGCTGAAGTAAACCGTGCCGCTTTCAATTTGGACAATGGCGTTGTTGGTGAAAGAAATCGAAAATGACGACGAACCTGTTCCCGCTGATTTCTCGAACTGGCCAAAGTTGTTGAACGTGGCCGGAGAACCGGATGAGATGGCAATGCCATTGTTATTTTGAATGTCAAAAACCCCCCCAGCGAGGTTATTGAAAATGCCGCCGCCTTGGGTGCCGACAATCCCTGCCCCGGCCAAGGTGGCAGTTCCGCTGTTGTTCAGCGTCCTTTGGCTCCAAAACGCGAAGCCGTTGATATTCAGGGCCGCCCCCAACGGAATGGTCAGCGCCCCTGAGCCTTGGATGGTTCCGCTTGTAATGTTGCAGGCATTGGACACGGTCAGGTTGCCCGGCCCGTCCAACACCCCGGTCGAGTTGCGCAATTCGAAATTGACCAAAGAGACGCTGGTGTTGACAAACATCGTGCCGGGACCGACCTCCCGCACAAAATTGGTGCCCGTGAACTGCGCCCCCGCGTTCAGCCTGTTGCCGTTGTAACCAAACCAGAGTTCGCCGCCGGACAAGTCGAAGTTGCCGGAGTTCGAGCCACCCGACAACTGAACGTAGCCGCTCAGGACCTGCAGCAATCCGCTGTTGTTGAAAGCCGGACCGGAACCGCTGGGAGCGAAAACGATGCCGTTGACTCCCGCTGCCTTGCTGAACGTGCCGGCATTGTTGAGAACACCCAGACCTTCAATGCTCCCGTCCATGGACGTGTTGGTGACGAGACAAAAGAACGTCCCACCGGCCAAATTGTTGAACACGGCCCCGCCATCAATGGTGAGTGTTGCGCCATTGCTCCACATGAAGGCGCCGGAGTTGTTGATGGCCCCCGCGCTCAGATCATGCGCAAAGCGATCATTGACATTGAGTTGGCTCAAAGGGTCAATGTTGACGGTGGGGCCGCCCAGCGTCGCGTTGTACCAGGTCAGGATGCTGCCCATCCCTTGCATGGTCGCGGCATGGATCGTCCCGGCGCCGCCGATGGTGCCGGAAAAGAACACGTTGCCGTTGGTGAACAGAAGCGTCACGGGGTCAAGGTATCCTAACTGTGCCGTCCCTTGGACGCTCGCCTGCACCCAATAATTCGTGCCCGGCCCGTAAAAATAATTCGTTGCTCCCGGCGGCACCGTCAGCCCGCTGGCGAAGTTGATGGCCGCGTTGGAAGAGGATGTGGCAAACTGTGCTACGCCCGATTGGCTGGCCCAACCGGCGAATTGGCCCACCGAAAACGTCCCGCCGTCGCAACGCACGAGTCCGCTATTGTCAAACACGCACGCATCTCCGTTCAACTCCGCGTTGGTGCTGGCGCTGATGATGGCGTTGGTTTCGTTTACCAGGTTTGTTCCGCCGGTGAGATAGGAACCGTAAACTGGAAAAGCTATCTGGCCGTAATTAGTAATGGCCGAAGAGGAGTAGGACAACTGGCCCGGCACGCCCAAAGCTCCCAGCAACATCTCCGCGCCCGGCTGAATCGTCAATGTGGCCGAGGACAAGCTGCAGTTGCCCCCAAGGACATCCATTTCCGTCTGCACGACAAGGATGACATTTTGGAAGCCGGTGCCAGATCCGCTGGAGCCGGCGAACATGACGACCTTGGAGGCGGTCAACAATCCGTTTGAGGCCACGGCATCCGAGTTCAAGGTGAGGGTATTCAGGTTAAGGGACAGCCCCGTCAGGTTAACTACCTCATTGGCGCTGATGGTCGCGGAATCTCCCGCATCCGGCGCGCGGCCGACATGCACGAGCATTTGGGTAGTCGGGTCGTTGGTAAACCAATTGTTGGGATCGGGCCAATAGTTGTTGTTTTGCGGCACAAATACCAGCGAGTCCGCCCGCGCGCCCGCCATTTCGCCCATGAGCAAAAGCAGAAGCAACCAGAAACGCCAACCGGTCTGATTCCCGTCTCTCATGACGGAAAAAAATCTTACCTTGGCCACGCCTTGAGCGCAAGAAAAAAATCCTTCGTGTGTTTTTTCCGCGATGATCTCTTGAAAAATGAGCGTCCGCCAAAAGTGACTGTTCCCCCATTCATGGACGACCCTTCTAGTGCTTGATTGCAAAAATAAGCGATATATCCGTTGGCCCTTTGGGCGGCTGGCTTTGTTGCTCGCTCGTCACAGCCCGCTGCGGGGATGCTCCTCGCTCGCGCCGCGCCAACCGCCCAAATGGCCTGCCGGCTATATCGCTTATTTTTGCAATCAAGCGCTAGGTTTTTTTTGAGCCTGTCAGGAGGCCGCCCACGCCAAGGAGCGTCCCCAAAACACCGCCAACCACGAGCCAAATCGTTTTGTCGGTCGAGGTTCCAGTAACCACCCGCGAGACGCCAGAGGCCGCGGAATGATAAGAATTAAAGGCCAGACAGAGAAGGATGATTCCGATCACGAGAAATGCGATTCCGATTATTTGTTTCATATAACCATTAATCCTAGCTAGCGGCGTGCCAATTAAATGAAGAGGGTTTTGATGCGAACCAGAAAGGCAATGCTGGCAATATGCCGGGTAACGACCGCATTATCTTGCAATTTGCAACCTGAGCGATGGTAGTGTTACTCCCCATTTGACTGTTAGCAACCTTGGAGGATTCTGGAGTAAGTTAAAAAACTTAACAAAAAAGGAAATAAATACTATGGCCCAATATGAAACACCGGATGCCCTGCGACACGATGCAGGCATACTGGCCGAGGACACCCGAGCGTTGCTGGAAGCAACGGCAGAAATAACAGACAAAAAAATCGCGGAAGCCCGTCAACGGCTGACCGAGACCCTTGACATAGTGCAAAAGAAAGCAACCCAGGGAGCCCAAGCGACCGATCGACTCATCAGGAACAACCCCTATGAAACCATGGCCATTGCTTTTGGCGTGGGCGCTTTGGTTGGAATCCTGATCAGTCGTCGCGGCTAAGAGCGTGTTTTCTTGTATTTGTGCAAGCCCTTGGGCTGCTGCAAATTGCAACTGCCTAAGGGTGGCGAGATTGCATGATGCCACAAGAGACCAGTCCTAAAGCATGGCCGCTGTCGCATCGGCCCCCGCGTCCCGGCTGGTATGTGAATTGCTCCCCTTGCACATGCGCCGGGATTCGCCGGCTCATTAAGAAAAAGAATAGAAGGAGAAATTATGAATAGCACACTAAAAAGCCTGTTTCTGGAGCAACTGCAAGATATGTATGACTCCGAGCATAGGATCACCAAAGCGCTGCCCAAGCTTATTGCGGCAGCTACTTGCAAGGAACTGAAATCCGCCCTGGAATCTCATCTGAGGGAAACCGAAGGACAGATTGAGAAATTGGAGCAAGTTTTCCGAACCTTTGACGAGAAGGCGACGGGAACCAAATGCGAAGCCATGACGGGCATCCTCGCGGAGGGCGACAGTATGGTCAAGGAAAACAAAAAGTCTCCAACGATCAACGCCGCAATCATTGCGGCGGGGCAGAAAGTCGAGCATTACGAGATCGCGACTTACGGCACTCTGAAGGCTTGGGCCAACGCTCTGGGGAATAGCGAGGCGGAGAACCTTCTTGGTGAAATCCTCGATGAGGAAAAGGGGGCGGATAGGACCCTCAATGAACTATCCGCCGCGAAGAATGAGGAGGCGTTGGAGGAAGTGGAGGCTGGAGCTGCAAGGCGTTAGCCGCCTGGCGGACGCGCCCGATGGATTTTCCGCCGGACGCGCCCGCCAACTCCGTTTAGCATGTGACTATCCAAGGCCGAAATGTTCAGGTGCGGCGCAACGAACCAGCCAAAGGCGTGAATCACTCTAGATCTCATGATCTCAGCAATGTGGATGCACCGGAGCCACAGACTCAAGTGCTGCCTCACATAACGCGGTTAATCGTGAGCGCCGCGGGTGTGCTTCTGCTTTTCTATTGTGCCAGTTCGGTGGTGTTGCCGATTTTGCTGGCTTTGGTGGGTTCGATGGTGCTCAAACCCCCCGTGGCCTGGCTACGTAAATATCATTTGCCCGTTCCGCTGGCTGCCGCCCTGGTTCTAGCCATTCTGGGCATAGGCGTGGCGTTCGGGCTCATCCATTTGGAAAAACCTGTGGCAGAGTGGGTGAAATCCGCGCCCGAAACTCTGCCGCGTCTGAAGGAGAAGTACCAGCGCGTGTTCAATCCTATTTCCAGAATGACCACGGCGTTATACGGGCTGGGCAACGCAAGTGATGGTCACGAGCGTCCGCCCGCTGTTGCGACGCCGGGAACGGGCGGCAGCCAAATTGCCGGCACCCTCTTTACCTGGACCGGCAGCGTGCTAACCGGTGTGGTCGAGACTGTAGTGCTATTGTTTCTTCTTCTGGCTTCCGGAGATCGCTTTATTGATAAGCTCTCGCGTGTGGCGCCGACGCTCAACGGAAGACGGGGCGCTGTGGAAATTTACCGCGAGATTCAACGCAGCATCTCCGCTTATCTTTTCTCGGTGAGCCTGATCAATATCGTTTTCGGAACCCTCGTAGGTGTCTCGCTGAGTCTGGCTGGAATGCCTAACGCGGCGATGTGGGGTGCGCTGGCGGCGGCCGCCAATTTTGTGCCTTACTTCGGTCCTATCGCGGGCATTGCGGTCGTGGCAGGCGCGGGCTTGTTGGCCTTCGATACCGTAAGCCGAGGTTTGCTGCCTGCGGGGACTTACTTGGTGTGGCACCTCTTGGAAGCCGATCTAATCACGCCGTTGCTGCTCGGCCGCCGATTCAAAATGAACGCCTTTGTCATCTTCGTCATGTTGATGTTTTTCACCTGGCTTTGGGGAATTTTGGGCACTCTCCTGGCGATGCCGATACTGGTGATGATCAATGTGGCATGTTCCCGTGTGCCGGCGTTCGCGCCCCTGGCGGTTCTGCTTTCGGCCTGATCGATTGTTCCAAGCCGATTCTTTTCCGTTTTCGATAGAGAGTGGCCTGATCGATACCAAGGACTCCCGAAGCCTGGGCCAGGCTGGCTGTCTTTTCGAGAATTTGCCTTATGTGTAACTCCTCCAACTTGTCCAAGGAAACCATCGACCCTATCTTGACTTCATCGGCGGAAGGAGCGGCACCGTTCGGGGATCCCTGCAACTCGGCAGGCAGGTCTTCCGGCATGATACTTTGACCTCGCGTGAGAATGACGGCGCGCTCCACCGCGTTGCAGAGTTCGCGCAAATTGCCCGGCCATCGGTAGGAGCGGATGTGCTCCAGGGCCTGAGGCGAAAAGCCGTCCAGCCGCCGTCCGCATTGCCTGGAAAAATGTTCAAAATAATGGCAGGCGAGATTCTCCAGATCCACCGTCCTTTCGCGCAACGGTGGCACTTCCACGGAAATGACGTTAAGCCGGAAATAGAGGTCTTCCCGGAAAGCACCCGCTGCGACACGTTCTTTAAGTGGGCAGTTGGTGGCCGCAACGACGCGAACATTGGCCCGATAGACGGAGTTTTCGCCGAGGCGTTCGTACTCGCGTTCTTGCAGCAATCGAAGGAGCTTGGGTTGAATCTCCATGGGCAGGTCGCCGATTTCATCCAGAAACAAAGTTCCCCCCTCCGCCGCGCGCACCTTGCCCCATCGATCCTTGATCGCCCCGGTAAAGGCGCCGCGCACATGGCCAAATAGTTCGCTCTCCAGCAACTCCTTGGAAAGGCTTGGGCAACTGACTGTCACAAACGGTTTGTGAGCAAGGTGGCTGTTTTGGTGGACGGCGCGGGCCGCCATTGTTTTGCCGGTGCCGCTCTCACCCAGGATGAGAATCGAGGCGGGCGTCTTCGCCGCTCGAAGAAGAACCTCCATGGCCGCCCTCATGACGGGAGTGGTGAAGTTGAAGCCAGGTTCGGATTTTTGCTCCTTGCACTCCGTGACCTCGCGTTGGAGATGCTCGATTCTCTTACCCATCTCGCGCCATCTTCGCAATCGGGCCAGCACTCCTAAAAACTGCTCGCGTTGAATCGGCTTTTCGAGGAAATCCACCGCACCTCGGCGCATGGCCTCGACGGCCGTTTTCACGTTTCCTTCCGCCGTGCATATAATGACCGGCAATCCTGGATTCTGTTCCTGCATGCGTGGGAGCAGGTCCAGTCCATTCTCGCCGTCCAAATCATCGTCCAGCAGGACGGCTTGGAATTTTTCCCGCTTCAGCAACGCCATGCCTTCCGAGCCGGAACCGACGGCTTCAGCGTAGTGCTCCGCGGATTCGACAATCAGGCAAGCCGCGTCCCGGAACGACTTGTCATCTTCAATAATCAGAAAGTCCATGCGCGGGATGGCTCCTATTGCATTTGTATTTGCGCCGTTCCGCCGGCCCGACCAGGTTTGATATGCATCATTCATGTTAATTTGGCCACATTACGCACCAAGCATAGCCTCGCGGATCGCGCCTCGCTAAGTAGGTAAAAACCTCGTTATGGGGCGGTGCGAGCACCCCATTGTTTCTCTGGCAAGATGGGGTTCTAGTGTTCCATTACAATTTCAGGGCGGGTGCTTTCCACGATGGCCAGGAGTTCCTTTTGCTCTTTGTTGGGAATTTGCAGCCGGTCAAGGGTGACCTTGAGATCGCCAATGGTGGCGTCGAATTCAGGATTGGAAATGTGCATAGCGGCATGAGTGGATTTGATTTCCTTGCCCCCGTAATGGGCCGGCCCGCCGGTGGCGAGCGAAAGGAATTGAATTAAATGCTTTTGCAAGAGTGTGACGTTGGAGGGGCTGTTGGTCCACGTTTGAGATTCGGTATGATGAATCGAGAAGCCGCCGTGGGTGACACCTTGGCGATCCCAGTTGACGCGCGGATCCTGCATGGCGCGAGGCAGAAAATCAGCCACGATCTTTGTCAGACCGTCTTCGCCGCCAAGACGATCATACAGGGCGAGTTTTCCTTCGGCTTGCGCGGGCTTGTTGGTTGTGCCGTCGGCCTCGCCGGTGGTGGAAGTCTTGGAAACTTCCGCCTTCTTGACGCCTTTCTCGCCGGAGCCTTGACCTGATCCCGTTAATTGTTCATTCTGCGCCATCCGCTCGCTGGCGCGTTGGTCGGCAGCCGTGCTGCCCGAGGTAAAAAAATCCTGGCTCTTGGCTTTCTGGGTGGGGCCGCCGCCGCAGCCCGCCAACGCGCCCAGCGCAACGAGGCAGAACGCCAAGCGCGGGCCATTGGCGATAGTGTAAATGGCCTGCCATCTTTGCCGAGTGTTCATTTTCGTTAGTAGTTGTATATGCATATTATTGGTCTCCGTTGCTGGTGGAAATCGCGTTGGTGAAACTGGGAGGGTCGAATTGGAGTTCATCGCTCCCATTGGTGCCCGGCTCCCTTTGAGGCAGATAGGCTCGAATGAAAGCGTTTCGAAAGAGGTTGCCGATGGTGGGCAGAATCGCAACGGCGGTCGGCCCTGACGCCTCGCCCGAAAAGGGGATCAATGTCCCGAACTGCGAACGCAGCTGGTTTTTCAGAATGGTGGTGGTCGCGCCGATCAAGGACTGCCAGAAAAATTCCAAAACGTTGTCTTGTTTGAGGTCCTGGGCCAGACTGAATATTTTCAAATCACGGAAAAGCGGTTTGACGTAACCGGTGATCTGGCCTTGTTTGGCGTCGGCCTCCAACACGAGGTCGAACCAGCCGCCCTTGAAATCGAATTTGCCATACGCGAGGGCCAAATCATTGATTTTGGTCACGTCCAGATTGAGCAACCGAAGAGCCACATGGAAGGAGGGCCGATACGAGGAGGGATCAAGACTCATTTTCAAGTCCAGGTTGGCTTCGTCCATGGCGGTGGCGGTGGCCTGAACGGTGGCTGAAAGAGGCGTGGATTGATCGGTGATATTGCCCAAGTTGTCTAGTCTGGCGTTGAGATGAGAAAGATAAACATCCACTGGTTTCTCGGTTTGGTAGCTTCGGAAATGGACGGAGCCATTTTGAATGATGAAACTGTTGATCATGAATGGAAATAAGTCCCGAATCATTTGAAGCCACGCCCCGCCTCCGCCGGTCTGTGAATCGGCGTCGCTGGGAGAATCTACAAAATTGATTTCGGGATTTTCCAACAACACGCGGCCCACCAGCCGGCCATGCAACAACCCCTTCCACTGCACGGCCAGATCGGCTTGTCGGGCGGAAAAGAAAGGCACCGGCACGTTGCCGGTAGTCTTGTTTAGTTGGATAGATTCGATGCTGTAGGCGCCGCGCCACAAGTGTATCCGCACGTCTCCGATGGCGCCCGAATAGAGGGGGCTGCGGCTGAGTGTTCGATTGACATAATCTCGGACGGCCCATGGCAGCATGGCGCGTCCTACGGCCAGGACGGCCACCAAGCCAAGAAATACAATCAGGAGCACCTTGGTCCAACGCCGGTGTTGGACAGGTTTCGGATGATGAGCCTCGCCAACAGTGGAACCTGTTCCCCTGTCACTGTTGGCGAGTTGTTTCATCCAGCCTTACGTCATCGGCCTTCGCCGAGAAAAAAACAGGGCCGACTTTTTCAGCCCTATTATCTTCTGCGGATCTTTTAACGGTCCAAACTTTCGGCCAGCGCGCGATCGGATTTCTTTGCCTTCGGCGGAGTGGATTCTCCAGTGCTGGAGATGTCTTCCGCACCGGCCCGTTTGAAGATGTCCTTGGCGCGCTTGATTTCGTCAGAATCTTCAGTGTGAACCGAAATCAGAATGTTGCCATTCTTCACTTTGCCCTCGTAGCGTTTTGCTTCATATTCGGGAATCCCCAAGCCAATTAACGCCCCAGCGATGCCGCCGACCGCGCCGCCTAGGGCCGCTCCGCCCAGGGCCGCCATGATCGGTCCGGCCGCAATGAACGGCCCGACTCCTGGAATGGCCAGCGCGCCGATGCCCACCAACCAACCGAACGCTCCGCCCAGCACGCCCCCGGTGACGCCGCCGGTTGTGGCGCCTTCCGGTGCTTTGGTGTGCTGCTCGTGCGCGAAGTCTTTGGTGCCAGTTTTATCCGGAAACAACACCGAAATGTCGTTATAGGAAAAATTGGCGGCTTTGAGTTCGTCCACAATGCTCAAGGCTTGGGACTCAGTTCGGGCGATACAGATAACAGATGATTTTGACATAACTTTCCTTTATTTTTCTTTATTAATGTTTTATGAATTTGTTTTTACTTCGAGTTGATCATCCACGTTGGCTTGGCCAGCTACACTTTT
>Ga0302325_10025439_pt1 | contig 12301 bp, 5 predicted proteins | sample Palsa_T0_2_FD_201948 | JGI IMG/M metagenome (GOLD analysis project Ga0302325, IMG submission 201948) | Peat permafrost microbial communities from Stordalen Mire near Abisko, Sweden - Palsa_T0_2 | ecosystem: Environmental > Terrestrial > Soil > Palsa > Peat permafrost | place: Sweden: Abisko...
CTGCACTGGCCGACTTGTGGATCGCGGCGATGAACGGGCCGCGGATCTGGGCCGGCAGAGCGGCCGTCCGCGTGGTGGCCTGGGTGGTGAGCGACGACACCAGCCTGTTCTGCAGCAGGGCGCCCACCGCCGCCGTGCCGACGACCAGGCCGGTCTGCCGGACGGTGTTCAGCACGCCGGATGCCGCGCCCGCCATCCGTGGATCGATGTTCCGCATGGCCGTGGTGACCATCGGCGCGAACGTGCAGCCCATGCCGACCCCGGCCACGACCAGCGCGGGCAGGAACACCTGCCAGGTGGAACTGGGCCGGGCGATCAGCGCCACCCAGCCCATGCCCCCCGCGAACAGGGTCAGGCCCGTCATCAGGATGTACTTGCCGCCGATCCGGTCGGTCATCCGGCCGGCCACGGGCGCGACGAACATCGAGATGAGCGAGGCCGGCGCCATGGTCAGGCCGGCCTTCAGCGCGGAGAAGCCGAGGACGGACTGCAGGTAGATGGTGAACGGCAGGAAGATCCCCGTCATGCCGATGGACAGCACCCCGGACACCCAGTTGACCACCGTGTAGTTCCGGTCACGGAACAACGCGAACGGCACCAGTGGCTCCTTGTCCTGGGTGAGCCGCTGGAGCACCAGGAAAGCGACGAGCAGCACGACCCCGACGCTGAGCACCAGCGGGATGCTGATGAACGAGGTGATCGTGCCCCAGTTGTAGTTCTGCCCCTCGACCAGGCCGTAGCAGATGGCCAGCAGGGCCCCGCTGGCCAGCAGGACGCCGGGGACGTCGATCCGGTGCCTTCGGCCGAGCCGCAGGTCCGGGATGATGATGAATGTCGCCACCAGCGCGATCACCCCGAACGGCAGGTTGACGAAGAAGATCCACCGCCAGTCGAACGCGGTCACCAGCAGGCCGCCCAGGGTCGGCCCGGCGATGGTCGCCACTCCGGCCACCGCGCCCCATACCCCGAAGGCTGCTCCCCGCCGTTCCGGCGGGAAAGTATTCGTGATGATCGTCAGCGTCTGCGGCATGAGCAGGGCCGCGCCGAGGCCCTGGACGGAACGGAATCCGATCAGCCAGCCGGGGCTCGGCGCCAGGCCGCACGCGGCCGAGGCCACCGTGAACACGGCGATGCCCGTGACGAACAGGATCCGCGGCCCGAACAGGTCACCGAGCCGGCCCGCCGTGATGACCAGCACCGCGAGCACCAGCGCGTACGCGTTGATCACCCACAGGACGTCATCGAGCGACGCGTGCAGCTTCGTGATCATGTTGGGGATGGCGATGTTCACGATCGTCAGGTCCAGCAGGGTCATGAAGAACCCGAGCGAGACGACGATGAGCACCGCCCAGGGGTTGCCCCGGAAACTCTTCACCACGATCTCCTTGCCATCCGGGCAGGTGCCTCGCGGGCTGGGGAGCGCACCTGCAAGGTGCGCCAGACAAAGGCGGACACCATCCTCGATGGTAGACGCGGGTACCGACAAAAAGCGTCCCGGGCCAGGCTGCGGGCGGCAGGCCGGGCGGGCTGTCCGGGCTGCCCGAACCCCGTTCGGTTGAGCTCCAGGGGCCCGAAGTATGCTCCGCCCATGAAACTGAATGGAACCGCGGCGATCGTTTCTGGTGGTGCGAGCGGGCTCGGCGAGGCGACCGCCCGCGCGCTCAGTGAGGCCGGTGCGACGGTGGTCATCGCCGACCTCAACGAGGAACTTGGCCAGACGGTGGCCGCTGGGGTGGGCGGCGTGTTCGTGCCGACCGACGTGTCCGACGAGGGATCGGTCACCGCGGCGGTGCAGGCGGCCGAGGCCCAGGGAGCGCCGCTGCGCACGGTGGTGAACTGTGCCGGCGTCGGATGGGCCGCCCGCACCGTCAGCCGCGACGGAACCCCGCACGACCTGGCCGCCTTCCGCAAGATCATCGATATCAACCTGATCGGCACGTTCAACCTGATGCGGATCGGGGCCGCGGCCATCGCCCGCACCGAGGCGGCCGACGCCGACGGCCTGCGCGGCGTGGTCATCAACACCGCGTCCATCGCCGGCATCGAGGGCCAGACCGGCCAGATCGCCTACTCCGCGTCCAAGGGCGGGATCATCGGCATGACCGTGCCGGCCGCCCGTGACCTGGCCGCTATCGGGGTCCGGGTGAACACCATCTGCCCGGGAATCATCGACACGCCGATCTACGGGACGGGACCGGCCAGCGAGGAGTTCAAGGCCAGGCTCGCGGCCCCGGTGGTGTTCCCGAAGCGGGCGGGCACCGCCGCCGAGTTCGCCCACCTGGCCCGGGCGCTCATCGAGAACGACTACATGAACGCCGAGGTCATCAGGTTCGACGGCGGTCTCAGGTTCCAGCCGAGGTAGCCGAGCGCGCGCGGACGTCCAGCGCACTAACGGCCCGCCCGGCAGGCCCGCGGGCGTTTCTGCCGCCACGTAGGATCGGGGCGCAGATGATGGTGCGCAGGGGGCACACCTGCGCGGATTGACCTGGAAACCGTTGGGGACGTAGATGGGCGGAATCGCCGGATGCCTGGCGTTGGCACTCGAGGCCGACCCAGACCAGAAGTGGGTCGCAGCCGCGACTGGGCGGATCGCTCACCGCGGACCCGACGACCAGGGGTATTTCGCCGATCCTGACATCGCCCTGGGCTGCCAGCGCCTCGCGGTCATCGACCTGTCGCCCGGCGGTCACCAGCCGATGCCGTCCGGCGACGGGCGCTACTTCATGGTCTACAACGGCGAGATCTACAACTACCTGGAACTCGCCCAGGAACTGCGTGCTCAGGGAGTGGCCCTGACCAGTAGCTCGGACGCCGAGGTGCTGCTGGAGACCTACGCGCGGGTGGGCAAGGACGTCGTGCACCGGCTCCGCGGCATGTTCGCGTTTGCTATCTGGGATACCTGGACCCGGGAACTGTTCTGCGCGCGGGACCCTTTCGGGATCAAGCCGTTCTTTTACACCATCGACTACGCCATCGACCCGGAACGCCAGTCCGCCTGGCCCGGCCCCGACGGCGGACGGCACGCGGTCCCGGCCGCCCCGGTCCCGGCCGCTCCAGTCGTGCGTGCCGCAGCGCCGGGCCTGGCCTCGGGTGGCAGGCACGCGGCGGGCCGTCCCGCCGAGCCACTGAGCACCGCCGGGCCGCTGCGTCCCGCCGGGCCGGCCCGTCCGGCCGAGTCCGCGAACGTGCCGCTGGCTGAAGACGACGGTAGCGGCAGGCTGCTGCGCTTCGCCTCGGAGCGCAAGGCCCTGGCCGATCCGGGCGAACCGCGCATCCTGGACGGCGACGCCCTGGCCAAGTACCTGTCCTTCCAGTACGTGCCGTCGCCGCAGACCCTGACTCCGCCGATCCGCGTGCTCCCGCCCGGCCACGCCATGATCGCCAGGCCCGGCCGGAGCGTGGACGTGTTCCGCTACTGGCGCCCCGACCTGCGGCCGGCCCGGGCGCCCAGCGATACCACCGCGGCCGAGATCCTGCGGGTCATGCGGGACTCGGTCACCGTGCACCTGCGCAGCGACGTTCCACTGGGCGCCTTCCTGTCTGGCGGCGTCGACTCGGCGGCGATCTGCGCGCTGGCCGCCGAGCACCGGCCTGATCTGGTCACCTTCACCGTCGGATTCGACCGCGACGGGTACAGCGAGATCGACCGCGCCCGGGAGATCGCGGCCGCGATCGGCGTGAAGTCGGTTCCTTACCTGGTCAGCGCCGAAGAGTTCATGGCCCAGCTGCCCCGGATCGTCTGGCACCTGGACGACCCGGTAGCGGATGCCGCCGGCGCGGCCCTCTGGTTCGCCGCCCGCGAGGCCAGGAAGCACGTCACAGTGGTGCTGTCCGGCGAGGGCGCCGACGAGCTCTTCGGCGGGTACGGCGTCTATCGTCAGCCCGGGCTGGTGCGCGCGGGTGAGCGGCTGCCGGACTGGAGCCGCTTCCCGCTGAAGCGCGCCGCGGCGCTCATCCCGGCCGGGGTCAAGGGCAAGGGCTTCCTGGAGCGGACCTCCACCCCGCTGCGGCGGCGGTACATCGGGAACGCGCACGTCTTCATCGATAGCCAGGTCGACGTGATCGCGGGCCCGGGGGTGCCGGCCGGCGCGGCGGTCAGTGCCTACGCCACCACGGATCCGGTGTACCAGCGGGCCGCCGAGGCAGACCTGGACGACGTCTCGACCATGCAGCTGGTGGACATCACCACCTGGCTGGCCGGCGACATCCTGGTCAAGGCGGACCGGATGTCCATGGCCCACGGCCTGGAGCTGCGGATGCCCTTCCTGGATCGCGAGGTGATGGCGGTCGCCGCGCGGCTGGTCCGTGAAGAGAAGGTGGGCGGGGGCACCACCAAATTCGCACTGCGCCAAGCCATGCGCGACGTCCTGCCTGAGGCCGTGGCGGCCCGGGCCACGCTCGGCTTCCCGGTGCCCATGGCCTATTGGCTGAAAGGTGACATGTACGATTTCGCGGACCGGCTGCTGCGTGAGGCCCAGACGGATGAGTGGATCAATCGCAGCGCGGCGATCGGCCTCCTGGAACGGCTCCGGGCCGGTGAGCCGGACGTAAGCTGGCGCCATCTCTGGGTGCTGATCGTGTTCTCGCTGTGGCACCAGATCTACCTGGAACGGGTCTATGACCCGATCGGGCTGGGATGGGAACGGCCTGCGCTCGGCTTACCGCCGGTAATGGAACAAGCAACCCGTGCGGGCGGTGGGCCAGCATCCCGCGGGGTCGGCGTCGCGGGCCACGGTGCACAGGCAGCGGCAGCCCAGCGAACCGGCCGAGCGCCAGAAGGCGGCACCGGCTTCTAGCAGGCTCGGCTTTGACAGGCTGGGCTTTTGACAGGCTGGGCTTTTGACAGGCTGGGCTTTTGACAGGCAGGGCTTTGACAGGCAGGGAGAGGAAACGTTGACGGTTCCGCGGATCAGCGTTGTTGTGCCGTTCTACAACAACGGGGATGTGCTCGCTGACTGCCTGCAGTCGATCGCGTCCCAGACCTTCGGTGATCTCGAGGTGATCATGGTGGACGACGGGTCCACCGACGACGGCCCGCAGATAGCCCAGGCCCGGGCCGCGGCTGATCCACGGTTCACCCTGCTCACCGTGCCGAACGGCGGCCCGGGGTTCGCGCGCAATCAGGGCGCCCAGCGGGCCAGCGGGGAATTCCTGGCCTTCGTGGACGGCGACGACATGCTTCCGCCGCAGGCCTACGAGGTCCTCCTGCACACTCTGGAGAAGTCCGGCTCGGACTTCGTCTCGGGCAACGTGTACCGCATAGGCACGGACGGGACCCGGCAGTCGGCCCTGCATTTCCGGGCGATCAAGGGAACACGGATCGGCACGCACATAACCCGCACGCCCCAGCTGCTCTACGACGTCACGACGTGGAACAAGCTGTTCCGCAAGTCGTTCTGGGACGCCCACAGCCTGTCGTACCCAGAAGGAATGGTCTGGGAAGACATCCAGCTCATGACCAGGGCTCATGTGCTGGCCAAGTCCGTCGACGTGATCAGCGATCTCGTTTACTACTGGCGCGAGCGCGAGCGTGGCGCCTTTTCCATCACCCAGAACCGGACGGACGTCCGGAATCTGACCGACCGGATCACCGCTTTGCTGGCCATCGACAGCTTCCTGGCCACCCGCGCGCCGGCCAGGCTACGGCGGCAGAGTCAGCACAAGGCCCTGGTGAACGACCTCTGGCTGTATGTTGGTGATCTTTCCCGGGTCAGCGACGAGTACCTCACGGCGTTCCTCGGCCTGGCCAACCAGTACCTGGACCAGGTGCCCGGACGCGTGCTCAAGACCTTGCCCGCCGTGTGCAAGCTCGCGTACTACCTGATCGGGAAGCGGGCGGTCGAGCCGCTCAAGGAGTTCCTCGACTGGCGCCAGGAACAGCCGGTGAGCACCATCCCGGTGCTGCGGCGGTTCGGCCGGCTCCGCGCCGATCTCCCGTTCCGCACGGACCGGAGCCTGCGGATCCCGTCCAAGGTCTACCGCCCCCACTGGCGCGACATGGACCCGTACGTCCGGGTGGAAGAGATGGGCTGGCGGGGTAACCGCATGGTGGTCAGCGGATCCGCGTGGGTGCCGTCCGTGGACATCTCGCACCGCCGGAACACCTCCAAGATCGTTGTCCTGCGCCCGCGCGGCCGCCGGCCGCCGATCGTGGTGTGGGCCCGCTCACGGCCCGATCCGATGGCGACCGCGATCTCCGTCCAGGAAAGGTATTCCTACGAGTGGGCCGGGTTTCGTTTCGAGATCAGCCCGCGCTGGTTCCGGTTCGCCGGCCGCTGGCTGACCGGGGACTGGGATTGCTTCATCCTGGTCCGGGCGCACGGCGTCTGGCGACCCGCGCGAGTGCACAGTCCGGTGGTCGGAGCGGCCCAGCGGCCGGGCTTCGTTCAGCTGGCTCCTGATGTGCGGTTTGGGGCGCGGTGGGTCGGCCGGCAGTTGCGAGTGAGGGTGACGCGGACCGCGGCTGTGCTGGCTGGCTTCCAGCGGGTGGGCGATGACCTGGTCGTCGACGTGGATGTCCCGGCCCATCAGGCGCCGGCCGGCCAGGGCGCCACGCTGGTGCTGAGCCGCCTGGCGGGTGCGGCCCGCCAGGCCTTCAAGGCCACTATCGTGGACGCTGAGGGCCCGGCGGTCCGGCTGCGCGCCGCGGTGCCGATGGCCGCGCTCGCGGTGGATACCGCCGTCACCAGCCATCTCCCGGCCAGCCCGGACGCACCCGAGGTCATGGACTGGGAGCTTTACCTGGCCGCACCGAAATGGGTGCGGGTCGCCTTCCCTGCCGGAAAGGCCGAAGACAGGTACCGCTACGGTGCGCGGGAGGTATCGGTTGAGCAGGATCGCTACGGAGACGTCATGATCGCCCAGCGCACCCCGAAGCCCGTGGTCGAGGAGCACTCCTGGAGCCCGGCCGGCACCCTGGTGCTGAGCGGCAGCTACCAGGGCCCGGACGACAACCATCTGGAGACCGTGCTGCGCCTCCGGACGTCGAACGTGGAGCACGTGCTGCCCTGGTCGCGTGACGGCGAACGGTTCACGACCGAGATCCCGGTCGGCGCGGTGCCGCTGTTCGGCAACCTGGTCTCGCTCCGGGACGGCGTGTGGGACATCTTCGTCCGCCAGGTGCGGGGTGACGGAGTGCTGACCCCGCTCCGCTACGATCACGTCCGGCTGGTCACCCTGGTCGAGGAAGAAGTCGCCGTCGGCCCGAAGAACTACGTCTTCACCACGTCGGAGTACGACGCACCGGTCATCCGGGCCGCCCCCATCAAGCGGCGGGCCGAGCTGGGCAACTTCAACCAGCGGCTGATGCGCCGGGGGTACTACCCGATGCAGCGCCGCCTGCCGGTGCGCGACTCGGTGTTCTTCACCAGCTGGAAGGGCAAGGCGTGCGACGACAACCCGCGCGCGATCGCGGATGAACTGCGCCGCAACGGGGACGACCGTGAGCACTTCTGGGCGGTGGCCGACTGGTCCACCCCGGCGCCGGATGGCGCGACCGTCGTGCTGCACGGCTCGGAGGAGTACTACACGGCGCTGGCCCGCTCCCGTTATGTCATCGCCAACGACGACATGCATTACTTCTATCGCAAGCGCGACGGGCAGAAATACCTGCAGACCTGGCACGGCACGCCGCTGAAGCGGATCGGGTTCGACATCGAGCGGCCGCAGTTCGTGAGCGGCACCGCCTACTTCACCCAGCTGGCCAACGATGTGGCCCAGTGGGATGCGCTGCTGTCCCCGAATCCGTTCAGCACGCCCATCATGCGGCACGCCTTCAGGTTCGACGGGGACATCTGGCCGACCGGCTACCCACGCAACGACGTGCTGGCCCAGGCTGACCCGGGCGCGATCGCCGCGGCGGTGCGCCGCCGGCTGGGCGTGCCGGACGGCAAGCGGGTGGTGCTGTACGCGCCCACCTGGCGGGACAACCAATACTACGCGTCCGGCCGCTACCGTTTCGACCTCCGGCTCGACCTGGAACGGGCGTGGCAGGTGCTCGGCCCCGACTACGTGATCCTGGTCCGGGGACACCACCAGATGGCCGACGACGTGTCGGCCGGCCAGCGGCCCGGGTTCGCTTTCGATGTGACCCGCTATCCGGAGGTATCCGAGCTCTTCCTGGCCAGTGATGTCCTGGTCACGGACTACTCGTCGGTGATGTTCGACTTCGCGGTCACGGGCCGCCCGATGATCTTCTTCACCTACGACCTGGAGCAGTACCGGGACAATCTGCGCGGCTTCTACTTCGACTTCGAGGCCGAGGCCCCGGGGCCGCTGCTGGCCACTTCCGATGCTGTGCTGGACGCGATCGCGGACCCCGCGGCGACCGGAGCCAGCTACAGCGCCGCGTACCAGGCGTTCGTGGCCAAGTACTGCCCGCTGGACGACGGTAAGGCAGCCGCCCGGGTCATCGAGCGCCTTTTCGGCGGGTAGCCGGGCGAATTGACGAGGTTTTCCTCTTGGTAGCCTCAAATCTTCATTTGGGTAGCCTTGCTCCGGCGGCCGGCTCCCGCGGCGGCGGGTAGCGTCCAGAGCAACGACCCGGCCATTGCCATTGCCGGGCCAATCGGAGTGTGGGAAGGCGGGTGCAGTGCGAGGCACGGGAGTGATCAGTGCGGGCACGGTGCGCCCCGGTGCTGACCATCCGGTGACCTCCTCCCGCCGGCTGCTCGACTGGCTGGCCCTCCTGGTCCCCGCGGCCGCGGCCCTCGTGGTGGGTGGCTACCACCTGGGCCAGCTCTCGCTGTGGCGGGACGAGGCGTACTCGCTCGAGGCCGCCGACCGGAGCATCCCGCAGATCTTCGCGCTGCTGCACCACACCGACGCCGTGAACGGCACTTACTACCTCTTCATGCACGGCGTGATCGGTCTTCTCGGCACGTCGGCCACCGCGCTGCGGGTGCCATCCCTGATCGCGACCGCCGTGGCGGCCGCGATGACGGCCGCTCTCGGCCGGCTGCTATCCCGCTGGGCTGGCCTCCCGGCCCCGTGGCTGGCCGGGCTGCTGGCTGGCCTGCTGTACGTGGCCACCCCGCAGGTGACCAGGTACGCGCAGGACGCCCGCGCCTACGCGATCGTCACCATGTTCGTCACCATCGCGACTTACCTGCTGGTCAGGGCCATGATGGCGGGCACGTGGCGGTGGTGGGCCGGGTACGCGCTGGCCATCGTGGCGGGCGGCGTGTTCAACCTGTTCTCCCTGCTCGTGGTGGTGGCGCACGCCGTCACCGTGCTGCTCACCTACCTCGCCCGGCGCCCGGCGGCGGCTCCGGACTCCGTGGCGGCCCCGGACTCCGTGGCGGCCCCCGCGCCGGTGCGGCTCCGGCGGTGGCTGGTGGCCGCGGTCGCCGCCGGGATAGTGCTGTCCCCGCTCGCCTACCTGGGAAATAAGCAGCGCGGCCAGATCAGCTGGCTGACCAAGCCGGGCCTGGCGACCATCCGTGCCCTGCTGGACGGCTTCGCCGGATCGCGGACGCTGGTCTACCCCATCGCGGTGCTGGCCCTGTGCGGCCTGGCGGCCGGCATCACCGCGAAATCCCGCCGGGCCGCCGTCCCCGGATCGCTCACCCCGGCCATGGTCGCGGGGCCCTGGCTGGTCCTGCCGCCGGTCATCATGATCGCGGTGTCACGGTTCAAGCCGATCTACGACATCCGTTACGTGCTCTTCTGCCAGCCCGCCCTGGCCCTGCTGTGCGGCGTGGGCCTGGTCTGGCTCGCGCACGTCATCGCGCAGGCACCCGTCATCGCGCAGGCCGGGGCGCGGGCCCGCAACCTCGCGTGGCTGCCGTCGGCTGGCCTCGTGGTGCTGGTGCTCGTGCTGCTGATCGCACCGCAGCGAGCGGTCCGGCAGCCCTCTTCCCGGCCGGACAACCTGCGCTACAACGCCGCGGTCATCGCCGCTCACGCGCGCCCCACGGACATCGTCTTCTACATCCCGTGGAACCAGCGCGTCCTGGGCATGGGCTACCCGGGGCCGTTCCGCCAGCTCAGGGATATCGCGCTGGCCGAGTCCCCGGTGAAGTCGGACACCCTGCTCGGCACCGAGGTGAGCCTGGCCACCCTGCGCCACCGCCTGCACAACGTGAGCCGGGTGTGGCTGATCACGTCGGCGAGCAAGCACACGCTGGCCACGGAGAGGGACCCCGTGGAGCGGGCGGAGCTCAAACTGATCCACGGCATGCGGCTGATCGGGCGCTGGCACGCCGATGATGACTGGCTCAGCCTCTACACCGTCCGGTAGATGTAGCCGGTCAGCCGGTAGCTGGATCAGCCGGTAGCTGGATCAGCCGGTTTGCGGGGCGAGACCGGAGCCGTGACCGGGGCCGTAGGCGGCGAGCTTGGCGCGGAGCCGGCCCCGGCCGCGGTGCAGCCGGGACATCACGGTGCCGATCGGCGTCCCCATGATCTCCGCGATCTCCTTGTAGGCGTACCCCTCGATGTCGGCGAGGTAGACCGCCACCCGGAACTCCTCCGGCAGGTCCCGCAGGGCCCGCAGGATCTCCGAGTCGGCCAGCCGGTCCAGGGCCTCGGCCTCGGCCGAGCGGGCCTGGGGGGCCAGCGGGTCGGCGGGCATCTGCCAGTCCTGGAAGTCGCCGCTCGAGGCCTGCTGCGGCTCGCGGCGGCGTTTCCGGTAACTGTTGATGAACGTGTTGGCCAGGATCCGGTGCAGCCAGGCGCGGAGGTTCGTACCGGGCCGGAACTGGTGGAAGGCCGCATACGCCTTGGCCGACGTCTCCTGGACAAGATCTTCGGCGTCGGTCGGGTTGCGGGTCATCCGAAGAGCGGCCGGATACAACTGCCCCAGGAAGGGCACGACATCATGTTCGAATCGCGTGTTGCGGTCCGGCGCCTGCTCGGTGGACCCCATCGTTGCTCCGCTCGTCTGTTGACTATCACTCTATAGACGTACGCGAGGCCCTCTTTGGCTCAGTGTCCCCGGTCACAATCTCTGCGACAGCCAGTGTGGTCTTTCATACCCGCGCTGGCTGACAGTTTGCTGAGGGCCAGCTACAGGTAGCTGTAGTGCCGCCGCGGCGTCCGGCCAGCCCAAATCGCCGTCGTGCCCGGAACCCGCCAGTCGCGGGCTGGCGACCCAGCAGAATGGGCGGCGTGATCACCGGCCTCGGCGACGAGCACGCACTGCTGGACGTTGCGGTCCGGCTGGGGGCCTTCAGCGTCCCAGGCTGGTCTGATACCGAACGGCAGCTGGCCGCGGCTGCGCAACGTCACCAGCAGCGGGAACACCGGGCTGCGGTGGATCTCGCCGCGGTCCGGGACCAGATCCAGGCGGGCCAGGATCCCCTGGGTGAAGTGTTCTGCCGTCTGCGCGGCCGGGCTGAGAGGCGGGCCCTCGGCCAGACCTTCACCCCGCCGCCGGTCATCGACAGCATGATCTCCTGGGCGGCGAGCGCCGTCGGGACCAGCGGGGTGAACGGGAGCGGGACGAGCGGGGAGCCGGCCCGGGTGGTCGACCCGGGCTCGGGGTCGGCCCGGTTCCTCATCGCGGCCGGGCGCCGCTGGCGCCGGGCGTCGCTGCTGGGAGCCGAGATCGACCCGGTCGCCGCGATCATCGGCCGGGCCAGCCTCGCCGCCGCGGGCCTGGCCGGGCGCTCACGCGTGCTGCTGGAGGACTACCGGACCCTGCGCCTGCCGCCCGCCGGGGGGCCGACGCTGTTCCTCGGCAATCCCCCCTACCTGCGCCACCACCAGATTTCGCCCGCCGGGAAAGAGTGGCTGCGGTCCACCGCGCTCGCCCGGGAACTGCCGTCCAGCGGCCTGGCCGGGCTGCACGTGCATTTCTTCCTGGCCACGGCGGTGCACGCGGTACCGGGCGATCTGGGCGCGTTCATCACCGCGGCGGAGTGGCTCGACGTCAACTACGGCAGCCTGGTCCGCGCGCTGATGCTCGGCCCGCTGGGCGGCGAGTCGGTGCACCTGATCGAGCCGGCGCTCCAGGTCTTCAGCGATGCGCAGGCCACCTCGGCTATCGCGTGCTTCAGGCCGGGCCGCGGCGGCCTGGGAGCGGGCCGGAGCGCGCTCCGGTTGCGCCGGGCCGCCACCCTGGCTGAACTCGGGCCGCTGGCCGGCGGCCGCCCGGTGGCGGCCCAGTCGCTGGCCGCGGCCGCCCGGTGGGGGCCCCTGTTCCCGGCGGGCAGCCCCGGGTCGGCCGGCCGCCCCGGATCGCCGGACAGGTCTGGCTCGGCGAACTCGGGCGGCCGGGCCGCCCGGCTGCCCGCCGGGCAGGTTGAACTCGGGGAACTGTGCCGGGTCCACCGCGGCCAGGTCACCGGCGCGAACGCGG
>Ga0302325_10025441_pt1 | contig 12300 bp, 10 predicted proteins | sample Palsa_T0_2_FD_201948 | JGI IMG/M metagenome (GOLD analysis project Ga0302325, IMG submission 201948) | Peat permafrost microbial communities from Stordalen Mire near Abisko, Sweden - Palsa_T0_2 | ecosystem: Environmental > Terrestrial > Soil > Palsa > Peat permafrost | place: Sweden: Abisko...
TGCTTCCCAACGTACATCGACGACTGCGCCAGCAAGCTTGGGCAGGGACGACAGGGTCGCCAAGACTCGCTGCGAGGTGAACACCAGCGACCCGACGTAGCTCGCGACGCTGTGCGCCGAACGCAGGCCGGGAATCGCACCGCTGAATCGCCGGGTGACGGGGACGTAGTCGGCGAGGTAGATGACCCCCTCGGCTTCGACTTCGGCGCGCACATCGGCAGGCAGCCTGCCGATGCCGAAGAGTCTGCGGACGAAGACCGGCATCAGCGGGCCCGCTTGCCCAATCGCAGCCGGAACCGAGCCAGGCTGGCCAGCACGACGGCGAGGGCCACGAGCATGCCGGTGTCGTGCAGCCATGCGCTGGGCACGTGACGCCACAACCGATCGGCGGGTAGCCCCGCCTCGACGCTGTTCAGATCAACCGTCGACGCCGAGGCGGCGAAGCCCCAACGGGCCGGCACGAACCACGCCAGCTGGTCCAGGACCAGCCGTCCGGTCACCGGAATCAGGCCGCCGGCGAGCACCATCGAGACCATGATCGTCACTACGAGCATCGGCAGCACCTGTTCGGTGGAGCGGGCCAGCGACGACAGCGTCAGCCCCACCATCGCCGAGGTGATCGCCGTCAGCGCCAGGCCCAGGTACAGCTCCACGACGCCGTGCGCCACGCCGTGTCCCAACAGCGCGCCGCCATGGGCGGGCGCGCCTTTGCCGATCGTCATGATGGCCACCATGACCGCGGTGCCGATCAGCGCGGCGGTGCTGTAGACAACGACTTTGGCCATCAGGTAAGCCGACGCGGACAGACCTACGGCCCGCTCGCGCTGGAAGATCATCCGCTCGCTGACCAGATCGCGCACGGTCAGCGCGGTACCCAGGAACACCGCGCCAATGTTGAGCAGGATCAGGATGTCGATGGGCTCTTCGGGTGCAGTCGGGTTGGCGGACCCCAGCCCGGTGTCGCCGGGCACCGCCAGCGACAGCACGCCGAGGACGAACGGCAGCGCCGCCAGGAACGCGAAGTATCCGCGGTCAGAGGTGATCAGCCGGGTTTGGCGGCGAACCAATGTCACGACCTGGCGCCACGGGTTGGTCCGCGGCGGCCGTCCCAGCGGTGCCGCGCCGGCGGTCGGCGACGGCCTGCGCGGGGCGGCGGGATGACGGGCCAGATATGCGCGGTGTGCCGCATCGGGGTCGGTGCTGACTCGTGCGAAGATGTCGGCCCAGTCAGTGCTGCCCATCACCGGCCCGATCTGGGCGGGCGGGTCGGCGAAAGCGGTCTTGCCGCCCGGGGCCAATAGCAGGATCTGATCGCACATGCCGACGTAGGTGAGCGAATGCGTGACCACGATGACCACGCGGCCCGCGTCAGCCAGCCGCCGCAGCATCGTCATCACCTGGCGGTCCAAAGCGGGGTCGAGTCCTGAGGTCGGTTCGTCCAGGATCAGCAGCGACGGGCCGGTCAGCAATTCCATGGCTACCGATGCGCGCTTACGCTGACCGCCGGACAACTTGTCGACGCGAGTCTTCTTGTGCGGAGCCAACTCCAGCTCATCGAGCACCCGCTCGACGACTTGACGTCGATCGTCGGCGGAGGTGTCCGGCGGCAGCCGGAGTTCGGCGGCGTAATGCAGGGCCTGCTCGACGGTGAGTTGGCGGTGCACGACGTCGTCCTGAGGCACCATCCCGATTCGCGAGCGCATCGACGCGTACTCGGCGTGAACGTCGTGCCCGTCGAATGCAACCACACCGGCGCTGCGTGGCATCGCGCCACCGATCAGCTTGACCAGCGTGGACTTTCCGGCTCCGGACGGCCCGATCACCGCGGTCAGCGTCCCCGGTCTCGCGGTGAAGGACACATCCTGCAGCAGTTGGCGCCCGTCGACGGTCAACGCCAGCCCGTATGCGGTCAGGCCGTTGGTGCGGGCGGCCGGCGGTTGGGGCACCAGAGTGTTGCCGGTCGCGAGTAAGTCGGTGTTGCCGATCGTGACGACATCTCCGTCGCGCAGCATCGCGCTGGTGATCAGCGCGCCGTTGACGAATGTGCCGTTGCTGCTGTGGTTGTCGCGGATTTCCAAGCCGGCCGGGGTGGACGCCAGCACCGCATGCACGCGGGAGGCCAGCGCGTCCTCTACGACGACGTTGTTGGTCTTGGCGCGGCCGATCGTCGCCGAGGCCGCTGAACCCGGGGCCCGTCTGGTCTCGCTGACCGGTCGGGGAGGGATGGGTCCGCTCGGCTGCGGCCGCGACGCCGTGGGACGAATCGGCGGCCGCGACGGTGCACGCGCGGGGGGCTGCGGGCCCGTCGGCCGGAACATCGCGGTATTGGGGCTGTCGCCCAGCGGCTCATCGGTTCGGTGTTCGACTGTTTGAGGATTGCGGGGTCTCGACGGCGATGATGCTGCGACCCGGAATGTCAGCTGCGGGCCGCGCGGGCCGCCCAATGCGACGCTCAGGCGGTCGCGAATGGGCACCAAGTCGGTACGTGAACCGGCGACGTAGATGCCGTTTTGGCTTTTGTCGACAACCACCCACTGACTGCCGTCAAACCGCAGAATCGCGTGCACCCGCGAGATCAGAGTGAGGTCGTCGGGATCGATGTCCTGAAAACGGATATCGCATTCGCGGTCGCGACCCACGATCACATCCCGGTCGACGGGAAAGGTGTACATCGCCGATCCCAGCCAGACCGTGAGAGGAGGCACGGCGATACCGCTCGCGGTGGCGAGCTTCGTCGTGCTGCCGTGCCCAGCGGGGTGGCGGCTGCGATCTGTCGGTGACATTCACTGCTTTCTATACCCGGGGAGCCTGTGCGCAACGCATACGAACATATCGGTGCACCAGCGACGACAGGTGGCGAGAGCTGCGTCGCGGCTGCTCGGTGACCTGATCGAGGCCAAACCTTGACTTGACCTGTCGATCGTGTGGCGCTGACGATAGGACCGTGCGCCGACTGCTGGGTCTAGTGTGCGCTGCGGTGTGCGCAGCCGTTGTACCCATGGCTACAGCTCCGAAGGGGGGTGCAGTCGGCGCACCTTGGTTTGCTCCCTCGGTCGGCAACGCCACTCAGGTGATTTCCGTCGTCGGAACCGGCGGTTCGAACGCGAAGATGGATATCTACCAACGCGCCGCCCAGGGCTGGCAACCGGTCGAGGCCGCCATACCCACGCATATCGGATCGGCAGGTCTTGCGGCAGAGGCCAAGAGCGGTTACCCGGCGACGCCGATGGGGGTCTTCGCCTTACCGTTTGCGTTTGGCACCGCGCCCAACCCCGGTGGCGGTCTCAAATACGTTCAGGTTGGGTCGAATCACTGGTGGAACGGCGATGACGGCAGCGCCACGTTCAATACCATGCAGGTCTGCCATAAAGCTCAGTGTCCATTCGACACCAATGCCAGCGAGAATCTCGAAATCCCGCAGTACAAGCACGCGGTGGTGATGGGCGTCAACCCGAACCGGCAGCCCGGCAAGGGTGCGGCATTCTTTTTCCACACCACCGACGGCGGCGCGACAGAAGGCTGTGTCGCGATCGACGATGCCAAGCTGGTGCAGGTCATTCAGTGGCTGCGGCCCGGCGCGGTCATGGCGATCACCCAATAACTGGTTGTCGCCCAATGGTTCTGACTTTCACGCGATAGCAATCCCTGGTGTGATCTTGAAGTCCAGGTTCTTCAACGACATCGTCGCGTCGTAGGTCCGGTCGTATCCGACCGCGCTGATCCGCCATCCGTCAGCGGTACGACGGTATCGATCGTGGTAGAACCCGGCACCGATCAGCATGAAGTCGAATTCGGCCACGATCACCCGGTCTTGCAGATACCAGGTGCCGGTGGCTTCGTCGCCGTTCACCGCGATCTCCGGATGGGTCACGCGATGCTCGGTGATCACGTTCGATCCGAGCGACGAGCGCATGTACTCGACGAGGTCGGCACGGTTGGTGAAGTGGTGTTCTTCGCCCATCGACGACCCGTAGTCGCCGACCACATCCTCGGTGAGGGTGTCGGCGAAGTCGTCCCAGTGCTTGGTGTCGAGCGCACGCAGATAGCGGTACTTGATCTGTTCTATCGCAGCGACGTCTGCGAGCCAGGCGTCGTGACCGTTTGAGCTCATCACGTCATTGCAGCACACGCCGGCTCAGCGCAGATAGTGGGTGACCATATCGATGAGCGCGAGTCGCTCCCGCTGCCAGTCGACCGATGTTCCCACGATCATCTGAGCCAACACGACACCACGCAGCGTCGCCCAAATCACCTCGGCCACACCATCATTATCTGGTTCATCGGTGATCAATCGGCCGAGCTGACCGATCGCTGAATTCATCTCCAGCAGGTGGCGCCGCGACGAACCGCCCGGGCCACCGCGGTTGACCCGCAGGATCTCGAACGCCGCCATCGAGGTGGGGCTGCTGTAGCAACTCCAGGCGGTGTCGACGACCACCTCGATGCGCTCTCGCAGTGGCAGGTCGCTGACATCGGCCGACGAGAGGCTTTCCAACAGCCTGGCCACTCCATCGTCGACAACGGCCATCAGCAAGCCGTTGCGGTCGCCGAAGTGGTACTGGATCACCCCCCAGGTGACTCCCGCACGCTCGGCGACATGTTTTGCCGTCGCGGCGGCAAAACCTTCCTCGACGATGCAGCGGACTGTTTCGTCGATGATCTTCGCCCGGGTGTCATCGCCGCGTTTGCGCGGCGCCGTCGTCCGCCGAGTCGGACTGGCGGGTGTTCGAGGCTGCTGGCCTGCGGCGATAGACATTGTTGACTTTATAACATAGTTAGTTCTATTTTTGGGCGGTGAGCCAGTCCCGATACGAACAGCTGTCCCGCCCGGAGCTGGCCGTTCTAGTTCCCGAGTTGCTGCTGATCGGGCACATGATCGACCGCTCCGGCATGGCGTGGTGCATCCAGGAGTTCGGCCGCGACGAGATGGTGCAGATCGCCATCGAGGAGTGGGCCGGCGCCAGTCCGGTCTATACCAAACGCATGCAACGCGCCCTGAACTACGAGGGCGTCGATGTGCCAACGATTTTCAAGGGCTTGCAGCTAGACATCGGCGCTCCGCCGCAGTTCATGGATTTTCGTTACACCATTCACGATCGCTGGCACGGCGAATTTCACCTCGACCATTGCGGTGCGCTGCTCGACGTGGAGCCGATGGGTGACGAGTACGTCTTCGGTATGTGCCACACCATCGAAGATCCGACGTTCGACGCCACTGCGGTGGCGACCAACCGGCGAGCGCAGATGCGTCCCATCCACCGCCCACCGCGGGTTCCGTCCGACCGGCATCCGCACTGCGCCTGGACGGTCACCATCGACGAGGCTTATCCGCCGGTCGAGGGTATTCCGGCGCTGGACATCGTGGCCGAAACCCGCGCCGCGAACTGGGAACTCGATGCGATCGATCGGTCCGACGAAGGTCTGGCCGACTATTCGGGCCCACTGGTGTCCGACTTCGACTTCAATGCGTACTCGCATTCGGCGTTGGTGCGCATGGCCGACGAGGTCTGTCTGCAGATGCACCTGTTGTATCTGTCCTTTGCGATCGCGGTGCGAGCGCGGGCCGGGTCGGACGTCAAGCTGGCCGACTCGATATGCACTCGCGGGCTGATCGGTGTCGCCGGGCTTGGCGCGGGCCGGATCCACCGAGCGCTGTCTCTCCCAGGTGGGATCGCCGGCGTGTTAAAGGTTTTCGAGTTGCACCCGTTGTTCAATCCGGTGGGCTACATCAACGCCGAGGCGCACGCTAAATTGGAGGTTCACCAGTCGCCGGCTCACGATGACGCTGCGTGGATCTCGCTGTGCTCGCCGGAGTCGGTCCAGCCGTTGCAGGCGATCGCCACCGCCGTCGACCCGCACATCGAAGTCAAGATCAGCGGGAACGGCACCGACTGGATCGCGGAGCTCGCTGAGAGTGACACTGCCGCAACGGAGTTTTCTGAGGTTGCGGTCGCCAAAGTCAGCGGCGGGGCGACGTTCGAGTTCCAGCCGCGGCGATCGCTGCCATTGACCGTGGTCTGACGCTTCTCGACCTGTCAAGTCGCCGGCGGTATCACTTCGGTGACGCAACCGCATCGACCGGGTACCGATGATGTTGTGCCCGACCGTCGTAGCGTGAGTCGCCGTTATCGTTGACGCTGGCCACCGAACGCAATCGACGAAAGTATTCGCTACATGTATGACCCGTTGGGGTTATCGATCGGGACCACAAACTTAGTCGCGGTCCGCAGCGGGACGCCACCCGTCTCGCGTCGCGCTTTACTGACCCTTTTCCCGGATCGCGCACCGGAATTAGGCCTGCCCGAGAAAGATTCAGCAAACCCGGACGCAGCTGACACCGGCACACTGATGGCCGGCTTCGTCGAGCGAGTCGGCGGGTCGCACGTTCTGAAATCCGCTGACGGTTCCACGCATGACCCGGCGCTGTTGCTGGTCGAGGCGCTGGATGTGTTGACCAGCGCGACTGGCGGCAAAGCGTCCACCGCGAATATCACGATCGCCGTTCCCGCGCACTGGGGACAGAAAGCGATGCGGGGCCTGCAGGACGCGCTGAGCACCCACGCCGACTTTGTTCATGGCGGTATCGCACCGCGGCTGGTGCGGGACTCTGTTGCCGCGTTGACGGCGTTGAACTCCGATGCCCGCTTGCCTTCCAAAGGCGTTGTCGCGCTGCTTGATTTCGGTGGTGGCGGCACCAGCATCACTCTGACCGACGCGGCGTCGGGCTTCACACCTATTGCCGACACGTTGCGTTTCTCGGAGTTCTCCGGTGACCTCGTCGACCAGGCGCTGATGGTGCACGCGCTGGACAGCGCGGGTCACAGCAGCGGCGCCGATCCCGCCAGCACCGCCGTCGTCGGGCAGTTCGCCAGTCTGCGTGAAGAGTGCCGTCTGGCCAAAGAGCGGCTGTCCACCGAGAAGGCGACCGATCTGATTATCGATCTGCCGGGCAAGCGCACCCGCCTCGAGCTGAGCCGAGCGCAGCTGGACGGCCTGATCGAGGAACGCCTCGACGATCTGCTCTCCGCGTTCGATGACCTGTTGCGCCGCAACAGGGTTCGTCGCGGAGATCTCGCGGCGGTGGCGATGGCCGGCGGCGGCGCCAAGATTCCGGTTGTCGCCCAGCGCCTTTCGTCGCACACCAAAGCATCAGTGGTGACCGCCGTGCAACCGGCGTTCGCGACGGCGGTTGGCGCAGTGATGCTCTCCGCCACGCAGCCGATCGAGCAGAAAGACGGGGTGCGCGAAGAAACGACGATGGCCGCGTTGGTAGGCGCGTCGACCGGCGGCTTGGCGACGTCGACCAGCGGGCTTGCCACCACCGGTCGCTTCCTGGCGCCCACCGACGCGCTCGGCGCCCCCACCGGCACTTTCGGCACCCCGACCGGCACCTTCGGGATTCCCACCGCCGGTGCGCTTTTCGACGACCCGTCGGAAAGGCTGACGGAGTTGGCCTGGTCGCAGGCCGACGATTCCGGCGAAGAGCCGGTGTTCTACACCGGCGAGCCCTATGACACTGACGACAACCGGGCCACCCCCTCGCAGCTGATGCAACTGCCGAAGGCCGAGCCGTTCGACATGGCTCCCCGCAGAACTCGTCTGCCGCAGCTGTTTCTGGGACTCGCCGCGCTGGTGTCGATGATCGCGATCGGCGGTGTGGCGTTCACCTTGACCAGTAGCGACAACCGCGCGCCCACACTGCCGAGCAGCACTACGACAGCGCCGCCCCCGCCGCCGCTGAGCTCGCAGCTTCCGTCGCCGAGCCCGGTGCCGCCACCTCCACCGAGCGCGGAGCCGTCGCCGATCGTCGTCCCGCCGCCGACCAGCGAGGCGCCTCCGCCGCCTCCGCCGCCTCCGATCGAGACGTACGTGCCCCCGCCGCCACCCCCGCCGCCGCCTGTGACGACGAGGGCGCGGGTGACGACGACCGTGCCGCAGCCGACGACCACCACGCCGCAGGCGACCAGCAGCACCACGCCGAGTACGACGCCCCCGCCACCACCACCGCCGCCGCCAAGCACCTCCACGGGCCCGGTGATGACGACGACATATCTGAACCTGCCGTTCGTGCCGGTGCCGATACCGGTGCAGGTGCCCGAGAGTCCGGGTGGGGCGAATCAGCAGCCGCAAAACCCGTATCAGCAGCAGAACCCTTACCAACAGAGCCCCTACCAGCAGAATCCGTACCAGCAGAGCCCGTACATGCCGCAGAATCCCTACTCGAACCCGGGGTACGGCTACTAGGCGTGGCGCGAGGGCGCTGAAATGCGCACACTGGGTGTATCGGTGTGAGCTGCCAGGAGGCCGCAATGGATGACAACAATCGGTTCGGATTCGAGCCGGAAGACTTCGAGCACATGATCCGCGACGCGACCGAGGGCCTTCGCGACGCGTTCGAGGGGGTCGGCCGCTTCTTAACCTTTCCCAGCGACCGGGCTGGGTGGTCGTCGGTCTTCGAGGACTTGGCGCGGCGCACCCGGACCAGGCCGGAGACCACCGGCGAAGCCGGTGACGGGGTGTGGGCGATCTACACGGTCAGTGCCGACGGCGGCGCCCGCGTCGAGGAGGTGTATGCCTCCGAGCTTCATGCTTTGCGCGCGAACCAGAACAACACCGACGGAACCCGCAAAGTCCGCTTCCTGCCGTACGGCATCGCCGTGAGTGTTCTCGACGATTCAGGCGAGACACCGTAAGCCGTTGCGCGGTGGCGCTGCGACGTTGGTCACGCCGATTCTGCACGCTCGCGTTCCGTACGCCACAATGGTGACCATGCGCCTACGCCAGATCGGTCGTGTCCTGATCGCAGCATTGGTGATTGTCGGCGGGTTGTTCAGTGCTCCCGTCGCAATCAGCTCTGCGCAACCTTGCCCTGACGTCGAGGCGGTATTCGCCCGCGGCACTGGTGAGCCGGCCGGCGTCGGAGGCATCGGGGAACCGTTCGTCGACGAGTTGCGCACCGCGATCGGCCCCAAGTCGCTCGACGTGTATCCGGTCAACTACGAGGCCAGCAGCAACTTCTCCGACCGCGTCGAGTTCGCCCGAAGCGTCGTCGACGGGATCAAAGACGCCAGCAGTCATATCGAGGCAACCGCCGCGAACTGCCCCAAGACCAGGATTGTGCTCGGCGGGTACTCGCAGGGGGCGGCCGTGGCCGGCGCCGTCACCACGGCGTCAATCCCGGCCGGGATACCCGCCGAATACTTGTCGATTCTGCCCAAGCCGATGCCGCCCGAGATCGCTAATCACGTCGCCGCGGTCACGCTCTTCGGGAAGCCGTCGGCGCAGTGGCTGCAGAATTACGACGCGCCGGCGGTGGTGATCGGCCCGCTGTACGCGCCGAAGACCGACGACCTATGTGCAGACGGCGACACGATCTGCAACGGTGATCCCGGCGGGCTGCCGAGCTTCGCCCACTCCTCGTACCCGGTGAACGGCATGACGGCGCAAGCGGCGGGGTTCGCCGCCAGCCATCTGTAGCCATCAGTTGGGCTGGTCCGCCATGATCATTGCGAACAAGGCCGCCATCTCGTCAGCGGGCCCGCTCGGCACGGTGTAGCCGGCCTCGTCGCGGATCTCGTCGAGATGGTCACGGACTTGCTCGATCGACAACGCGGGGTCGTAGAAACCCGGTGTCCGGCCGATGAAGAACCGGGCGACGTGTCCGGCGCCGACGGTGTAGATCTCACCGGAAACCGGACAGTCCCGATGCGTCAGAAATGCCGCGACCGGGGCGACGAGCGCCGGATCCAGCTTCTGAAGGTATTGCGCCACAAGATCATCCAGTATCGCCTGAGCGGACGGGTCGTCTGGCTGACCGGCGCTCTCGACCGAGTGCGCCAGCATCCGGGTGTAGGCGATCGGCGCGATCGCGTTGACCTTGATGTTGCGGTCGGCGCCTTCGGCTGCCAGTACCCGGGTCAACCCGACCAACCCGGTTTTCGCCGAGCCGTAGTTGCTCATCCGCTCGGCGCCAAGGAGTCCCGCAGCCGAGCAGGTGTTGAGGATTCGCCCATAGTGCTGCTCGCGCATGATCTTCCATGCGGGCCTCGTCACGTAGAACGCACCCTTGAGATGTACATCTATCAGCGGGTCGAGCCGATCGGCGGTGATGTCCTCGAACGGCGCATCGCGGACGATCCCGGCATTGTTGATCACGATGTCGACACGCCCCCAGGCTTGCAGCGCCGTGTCGATCATCGCCTGTCCGCCTTCGGGTGTGGCCACGCTGGTGGTGTCGGCGATGGCCTCACCGCCGTGTTGGCGGATCTCCTCGACCGCGTTGGCCGCGGCGTCGGTGTTGGAACCCGCTCCGGTCACTGAGCCGCCGATGTCGTTGACCAGGACGCGTGCGCCGCGCGACGCCAGCAGCAACGCGTACTGCTTACCCAAGCCACCGCCGGCGCCGGTGATCACGGCAACCTGGTCGTCGAACCGCATGTCTTTGGTCACCAGGTAACCGGCAGCTCTTTCATGCCGTAGATGTCGGCTTGCTTGAACCTCAGCTCATCCGGCGGCACCGCCAGTTGCAGCCCAGGGAGCCGGCGCGCCAAAGTCGCGAAGGCCACCTGCATTTCGACTCGCGCCAGGTTGGCGCCGATGCATTGGTGCGTGCCGTAGCCGAAAGCGACGTGCCCGCGCACGTTTCGGGTGATGTCCAAAGTGTCTGGGCTTTCGACGAACTCGCCGTCCCAGTTTCCGGCAGGCAAATTCATCAACAATCGCTCCCCGGCGCGAATCTGCTGTCCACCGAGAATGAGGTCTTCGGTGGCGATCCGGTCCACCTGGGCGTGCACGATGGAGAGATAACGCATCAGCTCCTCGACGGCGTTGGCGATGACGGCGGCATCGTCGGTCTGTCCGAGATGCTCGAAGACTTCCGGATGTTCGAGCAGCGCAACCGTTCCCAACGAGATCATGTTGGCAGTGGTTTCGTGGCCGGCCTGCATCATGATCACGGCGTTGACCGCGACGGTGTTGTAGTCGAGTTGGCCGGTCGCGACGTAGTCGGTGATCAGCCGGCTGATCAGGTCGTCGCCGGGGTCGCGCTCCTTTCGCGCGACCAACTCCTGGATGTACGCGTACATCTCGATGAAGCCCCGCGCCCGTTCCTCGTCGGTGGAGTTCACGTCCAATCCGGCGGCGGTGTTGTGCTGGAAGAGTTGAAGATCGTCGGGTGGGACGCCCAGCAGCAGCGCGATCACCATCGATGGCACGGGTAGACCGAAGTCGCGCACGATGTCGGCGGGCGGCCCTTTATCGATCATCGCGTCCAGGTATTTGTCGACCAATTCCTGGATCTGCGGCCGCATCGCCTCGGTGCGCCGGAAGGTGAACTGGCTGGTCATCATGCGCCGCAACCGATGATGCTCGGGATCGTCGATCCGCGCGAAAACCACGGGCGCCGTGCTGTCGTTGGCCGCATCGAACAGGTCCGGGAGAGTCTCCGCCGACAACCGCGGGTCGACCAGCGCGGCCCTGATGTCCTCATAGCGGCTCACCGACCACACCTGTTGGCCGTTCCACAGCGCCCGCTGGAGGCCGGACTCTTTTCGCCAGCCGGCGAATTCGGTCGGCGGAGCGAGCGGGCAGTGCGCCTCGCGGCGCGCTGGAATCACGGGCAGATCGGAAGTCGTTGAGGTCACCGGCGTTTCCCGTTAAGTGTCAGTTGGCTGCCAATTGTACGATCGTAAAGCTCACCTAAATGGCAGTCAACAGTCAGTTATGCTGAGGCCATGACCGCGGTGTCTGACCGGCCGCTGCGCGCCGACGCCGCGCGTAACGCTGAGCGCATCCTGCGTGCCGCGCGAGATGTCTACGGCGAGCTCGGGCCGGAGGCGCCGATGGAAACGGTTGCCCGTCGGGCCGGGGTCGGCGAGCGCACGCTCTACCGCAGGTTTCCGACCAAGGGAGTGCTCGTCCGGGCCGCCCTGGACCAATGCATCGCCGAGGACCTCACGCCGACGATCGAGGCCGTACGCGGCGCCGAAGATCCGCTGGAGGGTATCGCTCAGCTGATCGAGGCGGCGATCTCGCTGGGCGCGCGTGAACACAACCTGTTGACTGCGGCGCGCAGAGTTGGGTCGCTGACTTCTGACATCTCGGCCTCGCTGAATGAGGCGCTCAACGAGCTCGCCTGTCGTGGCCAGCAGGCCGGTGTCGTCCGGGCCGATTTGGTGGCTGACGATCTACCACGCCTGATCGCGATGCTGCACAGCGTGCTGTGGACGATGGAATCGCACAGTGACGGCTGGCGTCGCTACGTCGCGCTCATACTGGACGCGATATCGGCGGAAGGACGTC
>Ga0302325_10025443_pt1 | contig 12300 bp, 10 predicted proteins | sample Palsa_T0_2_FD_201948 | JGI IMG/M metagenome (GOLD analysis project Ga0302325, IMG submission 201948) | Peat permafrost microbial communities from Stordalen Mire near Abisko, Sweden - Palsa_T0_2 | ecosystem: Environmental > Terrestrial > Soil > Palsa > Peat permafrost | place: Sweden: Abisko...
TGAATGCGAAACATCCGCGTATACGTCAGGACTTATCATCGGCAGACCGAACCAGCCTGCTCTCGTGGGGAGGCGTCTCGCCGTGACCTATCTGCGATGCGAGATACGATATGAGTTCGGCAGGACTGCTCTCAAGGATAGCCAAGCGACCAATTGGATTGAATGCTGGAAACACTGCGGGCAGTGCCGGCCGCGATGCAAGTACAAACCCGTCGAACGATGTTGTCTCGAAAGCAGGTCCGGATGAAACATCGATCCGCATTCCTACGGCAGACAATTCCGCCAGCACCGCTTCATGCAGGCTCTGTGAGTGCGTTGAGACAAAGACAAAGTCAATCAGGCTGCGTGAGAATGATTCCGAGGCTCCCTTCAGCATCTCGATCTCGAAGCCCTGAATGTCGGAATGCAGAATGTTGAGCCGGGGATAGCCTTGTTCGCTCATAAATCGGTCGACCTCGAACTGCCCTTTGCCGACAAACGCGCGAATGAAGGCACCCTCGAACGCGTGGCGTGCGAAGTTTGCCCGTCCGGCCTCCAGGTTCCGCGCTTCGGGTTCGACCATGAAGACCCGCGACCGCGGACGCTGACGCTTCATCCACATCGAGTAATGGCCCCAGTAGGCCCCGAGTTCCAACATCGTCGGCTCACTCGGCATCGCGCGCAGCACCTCCTGGAAGACATACTCCTCCAACGGTTCGTGCACTCCCCGATTGATAACCAGCACATCGCTGAATCGGCCGTAGTAGGCGTGACGTCCTTCGGCGGGCACCCTGTTGCCGTTATGCAGCCAAACCAAGCCATCCTCGACCATGCCGGCTCGCGGGTCGCGTTCGATCAGGAGGTTGAGCGGATCAGAAACAATTTCGCGGAAGCGGCCCAGGATATCGCTGCCTTTCGCCTTTGAGCTCTCTTGCGGATTCGTCTCCTCGTCCGCGGACTTATTGAGCCCGGACCACGGCTGGCGCAGCCGCCTGAGTAGTTCACGGATTTGCTTCTTTACTGACACTAGCAGTTATTTCTCCTGAGTTAGATACCTTCTGCTTTAACTCTGACCCGTCCAGGACGATCCGGTCTGCGACAATGCGTGATCGATCATTTGGGCGTAACTCTCAAAGAGAGGATGAGCGATCGAATGCCAGCGGGCCCCCCAAAAATACAGTGTGCAAACATTCATAAGATAAGCCAGAGCCTGCGTCTTTGCTGCATAGCAACGCTCCGCTCCAAGCCATTGCCGGCCAAGCTGAAGCGTATCCTGCATCCGTTCGAGCATCTCGCCCGTCGGCCGGCTCTTCAGCGCCATCGGCAGCAGGTAAAAATGAAGCAGATCAAACAGAGGCAGCTGCTCATTTGCTGCATATTCCCAATCGAATACTGAAGCTCGACCATTCTCTATTCGAATGTTCCATGGAGTGAAGTCGTTGTGGGCGGCCACAAACAACACGGGTGCATGTGAAAAGGACTCCGTGATCTTTAGCATCGCCTTCTCCATGCGCTCTGACCAAGCGTCGGTTAGATGGCCCTTTAGATCGGCCAGACGCGAGATTAGGCTTCGGTAGAGCGTGGAGTCTTCGAATCGCATCGATTGGAGAGACGATCGCTGAAGTTTAAACAAGAATTCAAGTTGAGCGGCTCCCAGTCTGAAATCGAGATTGCCAGCGACCGCGTGTTGCACAACAAAGCAGAGATCCGTCCCGGAGCGATGGGCGACGAGCTCGGGGATATGCTCAACAAGGGTCGCCCTGCCCCCTAAGGTTCCCAGCCAATCTGCTTCGTTCCGTAGCAGGGAGTCAACTGCTTCTCCAGCGCCTGCCTTCACCAGATACAGCGGCTTTGTGGTCTTCTTATCCAGCAGAAGGATCGTTTCCTTTGACCAGGGTCCAGGGGAACCGGCACGGCAACTGGATAGTCCAGCCTCCTTCCCGATCGCTTCCCGGATGATTGCCAGGTTCTCAGATTCGACGCAGGCAACTGAACCCAGCAGACGCGGCAGGGTGGTCTTTGCGCGCATTGGAATCCCCAGCATGCCCGGCTTGAAGAGTTTCCAACAAGCACGCTGACCAGCCCACCCTCGTGGAACGGTATAGCGCAACCTGCCCTTCCAGCGCAGTGAAAGATGCGTCCCATCAGATCGATCCTGCGCCGTGTAGAAGCGGCTTACTTCATCCACGATTGCCTTCGTCTTCGATCAATGCCCCGTTGATGGCGTGCTCCGCATCCGCAATCACTTTCTCCAGCGGTTGCGAAGAATCAACGACCACATGCTTCCCTCGCGTGCGAATGAAATCCAGGTATGCCTTGCATTGCCGCGCAGTTTCCTCTGGAGTGACTTCCTGCTTGCGCACTTGCAGGACTTCAGCAGGAGCATTCAATAGAATCCACAGGCTCGGCTGCGGCATTAGTCTTCCTATCAATCGAGCGGTCCACAGAGGAGCCCCGAATCGATATCGTCTTGGGTCAACGAGAAGGTCGTGATAATAGCGGTCACAGATCAGGAGAGCGTTTTTCTCCTCGTGAAATAGCCTGGCGTACCACTCTTCCCCGAGCCAGACAACAATCTTTACGAGAGAGAGAAAAGCCCCGCGCTGCGGTTTGCCGTGAGGATCGTAGACAATTGTGATTTGCTGGCCGCGCAACTGGGCAACCATGCGCGGCTTCAAGTGGCGCATCTTCACCGCGCGCCCACCTCGATCCAGCCTGCTCACCAATCCATTGATGACCGAGCTTTTGCCGGCCCCGTCGGGACCAAGAAGGACGATTCTCAGTTTGAGTTTTCCTTTACTTGAATCGGCTCTTTAGTTGCTTGTCTGCCCGTTCAGCAAGCGCATTGATGATAGCCGAGTACTCGTCTTCCGCGAGCACGGCAGGCGGCTTGCTTGCGTCCAGAATTACATACTTGTTTCGCGTCTTGATAAACGAACGGTACGCTGCGGCTTGACCGGCGGCCTGAATTGGAGGAGCTTTCTGTCCGATTGATTGCAACCCGTCGGCGCAGGGTTCCAGCAATATCCAAAGATCGGCCGCGGGCAATAGCTTTCCCGCTAGCCGCAGAAACCACTTCGGGCCACTGAACGAGGAACTGCCTGGGTCGGCTAGCAGATCGTAGTAGATGCTCTCACAAATGCGGAGGGTGGGGAGCGATTTTCCAAAAAACTGGCTGAGCCACTCATCGAGAAGCCAGCGCAGAACATTCATCGAAGAAGCGGAGTCCCTGCTTCGGTTTTTCGCATAGGTGTCTTCGCGCAGTGGGATCCCCGGCGATTGATACACAGGCGACGACCGCGGTCCTGAATCGCGCTTCTCCACCACGACCGAAGTGGATTGAAGGATTGGCATGAGCCTTTCAACGATTGCCGATGTGTCGGCACCACTCGGCCCAAGCATGCATACGGTTTCCAGATCATGCGGTGTCAAGCGGGCTGCGAATTCCCTTGCATAGTGCCGCGCAATATTCAGTGAGTTGAGAAGGGGGCTTCGTAAGCTGCGCAGGGCAAGTGCAGCGCGGAGTGGCCGGACACAAGCGATTACTTTTGAGCGGTCGCCTTCGATGACCGAATCCACCAATCGCGTAGCGGCCTTCACCCCAAACTGCGGTCGCAAATTGTTGATTGCCTCCAGCCTGGCTGCGGCAAATGTTTGCTGCGCTTGTGGAAAGTACTTCTCTTTCAGTGCCCCTCCAAGGAGCAAGCCTGAAAACAGAGATATGATCGCCTCGTGAACCGGATCCGACACATAGAAGCTCAGGTTCCCTGCGCGGCGCGGTATTACTGCCTGCAACAGAGTATCCATCCGCAGGTATGGAATTCCCTTCCAGGTCATTGTCAAATAGAAATCTACTTGTATCGCGCGGGCTTCGTGAGCCATGGAAACACCTGCCAGAAGCACGCTTGCGACATAGTGGCGCTCGGCATAGCCAACGATTCGAATCCCTTGGATGGAACGGAGAGCGGCAATGGCGCGCGCCAGTTCGGTCCGCTGGATCAGCAAGTCCAGGTCGCGGCCGTTGTTGTTGGCGGGAAAGCCTTCATAATTCCGCAGCACATGGAGTCGAATTCCTTCCTCGCCAAGCGACTGAATAAGCGCCGAGAGAAAATCCCCAAACAGTATCGTCTGCGGCCCCAGCGGCACTGACGAAGTTGCTTGCATTTCTCTCCCGGTTGAACGGATACAGAGTAACCACACGCCGCCGACCAACGCAGCGAAAAGAGCGGCAGCAGCATCGCATCGAGGCTTATGAACGGGTGAAGTACCGCCGGACGCGCGTAATCGTCTCCGCGGGATGGAGCACGGCCGCGATAAGCAAGTGGCCGGCACCAGCAACATACCTGCCATCCAAATATCTCTGCCCGGCGGTTCGCATGTGCAGTCTTGCAGAATCCTTGCGATAGCGGCGCAGACGCACCCGGACATCTTTCGGTTGCGCCTTCCGGAATTCGTCCAGTGTCAACTCCGGAACAGACTCCATGCGCCGCGTATAGGAGTCTTCTGCCCATCGCCTCTTTTCCTGCATCTCGGCAAATAACCTGTAGGTATTTGCGCCGGTGTGGAATCGGTATGCAATCACCGGTTCGCGCAGAATGAGCACAGTGCCCGCCTGCGCCAGGCGGAGTTCCAAATCCCAATCATCCGCCGGATAGTACGCCTGTCTGAAACCGCCCGCCGATCGGAGCGCCGCCGTCTGCATAAACATGGTCGACCCAAGCAGGCACCCGTCTTTCATCGGCTCGAAGTTTTTCACCTCGCCCGGCGCCATGACTACTTTATCCGCATTCGACCAACGATGCTTGCTTCCGAATTTTGTTGTATAGGCGAAAAGTCCGATCGCTTCCGGGCGATTCTTCATCACTTTTAGTTGGCGTTCCAGCCTTTCGGGAAAGCTGATGTCATCCTGGTCGCAGCGAGCGACCCAATCTGCCTTGGCTTCCGCGATTCCGGCATTCAAGGCATCGCAAAGGCCGCCATTTTTCTTCTTGATCAGGCGGATTCGCTCATCGTCGAAGGAGCGAACAATTTCGCTCGAGTTATCCGTGCTTCCATCATCGACTGCGAGTAACTCAAAATTCCCGAATGTCTGCGACAGCAGCGAAATAAGGGTCTCAGAGAGATAAGCCGCGCCATTATAGATGGGCACGATGATAGACACTTCTGGGCATTTCATGAAGGTTTGCGATTATTAACGCAGGAGATAACCCAGTATTTCGGAATTCGAGAGCCTGATTCCTTGGGCATCACTTCAACATTCCCGCCATTGCTGTACAGGTTATCCTTGAAGGCGCGCGCCTTGGCCGTGCCGAGGATGCGACAAAATGACTTGATGCAGACCTGAACCGGCCAAAAAACCAGCCACCACGCCAGGAAAGCCTGCCCATAGCGTGCTTTGATTTCGAATCGCGTCGACAATAGACTGATCAGTTGCCGCCCAGTGTATTCGCGGACGTGATGACGGTTTGCGGGATGCCTCTGAAAAAAGTACATCGTCGAGACGATTCGACTGTCGGGAGTGGAAACCAGGTATGTGCCGCCGGGCCGCAGAATGCGCGCCATCTCATCCAGGTAGGCTTCCACATCGGGCAAGTGTTCGATTGTCTCAAAGGAGACAACGGCATCAAATTCGTTGTCGGAGATTGCGGTAAGATCTTGCGCATTCGCGACGCTATAGGTCACGTTGGGTTTGTTATTTCGCTCAATGCATAGATTCACTGCCTCTTCCGAGATATCCATGCCATGCACGCTTCGAGCGCCGGCATCGGCGAGCATCTGGGATCCATAACCGGTTCCGCACGCCAGATCCGCAACCTTCATTCCCGCTACCATCGGTTGTGCGAAGCGATAACGCGCCAGGTGCTCATTTTCAATCAGTGGATCGTAGTCGCCCAGAGTAAGGCGCTCGCTTGTTGTTTTCATCGTGCCTCGACGGGTAGCAGGCTCTAACTAAGAACTGAAAAGAATGCGTGGCCGAGAGCCGTCCACGGAAAGCGATTGTTACTCGCAGAGAGCCCATGACGAGCCGGTCGAGTGTTCGTTCACAGGATTTGGGTAAATGGCGAACCCGCTCTCCAGGATCTTCCAGCCGGCACGAGGCAGCATAGCAAGAAAATACTCGTGGCTGAAACGGCAGCCATGATGCAAGTAAGGAGCGGGTGTCACAAAATAGGCTGGATCGTTAGACAAGGTTGAGGTGCATGAATGGGCCACAAGGTATTTGGCTTTGCCGCGAAGCTTCGCGACCACCGCGTCAGGATCCGCGACGTGGTACAAACCGCCCATGCAAAGAGCAACATCTACCGGCGTTGCATCCATGTCATGCACGTCCTGGCAGATAAACTGGACCTGCGGTTTGTGGAGAACCTCAGCCATCAGCCGGCCTCTCTCAACATACTCGCTCATCAGTTCCACGCAAGTAACTCGAGGCGTGTTGTACTTCTCCGCAACCCAGAAGGAGTAGAAACCGTCATTAGCAAATGTTTCCAGGAATGATTGCGCCTCACCGTACTTTTCCCGATGGAGCGCAAATGCCTTGTCGAGAGCGGGAAGGATATCGGGGTCGCGAACCATTTGGTTATGATGGGAACCCTCCGAGGTAAAAGGTTGCTTTCCGAGTGCCTTCCGGACCAGGTTTACCCATTGCTCGCCCACGCTGGGGTGTTTTGAGAAATCCGTTGGCATACCCAGCGACGAAAAATCGTGCCACCAGGGTCGAGCCTGGTATACACGGGTGTCGACGTTCGCAGGGGGCCGAGGCCCAAACCCGACAACTGACCGCTGAATGGCTCGCAGTAACCTGGGAATTGGCCGAAGAATTTTGGGGTCTACGACTGGTTGGTTGTCCAAACAAACTGCCTCCGGATGGGGAATGTCGCCAGATTCAAAGTCCGAGCTCAGGTTCGAAATAAGTAACGTCAATCCGCCATAAGTGGGGGCCGCGATGCAAGATCGGTTTCGTGCGCAATGCGCCTCGACCTCACCAGCAGCGCGACAGCAACGATTCCTTGAAACAAGCAGTGCGCTGCCAAAAGTCCGATAAGCGAGCCGCTCAGTCCCAGCCACTTCGCCAGCGGAAACGCAAAGAAAAAAGCAAAGGCCGTCATTGCCAGGTACGACCAGAAAATTGGGATCGTAAACTCCAATGCCTGCAACCCAGCACGCAACGGCCCGCCGATAAAGAGGACAACGTAAAGCAACGCATAAAGCCGCAGAACGTAGCCGTATTGAAACATTGCCGAGCCATACATCAGTTTCAGCCAAAACCCAGGCCAGGCGGCCATGACAGTCGCGAACAATAGGGTCAGCCCTCCCCATTTGACAAGGATCGACCGCGTGTAGGCGAGCATCGCATGCACTCCACTTGCTCGAAGGCGCCGCGCAGTTTCGACCGGAACCACGTTGTCCAGCCCCTGAAACCAGACATGGGTCACGCCCATCAGGTTCTGCGAAGCTTTCAGCACGCCCGCGCCTGCTGCTCCGTAATAGGCCGGGGCAGCGATGATGAACAGATTGCTCGACGTCCAACTCAGCAACGATGAGCCGGTAAGCCAGCGGGAGACTCTCCAGTGACGATGCCAGATAGCCTCGATCCAATCCCAATGGAATTCGAACCGTTCCACCCAGAACCATCCCGCCGCCGTCCCGACAATCGAGGTTCCCGCCATAACCCAAAGAGCCGTTGCGCTGTTCAGATGCCCTGCTCGATGAAGAAGAAGGAGAATAGGCAGCTGGGTAAGGTAGCTGAGAGCGTCATCGGCAAGCGCGCGGCGGCTTTGATGTACGGCGAAAAAGTAGCGCCGGACAAAGTCTTGCATTTGATACGCAAATGCGGACACCGCAAGCGGCAAAGCGAGGTGCTGCAGTTCCGGATGGTGGAAGAGGCTACTCGATGTCTTGAGAGCAACGAAGACAAGAGCGAAGCAAATGGAAACAAGAACGAGTTCCTGAAAGATAACGGCGCCGAAATAGGAAGGCCTGTCCTTCTCTTCCTGCTTAGGGCCGATGCTCATCATCGGAGCAATAATCAGCGCGGTCTGCAGGCTGTTGACAAACAAGACCGACATCCAGGCAAGCACAAAGATTCCAAATTCGCGCAAGCCCATGAACCGGGCAAGCATCAAGTTGGTAAGAAAGTTTGTGGCACTCACAATGGCCTGGTCGGCCAGCGCCCAGACTTCTCGTCCCAGGAATTGCCGAAGGACAACACTTCGAAGTCGCTCCCAGAGCGCGCCTTTCCCGGTCATCCTGCCTCCCAAAGCGCCTGCATCGATTTCGGAGCCGCTATGCCGCGGATATGACGGGCCGCCTGCGCAGCGTCGTTTTTTTCTGACCCGCCGGAGTTGCGCTTTTCGGTTGTAGCGGTCTTCGAATTACGAAGAGATTGTTGAAAAACCACTACCCAAAGGACTTGTAACAGGGCACCGCTTCAGTCGTGCCGATGAGGCCAATCAAATCGACGGGGCTTTTGCCCCCGCGGGATTTCTTCTACGCTAATTCCACTCAGTTGCAGGCGTTTTCAACAAGCTCTAGTGACCGACGATGGCCGCCGAGGTGGCCGCCGATAGAATCGCCGTGGCATCGGTCAGCGTGGCTCTGATCTTGCTCATCGGCACATAGACGACATCTTGCGCTTGCAGTTCGAGCGGCCTCTGCGTCCCTTTCAGAATGCTGTCGTACGAAAGCGAGAAGTCCAGCACGGTTCCGTCAGGATTGCGGCGAATCACGCGCAGCCCGTTGGTATTTGCCGTCAAGATCGTCCCTCCGCTGAGCGCCAGGGCCTGGGCGGCATTCAGCTTCCCGTCCTCCTGCATCAAGTAACCGCCGGGGTGGAACACGGCGCCCAGAACATAGACGATTCCCGTGCGCGGAACGATCACAGTGTCGCCCGGCCGCACCAGGATAGACCCGGATTGTTGATTGCTCTCGCTGCGGGAAAAAGGCACGCTTTCTTCTGCCGCGGAATCATCCCCACCATGGCGAATCTTGATGTGCGTGCCTGCGATAGGAGTCAATCCGCCGACCTGGGCAAGAATGTCGCTGAGCTTTGTAGGTGCAATCGCCGTCACCCGGCCTGGACTATTCACCTCGCCGAGCACAGCCACGTATTGACCGGCGTACTGCTGTACGTCGACATTCACCTGCGGATGGTTCAGCACCTGGTCATCCTTGAGCGTCGCCTCAAGCAGCCTCGCCACTTCCGGCGCTGTCAGTCCCTCCACTTTCACCTTGCTGCAAAGAGGAAGCGTCAAATCGCCTTGAGGATCTACGCGGTAGGCATCCGTGAGTTCGGGTGTGTCGTAGATCGAAACGCTCAACAAGTCGCCAGGTTCCACGCGAAGTTGCGAGAAATCCCTGGGAAGGGCGATCGGCCCGATTCCCTGGCTCGCCAATCCACCTTTGGAGCCGGAGGAGCCCGTGCCAAATCCGGGAGTCGAGGACGGCGTGGATTGATTTCCAAACACCTGAGCATTCGCAGGCACCAAGCCAGGCAGAAGCGCAATACCGGCCAACAGCAACCTGGCCCCACTGAGAGTCCGCTTACTTTTCACCGTAGTATTTCTCCACGTTGTATCCATAAACGCTCCGATATTCGCTGGCAGACATATCCACCGCCTGAATCACCATGCCCAGAAGATGAATCCGATTGCGGGCTAGAATCTGGACAAAACGGCGCAGTGCCTTCCGGGATGTTTGACCCGATCGCAGCACTCCGATGGTCCCATCGCAATGGGATGCAACCTGCACCGGATCGGCGACGGGTAAGACCGGGGCATTGTCCACCAGCACCAGGTCAAACCGCTCGCGCGCGGTTTGCAGGATCTTGACGATCTCGCCCGACTCCAACAATTCTGAGGCGAGTGGCGTGCTTTGCCCCGCGGACAACAAAAATATATTGGGGACTACGGAATGCGCTTGAAGTACATCGTCAAACGACCCGATGCCGGCGAGCAGATTCGACAGACCTTCCTTGCGCGACACGCGGAAGAGCACGTCTTGCCGGGGGCGGCGAAGATCGGCGTCGATGATGAGCACTTTCAGTCCGGTTGCAGCGAAAGCAAGACCCAGGTTGTAGATGGTGTACGATTTTCCTTCCCCGCCCAGCGCGCTGGTCACTGCGAGAAGCTTCAACCTGCGCCCGGCGCCTGAAAGCGTCAGCCCGGAACGCAAACTGCGCAGAGCCTCCGCGGTGGCGCCATCCGGGTCGATAAGGAAGGGACTCGATTCTGTTCCCAGTGCGCCATCTGTTCGTGTTCTTGTTTCTCTCTTGTGAAACGGAATCAGGCCAAGCACCGGAACGTGCGTCAACTCTTCGACCTGGAAGCTGTCGGCTACCGTGTCGTCCTGGCTCTCAAGCAGGTACGCCAATCCGATACCGAGTACAACGCCCCCGCATAGACCCACCAAAGGAAACAGAGTGCGCTTCGGAATCCATGGATTTCCAGGCGGACGCGCGGGATCGGCCACGGTCACATCCACCGCACTGCTGCCTGAGTCGATATTCGTTTCCTGCAGCTTGGCATAAAGAAGGTCGTACAACTCGCGGCTGGAGGTGGATTGCTCCATGAGTATTCCGAGTTGAACAACGTCGTCGTTCATCTTGCTCGTTACGGCCTTTTGCTCCTCGAAGATTGCCTTGAGCGTCTTTTCATTCTGCTCGGCGAGCGTAAGATCGTTCTTCGCCCGCTGCTTGATCTTCTCCATCTCGGCGCGAAGTTGCTCTTCCAACGACTTCAATTGGTTTTGGATCTCAATCAGACGCGGGTTCTTGGCGCCGTATTTGGTCTCCGCATCGGCGTAGGCAACCTTCGCCGTTGCCTCCTGCTCTCGCAATGCATTGAGAATCTCCAGGCCGCTGCCCTGGGAGATCACGGTCGAGCTGGCCATAGTGGGGAGAGAACTTGACGCCAGTGTGGATATCACTTCCGGATTTTGCGTCTCTGTCAGTCGGTAGATGGCCTCGTCGCTCAGGCGCACAGCCTCAGCTTGCGTTACTTCCTGGTTTAACGCCGCAAGGCGATCCAGTTCCGGGATGCGCATTCCGCCGCCGCCGCCGCCACCGCCGCCACCGCCGCCAAGTCCCGACGAAGATGCAGACGCAGATACCCCGCCGCCCCCAGCGCCAATTGTCGCAAGACCAGGCATTGCGGATGAAAGATTGTGGGTATGCTCGAAATCGGCTACGGCCTGCTCGGACTTGGTCACCTGATCGGAAAGCCCGCTCAACTGGCCCTCAAGCCACTTCGACACATCCTTCGATGAGTTGAAGTTCGAGCTGAGCAGATAAAGCTTGTACTCGTCGACGATCTGGTTGGCAATATTTGCAGCCTGCACTGGGTCCGTACTTGTGTAGGTAATGGCGATCAGGCGCGAGTTCTGTACCTCCTTGACCTGCAGATTGGCCTCGAAGCCTGCTATCAAATTTTCCCGCGTCTTTGCCGGCAGAGCTTCCAGGCTAACGGTTTGTCCCGGCTCTCTCTTCTGGAACAAGCCTCCCTTTCCGCCTAGGCGGAGCATTCCCATTTTGCTCATCACATTCAGAGCAATGGTGGAGTCTTCAATCACCGCAGTTTCCGTCTGCACCTTGACCTTCAACTCGTCTGCGCCGCCGGTCGCCGCGGAGGCCAGGTCGGACAGTGCGCTCACTCCGGTGCTCTTGTTCTCATTGAGCTCAATTGTGGCCGTGGCTCTATATCGAGGAGTCATCGTGACCGTGATGAGCATCGCCGCCAGCAAGCCAAAAACTGCACAGCCTATAACCGTGCGCTTGCGCTTCAATGGAACAATGATTAGCTCCCTGAGAGAAACGTCATCCTCAGAGTCGATAAAATGCTCGCGCTGTACGGGAAGACCTTCCGGTCGAGCGCTTGGATTTTCAGTTTGATCAGTCAAGTGAGTATCTTAATCTCGCGACTTCGGCCGGTTGTTTTTATCTTACAGCATCATACAGGATCGTTATCTCGTCGCAGAAAACTGAATACAACACGATCGCTGTAGTTGATGTGCGCGCCAGAGCAATGTTCCCTTCGCGGGCAACCCGTCCCAGTTTGATGGATCGCCGCTTGAATATCCTGGGTGATTCGCGCAACCCCATCAAGCAGAACTTATCGGATTGCTCGATGCTCTGAATTGAGTTGTGCGTTTGCTCATTCGTTGATGATTGCTACGACCCTGTCCCCGCCAGTACGACAACCACGGTGCGGACCAGGATTTTCAGGTCCAGCCAGATGCTCCAGTTATCGACATAGGTAACATCGAGCGAAATGTAGTTATCGAACGACGGGTCCTGGCGCGCCTGCACCTGCCACAATCCGGTAATGC
>Ga0302325_10025444_pt1 | contig 12300 bp, 14 predicted proteins | sample Palsa_T0_2_FD_201948 | JGI IMG/M metagenome (GOLD analysis project Ga0302325, IMG submission 201948) | Peat permafrost microbial communities from Stordalen Mire near Abisko, Sweden - Palsa_T0_2 | ecosystem: Environmental > Terrestrial > Soil > Palsa > Peat permafrost | place: Sweden: Abisko...
GATCATCTTGGCGTAGGCCTCGTCGACCGCGGTGGTGCGGGGGCGGCCGAGCTGCACGTCGAGATTCTCGTAAGGAATGGACAGCAGGTGCAGCCGCTGGATGCGCTCCAGGGTGATGCGATCGACGGCCGGACGGCCGCTGAAACCGATTCGATCGAGATAGGCCGCCAGGCCCATGATCAACCCTCCCCCGGCATTCGCCTCAGAACGGCACGTCGCTCTTCGCCGGCGATCCGGGCGGAGCTTCATCCGTCGGGCCTTTGGTCGGCGGCGGAGGTTTTTCGGTCGGCGAGGCCAGCACGTCGTCGATATCGCCGCCGCCCTTGGCGACCTTGGCCTGGATCGCCTGGGCCGCGGCGGTCTGGGCGGCCAGATTGTCGGCTTGATCGTCATCGTCGGACGAGTCGGCCTCGTTCTTCGGCGCCTCGGGAGCGGCCGTCGGTGGGGTCAGGTCGACGATCGGCTTGGCGATCAGGGCGTCGTCCTTGCCGCCCGCCGCCGCGCCGGCGTCGACATCCAGACCGGACGCCTTGCGCCACGACGCCTGGAACCCCATGCCGACGCCCAGGAACGCGAACAGCACCAACACCACGGCCGCGCCATAGGCGATCGGCCGCGTGGGCAGCGCGATGGGGCCATGTTCGGTCCAGACGCGGGCCATTCAGTCTCCGGGAGGGATCGAGTCTCGCGACCGACTGTACCGCGCGGCGGCCCGCCAAGGCTAGCGCCCGGCGTCAGGCGCGGATTCGCACCCTCTACATCTCCCTCGAGGCTCTCCTGGACCGCCGACGGATGCGCCGCCAGATCCACAGCGGCGCCCGCATCGGCGCATAGAGAAACGCCAGCCGCGCGGGCAGCGGAAAGCGCAGACGATCATCGATGCTGACGGCCTGCCGCGTCCACTCAGCCCAGCGATAGCGCCAGCCGTCGGCAAAACGGAACGAAGACAGCAGGATGCGCTCCTGAAAGAGCGGGCGGTCGGCGATCTCGGTCTCCCCGCCGCCATGCGTCATCGCGTCGATCGCCAGCGCGGCCAGGGACCTTGCCTTTGAATTCGCCTGGATCTTAGGGGCGATCGTCTCCGGCGGCGCGACGCCCAGCAACCGCTCGCAGAGCAGGACCGCCGTGGCGGGGCAGTTGCCCGCCCCCAGCGCACAGGCCCCCCGGTAGAGCGCCGTCCTCGCCGCGTCGTCGCCGCGGGCCCACAGGGCGCCGAGATCGGCCAGCCATTTCAGCCGCGACCAAGCGTGCGAGGCGCCGTGCACGCACAGGTAGGCGAACAGCGGCTCCGCCGCGAGCGACCTCAGCTCGAGCGTGTCCGAGAGTCTGACGCTCTGGGCCGCGGATCGCGCGGAGAGGCCAGGCAGGAGACCGGACGCATCCACCAACCGCCAATGGAGTTCGACCACCAGCCCGCTCGTTCGGTGGACGAACACGCACTCCTTGGCGAGCGCCGCCCAGGCGTCGAACGCGGCGTCGTCGGGCGCGTCTGGTTCCCGCAAGGCATAGCCGGCTCCCTGCAGCACCTGCCTGGCGCGTCGCGCCTCGGTCGGTTCGACCAGCAGGTCGATGTCCCAGGCTCGCTTCAATCCGACCGCGCCCCAGGCCAGCGCATCGAGCGTCGCGCCCTTCAGGACCAGATTGACGACGCCGGCCTTGTCGAGCGCGGATTGTACCCGGGTCGTCTCGGCCGCCAGCCTGAGGCCGCCGATCGCGATCTCGCGGCCGGCCGAGGCGAGGAAACCGGCGAGCGCCGCGTCGCCCGCCACGCCGGCTTCGCCGAGCGCCGCGTTGGCCAGTCCCTCGATGCGGTGCCGGGTCAGCACCCGCTCGAAGCGACGCCAGTCGACCGGGCCTGCCGCGGTCGCGTGCACCGCCGCGGTCCTTGCGCCTCCCGGCGGTCGGCAGCAGGCTGCCGCGAGCGTAAATTCCGCCGTCTCGATCGCCAGCTTCAGCCGAAGCGGGCGTCCCGCGCGCCGTTCATATATGCATCCCCTGATCGGCGGATCTTCCGAATCCGCAGAGGCGCGCAGAGGAGCCTGGAAATCAAGACCGAAGGCGACACCGGCCAAGTCCATGAAGTCTTCGGGTTGAGGGTTCACTCGGCCTTTCCGCTGCCCGAACTCGCGCCCGGGCGGGTGGACGACGGGCCGATCGATGTGCGCATTGACGCCGGCGTCGTCCCCGAGCGGCTGGATGGCGCGATCGATGCGGATTCCTGGATGCAGATCTCTCCCGAAGCGTTCCAGCTCAACGCCCCGACCGCGCGCTATCGCGTCATCGGCGGTCGGCGGATCGTCGTGCAGGTCGAGCCGGGGGCCTCCGAACGCGATGTCCGACTCTACCTGCTTGGAACCGTGTTAGGCGCCCTTTGCCATCAGCGGCGCCTGACGCCGCTTCACGCCACCGCTCTCGAGGTCGATGGCCGGGCGATCGCCGTCGCGGGTCCGTCGGGTGTCGGCAAATCGACCCTCGCCGCCCAGTTTCAGGCGCGCGGCGGAGCGGTGCTCGCCGACGATCTTTGCGTGGTGAAAGTCGCCGCCGATGGCGGTCCGATGGTCAGGCCCGGATTGGCGCGAGTGAAGCTCTGGGGCGACTCGCTGGCTCTGGCGGGCCTGGCCGGGTCAGGCTGGCCGAGGATCGGCGACGACATCGAGAAATTCAGCGTTCCCGTCGATGCGGCCGCCGTGGGTCGGGCGAGACCGCTGCGCAGGCTCTATGTCCTGCGAGGCGGGACGGGCCAAACCGCCGAGATTCGCCGCCTTACCGGTCCCGAAGCGGTCCACGCGGCCATCAACAATGTCTATCGGTGGCCGGTCGCGGCGGCCATGGGCCGGTCCGCGGCTCTGTTCGCCGAACTCGCGACCCTGGCCGCGAAGGTCGAAATCTTCGAGGTTGGCTTCACCCATGACGGTTCGGCGCCGATGAGGATTCTCGATATGCTAGAACAGCATTGGCGCCCCTAGACCCATGCGAGACGCCGAACTTGTCTATCCGCCCGCGCCCAACTTCTATATGCCACAGAATGGCGCCCACGCCTCGGATGTCGCTCCGTCGAGCCCCTTTATCGAGAGCCTGCCCACTTTGACTACGACCAAGCCCGAGGAGACCGCAACGGAGTCGCTCCGCACCGACGTTCAACGACTCCCCTGGCGGCGGCCGATGCTACGCAGGATGGAGGCGATCGACGCCCGGCAGATCAGCAAATCCCGGTCCCGCAACGACGCGTTGCACCTTTCCTGACCCCAACCATCCGGACGATCGCTGTCCCGGCACGGCCGTCGCGTGACGCTGGCCGACGTTGTCGCGCGCGCGCCGGACGCGCTCAGCGCCGGGATCGACGGCGAGGTGGTCGCCCTCGATGTCGCCAGGGGGGCCTGTTACGGGCTTGATCCGATCGCCTCGCGCATCTGGTCGCTTATCGAGACGCCCACCGCGATCGGCGAGGTCTGCCGCGTTCTGGTGGCGGAATACGATGTCGACCCGGCGATCTGCGAGACCGACGTGCTCGATCTCCTCGCCGATCTGTGCGTCGAAGGGCTTGTCGTGATTCACGCCGCCCCGGCCGCCGCGAGCCCCTAGAATGTCCGCCCTGGCCGGGTTGTGGCGACTTGACGGCGCCCCGGACGCCGCGGCCGGTTGCGCGCGAATGCTTCAGGCGCAGGCCATTTATGGCCCAGGCGGCCCGGCCCAATGGGCCCAGTCCGACGTCGCCATCGGCCGTCGGCTGTTCAGCACCTTGCCCGAGGATCGCTTCGACCCCGGCGTGGTGATCCTGGGCGATGGCGCGCGGCTGGTGGCGGATGTGCGACTGGACAATCGTGGGGACCTCGAAGCGCGATTGGGGCTGTCGCGCGGCGCGTGCGCGGCGATCGCGGATTCCGCCATCCTCGGCGCCGCCTGGTCGCGCTGGGGCGAGGCGAGCCTCGACTACCTGGTCGGGGATTTCGCTTTCGCGATATGGGATCCGGCCAAGCGGCGGCTGATCCTCGCCCGCGATCCCTTCGGCCGGCGCCCCCTGCACTATCATCGCGCCCGACGCCTTGTCGCCTTCGCCTCGATGCCCGTGGGCCTTCACGCCCTGGAAGAGATACCGCTCGCGCCCGACGAGGCGCGTCTGGCGGCGTTCCTGGCGCTGAGGCCGGAGGTCGGCGGCGGTACGTTTTTCGCGGGCGTCGAGCGACTCGAGCCCGGCGGCCTGGTGGTGATCGACAGCGATCGGACGACGGCTCGCCGTCACTATCGGCCGAGCGCGCGGACTCTGGCCCTGAAGGGCCCGGGCGACTATGCCGAAGCCCTCCGTGAGCGCCTGGATGCGGCCGTGGGCGCGCAGCTTCGCGGTGGGGGCCGGAACGTGGGCGCCCATCTCAGCTCCGGCTGGGACAGCGCGGCGGTCGCGACGACAGCCGCTCGTCAGGTGGCCGAGAACGGCGGGCGCGTCACCGCCTTCACCGCCACGCCGATGTCCGGCTACCGCGGCGCGGCGCCGAACGGCCGGCACGGCGATGAAAGCCTCGGCGCGGCCGAGGTCGCGGCGATCTATCCCAACATCGATCATGTGCTGGTGCGCGGCCAAGGCCGATCGCCGTTGGATGACCTGGATGGCGACATCGCCTTGAGCGGACGGGCGGTGCTGAACCCGTGCAATCACGTCTGGTACAACGACATCAATCGCGCCGCCCGGACGCGCGGCGTTGGCGTCATGCTCACCGGCGATTTCGGCAATCTGGGCCTGACCGACGATTGCCTGGACGCCCTGCCGGATCTTTGGGCCGCCGGTCGGTGGCGGGAGTGGCTCGGCCTCGCCAGGGCCGCCGTCGCCGGAGGCGAACTGCGTTGGCGGGGTGTCGTCGCGGCCAGCCTCGAGCCCCGCCTACCGACGGCGGTCGCCAGGTTGGCGCGAATGCTGGCGGGCCAGCGTGGCCTCGCGCCCGGCGCCCTGAGCGCCCTGCGGCCGGAACTCTGGCGAAATCTTGGTCCACCGACGCCTGGCGAGCGTTCTCCCGACCGCGCGGTTCGACGGCTCGCCGCGCTGACGCGGATGGATCTGTCGCTGTTTTCGAAAGGCGCCCTGGCGCGCTTCGGCGTCGACATGCGCGATCCTCTGACCGACCGGCGGCTCGTCGAGTTCTGCCTGGGCGTGCCGATCGGTCAGCTGACCGCCGGTGGCCGCAGCCGCGGCCTGGCGCGCCTGGCGCTCGCCGATCGCCTGCCGGCCTCTACCCTCGAGCGGCGGACGCGCGGCTATCAGGCCGCCGACTGGCACGTCGGCCTGAGCGCGGATCGCGAACGGGTGACCCGGGATCTGGCGGGCCTGGCGGCGCTGCCCGCGGCGGCCGGGTTGCTGGATATCGATCGCTTGCGGACGCTTGCCGCGCGGTGGCCCGATGGTCATTGGGAACGCGACGAGGTTCGCGATCCTTACCGCATGGTTCTCCTGCGAGGCCTGGCCGTGGGCCGCTTCCTCACCCGCACCCTGGGCGCCAATGGCTGACGCGCTTCACCCGAGGCGGCGCGGTCTCTCCGATGTGTGGCTGGCGTCGGAGGCTCTGGTCTGCCTGATACTGGCGGGCGTGGCCTTGAGGATGGTCAGCTTCGCGCGCCTCGCCGACTTCGCCAGCGGACGCCGCATGTCGGGGCGGGAGAAGCGGCGCCCCGCCGTGACGGGGGCCAGGGTCGGCCGGGCGGTGGTCGCGGCCGCGCATCGAGCGCCGTGGGGGCCTCGGTGCTTCGAGCGGGGCCTGGCCGCCCACGTCATGCTGCGACGCCGGGGCGAGGACTCCAGGCTCTGCTACGGCGCCAGAAACGATGGAGAACAGGGGCTGGCGGCCCACGTGTGGGTGAGGCTGGGCGATGAGGACATCGTCGGAGGCGTTGAGGCCGCCAGATACGCGCTGCTCACCACGTTTCCGCCCGATCCCGTCACTCCCGGCCGTTGACCGCCTTGGGGTCCAGCTTTTCGGCGGGCGCCAGGCGCATCACTTCGGTCTGATAGCGCTCGTCCTCTCCGGCGGCCAGAAGCGGCAGAGCCTCGGCGCAGGCGTCGATCAGCGGCCGGACCCAGGGGATGTCCACCTTGTGAAAGTCCGAAAGGACATGGCCCAGGACCCTGTCCTTGTGGCCAGGATGGCCCGTTCCCAGGCGGGCGCGGCGGAAGTCCGGGCCGATGCGGGCGGTGATCGAGCGGATGCCGTTGTTGCCGGCCGCCCCCCCGCCGCGCTTCATGCGAAATCGCCCGGGCGCGAGATCGATCTCGTCATAGAAGACGACCACGTCGGCGGGTTGCAGCTTGTAGAAGGACATCGCCTCCGCCACCGCCTGGCCGCTGTCGTTGTAGAACGTCTGGGGCTTGAGGATCAGGGTCCGCACCGTTCCGGCCGCCGGGGCCGGCAGGGGGATATCGCCCTCGCGCGCCAAGCTCGAAAACCGCTTGCGCTCCGGTCCGAAGCCCCAGCGTTGGGCAAGGGCGTCGACCGTCATCGCCCCGAAATTGTGCCGGTTGGCCGCGTATTTCGAGCCCGGATTGCCGAGGCCCGCGATGATCAGCATGTCAGGACGACCGGCGGGCCGAAGGCTCGCCGCTCATGGTCAGGCGACTTCGGCCTCGTCGGACACCATCGCCTTGGATGAGCCGATCGAGGCGACGGTGGCGTCGCGGTGGTGGACGTGTACGTGGACCCGGTCGGGAAGCGTCAGGTCGCTCGTCCGGATCGTGGCGCCGACGTCAAGGCCGGCGAGGTCGACGACGATCTCCTCCGGGATGGCGTCGGCGGGCGCCATCAGCTCGATCTCGTGGTGGTCGATGTTCAGCGTGCCGCCACGCTTCAGGCCGGGGCAGACATCCTGGTTGTGGAAGCGGACCGGCACCGAGATGCGGATCGAGGCGTGGGCGTCGACCCGGAACAGGTCGAAGTGCACCGGCTCGTCGATCACCGGATCGAACTGGATGTCCTTGGCGATGACCGCCTGCTGTTCCTCGCCATATTGCAGCGTCACCAGGTGACCGAGCAGCTTGCCGGTGTGCAGCGCCTTGCGGAACTCGCCCATCTTCACGGCGATCGGCACGGGCGCCTTGTCGGCCCCGTACAGGATGCCAGGAACCAGGCCGGCGTTGCGAACCGCGCGCGCGGCGCCAGTGCCGACGCGGTCGCGCACTTGAACGTTCAGGATGATATCGGCCATGGCCACGCCTCAAAATGAGACGCCGCGCCAGAGGTCTGCGCGCGGCGACGAGTTCCAGGGCCCATGAGAGCCCTGACAAAATGGTGGGGCTAGATACACGCGCCACTGGCGTCTTGCAACGCCTTCCTGCCGTTCGCGGGCGGATCCCCGAGCGCGGCGTGTCGCGATTCAGGCCGTGCGACGTCTGTGCGAGGTCTTCTTCTTGGCCGGCGGGGCGGGCGGCGGCGGCGGCGGAACCGGCAGCTCCAGCCCCGACGCCTTGACCATGCAGGCTCCCGTGTCGCTCAGCCCATGCTGGCCGGTGCAGAAGATGTCTTCATAGTTGGGCTTGGCGACCGCTAGGCACTCGTGAAAGTTGCGCTTGGCCACGCCGAGGCAGTCGATCGTGTCATGGTCGGTGGTCAGCACCGCCACCCTCTCGTAGGTGTCGTTCCTGGCCTCGCCGAGCGCCGCGATCGCCGCCAGTTGCAGCGCATGGGCGATGATCGGCGTGTAGGGCGGCGCCAGGGGTTCGGCGACGGTCGGCAGCGGCGCGGGGCCATTGATGGCCTGCCGCGCGTCGGCGAGCCGTTCCGGCTCTGGCTCCATGTCCTTGTCGGCCGCCGCCTCGGCCGCCGCCAGCCGGCCCTTCAGATCGGTCACCTCGAGCTTCGACCAGCCCTGTTTCTGGATGTCATAGGCCGCCTGGCGCACATCCAGGCCGGTGCGGTAGAGCCGCAGAGCCGTCGGCCCGAGCGCCTCCCTGGCGAGGGCCGCCGCGACGTCGTAGCCCGCGAAGCCGTAGAGGTAAGCCGGGTTGGCGATGATGTAGTCGACCATCTGGCCGCGATGCTCCGGCGAATTGCCGGCCGCCCGCAGGGCCGCAATGAAGTTCTGGTCCTCGAGCGCCGCTATGGCGCCATAGGCCACCGCGCCGCGGATGAGCGACTTCGGAGCATAGGCCCGCGCCAGGCTCAGGGCCTTGGATACCGAAGCTGCGTCGATGAAGGCCGGCGAAATGGCGACGGCCTCGCGCATATAGCTGTCGTAGGCCGCCGCATCCTGGATCATCCGATCGGGCAGGCCGACCGGTCCGGCGGGCTCCGGCGGCGGGGGGGGTGGCGGGGGGGCTTCGATCGGCGCGGGGGGCCTGGGCCGGGCCAAGCCCGCGAGGCCGGGGGCGAAAACGCCGAGTGCGACCACCGGAAGCAGCACAAGAACGCGTGCGTGTTCTACCCATCTCATGCCGGATAACGCCTCTAACTCAGGTCCCGAGCGCCTATGCCCCGTCGAATCGGCCGATTTGTGACCGCCGCTACCGTGACAGGACTAGTCGAACAGTTTCGAGACGGACTCCTCGTTGGCGATCCGACGGATGGCCTCGCCCAGCAGCGCCGCACAGCCCACCATTCGAATCTTCGGACTCGGGCCGACTCGATCCCGCGTCTCGATCGAATCGGTGACGACCAGCTCCTTGAGAACCGAGTCGTTCACCCGTTCGACCGCGGCGCCCGAGAGCACGCCATGGATGATGTAGGCGGAAACCTCGGCGGCGCCGGCCTCCATCAGGGATTTGGCCGCGCTGCACAGCGTCGTGGCCGAGTCGATGATATCGTCGAAGATGATCAGCCGGCGCCCGGCCACGCCGCCGATGATGTTGGCGACCTCCGATTGCCCCGGTCCCTTGCGGCGCTTGTCGACGATCGCCAGGCCGGCGTTCAGCCGGCTCGCCAGCGCCAGGGCGCGAACCACGCCGCCCACGTCCGGCGAAACGATCAACAGCTCGTCAGTGTTCGCATAGTGAGCCTGGATGTCGGCGGCCATCAGCGGCGCCGCCTGCAGATTGTCGGTCGGAATGTCGAAGAAGCCCTGAATCTGGCCGGAGTGGAGATCCATGGTCAGCAGGCGATCCGCGCCGGCGCGCGTGATCAGATTGGCGACCAGCTTGGCCGAGATCGGTGTGCGGCCGCCGGTTTTGCGATCCTGCCTAGCGTAGCCGAAGTAGGGCGTCACCGCCGTGATCCGCTTGGCCGACGCCCGCTTGAGCGCGTCGATGCAGACCAGCAGCTCCATCAGATTGTCGTTGGCCGGATAGCTCGTCGACTGGATGACGAAGACATCCTCGCCACGGACGTTTTCCTCGATCACCACCCACGCCTCGTTATCGGGGAAGCGTTTCACCTGGGCTCGGGTCAGAGGGATGTCGAGCGACTCGGCGATCGCTTCGGCAAGTGGTCGGTTGGAATTTCCGGCCAGCAACTTCATGAACACCCCCCGCCACACGCGCGTCCCGAGGGCCCGATCCCTTGGCGTCGTGGCTTTAACAGTGGCCCGCGCGTCGGCAAAGCCCCGTGCTCATGGCTCGAGGGGCGGCCCGGGGCAGGGCGCCGCGTCGACCAGCGGATCGGGCCCCATGGCCGCGGTCACCTTCCCATACACCAGCAGCCGCGTGCCGGCGTAGTTGATGAAATAGGCCAGGCTCGACGACAGGATCAGGGCGGCCCAGCGACCCGAGAGGACCGGCCATTTGAGCGCCAGGAGCGAGACATACAGTGAGAAATTGCAGAAGCTCCCCAGGCCGTTGGCCAGCATGAAGCGCGCCCATTCCTGAACGATGGGCCCACGCCTGTCGGCGCCGAACACCAGCCATCGACTCAGGGCGAACGAAACCTGCAGGGCGATGGTCAGGGCGATCAGCCGCGCCAGGCGCACGCCCAGACCCAGGTCCAGGCCCACGCGAAACGATGCGATATCGGCGAGGAATCCGAACAGGCAGGCCAGCGCGAACTTTGCCGCCAGCGCCAGTTCGCCGGCCAGCGGTTCCGATAGCCTCATGTCGGATTCGCCCTCCGGTCGGCCGATCGCCGAAATCCGGCTTCACGCTCTGCTAGAAAGCTTGTTGATCCAGCATAATGACCGAAAGCAGGCGCCCGTAATCGGACTGGCCAAGTTTGAACGCCCGCCGGTTGGAGAAGAACGCGTCGTCCTCCGCGCAAGTGTCGCGCCCGATCCACTCGCGGGATCCCACGCCCGCCGCGCCGAGCCTGGCCAGGATGAAGGCGGGCAGGTCGAATTGGCGCTTCCCGGCCGAAACCCCAGGCGAGAAGTACCGCGCATAGCCGGGGTCGACGCCTTCGAAGTTCGTCACGAAGTCCAGGCCGACCTCATAGGACCGCGGCCCGATGCACGGGCCGACCGCCGCGACCATCTCAGCGGGCGACGCCCCGAGACTGATCATGGCGCGAACAGCCGCTTCGACCACGCCGGCCAGCGCGCCGCGCCAGCCAGCGTGCACCGCGGCCACGACCCGGGCGCGGCTGTCGGCGATCAGAACCGGCGCGCAGTCCGCGGCCAGCGCGCCGCAGAGGACCCCGGGCCGCCCGGTGACGACCCCATCGCCATCGGGCCGCTCGAGCCCCCAGGGGGCGGTCGCGACCCGCACCGTTGCGGAGTGAACCTGGAAACAGGTGGCGAGCGCTTCGGCGCGCGCGCCGAAGGCCCGCGCCGCAAGCCGGCGGTTCTCGAGCACGTGTCGGACCCGGTCGCCCGACCCCAGTCCCACGTTCAGGCTGCCGTAGATCCCTTCGGAGACGCCGCCGTGACGGGTGAAAAAGCCGTGGCGCACGCCCGGCACGGTCCGCAGCAGCGCCGATTGGAGGGGTGTCGGCGGAGATGTCATCAGGTTTCGAATCCGGGCACGGCCACACCTTTGGAATGAATGACCGCGGCCTTGAACAGGTGTCCCATCTGTTCGGGTGAGATCAACCGGTCCAGCTGACGGCCGATGAGGTCGGCCCGGTCCGGCCTCGACCGCGCGAGGGCCAGCGCCCGGATCTCGGCCCCGAGGGCGCATAGCAACGCCCGCTGGGTGCGGACCGGCGGCGCCAGACCGCCCGCCGCGCGCGCCGCCGCCATGAAGCTCGGAAAGTCGACGTGCGCGGTCAGGTCGGCTTCGCCGGGCGAGGCGAGGGCGCCTTCCTTGCGATGGCGGCGGACGGCCTGAAGGGTGTCTCCCACGCCGGCCTCGGCCCGACCGTAGTCGATGAACAGCGCCGCGCCGCCACACCGGGCGATCAGCGCCCCGACCGCGCGGCCTAGGTCTTCCAGGGAGTCGGACCACTCCGCGACCGCCCCGAGCGGAGCCCGGTCGATCGGCGGGCGCCGCTGGAGCTCGGCTCCCATCCCGAACGCCAGGGATCCGCCGGCGTCCAATGTGACGCGCCGTTCTCGCCAGCCGGTCGCGCTTCGCACCGCCTGGTCGATCGGCAGGCAATCGAGGAATTCGTTGGCCAGGACGATCATCGGCGCATCGGCCGGGATGTCCCGCAGACTGTCGGCCCAGCGGGGCGCGCAGGAGCCGCACATCGTGGCGGCCTGGCGTCGACGGAGCGGTTCGCTCAGTTCGACCAGCCAGACCTCGCAGGCGTCCAGGAAACCCGTCGCCACCTTCGCGGCGCGCAGGACATCGGTCATCATGACGCCGTGTCCAGGCCCAAGCTCGACCAGCCGAAAAGGTCGAGGGCGACCAAGGCTCGACCAGATTTCCGCCGCCCAGAGGCCCAGAAGCTCGCCGAATATCTGCGAGATCAGCGGCGCGGTGAGGAAGTCGCCCTCGGCGCCCAGGTCTGGGCGCGTCGCGTAATAGCCGTCAGCCGGATCGTGCAGGCACAGTCCCATGTAGCGCGAGACCGACATGGAGCCTTCCCGGCGGATCAGCGCCGCCAGGCGGTCACGCAACGTCACGGACGCCCGCGGCCAGCGGCGCCCGCAACGCGCGCCAGATCAGCCACGCCCCGGCGACCACCATCGGCGCCGACAGCAGGATCCCGACGGTCAGGCCAAACGGCAGGTCACGCAGGCCTTCATCGGGCATGCGCACGTTTTCGAGCGCGATCCGAAAGATCCCGTAGCCGGCGAGAAAGACGCCGGTCACGGCGCCCGGCCGCCGCAGCCATAATCCCCGGTGGGTCGCCAGGCGAAGAATCAGGAACAGCGCCAGCCCCTCGAGCACCGCCTCGTAGAGCTGGCTCGGATGTCTCGGGGTGAGGCCCGCCACGCAACTGCCATCGGCGAAGGTGTCGATGTGACGGCCGCAGAACACCATGCCCCAAGGGAGCTGCGTCGGACGCCCCCAGAGTT
>Ga0302325_10025446_pt1 | contig 12299 bp, 10 predicted proteins | sample Palsa_T0_2_FD_201948 | JGI IMG/M metagenome (GOLD analysis project Ga0302325, IMG submission 201948) | Peat permafrost microbial communities from Stordalen Mire near Abisko, Sweden - Palsa_T0_2 | ecosystem: Environmental > Terrestrial > Soil > Palsa > Peat permafrost | place: Sweden: Abisko...
CGGCATCGACGAGAAACCGACCGCGTCGGACGACGGCATCGTGGTGCGGCTGCCCGACACCATTTCGGAGTCCGGACCCGATTCCAGCGACGCGCCGCCGGGTGCTGAGCTGTTCGTGTTCGATGCCGACGAGATCGACCCGATCGTCACCGCGGAGGTGGGCGGTTCGGCACTGTTCGCCTCGCGATTCCGGGAATGCGCCGCGCGGGCGCTGCTGCTGCCGCGCCGACACCCCGGCCGCCGGTCGCCGCTGTGGCATCAGCGTCAGCGCGCCGCCCAGCTGCTCGACGTGGCCCGCAAATACCCGGATTTCCCGATCGTGTTGGAGACGGTGCGCGAGTGCCTGCAGGACGTCTACGACGTGCCGACGCTGGCCGGGCTGATGACCGACATCGCCGCGCGCAAGATTCGCGTGCTGGAAACCGAAACCGCAACGCCATCGCCGTTCGCGGCCTCGCTGTTGTTCGGCTACGTCGGGGCCTTCATGTACGAGGGCGACAGCCCGCTGGCCGAACGCCGCGCCGCCGCTCTGTCGCTGGACCCCACGCTGCTGGCCGAGTTGCTCGGCCGAGTCGAGCTGCGCGAGTTGCTCGACCCCGACGTCGTCGCGGGCACCGGCCGGCAGTTACAGCACCTCTCGCCAGATCGGGCGGCCCGCGACGCCGAAGCGGTCGCCGATCTGCTGCGGCTGCTCGGCCCGCTGACCGCCGACGAGGTCGCCGAGCGCGCCGGCGGCGCTGACGTCGGTGGCTGGCTGGAAGCGCTGTTCGCCGCCAAGCGTGCGCTACCGGTTTCGTTCGCCGGTCGCAGCTGGTGGGTGGCGATCGAGGACATCGGCCGGCTGCGCGACGGCGTCGGGGTTGCCGTGCCGGTCGGCGTTCCGGCCAGCTTCACCGAGGCCGTCGCCGATCCGCTGGGTGAACTGCTGGGCCGATTTGCCCGTACCCACGCTCCGTTCACCACGGCCGACGTCGCCACCCGGTTCGGGCTCGGGCTGCGCGTCGCCGCCGACGTGTTGGGCCGGTTGGCCGCCGACGGGCGACTGGTCCGCGGCGAGTTCTCCACCGAGGCGACCGGCGACCAGTGGTGTGACGCCGACGTCCTGCGGATCCTGCGGCGCAGATCGCTGGCGGCGCTGCGCGCCCAGGTCGAGCCGGTCAGCACCAGCGCCTATGCGCGTTTCCTGCCGGCCTGGCACGGCGTGGGCGCCGGCCACGGGTCGGCCGCCAACTCCGGCGTGGACGGTCTGGCGGCCGTCATCGATCAGATCGCCGGCGTCCCACTGCCGGCGTCGGCGATCGAATCGTTGGTGCTGGCGCCGCGGGTGCGCGATTACTCCCCCGCGATGCTCGACGAACTGCTGGCCTCCGGCGAGGTGATGTGGTCAGGCTCGGGCACGATCTCCGGCAGCGACGGCTGGGTGGCTTTCCACACCGCAGATTCCGCGCCGCTGACCCTGGCCGCCGGATCGGAGATCGAGTTCACCGCGACTCATCGCGCGATCTTGGACATGCTGGTCGGCGGCGGCGCGTTCTTCTTTCGACAGCTGGGCCATGACGGAGTCGGCGAAGCCGAGCTCAAAGCGGCACTGTGGGAATTGATTTGGGCCGGATGGGTCACCGGCGACACGTTCGCGCCGGTGCGCGCGATGCTGTCCGGTGCCCCGGGCGCGCGTAAGCGATCGGCCCCGGCCCATCGACAGGGACGCAGCAGGCGCCCGCCGCGCCTGAGCCGCTACAGCGTCGCGCACGCGCAGTCGCGGGCCGCCGATCCGACGGTGGCCGGCCGCTGGTCGGTGCTGCCGACGCCCGAACCGGACTCCACCGTGCGGGCCCATCACCAGGCGGAGCTGCTGCTGAGCCGGCACGGCGTGCTGACCAGGGGCGCGGTGACCGCCGAAGGGGTGCCGGGCGGGTTTGCCAACCTGTACAAGGTGCTGACCGCTTTCGAGGATTCCGGCCGCTGTCAGCGCGGCTATTTCGTGGAGTCGTTGGGCGGCGCCCAGTTCGCGGTCGCGTCCACGGTCGACCGGCTGCGCAGCTACCTCGACGGTGTGGACCCCGAACGACCGGAGTACCGGGCGGTGGTGCTGGCCGCCGCCGACCCGGCGAACCCCTACGGCGCGGCGCTGGCCTGGCCGCCGCGCTCACCGGACGGCGACAGCGGGGCCCGGCCGGGCCGTAAGGCCGGAGCGCTGGTCGTGCTGGTCGATGGCGAACTGGTGTGGTTCCTCGAGCGCGGCGGGAGATCCTTGCTGAGCTTCGCCGACAACGACTCCGACGCCAACCACGCTGCGGCCGTCGCACTCGCCGACCTGGTCTCCGGCGGGCGGGTCAACTCCATCCTCATCGAGCGCATCAACAGCGCGCCGGTGTTGGCGGCGCAAGTCTCGTCGACGGTGGTTGCGGCCTTGACTGCCTCCGGCTTCGCCCGGACTCCGCGCGGACTGCGACTGCGGTAGCCAATGCCTGAGGGTGACACCGTTTTCCGCACCGCAGAGGCACTGCGGAAAGCGTTGGTCGGTCGCACGCTGACCCGCTGCGACGTCCGAGTCCCCCGCTATGCCACGGTCGACCTGAGCGGTCACGTCGTCGACGAGGTGTGCAGCAGGGGCAAGCACTTGCTCATTCGCGTCGGACCGGCCAGCATCCACTCGCATCTGAAGATGGACGGTAGTTGGCGAGTCACGTCGCGGCCGAGCCGCGTCGACCATCGGGTCCGGATCATCTTGGAAGCCGGCGATATCCGTGCGGTTGGCATCGACCTGGGCGTGCTGGAGATACTCGAACGCGCCAATGACGGCGAGGCCGTCGACCACCTGGGACCCGATCTGCTAGGCGAGGACTGGGACCCCAAGGTTGCCGCCGCCAACCTGACGGCAGACCCGGATCGGCAAATCGCAGACGCCCTGCTGGACCAGCGGATCGTGGCCGGGATCGGCAATGTCTACTGCAACGAATTGTGTTTCGTCAACGGACACCTGCCCACCGCGCCGGTGAGCGCGATCGCCAACCCCCAACGACTGGTCACCCGCGCCCGCGACATGTTGTGGGCCAACCGCTTCCGGCAGAATCGCTGTACAACCGGCGACATGCGGGCTGGCCGGCAGCTGTGGGTGTACGGACGAGCGGGCCAAAGCTGCCGTCGCTGCGGCACGCCCGTTAAGCGTGACGACAGCGGCGAGCGGGTAGCGTACTGGTGCCCGGCCTGCCAACGTTGAACGCCCAGGGCATGTCCAGGCGGTTAACGATCACACTGACCCGCGTCGACCTCACCGCGCGCTTCAAAAGTCCGGGCGCGGCATGCGATGATCGCAATGTCAGCGGTTTCGCTTGCTGTCAGCAACACTCACGCTTCTGCTTAGCGGACAGGATGAGAAAGGACGACCACCCCAGTGCGCTCGCCCAAGCCTGTGCGATCAATCCTGACCGGCCTAGTCCTGGTGTTCGCCCCGTTCAGCGTCATGGAAATCGCCGCGCCAAGCGCGCATGCCGACGCCGTCGACTCCAACTTCTTGAATGCGCTGAAGGCCAAGGGGATTACCTTCGCGTCCGGACAGGCCGCGGTCATCGCCGGTCATCAGGTCTGCGACGGACTCGATGGCGGTAGGGCATCGAGCGACGTCGCGAACGACATCATGCAGCAGAGTGGTCTGGACGGCTACCACGCCGGATTCTTCGTCGGCGTCAGCATCGCCGCGTTCTGCCCCCGACATGCGGGAGCCTGAAAAAATCCGCATACTGGGGTATCGACCCCAACGGAGCATCTTTGATCATCGAGAAATTAATGGTGGGCGCCGCGATCGCGCTCGCCACAACGGTTGTTACCGCAACGCCGGCCGACGCGGAACCCAGCCAGTTCGGCACCCTCAGCTGTAGCTGCAACCCGGCCACCGGGATGCCGGACAGCACATCAGACCTCAAGAGCCAAGTGGATGAAGGTATCCAGCGCGGTCTGGGCTCTCTGCACACCAGCCCGCCGCGTCCCGGCGATTGAGTCGCTGACGGCGATCTCGCTTATCCCGCCGACGGCGGCGGTTTCATCACTTTGCCCTTGAGCTCGGCGCCGATCGCGATGTCTTCGTACTTCTGCGGTTTGCGCTTGCGCCAGCCACTGCCCGGTGAAATCGGCGGCGGCATGAGCGGCGGCATCGGCATCCCGGCGGCTCCGCCCGCACCCAGCGGGCTGGCCGCCGACGCAAGCTGTACCGGTGTCGCCAGCAATGGCGCAGCGCTGGGCGGCGCGGAAAGATTACCCATCGGCACCGCGGCGCCTAGCGCCGCCGAGGTGTTGATCTGACCGAGGCCGGCTGCGCCCAGCGCGCCCAGACCGCCCCCGCTCTGGCCCAACGCCCCTAACGCTCCGGCGGCACCCCCACCCAAATTTGCCGCGGCCCCACCCAGCGCGTTCTCGCCCTCCGAGACACCTTGGCCAACGGCGCTGTTCACACCCTGCAGGGCCTGGGCCGACTGGCTCTGGGCGAGGTAGCTGAGCAGGTTGATCGGGAATCCGGACGAGACGAACTGGTTGACGTAGGTGTTCACCTCTCCAACAATGCCGGCGCTGGGGTCGAAGGCAGTGGGCAAGGCCGCGGCGGGGGTGGCCGCCGACACGGTGGGGCCCGACGAGGTGGTCGCGGCAGTTGTGGCGGCAGGCGTCGCCGCACTGGCTTGCGTTTTCAGGGCCGACGGATTGGTCGTCGAGGTCGGCGACGTCAACTGCGGCAGGGTGGATGCCTGGGAGGAGGCCGCCTGATAACGAGTCATCGCCGCCGAGTTGTTCGCCCACATGGTCTGGTACTCAGAATCAGTCTGAGCGATGGCCGGAAGATTTCTGCCAAATACGTTGGTGGCCAAAAGCTGTGCCAGACGCATCCTGTTGGCGGCGACGGTGGCCGTCGGAACCACTTGCGCCTGTACGGAATTGAAGGCGGCCGCTGCGGTCTGTGCGGCCGCTGCGGTCTGCTGAGCCTGCTGCGCGGTGGTGCGCAACCACGTCACGTACGGCGTGACGGACTGGAACATCGCCGCCGACGACGGGCCGTACCACGTCTCGTCCATTGACGACAGCGACGCGGCATAGTTATCCGCCGCGTCTTCCAGGTTGGCGCCGAGTTGTTGCCACGCCGCGGCGGCATTGGCCAGCGATTCCGCACCGGGTCCCGAATGAATAAGTGCGGAGATCACCTCAGGGGGCAGCGTCGTGAACTCCATGATGCAAAAGATTTACTACCGTGGGAAAACTCTTGGAACACCGGGTTGACTACGGTGAAAAATACCCTCGAACATTGAGCATCGACTCCTCACGAGACGGCGTTGATGGAGTTTAGTAGTCGCGGCTTGAACTCTGTGGGAATTGGAATGTAACCGGCGCCGATCAAACCGTCCTGACCCGGACCGATAGCACTCTGCAGGAAAGCCCGGACGGCCGGGCCTACCTTCGGATCCTGATACTTCGAGCACACGATCTCGTACGTCGCCAGCACGATCGGGTACGCGCCGGGCTGGTTGGGCCGGTAGAACGAGATGGTGTCGAGGGCGAGATCGTCGCCCTTCTTGATGAACCAAGCCGTGGAAATCGTCTTGCCCACTGACTCGGGACTGATCTTCACCGGATCCGGCCCGGCCGACGTGATGATGCTGGCCACATTCAAGTTGTGCGTCTGAGCGAACGACCACGCGAGATAGGTGACCGATCCTTCGGTGTTTTTGACGGTATCGGCGGCGCCATCGTTGCCGACGGCGGGCTGACCGACTCCGCCGTTGAACTTCCGCCCGGCCGGAAAGCCCCACGTGCCCTTGGAAGTGGTGTCGAGATACTTCTGGAAGTTGTCCGTGGTCCCGGACTCGTCGCCGCGGAACACGACGCGAATCGGCTCATCTGGCAGCTGCACACCCAGGTTCTGCAGCGCAATTGCGCCGTCGTTCCACATATTGATTTGTCCGTTGAAGATCTGCGCCGCGGTCAACCCGTCGAGGTTCAACGACGTCACGCCCTTGACGTTGAAAGCGATCGCGATCGGGCTGACCACCATCGGCAGGTTCCACGTGGGCGAACCGCACCGCCGCTGCGCCTTGGCGTACTCGTCGGTGGTCAGCGTGGAATCGGACCCGGCGAAATCGCTTTTACTGTCGAGAAAGTCGCTGATCCCGGCACTGGAATCATCCGCGGTGTAATTGAGCGACTGTCCCGGGCAGGCCTGCGCGAAGGCCTTGATGAATTCGCTCATCGCGTTCTTCTGAGCGGTGGAGCCACTGGCGATCAAATCCGGCTTGCCTCCGCAGGTCACTTTCACCGGAGCCGGGCTCGTCGTCGTTCCCCCGCCGGAGGCGTTGTTGTGACCGCCACACGCCGACAAGAGCAGCACACCAGTCACGAGAATGCTCAGTGCGGCGTTAAATCGATTGAGCTTCAATCCAATTCCTTCAGACGGCACAGAGAAGATGATCGACCGGCGCATCGCACGCCGCACCGCTAGTCGCTCGCATCCATGAGGCATGGTAACAAGATTCGCACTTCGGTCATCATGCCCAGCTGCCGCTGAAGGCGCGATACTGACGATTTCGGCCCCAGTTTCCCGCCCGTTCATGTTCCCGACGCGAAATCCCAGCGTCAGCATGCGTGCGCAACGAAAAACTGACCGATCGCCTCGATAATTGGCCGCAGTTGCGAACGGGGCCTAGCGGATATCGCGGTCGGCTCACGCTGATGTTTGATATCGATAAGATCACACCTCGGTGCTGTTAATCACACGTCAACTAGTTCTCGGCCATGTTTCGAGTACTGCATTCACCCAGGTTGATGCGGTGGCCATGCCGTCATGGGCGGCCGGCGCGCCCAAGACACGGCAGCCGACGCGCTGTCACCCGCCCGGCCCAAACTCCTCCCGGGACGTACCGTGGGAATTGCGCACGCCGATTGGCGGTTGGTCATTGCAGACCGGCCTGTGACGCCGATCACCGAAATTGAAAAGTCTCCGCGCCAGTCACTGCGAGACGCCCCGACGACCGTGTCGGGTCACTTAAGGACAGAAACGTGCTGACGACCCTGAGCCACGTCAAATTTGGCAATCTGACAAATATTCGCGCTATCGATGCCGGCTTCCTGACGACGCGAGCCTGGGACACTCTCCGGGCTGTCGTTCACGGCGTGGCACCCACGAAGGCGGCGACCACCGTCCCGACCATCATGCTCCCGGGCCAAGACACGGCCACCGCTGACCTGCAGGCATGGGTTGCTCCTGGCCTCACACCCATGCTTCGCGGCGCGGAGCGCTGCTAGGGCTGAGGCTCCAGCCGTCGCGAACTCACGAACTCGCGGCGCGTCCCACTTAGCGGATCGTCGAATTCAATGCGCTGCGCCAGCAACTGCAATGGCGTGGAGAAGTCGTCGGCGGCTACGTCGATGACGTTGGGATACAGCGGGTCCCCGTAGATCGGCAGGCCCAGCGAGGCCAGGTGCACACGAAGCTGGTGGGTGCGCCCGGTCCGCGGTGTCAGCCGGTACAGACCATCGGATGACTGGGGGCACGCCCCCTCGCCGCTGCGCGGCTGGGGGTACCCCCACCCGCTTGCGGGGGACAGCTCCACCAACGTCTCGGCGTTGGGCTCGCCGGCTTCCTCGACGGCCTGAAAACTGCTGCGGCGCTTGATGATACGACTACGCACCACCCGGGGCAGCACGACGTTCGGGTCGACCGCAGACCTCGCTAGATACGTCTTGTGCACGGCGCCACGGGCAAACAACGTCTGGTAGGCCCCGCGAACCTCGCGGTGAGTTGTGAACAGCAGCACCCCGGCCGTCAAGCGATCCAGCCGGTGAGCCGGGCTGAGCTCGTCTAGGCCGAGTTGCCGTCGAAGCCGCACCAGCGCAGTCTGCGCGACGTGGCGCCCGCGCGGCATGGTGGCCAGGAAGTGCGGCTTGTCGGCGACCACGATGTCCTCGTCCTGGTACAGCACCGCAATGTCGAATGGCACCGGCACTTCGTCGAGCAGATCGCGGTAGAGGTAGACGACGGCACCGGCCGGCAGCACGGTAGCCGGGTCCAGCACCGCACCGTGCTGATCGACAACCTCGCCGGCGATCGCCCTGGCGGCGACATCGGGCCCGAACCGCCTGGCCAGCTCGTCGCCCAGCGGTCCGCCATGCACCCTCAGACGCGCCGGCCCCAATCCGTCGCGTGGCGGCAGCGGTGGGTGCCTCAAGTCAGCGGCACCGGCTCGAGGATCTCGGCGCGGGCCTCTGGTGCGCTGGCCCGCAACGCATCCGCGGACGCATCGTCCGGCTGGGCCTGGGACAGCACTTCGGCCTCCACCCGCGCCGTGTAGGTCTCGACCTCCCGGTCGACATCAGCCGCGGTCCAGCCCAGAATCGGCGCGACGATGTCGGCCACCTCGCGGGCGCAGTCGACGCCGCGATGCGAGTACTCGATGGCGATGCGCGTCCGCCGCGCCAGGACGTCTTCCAGATGCAGCGCGCCCTCGGCCACTGCGGCGTACGCCGCTTCGACCCGCAGATAGCCCGGTGCGGCGGCGATCGGGTTGAGCAGGTCGCGCCGGTCGGCTGCCAGCGCGAGCACTTCGTTGAGCAACGACCCGTAGCGGTCCAGCAGATGGCGCACCCGGTACGGGTGCAGTCCCGCGATCGCGCCGACATGCTCAGTCTGGTTGATCAGCGCGAAGTAACCGTCGGCGCCCAGCAGCGGCACCTTCTCGGTGATCGACGTCGCAATGCGGGCCGGAACATATTGCGCCGCAGCGTCAATCGCATCGGCAGCCATCACCCGGTAGGTGGTGTACTTGCCGCCGGCTATGGCGACCAAACCGGGCGCGGGAACCGCGACGGCGTGCTCACGCGACAGCTTGGATGTCTCCTCGCTCTCCCCCGCCAGCAGCGGCCGCAGCCCGGCGTACACCCCGTCAATGTCGTTGTGCGTCAACGGCGTAGCAAGCACGGTGTTGACGGTGCCGAGGATGTAGTCGATATCGACTTTGGTGGCGGCCGGATGCGCGAGGTCAAGGTTCCAGTCGGTGTCGGTGGTCCCGATGATCCAGTGGTTGCCCCACGGGATGACGAACATCACCGACTTCGCGGTGCGCAGGATGATCGCGGCGTCGCTGACGATCCGGTCCCGCGGCACCACGATGTGCACACCCTTGGATGCGCGAACCCGAAAACGCCCGCGCTGCTTGGATAATGCCTGAATCTCGTCGGTCCAAACCCCGGTCGCGTTGACGACGACATGGCCGCGCACCTCTGCGACCGCGCCGTCCTCGGAGTCGCGCACCCGCACTCCGGTCACCCGGTCGCCTTCGCGCAGCAGCGACACCACTTGGGTGGACGAGCGCACCACCGCGCCGTACTGCGCCGCGGTCCGCACGACGGTCAGCGTGTGCCGCGCGTCGTCGACGACGGTGTCGTAGTAGCGGATCCCGCCGATCAGCGCGCTGCGCTTCAGGCCCGGGGACAACCTCAAGGCACCGGCGCGGGTCAAGTGCTTTTGCGCAGGAACCGATTTCGCGCCACCGAGTTGGTCGTAGAGCACCAGGCCGGCAGCGGTGTAAGGGCGTTCCCACCACCGCTTGGTCAGCGGATAGAGGAACGGCAGCGGCTTGACCAGATGAGGCGCGAGCGTGGTCAACGACAACTCGCGCTCGAAGAGCGCTTCACGGACCAAGCCGAATTCCAGCTGCTCGAGATAACGCAACCCGCCATGAAACATCTTGGAGGACCGGCTCGACGTGCCGGAGGCAAAGTCGCGGGCTTCAACCAATGCGACTTTCAGCCCCCGGGTGGCGGCATCCAGAGCTGCTCCGGAACCCACCACACCGCCGCCTATGACCACGACGTCGAACTGCTCGCTGCCGAGACGGTCCCACGCTGTGGCGCGCTGTTCGGGTCCGATAAACGAACCCGGCCGGGTCTGCTCGCTGGCCGGGACGCGAATCTCGTCGCTCACGGCGCGGTCTCCTGTCGGTTACTCGTCAGTAGATTTGTTGGTTCAAGGCTACCTGGGCTGGTCTAATTGCCGCGCTTCTCCTCGGGCCGCAAGCGGCCCGCATCGTCGCCCGGCGACTCAGTCAAGGTCATCGTGCGCCATCAGCCGTCGCGCCGCCTCGGTGATCGAGCCCGACAGCGACGGGTACACGCTCAAGGTCTGCGCTAAGTGGTTTACGGTCAGGCGGTTCTGCACGGCCATCGCGATCGGCAGGATCAGCTCCGATGCGATCGGCGCGACCACCACGCCGCCGATCACCACACCGGTGGCTTGTCGGCAGAAAAGCTTGACGAAACCGTGCCGAAGCCCCGACATCTTGGCCCGCGCGTTGGTCTGCAACGGCAGCATGATCGTGCGGGCCAGCACCGATCCGTCGTCGATGGCGGACTGGGGAACACCCACCGCCGCCAGCTCGGGCCGGGTGAACACCGCAGCGGCGACCGTACGCAGCCGGATCGGGGTGACGGCCTCGCCGAGTGCGTGCCACATGGCGATCCGACCTTGCATGGCGGCGACCGAGGCCAGCGGCAGCAGCCCGGTGCAGTCGCCCGCCGCATAGATGTTGGATACCGACGTCCGGGAGACCCGGTCGACGGTCAGATAGTTGCCGGGTCCAAGTTCGATGCCCACCCGGTCCAGGCCGAGACCGCTGGTGTTGGGTACCGACCCGATCGTCATCAGCGCGTGGCTGCCCTCGACTGTTCGGCCGTCGGTCAAGGTCACCAGCACCCCGGGATCGGTGCGGGTCACCGACTCGGCGCGGGCATTCTTGACGAGCTGTACTCCGCGCTCGGCGAAGATCCGCTCCAGCACAGCGGCCGCGTCGGCATCCTCGTAGGGCAGGATCTGGTCGCGGCTGGCGACCACCGTGACGTCCACGCCCAATTCGGTATAGGCGTGCACGAATTCGGCGCCGGTGACACCGGAGCCGACCACGATCAGATGCTCGGGCAGTTCCTGCAGGTCGTAGAGCTGACGCCAGTTCAGGATGCGCTCGCCGTCGGTCCGCGCGGTCGGCAGCTCGCGGGGGCTGGCGCCGGTGGCGATCAGCACCGCATCGGCGTCGTGGGTGCTGGTGCTGCCGTCCGGCGCGGTGGCCTGGATGCAATGAGATGCCAGACCCGGCGTCGCGTCGACCAGCTCGCCGCGGCCGGCGACCACCTCGACGCCCGCGTTCTGCAGCTGGGCGTTGATGTCGGCGGACTGGGCGGCGGCCAGGGTCTTGACCCGGTCGTGGATGTCCGGCAGCGAGATCTTGGCGTCGTCGATGTCGAGGTCGAAGCCCAGAAGCGGAGCACGGCGCAATTCGGTACGCACCCCGGTGGACGCGATGAAGGTTTTCGACGGTACACAGTCGAAGAGCACCGCCGCGCCGCCGATGCCGTCCGAGTCGATGACGGTGACGTGTGCGTCACGTGCCGCTGCGACGAGGGCCGCCTCATAACCGGCCGGTCCTCCCCCGATGATCACAATGCGGGTCGCCACAGACCTAACCTAGCCAACCTGTCGGATGACCGCCGCTTCAGCGGTAGCCGTTTAAGCTTTGTCCGTGCCGCTCTACGCCGCCTACGGCTCGAACATGCATCCCGAACAGATGCAGCAGCGTGCACCCCACTCGCCGATGGCCGGAACCGGCTGGTTGCACGGGTGGCGGCTGACCTTCGGCGGCGAGGACATCGGCTGGGATGGCGCGCTGGCCACGGTCGTGGAGGATCCGACCTCGAAGGTGTTCGTCGTGCTCTACGACATGACGTCGGCCGACGAGAACACCCTGGATCGGTGGGAGGGGTCCGAGCTCGGCATCCACAAGAAGATCCGGTGCCGAGTGGAACGGGTGTCGTCGGACACGACGACCGATCCGGTTCTGGCGTGGCTGTACGTGGTGGACGCCTGGGAAGGCGGTCTGCCGTCGGCGCGCTACATCGGCGTCATGGCCGACGCCGCTGAAATCGCCGGCGCCCCAGACGATTACGTGCACAAGATCCGGACCTGTCCGGCGCGCAACGTCGGACCCGGTCACGGCGAATAACGCCGCAGTCCCATCCGCCCCGTGAGTCTCCGCCTAACCGATCGCGGCGGACTGCTCGACGATGTTGACCATCAACCGCACCCCGATCGGCAGCGCCCGCTCATCCAGGTCGAACGTCGGCTGATGCAGGTCCAACTGGGGTCCGCTGCCTGACCACACCCCGAGCCGGGCCATCGCGCCGGGCACTTCCTCCAGGTACCAGGAGAAATCCTCACCGCCACCGGATTGTTTGGTGTCGGCCAGCGCGTCCGGGCCGAGCGCCTCGATCGCGTG
>Ga0302325_10025447_pt1 | contig 12299 bp, 14 predicted proteins | sample Palsa_T0_2_FD_201948 | JGI IMG/M metagenome (GOLD analysis project Ga0302325, IMG submission 201948) | Peat permafrost microbial communities from Stordalen Mire near Abisko, Sweden - Palsa_T0_2 | ecosystem: Environmental > Terrestrial > Soil > Palsa > Peat permafrost | place: Sweden: Abisko...
TAGAGAAGGGAGGCGACACCGGCACTCCCTAACATGGGGCAATGCCCTTGTTGCGTGCGGCTACCTTGGCCGATGCCCCCGGAGTCCTCGCGCTCTGGCGTGAGGCAGAGGCAGAGCCCACCCACACCGACAATCTGGAAAGTGTCGGTCAGCTCTTGCGGCGCGACCCGGCGTCACTGATCGTTGCTGAGGCAAACGCCAGGATCGTCGGATCGGTGATCGCCGCCTGGGACGGGTGGCGCGGTTCCATCTATCGGCTTGCCGTCGTGCCGTCTCACCGCCGGCGTGGTCTCGGTCGTCAGTTGGTCCGTGCCGCGGAGGAGAGGCTTGCCATGGTCGGCGCCAGCCGGCTTCAGGCCATCGTCGTCGAGAGCGACCTCCACGCGACGGCCTTCTGGCGAACGAGCGGCTGGGAGGAGCAGACCGAACGGTTGCGTTTCGTGAAGGGATAGCGTCGGCCGGCGGCGCGAGATCCCCTTGATCGCCGCCAACTCGGCCAGATTCAATGGGACCGGATGACAAGTGGGAGCGCACCTTCCATGGAGAGTTGAGGACATGTTCCGGACGATGCGCGGACACGACAAGGCATTGGCAGCCGAGGCGGACGAGGCCCGACGGAAGTTCCGTTCCGACGTACGTGACGCCGTCTCGGTGCGCACCATTTTGCTGGTGTCCGGCGTGCTCTTGCTCCAGCTGGGATTCATCCTCTCGTACGTCGGCGCCTTCCATTCACCGCGGCCATTCCGAATTCCCATCGGTGTCGTCGCTCCCGCCACCCTGGGAGCAAAGATCTCGTCACAGCTCAACGGGATCGCGTCTGACCCGCTCCGTGCCGTGTTGGTCGACAACGCATCCGCCGCCCGGCACGAGGTCGAGCATGCGAGCCTAAGTGCCGCATTAGTGATCAATCCCACCTCGACCACCGACATGCTGTTCGTCGCCTCGGCCGGAGGCGCCTCCGTCGTCGCGGCCACAGAAGAGATCATCACCGAAGCCGAGTCGAGTCTGCACCGCCACGTGGTAGTGGCCGACGTCGTGCCCCTGCAGGTCGGCGATGGCCGTGGTCTGACCGGTTTCTATCTCGTCATCGGGTGGATCGTTGGCGGCTATCTGGTGGCCGCCTTGCTGGGAATCTCGGGTGGCGCACGACCGGCCACGCTGCGACGGGGCGCTATCCGACTGCTCGCAGTGGTCCCTTACGCGATCCTCTCCGGCCTGGGCGGAGCAATCATCGTCGGCCCCGTCCTGGGAGCGCTGACGGGCCATATGGTCGCGCTGTGGTGGCTCGGCGCATTGCTCGTCTTTGCGGCAGCCGCCGTCACCATGGCGTTCGAGACGCTCTTCGGCGTCATCGGCATCGGGATTACGGTGCTGCTTTTCGTGGTGCTCGGTAATCCGAGCGCCGGCGGGGCGTATCAGACCGCACTTCTCCCACCGTTCTGGCGGGCCCTGAGCAGTGCGCTCCCGAATGGAGCGGGCGTCGATTCGGTCCGGCGCATCGTGTACTTCGGTGGGCAGGGGGTCGGCGGCGACCTTGGCGTCATTGCCCTCTACGTTCTCGGTGGCGTTTTTGTCACCCTGGTGGGGTCCTTACGCCATGAACGACGAGCGACCCAGCAACTCTCGGATTAGTTCTTGTCGACCTTCTTGATGGCGCCGTAGCCCCGCGACATGGCGGCCGTGATGATGGCCTCGAAGTCCTTGTCCGTCAGGACATGCGGCGTACCCATTGAGGAGGCGCGCCAGTACAGTTCGGCGAGCCACTCCAGAAGCTCGAGACGCTCAACCGCCTGGTCCATGGTGCTGCCGTAGGCAACTGAGCCGTGGTTCTGCATCATGGCAGCGTTCCGGCCCTCGAGCGCCTTAATGACGTTGTCGGCCAGTTCCTGGGATCCGAACGTTGCGTAGGCTGCGGTGCGGGGACTACCTCCCAGGCCCAGGCAGCTGTAGTGCAGGGCCGGCAACTCGTCGTGCGAGCATGACAGGGCGGTGGACGCCATCGCGTGGGCGTGGGTGATCGCCAGGGCGTTGGTGGCGGCGTAGATTCCCGTGTGGAGCGGCACCTCGGAGGTCGGCGCCAGGTCACCGTCCACTACTTCGCCATTGAGATCAATGACCGTCACCATCTCTGCGGTCACTTTGGCCAGGTCGGACCCGGTGGGCGTGACGGCGATCAAGTCCCCCTGGCGGGCGGAGATGTTGCCTGCGGTGCCGATGACCAGCCCTTCTTCGGCCAGATGCCGGCTGGCGCTGGCCACGGCCTCTCGTTCAGCTGCCAGGAGCAGTTCGCTCATTCCTCATTCCTCTCCGATTGGTCAAGACTGCCCAGTGGGAGCGACACGATCGAGATCCTCAAGGAATTTCGATCCCGCCACTCGGTCGACTCTCACGAGTGCCTTCTTACACGCTAGATGCAGGGGTGCCGGCCGTGCACCTCCGGCGTGTTCGAGGCCGGCTGGCATCACCGTCCAGTCCGCCCGAGGGTGCCTGTCCCTCCAGTCCGCCCCGGCATCTTCAATGTCGGGGTAACATCAGGTCGCCTACCTTCTACAGCGAGGGTTCCGTGAGGACGGCCAACGCCGTCCACCGCACCCAACGGGGCTCTCAGGATCCCCCGCTGTCGCTCCATAGAACAACGGCTGCGCTACTGGTCCGCCCCCGACCCAGAGGCAGCCGGCTCCGGGACCGACTGCTGGATGTGGTGGGCGGCGCTGGCCGCCATTCGAGCGCAAGGTGCCACTCCATGCAGCTGCGACGTCGATGACCAGCGACACTCCCGATTTCGGGGCCGTCACCAGTTTCCATGGGGACGAGGCGACCGTCTCGCTCAGGGGCCGTGTCCAAAACGGGGCTGCCTTTGAGCTTGGCGCCATTCTCGACGCCGCCATTGACAGTCAACCGACTTCGATGATCCTTGATCTGGCTGAGCTGGACTTCATGGGGGCCGGAGGGTTGATCGCGGTTTCCAATGCGGAGCGGCGTCTTGCCGCCATGGGCGTGACGCTCCTGATAAGGTCGCCGTCAGCACTGGTCAATCGCCTCGTCGGCATGATCGAGGTGGCTGAGCGGCGGGGTGAGCGCTCGGCATCGGCACGCGGCCATCTAGGCCCTGAGCAGGTGAGTGAAACCGTCACTTCGCCCCGGTTCGGCTCGACCCTCTCGGCCAAGGACTTGCGGCGGGTGACGGCGATCCCTGCGGATCCAGACGTGGTCGACGGCGCGCTTCGCCTGATTGTGGAGTTGGCCCGGTCGAGCATCGTGGGAGCCGATGGCGTCAGCGTCTCGCTGATGCGCCATGGCGTGCTTTCGACGGTGGCAGCCAGTGACCAGACGATCATGGCGATGGACACCGACCAGTATGCGACAGGTGAAGGACCCTGCGTGGACGCCTCCATAAAGGGGCACTGGTTCCATGCCGAGTCGCTGGACACCGAAACCAGATGGCCAATGTTTACGCCTCGGGCCCGTGATCTCGGGATCAGAGCGATCTTGTCCTCGCCGCTGCGGGCTCTCGATGAACCGGTCGGTGCTCTCAATATCTACTCTCGCACGGCGGAGACCTTCGAGATCAAGGATCAAGAGATGGCCGAGGTGTTCGCGCGCCAAGCTTCGGTCATCCTCAGTGATGCGCATGCTGGAGTCAGTGATACGCAGATGGCGCTGCGCTTCCAGGAGTCATTGCGGAGCCGAGATGTCATCGCGTTGGCCAGAGGGATCCTGATGGAACGCGAAGGGATCGACGAGGACGAGGCATTCAACAGCCTCCTGCGCACTTCGCTCCTCAACGGATTGTCGCTGCGGGTGCGCGCAGCGGCCATCGTGCGCCCGGCCCGGGGACGTGGCAAAAATGGACTCGCACTCGATGCGTGAGCCCGGGGTCGACCGGCTCGATACGCACCGACAAGAAGCTGGACTCTCTCTCGAAGAACTGTGGCTGCGTTACTTCGAATTGGGTGGGATGAGCACGGGATTCGAATTGGAGGCGCTTCTCAAGGGAGATCTCCAACTGACAGCGCGCGATCACGACGTCATCGCGCTTGCCATCAACGAGCGATTCTCTGAGATGGGCGGAAATCATCCCGTTGCCTACCTGGCCGATCTGGCAGGTAAGTGATCTAACGATGCGCCACCTGATGGAGCATCGAATGGAGCGAGCGATAGCACAAGACAAGTCGCAACCTTTCGTCGAACCGGCGGCGAGGACGGGACGGTAGGAGCCGCGCGCGGTTGCCTCGCGCGTGCCCTGGCGTGACGTTGGCCCAACCTTGATCGGGCGTCGGGCCGTCGCCCAATATTCGGATCAGGGGACAGTCTCGCTCCACATGGAGTGACACCTCCCCGCAAGGGAATTCATCGCGTTCCGCATCGATCAGGAGGAGTCCACCAGGGCTCGTCACCGCACAGCGGATCTGGCAATTAGCGTCGGAACACGTGAGCTCGGCTGCCGACGACCTGGCGCTGTTGATTGCCGGGACACTCGCAGGCGCAGTGGGGTCCGCTGGCGGGATCACCTCGCTCATCTCGTATCCGGTGCTCCTTGCCGTCGGCCTCCCGCCCCTGCAGGCGAACGTGACACAGGCCGTCGCATTCGTGGCCTGCCTGCCGGGATCCGCCTTGGGCTCCCGGTCCGAGCTGCGCGGCCAGGGTCCGTGGTTGCGACGGTGGGCCTTGCTCGCTGCCTCAGGCGGTGTGGTGGGCGTCGTGGCGTTGCTGTGCACGCCCAGCGACGTCTTCGGGCGGGTCGTGCCGTTTCTTCTGGTCCTGGCATCATTCGCCCTGCTCGTTCAACCGCGTGTCTCGACGTGGCAGGACAGCCGCCCTCAGCGAACCAATCGCCTCCTCCTGCCGTTTGGGCTGTTCGCGGTTTCGGCCTACAACGGCTACTTCGGAGCCGGATCGGGGGTGATGGTCCTCGCCCTCGTCCTGCTGACGGTGGATCGAGGCCTGGCGCGGGCAAATGCGCTCAAGAACGTGATTCTCGGAGTCGTCGATGTGGTGGCCGCAATCGGGTTCACCGTGTTCGGCCCTGTCCGCTGGGCGTCGGCATTGCCGCTGGCCGTGGGGCTCTTCGCGGGAAGCAGGTTCGGTCCTTCCGTCACCCGTCGGGTGCCGGGAAACGTACTCCGGGTGCTGGCGGCGTTGGCCGGGCTGGGGCTCGCCATCCGCCTGTGGGTTGTCCCAAGTTGAGGGCAGGGCCGGCAAACCCTCCTCGGACGCAGTTGCGAGCCGCCCATCATCACGTCAATGATCGGGGCGACCGAACAATCACAGGGGAACAGCGGTGGCCATAGCGCATCTTCCACCCACGGCGACGCCCGACGCAGTAGCCGAGGCGATCAAGGGCGACGGTGCCGTGATCGTCGACCACCTGGCTCCGCCCGGGCTCATGGACCGCATCGCGGACGAACTTCGTCCCTGGCGGGAACGCACCCCCGCTGGCCCGGACGACTTCAGCGGACGCGAGACGCGTCGCACGGGAGCTCTCGTCGCACGTTCGCCGTCCAGCCGGGAACTGGTCATGCATCCGCTGGTCCTGGGCACCACCGGCTTGTTCTTGGCCCATGCGACGAACTTCCAACTCCATCTCACCCAGTCCATCGCCATAGGGCCCGGTCAGGCGGCTCAACCGCTTCATCGCGACCAGTGGGCGTTCGATTTCTTTCCGTTTCCACACGGGTACGAGGTGCAGTGCAACACCATTTGGGCCCAGACCGACTTCACCGAGGACAACGGAGCCACCCGGGTGGTCGTGGGAAGTAATCATGCGCAAGACGGCGGCGTCTTCCAACATTCCGATACCGATCCGGCGGAGATGGAGAAGGGTTCAGCCGTCTTCTATTCTGGCAGCGTGTACCACGGCGGGGGGGCGAACCAGACCCAAACGACGCGTATCGGTGTGAACATCACGTACAACGTTGCCTGGCTCCGCCAGGAGGAGAATCAATATCTCTCGGTACCTCGGGAGGTGGCGGCGACATTGCCGATCGAGTTGCTCCGACTGATGGGATACGACCGGGGTGCGTATGCACTCGGCTATGTCGACGATCTACGCGACCCGATCGAGGCGGTGCGCCCGGGACTGGGTTCCATGGGATTCGGTAGCGGGACACCACAATCGACAGAGACCTCAGGGTGACACGCACGATCGACACTCAACCGACAGTGGCGCTGCCGTATGAACTCGCACCGGCGACTCCCGACGACCACGACGACCTGTTCATTGCGTACACGCAGATCGTCAACTCGGGTGAGGGGTTTCCACATGCCCCGCCCGTGTCCCGAGCGGATTTCGACGACTACTGGGTGGCGCATTCCTCAGCGGTGTGGATCATTCGCGTCGACCGGCAGCTGGTGGGTGCGTACTACATCAAGCCAAACTTCGTCGGTCGTGCCGCGCACATCTCGAATGCCGGCTATTTCGTCGTGGAGGCGCATCGCCGGAAAGGATTTGGCCGGATCCTCGTGGAGCACTCCCTTCGAGAGGCTCGGCGCTTGGGATTCGATGCCATGCAGTTCAATCTTGTGTTCGCGTCCAATCCGGCCCGTCAGATGTACCGTCAACTCGGCTTTCACGAGGTCGGGCGAATTCCCTCCGCCGTGGACGGGGAGGACGCAATCGTCTGTTGGCGCAGCCTCAATCCGGCGAACTCATGAGTGAGGTGACCGTCGACGCGGTCGGGAACCATGTGTACGCAGTGTGCCTTCATCGCCCCCCAAATAACTTCTTTGACACCGCACTGCTGGCCGCGCTGGCCGATGCCTACGAGAGCCTGGCGGATACCCCTGCGTGCCGGGTGATCATCTTGCGGTCCGAGGGACGGCATTTCTGCGCCGGCCTCGATCTTGCCCACAACAAGGAGCAGGACATAGCTGCCCTCTACCGCAATGCTCTCCGCCTCTTTGCCGCACCGCTCCCCGTCGTTGCCGCGGTCCAGGGTGGCGCAATTGGAGGCGGATGTGGACTGGCGCTGTCGGCTGACTTTCGCATCGCCACGTCGGCCAGTCGCTTCAGCGCCAACTTCTCGCGCCTGGGCTTCCATCATGGCTTTGGCCTGACGGTGACTCTGCCGCGGGCAGTGGGCGAGCAGCGCGCCGCCGAGCTCCTCTATTCGGGTCGCCGAGTGGGTGGAAAGGAGGCGCGAGAACTCGGTCTGTGCGACAGCCTGGTGGACGAAGACGAGCTCCTGCCGGCTGCGATCGCCTATGCCGGCGCAATCGCCGGATCAGCCCCTCTCGCGGTGCGCGCCATTCGCGCGACACTTCGCCAAGGACTGGTAGAGCGGCTTCGCCTTGCCATGGACCACGAATGTGGGGAACAAGAGAAGCTCCGCACCTCAGCGGATTTCGCCGAGGGGATTGCGGCAAACGCCGAGCGACGGGAGCCCCGCTTCATCAACCGGTGACGGGTCAGTGCTTTCCCGGTTCGGTATTCGGTCGAACGCTGAGAATGCGAGTTCGACTCTCGCCGCCCGCTCTCTCCCAGAACTCCAGGTCAAGCTAGGTTTTCGAGCCGCCGAACATCAACGTGCAGACCCCAAATGCGGCGTTACGCGACGTTGGGCCTATGCGAGGTCTTTTTCGGCTCCTCACCCCCATGCAAAATCGGAGTGGGCGCACCTCCTTCGTCGGTTCGATTTCAAATCCTGTTTTTCGGTGCCCGTGCCAGGATCGCCAACTCAAGAATCTGACGAACGGAGTAGCTCGTCGCGGGTGGCGTGCAGCTCACGAATGCGTTCATCGGCAGGTCCGAGATACTCACTGAGAACTCCGCTCACGTACGGGACATCAAGCCATCCCGCTCGCAGCATCTCTTCGATGTCCGCCCAGTCCTTACGGCGATTGTAAAAGATCTTGAAGACGGCCAGGTCATTACAGCCGAGGAAAGGAAGCTTCCTGTTGACCAGCTGATGCTCACTGACATGGAGGCGTAGATCGTCGTGGAAGGGGGTCGTGTCCAAGAAGACATCGACGGGGATGCCGTCGAAGATCAACCGGCATTGGCCCGCGGTCGTCAATTGGGTCACGTCGTCGTCGGCGGCCACGATCTCTTCGGGCATCGCGTCGAGGACACGCTGCGCCTCGGTGGGCCGCACGAAGATGTTCAGGTCGATATCGACCGTCGTCCTCGGCTCGCCCGTACACCAGAGCAATGCGAATGCTCCCCCGAAGGCATGGTGGATCCCCGCCGCATCCAACCTGTCATGCAACTCGACGATGGCGTCCAGGATCGGCCTCATTGGCGGACCACCTCTGCCGCGCCAAACTTCGGAAATCTGAGTGGTCCCCGCCGGCGTCGCGGCAGGACATCGACGAAGGAGAACAGGGCCTCTATCTTTTCGGCCCGCTCCCGCTCGTTCATCGAAGGTACTGGCCTCAAGCTTGCTTCGGCCTCGAAACCTGCGGCCCGGAGGAGCCGACCCAGAGTGACGACCGAGGGGACGGAGGTTCCCGATTCATAGGCGGACAAGGTGGAGGCCGACGTTCCTCCCCGCTCGGCGAGCTGCCTCCGGGAGAGGCCGCTCCTCCGGCGGGCTTCCTGCAGCAATACGGCGGCGTTCACTCCCATATGATACCAAATCTGGTCTCATCGAAGGTACCGCCGGCCGATTCACGCCGCTCCGGCCGGGCATCGTGCGGGAGCGTCACCTGGGGCCGATCAGGGAGCGGAAATACGCGGCAAACTACAGACGCACTCCGGGGCCTGCCTTGCTGGGTTGGACACGTGTGAGCCCTTGAAGGTCAGCACTTCCGTCGATGATGGCAGTGGCCGGCTCTGGTGGCGAAACCGCTCCCGGGAGGATTCCCACGCTGAGATACCCCGAGCGAACCATTCGGTCCCTCGGTGGGTCAATTGCGGCAAAGGGAAGCACTGGATTCCCGCGCGAGCAAGGGAGACCGCATGCCGGATGACACCGAACTCAGCCACGGGACTGAGGCGGGACCTCTAAGGGCGTCCCGTCGTATCCCCCGGATATCCCTGCTCACGCTGGCCGTCGTGGTGGCCGTGGTGGCCGTGGTGCTCGGGGGTCTCGCCTTGGGAGTGGCGTTCGACAACTCGACGCCCAGTCGCAGCCACCGTGCCGCGTCATGCGGAACCGGGACGCCGAAGTTGACGGTGACCGGAACCGGGCAGGCAACCGGAATTCCGGATCTCCTCACCATCGTGGTGCAGGTGGATACCACGGGTCCGAGCGCCACTGCAGCCCTGACCGCAGACAACCAAAAGGCCAGCGGTGTCGTCGCCGCTTTCACGACGGGGGGCGTTGCGCAGAAGGACATCCAGACGTCGGGGCTGTCGCTTCAGCCCCAGTATGTGTATCCCAAGGGAATCCCGACGCTGACGGGCTATCAGGTAACCAATTCCATCACCGCCACCCTGCGCGATATCGCCAAGGCGGGGACGACAATTGATGGGGTGGTGGGAGTGGCCGGGAATGCAGTCCAGATCGAATCCATCGGATTCTCCGCGAGCAACCCGAGCGTCATCGAAGACCAGGCCCGTGCGCGTGCCGCCACGCAGGCGGTGCTACGGGCAAAGTCGCTGGCCAAAGGGGCCGGAAGTTCCCTCGGTCCGGTGTGCTCCGTGACCGATCAGACCCAGATAACGAATTCGTACTCCAACGTTGGATTTGCAGCGGCGTCACCGTCCTCCGGTGACGTGGCGGTGCCGATCGAATCGGGCTCGCAGACGCAGTCGGCCCAAGTGTCCCTCGTCTATGCCCTGGAGCCCATTGCCCATCATGCCCATCGAGCCCGCTGAGGCGGCGGGAGGTCCGAGTAGGTAAAATCCCTCTCTAGTTGGAGGGACGACGCGTCGCCTCTGCCCGAGAACGCCGAGGGGGCACCCATGACACGAACCGCGCCGGTGAGCGATTGGGCGTCTGACTTCGACGTCCTGGACCCGCATTACATCGCCGATCCGTTCGGCATATGGGACGACCTTCGCACACGCTGCCCGATCGCCCATACGGATCGGCGTGGCAGCAACTGGCTCCCGACCCGTTATGAGGATGTCACCGCCATTGCCCATGACATTGCCCACTTCAGCTCGCTGAAGGTGGCGGTCATCCCGGTGGGGGAGGACGAAGATGACGGGGATGGCCCGGAACTCGAATACGGGCTGCCCCCGATCTCCTCCGACCCACCGCTCCATACGTGGACCCGTCGGCTCCTCTTGCCCTGGTTCTCACATCGACGGGTGGAGAGTTACGTGCCCCTGACCCGGGAGCTCTGCCAGGGGCTCCTCAATGGATTTGTCGACACCGGGCATGCCGACGCCGCCGCGGACTACGCGCAGCAGATTCCTGTGCGCGTCATCGCGCACATTCTGGGGGTCCCCAGCGACATGTCCGACTCGTTCACGGGCTGGGTCCGCGACGTCCTCGAGTTCGGGGATGATCCGGAGCGGCGGAGGCATGGCTCGGAGGAGCTTCTCAACTATTTCTTCTCCCAGCTCGAGTTCCGCCGACAAGAACCCGGGGATGACCTGATCAGCGAGCTCCTCCACACCGAGGTGGAAGGCAAGCCCCTCGAGGACAGCATCGTGCTCGGGATCGCCGCCTTGGTACTGATCGCGGGTGTCGACACGACCTGGAGCGCGATCGGCTCCTCCTTGTGGCACTTGGCGACGCATCCCGATGACCGGGAGCGCCTCGTCGCGGAGCCTGAGCTGATGCCGACGGCCCTCGAGGAACTCCTCCGGGCGTACGCCCCGGTCACCATGGCCCGTGTCGTCACCGAGGACATCGAATTTGGCGGATGTCCCATGAAAGAGGGGGACAAGGTCTTGATGAACTTCCCCGCGGCCAACAGGGACCCCGAGGCATTCGATCGCCCCGACGACGTCCTGCTCGACCGGGCCCACAATCGACATGTCGCATTCGGGTCGGGGATTCACCGGTGTGCGGGGTCGAACCTGGCTCGCATGGAACTCCAGGTGGCGCTCGAAGAGTGGCTCCTTCGGATCCCCACCTTCACCATCGAACCAGGAAAGGAGCTCGCCTGGGCCGGCGGTCAGGTCAGGGGCCCTCGGGTCCTGCCGGTCGTGTTCTGATGAAGATCCGCGTCGATCCGGACAAGTGCCAAGGGCATGCCCGATGCTTCGCACTGGCTCCGGAGCTCTTCGAAGTCGACGACTACGGCCAGGCCACCGTCATCGTTGACGAGGTTCCCCCGGCGTTGGAGGGCAAAGCCGAGCTCGCCATCGCGAATTGCCCCGAATACGCCATCGAGCGGATCGACGACGAGGGCCTGGCGACGGGCTGAATCAGCCCGCAGTGGCCAACAGCGCGGGCTCGTCCATGCTGGCGACGTCGCGCGTCTTGATCAGAGCGAAGGCGGCAACCGCAGCCGTGGCCAGCACAATGCCGCTGAACCCGAACGCAGTGGTGTAGCCGTGGATGGAGCCGGCCACCTCGGCGCCGGCAGAGGTGCCGTGGAGCGCGAGGTACGACGCGGTGGCTCCGGTCGCGATCGTGTTGATCAGCGCGGCCCCCATGGACCCGCCCATTTGCTGGGTGGCGTTCACCATCGCGCTCGCGACGCCCGCATCGGCCGGCTGCACCCCGATCAGCGACGTGCTGCTGAGTGCGACGAAAGAGAGTCCCATGCCGAGGCTGACGATCACCATGGCGGGCAGGACGAGGTCGGCGTAGACCGTGTGCACGCCGATCAAGGTGAACACTCCGAGACCGATGGCGCTGAGTACCAGCCCCGTGAGGATGACGAGGCGAGGGCCGAAGCGGGGCAGCAGCTTGCTCGCTGATGTGGCTCCGGCGATGATGCCCACCGAGAACGGCACGAAAGCCAGCCCGCTCTTCATGGCGGAGTAGTGCAGGGTGCCCTGGAAGTAGTAGGTCAACGACAGGAACGTGCCCAGCATCGCCGTCCCGACGAGAAGTGACGCCAGGAAGGAGCCGCCTCGGTTTCGATCCAGGACGATGCGCAGCGGCAGGAGTGGGTGCTCGACCCTGCGCTCGATGAGGACGAAGGCGCTGAGCAACACCGCGGCAATGACGAAGAGAACCAGGGTGGTCGATGATCCCCAACCGTCCAAACCGGCTTTCGTGAATGCGTAGACAAGCGCCAGAAGGCCGCCGGTCACGGTGACGGCACCGGAAATGTCATATCCGTGACGCACCGGGCTCTTGCTCTCGGTGATGTAGCGAAAGGCAGCAACGGCAGCGCCGATGGCGATCGGCACGTTGATGAGCAGTGTCCAGCGCCACGAGGCGTACTGGGTCAGCGCGCCGCCAAGGATGAGGCCGATGGCAGCACCTCCACCAGCGATACCGCCGTAG
>Ga0302325_10025448_pt1 | contig 12299 bp, 14 predicted proteins | sample Palsa_T0_2_FD_201948 | JGI IMG/M metagenome (GOLD analysis project Ga0302325, IMG submission 201948) | Peat permafrost microbial communities from Stordalen Mire near Abisko, Sweden - Palsa_T0_2 | ecosystem: Environmental > Terrestrial > Soil > Palsa > Peat permafrost | place: Sweden: Abisko...
CGTGGCGCTGGACGTGGTCAAAGTAAGCTGGATCGGCCCCACTGACGAGCCCGCACTGATGGTTTCAGTGATTGAAGAAGGCGTTGCAACAACCGCGCCGCCGCCGCCCGCACCGAGAGTGTAGGTAACGGGGATAGCGACGCTCGCTGCGCCGGACCCGTCGGTGGCGTTCAGCGTTACAGTCGCCGTGTGGGTAGTGACGTTGATGGCTGGGGAGCCGCAAACGCTGAGGCTAAGGTAATCGGGCGTCGTCAAACCCGCTACCGTGCCGTTTTGCGCTATCGGCGTGGTGCTGGGGCCGCCATTTGGGTTAACACACAGCCAGTTCAGGTCTCCGGCATTCGGATAGTTGATCGATGCGGCGTAGCCGATGTTCGTTGAATTTGAACTTACCTGAACATTGGTCGGCGATTGGCCGGTGAGAGTAGCGGAGGTAGGTGAAACGTTGAAAGCGGGTTGAGCATAGGCGACCGCGGGAATCAGCAGCGCACAAGCAATGGAAAAGGAAATTCTCTTCGATGACAGATTAGCGGTGTCCATAGCAATTAACCCTCGGCCAGTCTGATCATACACCAGCGGCTTAAAGCTATAGGTGGCTTCCAACTCACAGAGCGTGAGGCAATTACTGAACTGTAGTGAAATGGCCACCTCTGCAACTTGGTCGGCTCTTCAGATTTCGGCGGCGGCGTAGAACCCGCCAGTCGGCGCGGTTTTCACTCGGTAGACGGGGAACCGGGAGCGGACCGCTACCGGCGCCTGTTGAGACCTGGGTAGTGATCAATCCGTAAGGCGCGGCGGAGCAGCGCGGTGAAGCGGCGCTCAGCCTGAAACAACGCCTGCCACTGCACCCCGAAATCTGACACCTCTCTTCCTCTCCAGCATTGACCAGCCTCCAGCCGCGGTCAGTATGCCCGCTACCTTTTCGGCGGCGCCCGCGTCGACAACGGCCGCTTCAGCCCGCTCTGCAACTCCACGTGCTTCTTAGTCTCTCCACCGGTCGCCAGATAGAAGCCCTCATCTTGAACGCCGGCATCGAAATTATCCACCGGCGTCGGGTCGGCTGTGAACTTAGCTTCGGTCAGTTGAACCCAATTCCCATCCATCCCTTTAACCCAGCCATTGCCGAAGCGGGCGCGCCGGCGCTGGCGCAGACTCTCGCCGTCGCGCCGGAAATCTTCGATGAACGAGTAGAGACCAGTCAGAGGAGTCCCGCCCGTCAGAGTGCGAAAAGTGACCAGATGCTTCCACTCGCCAGTCTCGTTCAGGAAGAAGTAAGCGGCGAACGAAGTCTTGTCTTTTTCGACGGTAGCCTCCACCAGAAACCGTAAGTTTGCCCCGTCTTCCATGGATACTTAAAGAAACTCTGGCCGCCTGTTCCTTCGCCGCCGAAGCGGCGGACCTGAACGTCGTCGGCGTGATATAGATCTTCCACGCGCCGGTCGGCGGGAACGCTGCCGGCGTTGTTCTGCGTTCCCGGGTCCCAGACGGAGAAGATCACCACCCGATCCTGGCCGGGCCGCAACTCCTGTATGCCGAAGTAGCCCTGATGAAAGCCGCACGCCATGAAGTAACTGCCGGGCACGGATTCATCGACCGTGACTTCGTTGTAGAAAGCGGTAGCTTCCGGCGCCTGATAGCGAAGGTGGACCGAGCGCGCGGCCAGAGGCTCGGCCGAAGGTTGCGCATGCAAGGCGGCGGCCAGGCAGAGCAGCGCGGCAGTGTGGAATCGCACACAACCATTATCAACCGGTGATGCCTGATGTTGCCACAAACTGAACCACGTGCCATTATTAATGGTATGACATTAAAGATCGATAAGTCTGGCCGGATCGTGGTACCGCGAGGACTTCGAGATCGGCTTGGATTGCGCGCGGGAACAGACCTTGAAGTAAGCGAGACCGCGGAAGGAATAATGCTCCGCCGCGTGTCTGAGAAACCCGCCATAGTCGAGGAAGGCGGGTTCCTGGTGCATCAGGGCGTGGCGCCGCGCGGATTCGATTGGGACCGGCACATCGAAGATCAGCGAGAGGATCGCCACCGGCAGGTCTCGGCGTTGTGAATCTGTTTTTCGATACGTCGGTTCTGGTGGCCGGATCGTCGGCCACCCATGTCCATCATCCGCAGGCGCTGGCGGCGCTGAGGTCATTGCGCGACGGGGAGAATCAAGGTTGGATGTCGCAGCACTCGCTTGCCGAAACCTATGCGATTCTCACCAGTGCGCCCCTGACGCCGCGGATTCATCCCAGCGACGCAATGCGCATCATTGAGAGGAATATCCTCCCGCTGATCCGGATTGTTGCATTGGGACCGGAGGATTACCGCGCTGCAATTAGCGACATGGCAGCGGGCGGCTGGCAAAGCGGCAAGATCTACGATGCGCTCCACCTGCGCTGTGCCGAAAAGCAACCTATCGACCGCGTTTACACATTCAATGTGAGAGAGTTTCAGCAGCTTGCTCCGCATATGCGGGAAAAGATTTGTGCTCCGTAACTCGTGACGAGCTGTCGGGTCCGCCTTCATACATCAAAAACACGCCGGCTTACGCTATCGTAGCCTCATGAGATTCATTTCATTCCACGGCGCCGGCGTACTCGCCGCGCTCTTACTGGCATTTGGATCTTCTCCCGCCAGCGCTCAGGAAACCAAGCCCGCGGCTCCGCCGGCCACCGCCGACGCAAAGGATAAGGATAAGGACAAGCCGGCTGAGACCGCGCTACCTGCGGACGTGCATGTGGCGCAGACCATCCAGCTCGATGGCAAGCCGCTGCACTACACCGCTACCGTAGGCACGCTGCCGATCAACGACAACGGCAAGAAGATCGGCGAAGTGGTCTACACCGCATACACCATGGAAGGCCCGGACCGGCCGGTCACATTCGCGCTGAATGGCGGTCCCGGAGCGGCTTCCGTCTTTTTGAACTTCGGCGCCATCGGGCCCAAGCACCTCGAGTTCGGCGGCGAGGGAGAGAGCCCGTCCGATCCGGCCAAGCTGACCGACAATCCAGGCACCTGGCTCGATTTCACCGACCTGGTGTTCATCGATCCGATCGGCACGGGCTATAGCCGGTCGCTGGTTCCGCCGGACGAGACTAAGAAGCAGTTTTACTCTACCGACAACGATATTCATTACCTCTCGCGCATCATTTACGACTGGCTAGTGAAGAACGGGCGTCTGATCTCCCGCAAGTATCTGGTGGGAGAGAGCTACGGCGGCTATCGCGGCCCGCGCATTACGCATTACCTGCAATCGCAGATCGGCGTGGCGATGAACGGCGTAGTGCTGGTCTCGCCATACCTGAACCCGGCGGCGGATGAAAACGGTGACATGTCTCCTATTCCTTGGATGTTGACGCTGCCCTCGATTTCGGCGGCGCACCTGGAGCGCGAGCACAAGCTGACGCCGGAAGCGATGGCGGCAGTGATCGCGTACACCCGCGGCGAGTATGCCACCGATCTGCTGAAAGGCCGCTCCGATCCGCAAGCGACGCCGCGGATCGTAAAGCGCGTGACTGAGATGACCGGCCTCGAAGAGGAGTTTGTGCGGCGATCCGGCGGCCGGCTGGACACGGGGGCGTATCTGCGCGAAGTGTTCCGCGAGAGCGGCAAGATCGGCAGCGTGTATGACTCAAATGTGACCGGGTTCGATCCGTTTCCGTTCGCTCCGGAGCAGCGCACCAACGATCCGATGCTCGAGAGCATCATCGCGCCCACCACTACGGCCATGGTGAATTTTGTCACGCAAGTCGCAGGCTGGAAGACGGACGCGCGCTACAACACGCTCAGCTATGAAGTGAACTCCGCGTGGGACCACAACAGCGCCTCTCTGCGCACCGGCGCCGTGCCTGACCTGCGGCAGGCAGTGGCGACGGACCCGAAGTTGCGGGTCATCATTGTGCACGGCTGGAACGATCTCTCGTGCCCCTTCATGGGATCGGTGCTCACGGTGGAACAGATGCCGGTGATGGGCGACGCCGCGCGCGTGGCCGTGCATGAGTATCCCGGCGGCCACATGTTCTATAGCCGTCCGGGCAGCCAGGCCGACTTGCGCAAGGATGTGCAGGCGATGTTCGCCAAACACTGATACCCCGCTATGACCCTACTTGACATACTGGTCGGTAAGCCCATCCGGACCAGCGACGAACGCGCCGAGCAGATCGGTCCCGCCCAGGGTATCCCCATCTTCGGTCTCGACGCGCTGAGCTCGGCTGCATACGGCCCGGAAGCGGCGCTCAGCCTTCTGATTCCGCTGGGCCTTATTGGCGTCCGGTATATCATGCCGGTCAGCGCCGCCATCATTACTCTGCTCGTGATCGTGTACTTTTCCTATCGCCAGACCATCGCCGCCTATCCCCATGGAGGGGGTTCCTATACGGTGGCGCGCTTCAATCTAGGCCCCTCCGCGGGACTGCTTGCCGCGGCCGCGCTATTGGCGGATTACATCCTAACTGCCGCCGTCGGCATTTCCGCGGGGGTCGGCGCCTTAGTCTCGGCCATACCCTCGTTGCTGCCGCATACGGTTCCGCTTTGCGTGGGCATTCTCATCGTCGTTGCCATCCTGAATCTGCGCGGCGTGCGCGACGCCGGTCTCGCCTTCGCGGTCCCCACCTATCTCTTTGTAGGCACGCTGCTCATTACCATCGCCGGCGGGGTTCTCCGGGTGATTCTGACCGGCGGCCATCCGGCGCCCGTGGCGCCGCTTCCGGTTCCACCGCCGGCGACCGTGACCGTCAGCTACTGGCTGCTGCTGAAGGTTTTCGCTAGCGGATGCACCGCATTGACCGGCGTGGAAGCGGTCAGCAATGGCGTAAAGGCTTTCCGCGAACCCGCGGTGGACAACGCGCGGCGCTCCCTCACCGCGATTATTTTCATGCTGGCGGTGCTGCTGGCGGGGATCTCTTACCTGGTGAACGTTTACGGCATCGCGGCAACCGATCCAGGGCTGCCCGGATACCAGAGTGTGCTCTCCATGCTCATCTCCGCGGTCTTCGGCAAAGGCATTTTCTACTACGTAACTATCGCCTCGATTCTTTTCGTGCTCTCGCTCTCCGCCAACACCGCCTTCGCCGATTTTCCGCGCCTGTGCCGCGCCATTGCGCAGAATAACTACCTGCCGCACGCTTTCGCATACCGGGGGCGGCGGCTCGTCTACACCTACGGCATCGTTACACTGGCGCTATTGTGCGGCGGCCTGCTGATTCTTTTTCGCGGCGTCACCGACCGGCTGATCCCGCTCTATGCCGTCGGCGCTTTTCTCGCGTTCACGCTTTCGCAGGCCGGCATGGTGATGCACTGGCGTAAAAATCGCTGTCCGCATTGGATGAAGTACGCAATCGTCAACGGTGTGGGCGCATTCGTCACCGGCATCACGGTGGTAGTCATACTGGTTGCGAAATTCGCGGAAGGCGCCTGGATTACGCTGCTTTTCGTCCCCTTGACCATCGCTATGTTTTCCGGTGTCCGCCGCCACTATCACTCGGTAAGCGTCCTCACTTCGTGCCAGGAGCCCGTCCGCGCGAGCATTCTGAGCCAGCGCCCCATCGTGGTGATTCCCGTCGACCACTGGAGCGACATCACCCGCCAGGGTATTGAATTCGCCGGTCGGCTTTCATCGGAGGTGATCGCCGTACACGTCGAGCCCGGCGAGCACTTGGAATTGCTTCAATCGGATTGGGCAAACTACGTGGACAAACCCTTCCGCGCGGCCGGCATGGAGCCGCCGCAACTCAAGGTTCTGCCTTCGCCCTACCGCTTCGTCATCATCCCCATCGCGCAGTTCGTTCTCGATCTTTCGCAATCCCATCCCGATCGCACGATTATCGTGGTGATACCCGAGTTGGTGGAAGAAAGATGGTATGAATACTTCCTCCACAATCAGCGTGGGCGGCTCCTCGAATGGGTCCTGCTGGCGCGCGGCAATGAACGCATCTTTACGGTGAGCGCGCCCTGGTACATCGGCGGGAGGGCCAAGAACGCAAAGTAGGCCGGGCATGCTTTAGCTTGCCCACAGCCCGCTTGCAACCATCCCCATTCCGAAGTATCTTCGTCTGGTGACCGTAACCCGACGAAGTATCCTTACCGTTGTCGCAGCAACCGCGGCTGCCCAGGCACAGCGCAATCGTACCGCGGAGTGGAAGCCGAAGCTGGGCACGCTGGGCAATTACACCGAGGCGAACGTCGATTTCACCAAGGCGGAAGGCTTCACCAGCATGGAGTTGCGCCTGGACCCCATGAAGCAGGACGACGCCTCGCTGGCCGCCATCAAAGACAAAATGGACCGGAGCGGACTCTACTTCTCTTCGCTGGCTTGCGACGGCAACCACATCGACTCCGACCCGGCCAGGCGGACCAGGCAAATTCAGATTGCGATGAAGGCCATTGAAGTTTGCGGCAAGCTCGGCATTCCGGCCATCGCCGGCCAATCAGGCAAGATCCCGGGTCAACGGCTTCAGCAGCAGGTGGACGAGGTGGTCAAGGTCTACACCGAAAACTACTTCCCGCTGTGTGAGAAGTACAAAGTGAAGGTTCTCTGGGAACCGTGGGCAGGGGGTCCGAATATCGCCACCGGTCCGGTAGGCTGGGAGGCGCTCTTTAAGGCGTTTCACGACAGCCCGCATGTCGGCTTGCAATTCGACCCTTCGCACCTGGTGTGGCAGATGATGGACCCGGTGCAGGCCGCGCGCGATTTCGTTTCCAAGATATACGACGTGCACCTCAAGGACACGGAGATTCTCTGGCACGTGCTTCGGCGCACCGGCATCCAACCGGTCGACAACTCCGCTTGGTGGCGGTTCAGAGTGCCAGGGTCCGGATCCGTGGATTGGAAAGGCTTCTTCTCGGTGCTGGCCGAAGCGGGTTATCAAGGGGCGATGAATATTGAAAATGAAGATCCGTTTTATGAGCCTTCTTACGATCAGCAGGGTAACTTCACGGAGAATTTCAAGCGCGGCTTCCGCCAGGCCCATGAGTTCCTAAGGACGCTGGCGCCGGTATAGGCTCACGAAGCGGGGAGTACGGTACAGCCCAATGGCAGGGCGCTTGCAACTTACCCCCCGGAGGTCCTAATGAATTCCGATCAATTGGAAGGTAACTGGAAGCAATTGAAGGGCAAGATGCGGGAACAGTGGGGAAAACTGACCGATAACGACTGGGAACAAATCGCAGGCAAAAAAGACCAGTTGGTGGGTAAGCTGCAAGAGCGCTACGGTTATACGCGCGAGCAGGCCGAGCGCGCCTGCGCCGATTTCGATCGCGCCAACAAAACCGCATCGTCCAAGGTCGCTTAATTTCTTTGAGGGCGGGCCGTCAATGCCCGCCCTTATCCTTCCTATTTACGGCGCTAAGAATGCGACGCCCGCTTTACCTTGTGTTAGATTGTAAAGTGATGGTGGAAGCAACTCTCTCCACGAAGAACCAGATTGTGATTCCACGCGAGGCGCGCGAGGCGTTGCGCGTGAAGGCCGGCGACAAACTGGTGGTGGTGGTTCGCGGAGAGACGGCGATTGTTCTTAAGAAGCCAGATTCCTATCACACCGCGATTTGGGGCTTAGCCCGTGGAGCGTATCCCAACGGATACCTGCGCAAGGAACGCCGCAGTTGGGATTGAACCGTCTCCGGGCCCTTCTGCAGCGCCACCGCAAGATCGCTTTGGATACGAGTGTCTTCATTTACCAATTGGATGCAAACGCCACCTACCTTCCGTTTACCGGTCCCATCTTTTCGTGGATCGAGGGCGGGGATTCAACAGCTGTCGCCTCAACCGTTGCCATGATGGAAGTATTGGTTGGGCCATGTCGAGATGCGGACGAGCAACGGGTGGCTGATTGTTACGGTTTGCTTTCCACGTATCCGAATCTGGACTGGCTTGCGCCCGATTTGGAGATTGCGGACCTTGCGGCAAACCTTCGCGCGGTTCATCGCCTGCAAACTCCAGATGCTCTGCATGCCGCGCGACCGGTTTGATTACGAATCACCCGGCCTTTGAGAAGGTCGATGCCTTTGAGACGTTGGTTCTCGACCGGCTTGGTTGAAATTGCCGAAAGTCAACATTCCCCATCCAAACCGTGATTTAATCTACAAGAGACCCTTATCCACGTTAGGGCTCGAGAATTTAGAGGGAGGCTTTATGTTGATTCGTTTGTTGTTGGCCTCGGCCCTCGCGGCCGGCTTGGCTTCAGCCCAGCGCGGCGGCGGGGGTGGAGGCGGAGGCGGAGGCGACACCGGCGACCCGGCGGCCGCTGCGGCAGGCGGCGGTATGCCGCGGGCGCAGGCGCCGAACAAAATGGATGTAGTCGCCGACAAGCTCCATTTGAATAAGGACCAGAAGGCGCAAGCTGCGACGATTTTCGCCGCCGCGCAAGAAGCGGCGACTCCGATCAATGAGCAGATACGATTGGGCCGCAACGACGCTACGGTTGCGATCCTCGAGGGGAAGACCGGCGACGATCTCAACAAAGTGAATGCGCATTATGCGGACCTATTGGCGCAGAAAGCGGCCGTGGAAGCCGCAGCCTACGCCAAGCTGTATGCGATTCTGGACGCCAAGCAACAGGTTAAGGCCGCGCAGGTATTCGCGGAGCAGATGGACGGCATGTTCGACGGTGGCCGCGGCCGCGGCAATCGCGGCGGAAGGTCAAGGCAATAATTATGTGGACGAGACTATTCATCATCGGAATCGCGGTATCGTCGCTCGCCTTCGCGCAACGTGGCGGCGGCAAAGGCAGCGGGGCCGGCCCCATGACGCAGCAGAGCAGCGTGGACCGCATGGGCCAGTTCGAACAAATTCTGAAGCTCGATAAGGACGAGAAGAAACAGGTGAGATCCATCATGGACGACGCGCAGAAGGATGCGACGCCCGTCAGGGATCAGATGGCGAAGGGACGTCTTGGGGTGGCGCAGGCCGTCGCCGGCGGCAAGCAGGACGAGATTGACGGCGCCGTAAAAAGCTATTCCGCCGTGGAGATGCAGATGGCGATTATTGAGATGAATGCATTCGCCAAGATTTACAAGCTGCTCGATAAAGATCAGCAGCAGAAAGCCCCGCAGATCTACGCGATGATGCCGGGGATTTTCAAAGGCAAGAACTGGAACCAATAATCCTCCGGTTCGCGCCCTCGGTGGGGCACGCTTTAGCCTGCCCGTGGGCCGCGAAGCGGCGCATCCCGGCATTCAGGCGGCTTCGCAGGCACTCCTGGGCAGGCTGAAGCGTGCCCCACCAAAACCAGCCAATATTACCTGCCCCAAAAAGCCTTAAAGGAGTGCCTTTATGAAAATCTTCCGCCGCGATTTCCTTAACAATAGCCTCCTGGCCAGCGGAGCCGCGCTTCTGCGCATGCCGGCGCCGGCCACTCCGCAATCGAGCGCCGGCCGCGATACTTTCACCGGCTATGGCGGCGTGGGAGATTATGCCCTTTCCAACGGGGACACCTGGCCGGTTCTCACCGCCGGCCATAAGATTTCCCAAGGCGCTTATACGCCGCTTCCCAGCGGCATTATCGACACCGGTGAATCCATCGACCTGCTCGTGGTAGGCGGCGGATTGAGCGGTCTCGGCGCGGCTTACTACTTCGCCAAAGCCACCGGCGGCAAAAAACGCTGCCTGATTCTCGAGAACCACCCCATGTTCGGCGGCCACTGCAAACAGAATGAATTCGTGGTCAACGGCCAGCGTCTCATCGGGCCGCAAGCCTCCAACGACTTCGGCATTCCCCGCGAAGGCTCAGGCAATCAGATGGACGAACTGTTCACCGAGCTCCATCTTCCCCGCGAGTATACCTACGCCTCTTGGGACCCGGCGCTCAAGCCGCTGCGTTTCCCCCGCGATAACTACTCCCACATGGATGGCATCAATGACACCCAAGTTGACATCGGCTATTACTTCGGCCGCCAACCGGGCAATTCCAAGCCGACGTGGGCGCATAACATATTCGCCAATAATCTGGAGGGTACGCCTTTTTCGCCGGATGTCAAACGCGACTTACTCAAGTGGCGCCACACCACCGGCGGTTCGGCGACGCTCACCCGCCATCTTGACTCCATCACTTACAAGCAATACTTAGAAGGTGAACTGGGATTAAGTCCGGAAGTAACGAAATTTGTCGAGCCGGTGATCGGCTTGATTTGCGGCGCCAGCCCCGACGCGGTTTGCGCGCGCGCCGGACACAATCTGGTGATTTCCACTAACTCGCCCGGCGGTATCTCGTTTCCCGGCGGCAACACCACCTTCGCGCGGCACTTGGTCCGCGCGCTCATTCCCGACGCAATCGCCGGAGACTTGAGTTTCGCCGGAGTCCTTAGCTCCAAGGTGGATTTCGCCGCTCTCGACCGGCCCGATTCCCCCACGCGCATCCGTCTCGGCGCAACCGTCATCCGCGTGGAACATTCCAATGGCGGCGTAACGGTGACTTACGAGAAGGCCGGCAAACTCTACCGCACGCGCGCCCCGAAAGTAGTGATGGCTTCGGCCGGCTGGATCAATCGCCATCTGCTCGCCGATATTCCCGGCGGTCTCCGCGCGGCCTATAACGAATTCCAATACGCTCCGGCTCTGAGCGTCAACGTAGCGCTCAACAACTGGCGCTTCCTATACCAACTGGATGCGCCGGCAGTGCGCTATTTCGACGGCGCCTTCGGTTGGTCCTGCAACATCCGCCGGCCCATGATTGCCGGTTCCTATAGCCCTGTTCTCGATCCCGGCAAGCCGATAGTCCTGACTTTCTACCTGGGTCTCTACACCCCCGGCCATTCCGCCGCCGAGCAGGGAGATCTGGGACGCAAGAGGTTGCTGGGAACGACCTATGTTGATTATGAGAACCAGATTCGAACGCAGATGAAGACGCTCTTTCATGACGCCGGATTCCGCTCCACAGACATCGCCGGTATTGTGTTGAACCGCTGGGGCCACGCGCGCGTTTTGCAGCCGCCTGGCTTCTACTACGGCCAGGATGGCAAGCCCGCGCCGCGGGAATTAATAGAGAAAGGATACGGCAGCATCGTGATCGCGCACTCCGAGCTGAACGGCCACCAAAACGCCACCGGAGCCTTGCAGCAAGGCAAGCGCGCCGCGGAACAAGTGTATTCTTAGGTGGGGCATGCTTTAGCTTGCCCTCAGGAGCCAGAATGCTTTCAATATCCCGGATTCTACTTCCGGTAGATTTTTCGGATCGGTGTTTGGGAATGCTGCAGTACGCCAAAGCAGCCGCCGCGAAGTACAGCGCTGAGCTAATTCTGCTTCACGTTGCCAATCCGATTTACGAAGTGCCGCCTACCGGACTCTCCGGTCCCTTGTTCATCCCGGTGCCTAAGAGCATCATCACTGAACAGGGCGACGATCTCGAGAAGTTCGGCGCGGACCAACTGGAAGGCATTAAAGTGAGGCGCGTGCTCTATGAGGGCAATCCGGAAGAGCAAATCTCCGGCTTCGCGGAATCGGAAAAGATCGATCTGATCGCCATGCCGACCCACGGCTACGGCGGATTCCGGCAATTTCTTGTCGGCTCGGTCACAGCCAAGGTCCTTCATGACGTGGATTGTCCGGTCCTGACGGGTGTTCACATGGAAGAGCAGCCTGCCGCCGAGCACGCCAGGGTATCGAAGGTCCTCTGCGCCATCGATTTAGGCCCGCAAAGCTTAGACATACTCAAATGGGCCTCTCAGTTGGCGGCCGATTTCGACGCCCAGTTCGGCGTGGTGCATGCCGTGCCGCCGCTCACTCCCGGGGACGACCTCGATTGGAAACGGCCGGAGGTTTTCAACGTCGCGCGGCAGGAAGTTGAGACGCTACTCAGCGCGGCCGGGTCGGTTGAAGCCACCATTCATATTGACGAAGGCGACGCGGCAAAGACGGTATGCCATTTCGCGAAAGAAGCGGGAGCCGGCCTGCTTGTGATCGGCAGGGGTCCACAGGATGGCACAGGCGGCAGGTTGACGGACCTGGCTTACGCCATCGTCCGCCAGTCGCCGTGTCCCGTCGTCAGCATCGTTGCAGCCGGGCCGCCGACCGCTGCCTAGGACTGCTCTTCCAACTTGTCAAAAATCCGCAGCGCCGCATCCAGCGGATTCGCCGCGAATTCCGGCTGCTCCTTCAATTCCAGCAGCAACGGATACTGGTCTTCACGGCTGCGCAGCAAGCTCATCGTATGCTTCCAATCGACCGTGCCGCCCTCGCTCAGGAATGGGAACAGGTGCTTATCGTCGACCCCGTTGTTGTCGTGGATGTGCGTGGACCGGATGCGGTCCTTCATCAGGTTGTAGGCCGCTTCCACGCCCTCGTTCATGTTGGCGTGGCCGGTGTCTAGGACGTA
>Ga0302325_10025450_pt1 | contig 12298 bp, 11 predicted proteins | sample Palsa_T0_2_FD_201948 | JGI IMG/M metagenome (GOLD analysis project Ga0302325, IMG submission 201948) | Peat permafrost microbial communities from Stordalen Mire near Abisko, Sweden - Palsa_T0_2 | ecosystem: Environmental > Terrestrial > Soil > Palsa > Peat permafrost | place: Sweden: Abisko...
CGTTCCGTGTCATGCTGAGCGCAGCGAGCGAAGCGAGCGCAGGTCGAAGCACCGCCGGGATCCCCGCCATACTTCGTCGGCGCTTCGACTACGCGCCTTTGGCGCTCCGCTCTGCGTGACATGCGTAGACGCGCCCGTTCCGTGTCATGCTGAGCGCAGCGAGCGAAGCGAGCGCAGGTCGAAGCACCGCCGGGATCCCCGCCATACTTCGTCGGCGCTTCGACTACGCGCCTTGCGGCGCTTCGCTCAGCATGACATGCCTTCGGGCGCTCCCCTTGACGTGATATGCATTCGGCGCTTCGCACAATACAAGATCACGGATTACGGCTTCAGGGCAGCCTAGGCGGTCAGCGCACGTACGAGGCGCCGTTGATGTCGATCGTTGTGCCGGTTGCGTAGTCGGCGAGGCCGGATGCGAGGAATGTTACGAGGTTTGCGACGTCCGCCGGCGTGCCGATGCGGCCGGACGGGATCTCGGCGCGGATTGCGTCACCGTACGCGGCGATCGCCTCCGCCGCCATATCGGTCTCGATGAAACCGGGCGCGACCGAGAAAGCGACGATGCCGTGGGCCGCGCCGGAGCGCGCGATCGATTTTGTCAGGTTCGCAAGGGCCGCTTTGCTCGCGCCGTAGTCGGGGAAGGTCAGCTCGCCGCGGTGGACGGCCCGCGAGGTGATGTTGACGATCCGGCCGCGGATGCCGGCCGCGCTCGGCGCGGCGGCACGCATCGACCGCATCACAAGCCAGGTTAAATCCGCGGCGCCGAAGACGTTGACGGCGAAGGTTCGCTCGCGGCGCGCGCACCACGCGGCGTAATCGTTACCCTCGAACGGGTTTTCCACGTAAATCGCGGCGTTGTTGACCAGGCAGTCGATGCGCCCGTAGCGCGCGACGCAGCGCCCGACCAACGTTTCGAGCGCGCTCGGATCGCCGCTGTCGCAGCGCTCGCACGCAATCCGCTCGCCTCCGAGCGCATCACGAAGCCCTTCGGCCGCATCGTGCGCGGAAGCATAGGTGAAGTGGACGGTCGCTCCGGCTTCGTGCAGTGCGCGAACGATCGCGGCGCCGATCCCGCGCGAACCGCCGCTTACCAGCGCCGTCGTGCCACGTAAATCGACCTTCATGCGACGCCTTTACGCGCGGCTTAGCGACACACCCGTCGGGTCGAATTTTGCTATCCCTGCCAATCCGGCGTGGCGAAAATCACTCATTCGGAACGTCGAAAAAACCGAACACTAAGGAGTGAACGTCCTTATCATTGGAGCCACGGGCTATCTCGGCAGCGCCATCGACGAAGCCTTAGCAGCCCGGGGGCATCGCACGTTCGGCGTCGCCCGCAGCGACGCGGCCCGCCAGAAGTTGCAGGCTCGCGGGACCGCCGTCGTCGAGGCCGACCTGGCGAAGCCGCAGACGCTGGTCGCCTCCGTGCAAGATGCCGACGCCGTCGTATATGCCGCGAACATCACCGACGCGGACAACTGGAGCGTCGGTGCGAATGCGCTGCGCGCGATCCGCAAAGGGATGGCGGGAAGCGAAAAGACGTTCGTCTATATTAGCGGCGCCTGGGTCTACGGTACGACCGGGCAGACGCCGGTGACCGAGAACTCACCGCTCAATCCGCCCCCACTCGTCCTGCGCCGGCTCGAGCACGAACACCTCACGATGGAAATGACGAAGGTCGGCATCCGCGGCCTCGTGATCCGGCCGGGAATCGTGTACGGCCGCGGCGGCGGAATCGCGACGATGTTCGTGCAGTCCGCGCGCGAACGCGGCGCGGCGACGGTCCTCGGTGACGGAACCAATCATTGGGCGACGATCGACGTCACGGATCTCGGAGCGCTGGTCGCGCTCGCCGTCGAGCGCGGGCTGCCCGGACGTGCCTACAACGCCGTCAACGACGATCGCCCGCAATTGCGCGCGATCGCCGAAGCCGCAAGCCGCGGTGCGGGGTCGGGTGGCGCAACCCGGAGCGTACCGCAAGAAATCATGGGGCTGTTCGGCGATTGCCTCGCGCTCGATCAACTCGTATCCTCCGAGCGCGCGAAAGCGGATCTTCACTGGAAACCGGTCGCGCCGACGATCGTCGAAGAGCTCGAGCGCGGCTCGTATCTCACCGCTTCCCTAGCCAGTTAGTTAGCTTCTCGACGAAGGGGTGATCGACCGCGGCTCGCAATCGTAGCCGTCGGTGTTCGCGCGACTGCTGCCGATCCTCGGCATAACCTTCATCGACATTCTCGGTTTCAGCATTCTGATCCCGATCTTGCCGTACTACGTGAAGCACTTCGGTGCTCCGACAATCGCAGTCGGACTGCTGTTCGGAACGTTCGCTCTTTGTCAATTCCTTGCGGGGCCGCTGTGGGGAAACGTTAGCGACCGGATCGGGCGCAAGCGCGTGCTCATCATCTCGCAGATCGGCGCGACCTTCGGCTGGGCGGGCCTCGCGTTTGCGCCGACGCTCTTCTGGGTCTTCGTCGCGCGGATCGTCGAGGGTATCTCCGGGGGAAACATCAGCGTCACGCAGGCGTACGTCGCGGATCGCGTCGAGCCCGCGCAGCGCGCCCGCGCGTTCGCCTACGTCGGCGCATCGTTTTCGTCGGGGCTCGTACTCGGGCCCGTTGCCGGCGGCCTCTTGCTCGCACATTATGGCTACCGCATGCCGTTCTTGCTCGCGGCGGCGCTGCAAGTCATCACGCTGCTCGTGACGATCTTCTTTCTGCCGGAGGACGTGGCGCAACACGGCGAGACGGCTCAGGCGGCTTCGTTCGGCGACATCGTGCGCTATCTCACCGACGCGCGCGTCTCACCCGTGCTCGTGCAGAAGCTCGCGTACTCGCTTGCGCTCTACTCGTTCTTCGCGGTGTTCGCGCTCGTTCTCGCCGCGGTCGCCGGCTTTGGGCCGACGGAGACGAGCTATTTCTTCGCCTCCTTCGGCGTGATGAGCGTCGTCTTCCAACTCGGCGTCGTCGGCCGGCTCGCCGAACGGATCGGCGTGCGCGCCGCCTCGAACGTTGGCTTTGCGGCGGCCTGCATCTTCTTCATTGCGATACCGTTCATGCACACCGTGCCGGCCCTGCTCGGCACCCAGCTGCTATTCGCCTTCGCGCTCTCGATGACGAATGCGACGCTTGCGACCCTGCTTACCGACGCCGCGCCGGACAGTCTCCGCGGCACGGTCCTCGGCGTCGGCTCCTCGCTCGAAGCACTTGCCGGAATCATCATGCCGCCGATCTCAACCGCGGTCCTGGCCTACTACGGCCCGGCCTGGACCGGCGCGACGTCCGCGTTCTTTGCGTTCGTCGCGCTCGTCTTAGGGATCGCGGCGCAGCGGCGCAAGGTTGCCGCCGAGCGTGCGGCCTAGGCCGCCGATTTTTTCCGCTTCGCGGTTTTCTTCGGCTTCTCCGAACTCGCTTTTCCGTTCGCCTGCGCACCCGTGCCGCGTTCTTTCTTGGACGCCTCGAGGCTCTTTTGCAGCACGTCCATCAAATTGACGACGTTGTCGCGGCGCGGCGCTTTGGCCGGCGCAACTTCGGTCTGCTTCCCGGCGGCGCGCGCTTCGATCATCGCTAAAACTTGTTCGCGATAGGTGTCGGTGAAGCGCTCGGCGTTGAAGGCCTCGGTCATCGTGTCGATCAGCATTTTCGCGACTTTCATCTCGTTCTCGTGCGGCTTCTCGGCCGCCGGGAAATCGAGTGACGACTGCTCGACGATCTCGTCGGCGAAATGCATCAGCTCGAGCACGAGCGCGTCACCGTTGGGTTTGAGGGCGGCGAGATGCTCGCGCGAGCGGATCACGACTTTCGCGATCCCGACCTTCCCCGAATCTTTCAGCGCCTCGCGCAGCAGCGCGTACGCATGCCGGCCGCGCTTCTCCGGTTCGAGATAGTATGGCTTGTCGAAATACATCGGGTTGATTTCGCCCAGATCGACGAACTGGACGATGTCGACCGATTGCGTCGCCTCCGGGTTGACGCTCTTGAAATCCTCGTCGCTCAGGATGACGTACTGACCCTTCTCATATTCGTAGCCTCGAACGATCTCATCGTACGGCACGTCTTCGCCGTCGATCGAACACCGGCGCACGTTGTTGATCCGGCCCTCGTCCTTCTTATGCAAGAAGTTGAAGCGCAAATCGTTCGTGCGAATCGCCGTTTGCAGCTTGACGGGTATCGTAACGAGACCGAAATTTATGGCCCCGGTCCAGATCGCGTGCGCCATGTTGTCGTGCTTACCTCGCTTGAATCGGCTACTTCCAGGCCTGCCGGGCCTTCTTGAGCGCGGGCTCGAGTTTTTGTTCTTTCCAGCTCGACCCGCTCCATAACGCCGCCCGCTCCGCAAAGAGCGGGGGAGCGTTCTTCAAGGTGAAGCGCTCGAACTCTCCCTCGGTGGTCTTAGCCCGCTTGCGGCTCATGGCCTCGATCTCGGACCAGGCCAAGGGCATCGAGACGGGGGCCTTGGCACGGGCGCGCGGGCTGAATGGGGCGACCAGGGTCTTCCCGCGCCCGACCTGGACGTAGTCGAGGTAAACGGTCCCCGCGGGGCGTTTCGCCGGCATTCGCTGGAGCGTGGTGAGCTCCGGAAGGCGCCCGCCCAGCGTCCGGGCGACGAGTTCGGCGAACCCCTTGCAGACCTCGTACGTGTAGCGCGGGGCGAGCGGGATCGCGACGTGCAGCCCCGAGCCGCCCGACGATTTCACAACCGCGACGAGGCCGATTTCGCCGAGCGTCTCACGCAGCCCGAGCGCGACTTTGGCGAGCGTTGCGAGCGTACAACCCGCCCCCGGGTCGAGATCGAAGAAGACGAAGTCCGGCTGATCGAGCGATCCTGCGCGCGAGGTCCAGACGTGCAGGACGATCGCCGCGAGGTTCGCGACCCAGACGAGCGTCGCTTCGTCGTTGCAGAGGATGAAGCGAACCGTGCCGTGCCGCCCGAACTCGCTGTCGACGGTGACCGTCGGGACCCACTCGGGCAGAAACTTCGGCGCGTTTTTCTCGAAGAACGATGGGCCGTCGATGCCGTCGGGATAGCGCTGCAACGTCAGGGGCCGGTCCGCGAGCTCCGGCAACATGTACGGCGCGGCCGCGCGATAGTACGCGATCAGATCGCCTTTCGTGTAGCGGTCCTCGGGCCACAGGATCTTGTCGCTGTTCGAGATCGTGAGCGCGCGACCGCCCACCTCGAGCGTTTGGGTCGTGCGCGCCATCAGTGAACGTCTTCGGGCTGCTTATCGTAACGCAGCCCGACGAACACGGGATGGCGCATCAGGTGGTCGCGCGTCCATTCACGGAACGCGACCTCCGCGACGAGCTCCGGCTTGACCCAGTGCGCCTTCGTATCGGTCTTCGGGGGATTTGCAAAGGGGGAAGTCTTGCGCTCGAGCGGCGCGAGTTTCGCTGCGATCCCCGCGAGCAGCTTGTCGTCGAAGCCCGTGCCGACCGAGCCGGCGTAGCGCAATTCTCCGCCGTCGTACACGCCCACGAGCAGCGCACCAAAATGTTTGCGACTGCGCCGGCCTTCGGTCCAGCCGCCGACGACGGTCTCCTGCCGAAGCTGCGTCTTGATCTTCACCCAGTCGCGGCTGCGCCGGGTCACGTACTTCGAATCGCGGAGCTTTCCGACGATGCCCTCGAGACCTTGCGAGCGCGCGAGTTCGAACAGTTTCTTCCCGTCGCCGATCACGTGCTTGCTGAGCATGACGGGTCCCTGGCCGGTTAACAGCGCTTCGAGCGCGGCCTTGCGCCGTTCGAGCGGCTCGCCGCGCAGATCGCGGCCGTTGCCGTAGAGCAGATCGAAGACGACGAACGTGGCCTGGTGTTTGCCGGCCTGCGTGCGGCCGAAGCGGTCGAGCCGCTCTTGCAGCGCGCCGAACGACGGACGCCCCTGGGCATCGAGCACGACGATCTCGCCGTCGACGAGAAGCGGCCGCTCCGAGAATGCATCGGCGAGCTTCGCGAGCTCCGGAAACTTCGGCGTAAAATCTTGCGCGTTGCGCGACACGAGCGCAACGTCGCCGTCCTCATCGATTCGCGCGAGCGCGCGGTAGCCGTCCCACTTCACCTCGAAAAGCCACTTGGGATCGTCGAAGGGTGCGTCAACGGACGTCGCGAGCATCGGCGATTCGACCGCGGGCATCTTCTCGCGCCGCCCGCTCAGCACCGGCTTCGCGCTCTTCGGCGCTGCGGGCCGCGACGAGTCCCAGTGCGGCGCGCGCGGATCCTTTGCGAAGTCGGCGAGCGTCTTCCCGCTCTTGACGGACTCGGGATGATCTTCGATTCGCCAAGCGGGATCGACCGCGTCGTCGCGCTCCTTGATCAGCAGCCACGCGTTCTCTTCGCCGCCGCGGCCCTTGATGTGCACGAGCGCGAACGTGCCGTGCAATTTCTTGCCGAACAGCTCGAACTTGAGCGCGCCCTTCTTGATCTGCTCGGTCGTGCTCGTGCCTTCGACGAGCCGGTAGGTCCCGCGGTCCCAGACGACCACTTCACCCGCGCCGTAGTTCCCCTTCGGGATGATGCCCTCGAAATCGCGGTAGTCGAGCGGATGATCTTCGACCATCATCGCGAGCCGCTTCTCTTTGGTGTCGAAGGAGGGGCCCTTCGGAACGGCCCACGACTTGAGGACGCCTTCGTCTTCGAGCCGGAAATCGTAGTGCAGGCGGCTTGCGCGGTGCATCTGCACGACGAAGCGCTGCCGTTTCCCGCTGCTGGGTTTGGTCTTCGCGGGCGCGTCCGAAGGCTCGGGGGTCTTCGCAAAATCCCGCTTCTTGGCATACGTGGTCAGCGGCGCTTGCTTGGTGGCACTCACTCTTCGCGCCTTTCCCGTAAACCCGGCCGCCGAACCTTAGGCGCCGGGCCGTATGCACAGGCGCGAATTCGGGAAATCGAACGTCACGCTGCGGTTGCCGAAAAACGGGTAGCTCAAGATCCCCACAAAGTCCCGTCCGGCGGATGCCCGCAGCGGCCCAAAGACGTCAATGAGCGTGACCGAGCCCCCGTGTCGGGTGTAGGGGCCTACAGCCAAGGATTTCAAGTCGGCCCTCTGCGCTCGCATCGTGCCACTGCCGCCGGCACCCCACTGATCCTCAGCCGGGTACATCGGTAAGTTCAATTTCACGGCGATTCCGGGATCCAGTATGTTTACGTCCGCCCCCGTGTCAATGACAAATTGAAACGGCCCATGTCCGTCAATCTCGGCTTCCCTGAAGGGCGGCGGAGCCATTTCGAACGCGAGACTCTCACCGTCGTCATCCGGCTGAACTTCGTTTGTTAGTGTGACTGCGCTACGCGCATAATCGATCGTCATCGTATATTTTCGTAAGAAGTCAACGCCGAGAGATCCAACGCTGTCGGGCACATGCTGGTGCAACGCTCCCCAATCAAGGATACCGGCCTCGAGCGAGTCGCGATGCGCTTCGCCGACGTCAACACCGCGCAGTGTGGTCAAGTGGGCATCAATGATGCCGCCGGTTCCCTGCCCCGGGCGGTGCCCCTCCGATTGCAGTTGCAGTCGGTCAGCAAGACCCCGGTCGAGCATCGTTCGCGTTGTGCCGGTGTCCAGAACGAACAAGAACGGACCTTGCCCGTTGACCGTTACCGGGATCAACAGCAAGCCGCCGTCATCCGCCGCCCGCCGAGCAGCTACCGTGGTACGCACGCACTGCCACTCAACGAATGGACGGCGAGCTGGGCTGTGCGATGAGCGGGCATTTTTCCAAATCGCCGTGGCATTCACACGCCAAGGACCGCTCGAGCCGTTTCTTCATGACGCGCGCTCGTGCGATGCCTTCGTCGATTTCCGCGATGCGCCGTTCGACTGCGGCTCGGCGATCCGCAGCAGCGAGGCTCCGAACCGACATGCCGCCACTCCGGTAAAAGCGCAGCAATTTAATTCGATGAACGGCGCCGGCGTCGTAGTCGCGCACGCCACCCGTACGGCGCGGCACCGGCAGAATACCGGCGGCCTCGTAATAGCGTATGGCGGAAGCCGCAACGCCTGAGGCTTTGGAAAGGTTGCCGATCGTCACATCTACCCCCTTGACTTAAAGCCTACTTCAACCCCTACGCTGGGCATTATGAAAGCGGGACGACTGAACCCTGTGCCCATCGTTTGCACGCTGACAACGCGCGGACGAATGCGGAGAGGCGCCCGCTGGCGGGCGGCACTGAAGGGGGCCGTGAGCGACGTTGCGGAACGCGCGGACGGATATGTCTTGACGCTTCGCGGCGACGAGCGAACATATTCGCGCTTTCTTCGGCTGGTTGCAGCCGAGAAGCGCTGCTGCGATTGGATGAAGCTCGAGTTGCTGCGAGACGGCCCTGCGATCACCTTAACGATCGGCGCCGAGACCAAGGAAGGCAAGGCCGTCATCGCAAGCATGCTCGAGCCATTGTCTGAGCTTGTCGAAGCGCCGACGTGATAATCGCCTTGCCCCGTTGGCCCTTCGACTGCGCGGCTGCGCCGCTCCGCTCAGGGTGACACGGTTTCAGCGAGCGACGGGCGCTTAGTGGACTAAGAAGTGATCGTAGAACGTGCGCCAGTACCACAGGCCCCAGCCACCGATTAGGATCGAGACGGCGCAGAGCGCGTATGTGACGGCGCGCGGGACGCGGAACGTGCCGAGTACGATCAGCGGGAAGAGAAACGGAACGAAGTCGAGGGCATGGCGCATGCCCCACTGTGCGCCCCCGTCGGCGTAATATAAGAAGGACGGCACGGCGACGAAGACCGCCGCCACCCACAAGGTCGCGATAAGGCCGCGGTTGCCGCGGGCGAAGGCTGCGAGGACGAGCGCGGGGCTCGTCACTTCGATCGACACGTCGCCGTAGCCGGGCTGCACCCAGGGAAACGTGTGGACGATCGCCGGCAGCGTTCCGAAAAACGATTGCAGTTCGTAGGTGAAGTATTCCAAGCGGAACGGCGAGCCGCTCGACTCGCCGATCGCGTCCGTATGATACCAGGCTACGTAGCCGATGTCCGTCGGTCGTCCCCAGCGTGCGTAGTTGTAGGCGACGTAAAGTGCGGCCGCCGGCACGACCACGCACGCAAGCGCTCCGAGCGCTGCAAGCCGTCGTGCGCGCGGCAACGTCCAAAAAAGATACGCGACGATCGGCGGCACGGCGAGAATCAGCGTGAACCGCGCTCCCGCGGCGAGAACGAGGAGCAACGTCACGAGCCACGCGCGCCGGCGCCCGAGCAGTTCCGCGACGGCTAGCGTTGCGAACATCATGGCGACGGTGTGGGCGACGTACCAGACCGCGCCGTACATCGCGCACCACGCAAGCGACGTGCCGAGCGCGAAGAAGGCGGTCGTCCAGGTCGCGATTGCGAGGTCCGCATCGAGTCGCCGCGCGACCGTCCAAGCGGCGGCGATCGCAATTGCGGCGGTGACGCAGGCAAACGCCGTCTGATTGGTATGGACGCCGAAAAGCGCGACGACGGGGACGAGCAAGAGCGCCGGCACCGGGCCTTCGATCACATAGTGCTGGCCCTGATACAGGAGCGCATCGATGTAGGTGCCGGGCCACACGATCCAGACGTGCCCGCGCAGAAACGCCGCAGCGAGCAGAACGTAGTTGTTATAGACGCTCGAATCGAAGCGGGAAAGTCCGAGCAGCGCTGCGCCGGCAATGATCGCGGTCGCCGCGAACTCGAGGAATTCCGAGCGCTTCATCGACCGCCGTCGTTCGCTTTACGCTGCCCGGGCTCCGGCCGCCGCGTCCTTCTGCGGGCGCGGGCGCTCGCCGGTGAAGAACGACTGGAACGGGCGCTTCCGCAGGAATGGCTGCTCGACAAGGATGGTGAGCAGCCATGCGACGAGGATCGCAAACGTCATCGCGACGAGCGTGTACGGCAAAGCCCAGTGCGGGTCGGACTGCGGCTGGGAGCCGGCCCACGGCGGCATCCGCGCATCGCGCAACATCCAGGCCAAGGCCTGGTGCCACAAGTAGAGATTGTACGATACGAACGACAAGAACACGAAGAACGGATTCGCGAGCACGCGCTGCCAGGCCGGAAACGCAAGTAGCGAGCCGAGCGTCGCCGGCACGAACGCGAGCGCAACCTCGGGCCGCGTGTACAGTTTCCATGCGTCGTTCCATCCGGCTTCGCCGCGGTGCTCGAACGATTGTCGAAGCGCGACGTACAGGCCGGCGAACGCCACGAAGGCGACTGCCGTCCAAAGCACCCGGTTCCGGGCGAGCCCCGGATAGCGCGTCGACACGGCGCGAAACGCCCACGCCGTGAACATGCCGCCGGCGAACAGGTCGATCGTGCCGGGCAACGAGTCGAGTTCTTGGCCCGCGTTGTAGTGGTGGACCACCGCGAAGCGGTAGAGATTTGCCGCGACGACCAGCACGGGGAAAAGCGCAGCCGGCCAGCGCATCGCAACCCAGCACAGGACCGGGAACAGCACGTAGAACTGCACCTCGACCCCGAGCGACCAAAAGACGCCTTGAATTCCGCCCCACGTGTCGGCCCAAAGCCCGTGCACGAAGAACACGTGCGCGAGGACCTGCTTCACTTCATCGCTCCGCGAGTCGAAGTGCGCGAAGCCGAGCGCGATCATCAGCACGATCGCCAAGTAATACGAGGGAACGATCTTGAGGATGCGCCGGTAGGCGAACGTCAGCACCGATTGTCGCGGCCGTCCGTCGAACAGCGTCTGCGCGTAGGGATAGAACAGGCAGAAACCGCTAATGAAAAAGAACAGGTCGACGCCGGCAAAGCCGCTCTCCGGAAAGACGTTGAAGTTGTACGTCTTGCCCAAGACCGTCACGTCGGCACCGAGCCACGAGATCAGCCAGACGTGGTACCATACGACGAGCCCGATAGCGATGCCGCGCATGCCGTCCAGGGCCGCCAGGTGGTCGGGCGCCGGCCGCGGTGAGCTCGTCAAATGGGCCATCGTACACGACCAACTTCGGCAGATCTTGCCGCTCGCGTGAGTCGCAAGCCCGGCGCTCAGCTGCCGGTCCGCATCGCCATGTTCCACCACCAAACGCCCCAGGCGCCGGCGAGGGCCGAATAGACGCACAGGATGGCGCCCCAGCGCGGCATTTTCTCGCGAACCCCCAGCGCCATGAGCACGAACAAATAGGGCTCGAAATCGAGCGCGTGTCGCATCCCGAACTGGTACCAGCCGTTGAGGTAGTAGAGAAAATCCGGCAGCGCCACGGCGGCCGCCGTCAACCACAGCGCCGTCACCAGCCGCGCCGGCTGCTTCGCCAGAAACGCGAGAATCAGCGCCGGGCTCGTGAACGTCAGCGCAACGCCGCTGTTATCGACGTTGAGGATCGGCCATTGAGCCTGCTGAAGCCACTCGACGAAGACCGGGGCGCGGAAAAAGAACGAATAGATCTGATACGGCAGGTAGATGAGGCCGAACGGCGAGCCTTCTTTTTGGCCGTATGCGTCCTGATGAAAATAAAGCGTGTGGCCGATATCGAAAGGCTCTCCCCACGACGCTTCGTTGTACCCGATCCACGCGATCGCGCCGGCGGCAAGGCACGCGCCGAACGCGCGAAAGGTTTTGCGCCGGTCGCGCGGCTCGGAGAAAGGCTCACCGCGGTTACGCGCGGCTAACCGGGCAAGATCTCCCGTGTAGAGCGCGTAGGCGTAGAAACCGATGCCGAACAGTTCCGTATTGCGTGAGAAAAATGCCGCGAGCGCGAGCAAGCCGACGACCCAGCCGCGCCGTTTGCCCGTAAGTTCGAGCAGTGCGCCGAACACCGCGGCTACGGTGCAGACGTGCGCGATGAACCAAACGTCGCCAAGCTCGGCGCACCACCATAAGTCGGTCCCCGCAAAGAGGAAGAGCAGAAGCAGCAGTCGTTGCGGGCGTGGAATGGCAAGGCGCACGAGCAGCTGCTGGGCTAGGCCGATGGCGAGCGCCGCGAGTGCGATCGCGACGGCGGTTTGGTTTGCATCATCTCCGTACAGGAGAACGAAGGGGAGCATCACGAGCGCCGGAAAGGGCGCGTCGACAACGTAGTATCTGCCGTGATAGAGGGCTGCGTCGAGCCATCGCCCCGGCCAATCGATCCAGAGATGGCCGTGGAGGATCGCATCGGCCAGCCGCACGTAGTTGTTGAATTGCGTCGAGCGAAAGTGTGAAGAGAAGAGCGCCACGAGATACGCGAGGGCCACGACCACAATAAGCTCGCGCTCGCGCAGGCACCATGCGACCACCCGCGCGACGGCGCGGGAGAGCCGCCCGACGGCGCGGGAGAGCCGCGTGGGGTCGCGGGCGGGAGCACGAGCCTTCACCTTCGGCTTCAATTGCATTCGTTCTACGCCGGCGGCA
>Ga0302325_10025453_pt1 | contig 12298 bp, 10 predicted proteins | sample Palsa_T0_2_FD_201948 | JGI IMG/M metagenome (GOLD analysis project Ga0302325, IMG submission 201948) | Peat permafrost microbial communities from Stordalen Mire near Abisko, Sweden - Palsa_T0_2 | ecosystem: Environmental > Terrestrial > Soil > Palsa > Peat permafrost | place: Sweden: Abisko...
GACCGCCCCGGCACGGGTTGGGAAGCTATCGCCATTCTCCACCGCGAAGGCAAAAAGCATTGGAATGGCGGCGGCCACCACGCGGTTTGGGTCTGCAACGTCGAACACGGCGACCATCCCACACAAAAGCCGCTAAAGCTCCTTATGGACTGGGTCGCGAAATTCACCGACCCTGGGGAGACGGTGCTTGATCCCTTCTGCGGGAGCGGCACAACCGGCGTCGCGTGCGCCAGACTCGGCCGAAAATTCATCGGCATCGAAAAGCGTCAGGATTATTTCGACTTGGCCTGCCGCCGCATAGCCGAGGCATATCGTCAGGCTGACTTGTTTGCTCCCACGGGGAGCTAAAGGCTGGTGCAGGATTTTCCGAAAGAAGGAGCTTTCCAATGCAGGGGAACGCCACGCAGCTTATCGACATCAATGAACTATCCCGCCGTCTGAGCATCCCCAAGGGAACGCTTTATAACTGGGTTTATCTCCGCCGCATCCCCTTCGTAAAGGCCGGCAGGTGCCTGCGTTTCGACCCCGAAGAGGTGATCCATTCCTTGCCGCACTCGCCTACAATGGGATCGGCTGGCAACAGGTAGAAGGAGCTGAAATGGCACTCTACCAACGAGGCCGGACCTGGTACCTTGATTTTTACGCAAATGGCAAGCGGGTGCAGGAAAGCACCGGCACCAAGAACAAGCGTGAGGCGGATAAGATTCTCGCCTTGCGCATCTCGGAAGTCGAGCGCGGGGTTTACGCGAGGCCCGTCAAGATCAGCTTTCCGGATTTTGGGAAGCGATACATGAACCACGCAAAATCGCACAAGCGCTCGTGGCTGAGGGACGAGCAGATGCTTAAGCGGCTGGAAGATTTTTTCGGAGAGGCGCAATTGAGCGACCTCACCCCGGTGAGGGTTGAGGCCTATCAACAGGCGCGCATCCGGGAAGTCTCTCCGGCAACAGTGAACCGCGAAACCGCGCTACTGAAGCACATGCTCAATCTCGCCGAGCGATGGGAACTAAGGCAGGGGTCAAACCCTGTGCGCTTTATCAAGTTCCTTCCCGAGGACAATCTGCAATTCCAAACCTTAAGCGAGGAGGATGAGAAGGCGCTGCTCGCCTATTGCCCTCCCTACCTTCAGGACATGATTGTGTTCGCCATCAATACCGGGCTTCGGTGTGGAGATATTTTTGATCTGCAATGGGAGGAGGTGGACTCACAAGAGCGACGCTTGAACATCATCATGCAGAAGAGCCGGAAACGCCTGAGCGTTCCGCTTAACGATACGGCCTGCACCATTCTTGAAGCGTGGCGGGGGATGAAGAAAGGCCCATACGTGTTCTACAACCAGATGACCGGCGACCGGTTCCGCGATCTCAAGGCGGGACTGAAGCTGGGATGCAAGCAGGCCGGACTGAAGGGCGTGACGTGGCACAGTTTCCGCCATACGTTCGCATCGCGGCTGATCCGCAACGGCACCGACATCGTTACCGTTAAAGAGCTTCTCGGGCATTCCACTATCGTAGTGACGATGCGCTATGCCCATACCAACGATGAAGCCAAGATAAAAGCCGTGAAGGGGCTTCGTAGTGACAAAGTAGTGACAATGATCCCAAAGCCACGCAGATTCAAGTAGTGACAGTGTTCGCAACTTAAAGGAATCAGGTAAGATGATGAGCGGAGGAATGGGTGAGTGGTTGAAACCGGCGGTCTTGAAAACCGTTAGCGAGGTAACTCGCTCGGGGGTTCGAATCCCTCTTCCTCCGCCAGCCTCGCTTGCCGGACCATCTCGATGAAAACTGCTCGGGCGTCTTCCGAATCTTTGACCGCCCGCAAAAACGCCACGCGCTGGCCGTGAATTCTGTCTCCGGACTTGAGCCGGAGATGGAAGCCCAGCCGGTCGACCGAGGTCAGCGCGGCCTCGTCGGCCGATTCGCCTCCAAACCGCTGGGCGATCAGACGAAGAGCGTCGGCATGGTCGGTATTCATGTGCCGGATGATTCCTGGCGCGGCCTGGGCCAAAGGATCGGGTAGCGCGCTTCCGTAGTCCTCAGCGGAGACCCATCCCATGACGCCGAAGCCTCCGATGAAGTAAGCAGCCGAGACGTGCAGCCGGTAGTACGCAAAGTCGCTGTAATCTTGCCAGAACTTCGCGTTTTCGTGGTGTGAAAGATAGAGCTCCCTAGCTTCCGCCGCGGGCACTTCGGCCGCTTCGCCCAGCAGCGTCAAACGGGCGGCGCCCAGTGGATCTCCGGAAACACCCGGCTGTGCGATAAGCAAACTGGCGCGCGCATCTTGCCGCAGGTTCTGCGTATGCATCGCCATGCTGCTGATGAAGAATATGGGGCGGCCGAGATTGTCAACGGCATAGGGCATCAGGGAGCCGAACGGAAATCCGGGAACCTTCTGCGAATGCGTGGAGAGGCTGCCGGTCAGGCCGATCGAAGCGAGCGTGCGGGCGCGTTCGGCGAGTGACGGTTCAGGAACCGTTGACGCTGCAGGTCCGGGTCCGGCATGTTGTTGGGTAGGCACGATTCTATGGTAGAACTCTTGATCGAGGACCCAACACGTTGAGCTTCGTGAATTCAGACGGCGTGCGGCTGTATGTTGAGGACACCGGAACCGGAGATCCGATCGTCTTCGTTCATGAATTGCACTCGGACCATCGCGAATGGGAGGCGCAGGTTCGATGGTTCTCGCGGCTCTACCGCTGCGTTGCCTTCAACGCGCGCGGGTACCCTCCTTCGGATGTGCCGGCCGATTCCAGCTTGTGCGGTTACCCGATTGTCGTTCACGACATCGCCGCCGTGGTGCGAGCTCTGGGAATCTCCAAGGCCCATATCGTCGGGTCGAGCATGGGCGCGTATGCCGCGCTGCACTTCGGCTGGATGTACCCGGAGCTGGCGCGTTCGCTGGTGATCGCGGGCGTAGGATCCGGCTCGCCGGCGGCGGATCGCGCGGTGTGGGTTACGGAATGCGAGGCTACCGCTCGTGCCTATCTCGATCAAGGAGCGCCCGCGGTGGCTGAAGTTGCCGCCCGCACTCCCACTCGCGTGCAGCTTCTGCGCAAGAATCCTCGTGCGTTCGAGGAATTCCTGTCCCATTTGCGCGAGCATTCGGCGGAAGGCAAGTCGCGGACCATCATTGGGTATCAGGCGCGGCGTCCATCGCTCGAGGACTTTCAGAATCAATTCTCGACCCTTCAGATCCCGGTATTCTTGATCGCCGGCGATGAGGACACGCCTTGTCTCGAGACCACGCTCTGGCTCAAGCGAACGCTACCGAACGCGGGACTTTGGATTTGCCCGAACAGCGGCCACGCGGTGAATCTCGAAGAGCCGGCCGCGTTCAATCGCGCGGTGGAGGATTTCTTGCTTGCCGTGGAACACGGGCGCTGGGGACGCTGAGCTGCCGCTCATTGCACAATCATGATCGGCGCCTGCCAGAACGCTGCCTTCTGCCCGGTAGGATCCAGCACCGTGACCTGGCAATTGTATGCGCCCGGCGCAAGCTGATCGAGAGCCAGGTCGAAGCGTAGCGGCATCGTTTTCAAGCGATTGTTCAGCCCGTCGCTCACCGAGTGCGGCGGAGTTTCGAAGACCTTCGTTTGTCCACGGTAGAAAGTTACGAAGGCAACCAGCGGTTGAGTGGTCGCGGCAGCTGGCTCGTAGGCTTGCAGATAGACGTACAGTTGACGGCCTTTGCTGAATACGCGAGTCACGCTCGGAATCAGCTTCTGTCCGTCTTGAACCAGCAGGTTGGTTACCTCAGCTTGATCTTTGCTCTTCAGGGCGTTGTAGATTGCTTCCTTCAGATCCACTCGCTGGGTGCTCAATACCACTGAGCTGACCGGAATTCGTTTCTCTTCCTTGTTCAGGTTCGGAATAACAAACTGAGTTTCGTAAGTTCCGATCCGGCCTGTCTCGGCATCGCGCGCCAGAAATTTGATGGTGTATTTGCCAGGAAGCAACGTGAAGCCCGTATCGTACTCGATGGGTTGTTTCGCGAGCTTGGCAGCAGTCTCTCCGCTCAGTTTTATGTCCGCCTTGTCGCGGACGTTTTGAATGGTGCTGCCATAGTCGTCCTTGATTTCGCCGATGAAATCGATGAGCGTGCGTTCGGCGCCTCCCTTGCGCGCCAGCGCCAGTTCGCGGCCTGGAATCTTTACCACCACGGGCACGAAATACTCAGCGCGATTCAACTGGAAGTAGTCCACTTCCATGGCGATGGTGAGCTCGGTAATGGGATCGCCCAACATCAGCGCGTCTTCCAGCTGCCGCTCCTTTTCAACGGCTGTGAACTTGCCGAATGTTTTTCCGGCGAAGTAGCCCTGGCGATAATCGAGCGTCGCGGAAACTCCGCCATTCAGCGTGATCTTGACGCGGCGAAACTTGCCGTTCAAAGCGGGATTGGTGGTGTAGTAGCCAAGGATGTAGTAGCTGGAAACGTTTTTCTGCGCTTGAGCGATTCCCATGGCAAGGTCGTTATTATCGAGCAGGGCCTTCCCACCGGTATCCGAAGCTAGCGCAAACAGCGTATCCTGCGATTGCTGAAAATTGGTGGTAACGGACAGCGCGGAAGCCGCCGTGTACATTCCTTTGCCGCCCGGCGATCCCAGGGTCGCGTCCCCCAGCGGCGCCTCTGCAACCAAGCCCCGCGCGTCAATCGGCCAGAACGAAACTCCGGCCCGGACGGCGGCATTGATGGTGGCGTGCAGTTGGGCTTGATTATCGACACCATTCAGACGCAAGCCGCTGGCGAAATACAGGACCGATTTCTTTTCGCTGAGCTGGCCCAGCATCTTGGCCGCGGTCTGCAAGGCGGAAAGCTGGCGGTTGGTATTGAAAATGTTGAATTCGCTGTCGTCCTGCCCGAAGGCCGCTCCCGTATCTGGCGTACTGTCGTCGCTGACGTTTTCGTTTAAGCCCTGAGACTCGCCTACGATCATGGTTTGAAGAATGCTTAGCAGGCGCTCGCGGTTATCGGTAAAATCCGAGGCCACTCGAACGGCGCCCCCTTCGAATCGCATCAGCGCCATGCGATCCGCGGGTGTCATCTGGGTCCGTATAAACTTCTCGGCTGCCGTGATGGCGCGCAACTGGTCCGGCGGCGGCATCGCGGTCATGTCGAAATAGAGGACCAGCAGGCGGCGGTTTTGGTAGCGGAAATCGCCCGGCCGTTCCGCTGTGATCTGCGTCTCCGGAAGCCGTCGCAGGGGCGCGCTTGCGGTTGTTAGCGGTGGTTCGGGCTCAGCACCTTCAGGCACTTTCTGAAATTCGAAGAAACGAATGCTTTGCTCGCCTCCGTCTTCGGTGACTGTGAAATCCTTCGCGGTCAAGCCCTCCAGGGGCTTGCCATTCTTGTCCTTCACGTTGACGGTCTCGATCACCAATTGGCTGCTGGTGGAGAATGTGGCCGGAGCGTTGCCTCCGGCCGGCGCGTTCTGGCCGATCTGCTGGGCGTGGGCGCCCACGGTGAGTAAAAAGAAGGCTAGCGCGGTGCGGTTCATTAAAACCTTACGATAAACCTTGTCGTCAGACTGCGCATGGCATTGGCGGCAGTCGGAAGACCGAATTGAGCGTTGCCAAACGTAGTGTTCCAACTCAGGTAGGTGACATGGTTGAGCGGATTCGTGGAATCGATCCGCAGGTCGGAGGTCAGCCGGTCGCTCAACCGGAACGTGCGCGCCAACGAAGCGTTCAACGTGAACTGCGCTGGCCCAGTAATGGTATCGCGCCCTGCATTGCCCCATTGGCCGGGCGGCGGAGCTGCGTACGCCGCTGGATTCAGGGACAAACCCGGCGGCGCGTTGTACAAGGACGCTCCCGTGTAGTTTGGACGCAGCGTGAAAAACGCCGTGCCCGGTACAGGCTCCAGATAGCCGGGAGTCTCCGGCAATCCGGTACCGGCCGATATCGTGCTGAGAACGGTCCACTGCTTGAACAGCGCGCCCCTCCAGCCGTTGAGCAGCGTTCCTCCAGCGAGTCCCATGCCGGAGGTGTACTGAATCTGCGCGCTCACAAGATGGCGCTGATCGAAACTCGAAAGGCTTCGTTCGGCGCTCAGGTCCAGCCAATTTTGCGCGATCAACACATTTCGGACGCTCGACGCCGCGGCGGCGCCCGGTGTCGTGTTGGGCGTGCTTGCGGAAGCTCCCAGGCCTCCCAAGACCGCGTCATCATCGATTGCCTTGGCGAAGGTGTACTGGAGACTTGCAGTGAATCCGCTGTGCAAACGGCGGCGCAATTGGATTTGCCCGGCTTCGCGAGTGGAATTACCGTTCGATGTCATATACGCATAACCGGAGAGGCAAGCGGGACAAGGATTGATCGCTGTTCCAGCAGGATACGTATTCGGCAGGAACTCCTGGGTTCCGTGCGTTCCCTTGATGCCGAGATACGTGGCCGTCAGCTGCAGCGATCCCGGCAGATCGCGCTGGATCAAGAGCTGCCAGTTCTGCGCATAGCCGGGGCGAAAGTTTGGATCGATGCCAAAGGTATTCAGAGTGCCCGTGGGCGCGGCGTTGAATCCATCGGCCAGCGTCAGTGGACTTACGGCGCCGTTCTGCACGCTGAGGCTTTTCGAAAGCGGATACTGCTGCGCCATTTGCGATGCGATTGTTTGGTACACCGATGTGTCGTAGTAAACGCCGTAGCCCGCGCGGATCACCAGCGACGATGCCGGAAGCGGCCGCCAGGCGATGCCGATACGCGGCTCAAATCCGCGCTTGTCGGGACGGATCAATGAATCCGGATAATGCTGGCCCGTCAAAGAGCCGATGGGATCGCTTCCCACCACGGGAACCTCCGCCGAAAATCCTGGAGCAACGTCCAGATTAACCAGCCGGCCATACAGCTCGGTGAGCGGCGAGCCGTACTCCCAGCGCACGCCGGCGTTCAATGTAAGAGCCGAATTAATACGCCAATCGTCGTTAAAAAAAGCGTCGTACAAAGACCCACGAAAATACTTGTCGGCATTGCCGAACGCAACCGCGGCCGCGTCGGGAACGCCCAACAAAAAATCGCCAAAATCCGAGCCGCTGGCGGCGCCGGTAAACGTAAACGTTCCGTGCCCGTCTTGCTGGCCGAGCACATTGAACTCCTGCCGCTTGAAGTCGCCTCCGAACTGGAAATTGTGGCGCCCGCGATTCCAAAAAAAGGACGAAGAAACCGCGCCGGTCTGATTGCGATTCAGGGACTGCTCCGAGTCCGAGAGCGATTGGATGCCGCTTGAGAAGATCAGCGTCGGCGGTCCCCAATCCACGGGACTCTGATCGTTCCCGGCAATGCCGGCCGCGCCCGAGATATTGTCGCGATTCTCGAAGTAGGGCTTCACGTCGATGGACAGCCGGCTGAACTGATAGCCGAAGGTTCCAAAGAATCCCTGCGCGAAGCGGTGAAACCAGTTGGCGCTGGTGGTGAGTCCAAAGGTGTCGGTGGTGTCCAGGAAACCGAAAACATTGGGGTTATCCTGGCGCGTGTCCTGAAATGCAAAGTTGCCGTACACCTGGTTTTTGCGATCGATGGACTGATTCCAGCGGGAATTCAAGCTGTCCTGATGAGTGACGCTGACAATTGGAACCTGATAGTTGTACGCGCCGGGGGTGGAAAAGTTTGGCAGCGGATAAAGCTTCAACAGCGCCAGAGCCTGGGGGCTGATCAGGCTCTTGGGAATCGTCACGGTCGGCGATACGTCGCCCTCACGCTGCGCAAGGGTTGGCATCAGCGCGGAGGCGATACTGTCGTTGCGGTTGCGCGTCCACTGATATCCGACGAAAATGTTTGGGCCGTTCCGGATGAAATGAGGAATTCTCACCGGGCCGCCGAAAGAGGCTACGCCGGTGAGATGGTTGTAAGCCGGCCTGGGAGTGTTCTGGCCGGTTAAAGAAAAAGGACTCGCGTCCAGCGCGGAATTGTCCACGTAGACGCCGAAGCTGCCGTTGTACAGCGATCGCGACCCATTGCGATTGTTGCCGAACGCCGGGACCAGCGAGAAGGGCGAGCTTGCCCCATTATTCACGCTGCCGTTGATCAGAAAGCCATCGTTGGCGCGTTCGTCCCCGGCAGGCTGTGCTTCATTGATGGACGGGCTCGGTTCAGGCTTCGGCTGCTCGGCTGTCGCGGTTTTTGGTGGCGCTGGCGTGGTGGGTTGCGTGATAGGTTGCGTGACTTGAGGAGGTGTGGCGGGCTGGGCCTCTGCATGAATCTGATCGAGCGGAAGCATTTTCAGTTCCCAGACCGCCGGCTTCGTTTCCGGCCCAACCGTGATTTCGCCGTCGACCGTGCCAAAACCGAGCATCTTCACTTGGATCGTCCAAACTCCGTCCGTCATATCCGGAAAAGAATACGCGCCCTGCGGATCGGTGATGGCGGTGATCTTCTTGTCGCCCTGAGTCGCTGTAATTGTGGCGCCGGGAACCGGCAAGCCGCCAAACGTGACCTGGCCATGTTGCTCGGATGCGAGAAGCTGAATCACAACCAACCCGGCAGCGACAAGAGACCGCAGGAAGCCACGAATCACCGGATGGTCCTCTAGTTTTCGGAGGGTCTTTCGATGTGATCGATCGCGAGAATCGCAACCGGGCCCTTGCCGGATTCTAATTTGAGGCCAAGCTGCTCCTGCAAAGCCGCGGCAATGGCCGGCTCAACGCTAGCCGGATCAAAAGCACCGGGTGGCGGCGGCTCGCCTCCGCGCGAAGGCGGCGGTTCCAGAAATGGCGCCCAGTCCAGCTTGAAGCTAAAGCTGCCTTTCAGGCCGGTTTTGTCAACGATAATGGTCTGCGTAAAAGCGGAAAGCGTAAGCGTGAGGGCCGCCATAGGAGCCTTCTCGCCAGTCAGCTGCCCAAACTTCGTATTGCGGAGCGAACGGCAGGGATTCTGTTGATTAGGAACTTCCGGACAATCCCCCTCGTCGACGGCATGGATTTTCGGTCCGTTCTTTGCGATCACCAGCAAATACACGGGGAGCTCTTTCGTCTCCCGGTGCAAGGCCAGCCTGAAGCGGTCTGCGAGCACGCCCTGAAACATGGTTTCGAGGGTGGGCTGTATGAAATCGAATCTGGGATTGGCTTCCGACTTCGTGACCACGTCGTATCTTTCGGAATCCACCCAAGCGGGCTCGCCGGAGATTTGAAAATCACGAACCTGATAAGCCCACGTAATCAGCCGTCTTGTGGGCACGTTGGTTGCGGTCAGCCGGCCCCCAGGAGCGCCCCGCATGGTGCTCTGGCGATCGCCGGATTTGTTCGGTTTAATGGAGACCGCAACGAATTCCGGCAGCGGCGCCTTGGGCGGTTCCGGCGAACTCGCCGCCTGGCCGAAAAGCGTACCCGCGATGAGCAATCCAGCCAGGATCCGCGTCATGAGTTTTAATAAAATGACGAACGCGTTGCTCACGGCGTGCAGGATTTCCTAGTTTTCTGAGGGTTTTTCCACGTGATCGATAACAATTATATCCACGGGGCCTTTTTGCGACTCCAACTTCAGGCCGAGCTGTTCTTGCAGCGCGCTGAAAATGGAAGGACCATTGGGGTCAAATTGAGGCTGCGGCATGCCCGGCGGAGGGCCCCCGGGAGGCACTTGCATGGCCTGACTCTGGTCAGGAGTCCAGTGCATGCTGATATCGAACTTTCCTGTCAAGCCAGTCTTGTCCAGGACAGTTCGTCCCAGCATCCTTGAGAGCATCGGTATCAAGCCTTCGATTTGAACACTCACGGCGCTCAAGCGATCGAAGCCCATCATCATGTTGCCGCACCCAAGCGTGGGTGGTTTGCCGGGGTCCGGCGGCGGAGGCGGAGGCTGGGACGGATCGAACGGCGTGCAACCACCTTCCTTGGAGGCCGTCAGCTGCGGCCCGAGCTTGCCCTCCTTATTTGCGACGACCAGCGCGTATATCGGAAGCTCCTTCGTCTCGTGATGAATCTTGAGCTGGAACCGATCCGCGAGCAGCGCCTGCAGCATCAAGGATTCTTCGTCTTCTTTCGGCTTGTGATCCGGTTTCGCGGAGATATCGTAGCGTAGGGATTCGATCCACGCTGGCCCACCGGAGATCTGGAATGGTTGAACGCTCCACGCAATCATAATCATTTCCTTCAACGGCAGGTTGGTGATGTTGAGCGTGCCACCTGGACTACTGCTAATACGCATGCCGCGCTGGTCGGGTGCGGAAGGTTTGATGGAGGCCACATCAAACTGGGGCGTGGGCGCAGCGGGGGCTTGCGATTGGGCCTGGCCCGCCGGAGCGTTCAATAATCCGATGCCGATGGGCACGGCGATGGCCGCGATTCCTGCGACGGCCAGCAACAGCCTTCTAGCCAAGCCAAGATCGTGGGCCATGCGCTGCGCCATGATCCCTTGAATCCGCTTCTTGAGGTCGGACCCGCTGACGCCGGAGACGCAGAGTAGCGGCGCTTCCAAACAGTACTCGCAAACTTTGAGGATCCCTTGGGCGTAGACTTCGGGCTCGCTCCGCAAGCGAAGAACCTCGTGGTCGCAGGCGGTCTCTCGTTCCTCCACCAGCCGCGCGCCGATCCACCACACCAATGGATGAAACCAAAAAACGGCTTCCACCAACATGTGTAAAGCCGCCGCGAGATTGTCCCGCCTGCGGACGTGACTCATTTCGTGCGCGAGGATCGCTTCCAATTGCGCGTCGACAAGCCGCTCGGAAATCCCCGCCGGCCACAACAGAATCGGCCGCCTGATACCGAACACGCCCGGTTCTATATGTGCAGTCGAGGATAAAATCTCGATCGGCGCCTGCAAACGCTTGAGCGTTTCTACTTCGCGGCCCTCAGTCAGGGGCTCTGCAGCGCGAACGATGCCGGCAGTCCGGCGCCACCGCACGCACCAGGCGAGCAAAACCACCGCGCAGCCGCAGCACCAGAACGCCCAAAGCAAAATAGGGACCAAGCTGGTCGGATGCGGCTCTGCCGCGGTGACAGACGCCGTTATGACGGGCGGGAACTTCGGTCCGAGTCGCTCGATGACTATCGTAGCCCCCGCGTGTACGATGGTTTTGCGCCAAGCAAAGTGGCTTCCCAGCGCCACTAGCGGCGCGAACGGAACGAGAAATTTCGCCGACGCGGCCAGCCAAACCCAATAGCGCGCCCGCGCCTGATTCTTGCGCAAAGCAAGAGTCAGGAGTCCGGCTACAGCCCCAAACACAGTGGATTGCCAGAGATGATTGGTGAGTCCCGTGATCATTCCGATTTCTCCTTCCTAGACAGCTTTCGGAGCGCCTTTTCGGCTTCCCGCACATCCTCTATCGTTAGTTTGCCGGACTCCACCAGGTGCGCCATCACGGGTTGTGTCCGGCCTCCAAAAAGTGCCAGTAGCTCGTCGATCAATTTGCGTTGCGCCGCCTGGCGCGAGATCACCGCTTCGAAAATGTGCGCGTTGCTGATCTTTTTGACGCGGCGCAAGGCCTTTTTGTCTTCCAAACGATAAACCGTGGTTTGGATCGTAGTGTAAGCGGGCCTGCGGGGCTCGGGAAAGGCTTCCTGAATCTCCCGAATCGAGAGCGCTCCTTTCCCCCACAGCGCTTCCATGATTTGAAGTTCCAGTTTGCTGAGTTTCGGCTGGGCCATGAAGTTATCTACTATGCCTGTGTGTGATTCTACTACAGGGATGTCTGGACGGCAAGGGCTTCTTTGGCCGCACCAGACGAAGTAAAATAGGCGGCCATGAAGAAGTTGCTGCTCTGGACTATCGCTTTCGCGGCGCTGCCGGCGGGAGCATTATTCGCCCAAAGCTTAACCGGCACCTGGCAAGGCACATTATAGGCACAGGCCGGCGGTCACGAACTGCGCACGGTCTTCAAGATCTCGACGACGGACGCAGATACCCTCAAGGCCGTGCTATACAGCATCGATCAGGGAGGGCAGCCGATCGCCGCGACAACCACCACGCTGCAAGGATCGGCGGTAAAGATATCGATCGTTGGAATCGGCGGCACATTCGAGGGAAAGCTAAGCGCAGACGGAAACTCGATCGCTGGCACCTGGTCCCAGGGCCCCACGCCGATGCCCTTGACCCTGAAGCGCGCCACCAACGAAACGGCGTGGACCATTCCGGAGCCTCCGCCGCCATCCAAGCCAATGCCGGCGGACGCCAATCCTTCGTTTGAAGTGGCCACTATCAAGCCCAGCCGGCCCGACGAGCGACTGTCGATCCTGGTAAGTCCGGGAGGCCGTCAATTCAGCACCACCGATTCGTCTCTGATTAATCTCATCACGTTCGCTTATCGGCTTCAACCGCGGCAGGTTACGGGCGGACCGGCCTGGCTCGAAACGGAGAAGTACGATTTGCTG
>Ga0302325_10025457_pt1 | contig 12297 bp, 9 predicted proteins | sample Palsa_T0_2_FD_201948 | JGI IMG/M metagenome (GOLD analysis project Ga0302325, IMG submission 201948) | Peat permafrost microbial communities from Stordalen Mire near Abisko, Sweden - Palsa_T0_2 | ecosystem: Environmental > Terrestrial > Soil > Palsa > Peat permafrost | place: Sweden: Abisko...
GGTCGATCGGGCCATTTGCCATAAACGTATTACCTCTTAAGGCGCAGGTCAAGCACCGGGTAACTCGTCCGCCAACCCCTCAATACCCGCTCAAACTCGAAATTACCTTTTGTGTAAGGGGAGTGACTTCGCCGGCGCTCGCCAATATTTGCACGTATCGCATCGATTGCCGGCTGAGCGGTCTCGCGCAGGCGGCTGGCGCCGCATATACCCGCTATGCCGACGATCTCGCGTTCTCCGGGGACGAGAGCTTTGAGAAGTGCGTGGAACGATTTTCCGCGCACGCCGCCGCGATTCTTCTTGAAGAGGGATTCTCCGTCCAATACCGCAAGACCCGCATCATGCGCCAGGGCGTGCGCCAATATCTGGCCGGCCTGGTCGCCAATCAGCGCGTCAATGTAGTGCGCGCGGACTTCGATCGGTTGAAAGCGACGCTCCACAACTGCGTTCGCTATGGACCCCTGAGCCAGAACCGCGAGGCTCATCCCTGCTTCCGGTCGCACCTTGAGGGGAGGGTTGGCTTCGTCGAAACGGTCAATCCCGAAAAGGGTAGGCGTCTGCGCCGAATTCTCGAACACATCCAGTGGTAGCGAGCTTCTTTTGTAGCCGAACAGCGATCTTTCCGGCAAAGTCGAGTGTGGCTATGGTCGATCTCAGCGGAGTGGCTATTGCCTGCGACTGCTATAAGAGCAGCTAATGAATGCTATGCCGCCGACCTCCGTAGCGGCATACAAGCGGATGGCCAGTGAAAAGGGACGAATTCGCAGTGCAAGCACGCATCGGAGAATGCCGGCGCCGCGCTGAAAATTTCGCCTCGAAACGGGAAGTCATGAGAATCGTTAGGTCAGTGACTCATCTACCGGAACAATGCAGCGAGCCGCCGCGTACCTGGGTAAGTGCGTCGCGAGAGGGCAGCGCACGTTGCATCATCGGCCATCCAGCTTGGCACAGGAATACGGAGCATGAGTTGTAAAGGGCGCCGCGAATGTCCACCTCGCTGCATCGCATCTGCGTAAGCTTGACGTTGCTGACCGTTACCACCGCAACGCTGCCCGCGCAGAACACTGCCCTGATCGCACCGCTCGAACTGACTCACGGCAAACCTTTTGTCATGGTCATGGTGAATGGGAAAGGCCCATTCCGATTCGTCGTCGATACCGGCACCAGCGCCGAAGCCTTTGTGACTCCGGAGTTGGCTGATCAGTTGAACCTCCCGGTTACCGGCCAGGTTCACCTAAGCGACCCCAGCAAACAGGGCGGCCAAAGAGTACCCCTCGTCCGGCTTCAAACTCTGGAAGTTGCAGGCGTGGTCTTTACCGATGTCAAGGCCGCCAGGCACGCCTTGAGTGGCGCCGACGGAAACTGCGACGGGTTGCTCGGGTTCGAGCTTTTTCGCGATCATCTGCTCACCCTCGACTATCCCAACCGGCGAATGACACTCGGTTTTGGATCGCTGGAGCCGGATGGCGAGCGGTCCGTCCTGCCATTTCGCACGCCTTATGGAATTCCGATCGTCTCGCTGCATATTGGCGATATCCAAATCGATGCGCAGATCGACTCTGGCGGCACCGGACTCAGCCTCCCGGAGGGGGTTGTCCCTCAATTGAAATTTGACTCCGATCCAGCGGCCTTTGGCGTTGCGGAATCCATCTCCACCCGCTTTCAACTCAGAGCAGCCAAACTTGCCTCGGATGTCCATCTAGGCACCTACATCTTCACCCGGCCCTTTGTCGAAATCAATTCTGCCTTCCCCCTGGCCAACCTCGGCTCCTGCGCCATGCAGAACTTCGTATTCACCTTCGACCAGAAATCCGGGCTGGTTCGTTTCGAGTCCAGTCAACAGACGCTTCGTCTGGCGGCGACGCCAACGCCGCTGCGGATTCTCAATGCGCCGGAATATAAGCCGGTCAATAATACGCTGGTACCCATCGGCTAACCCAGCTGTAGATCGAAAATAGGTCTAATTCGAAAATCGCCGAACGCTGAACGAAATAGGCAGGCCAATAATGAGCATGTGTACCACCAAGCCCTGAATCAGGGCCCCCAACTGGAAAGGTCCCATTGCGTGGAGCGCCGACAGCGGCAAGACGATCAGATTCATGACCAGGAAAACGGCGATCCCGTAGAACATGCCGCACACAACAAAGTGCTCCGTCAGAAAGTAGAGCCTGCGGCTCGCGGCGTAATAGATGGCAGCCGCAGTAACCGCAATGAAAAATTGCAGCGCAATGCCCGGAACGTAGACCGCCGCGCTTCCATGAATCGCCTGACGGCCAAGCAGACCGGCGGCGATGGCGCGCGGCACACCCGCTCCAAAGGTGAGGAATGCGGAAATCAGGTCCAGGCCGCCTGCGACCAGACCGCCTGCAAGGATAGGCAGCCAGACTTTTGATTTTTGCATCGTGTAGGTAGTAGAAATTGAGTTCATGGTTTGCTCCGTGACGGTATCGTTCCTGGGCCGCCGCTGCCCGATCGAGATTACATTCATTTCGCCTGTCTCTGCGGGAGGTGTTTGTGGACGGAAGGGAACCGGTGCACCTGAAGTCCTCCTGCAATTTGGTCTGCGCCTAAGATTCGACCGCGACTTGCCTGAACCGAAGGAATTCGTGATCGTAGACCCCGGTTGCGGATGCAAAAAAAGCCAAGTCCACCCATCTTCGTGCAACAAGTGGTCGGCAGCCATATCCACTAAGGTCGATCGAATGCTGGCCACTATAATAGTCATGTGAACCGCGCCGCCTCCGGAATCCTGCCCACGATGGTCGTCGATCGCAAAGCAGAGAGCCCTCTGCACAAGCAGATCTACGACGGATTTCGCGCGGCCATCCTGCGCCGCGAGCTGCGTCCCGGCCAGCGAATTCCCTCCAGCCGCGAACTTGCCGCCGAACTCCGGATCTCCCGGTTTCCCGTCCTCAATGCCTATTCACAACTTCTTGCGGAGGGATACTTCGAGAGCCGCGTCGGCGCTGGAACCTTCGTTTCCGGGTCTTTGCCGGAACAGCGGATGTCTGTGGCGCTCCCCAATACAGCATCGGTCCAGACCCCGTCCGGACCCAGGCCCGTTGCACACCGGTCCTTTTTGTATCCGACCTTTCATGGCCACGCCGCAGTTCTTGGTTGGGGAGCCTTTGGCGTCCACCAGCCCGCTCTCGATCAGTTTCCCTTCCAGACTTGGTCAAGCCTGGTTGCTCGCCATAGCCGCAACCCGGGCGCCCACGCCATTCATTACGTCAACCCGCTCGGCACCGAGCGCTTTCGCGAAGCCATCGCCGACTATCTCCGCACCGCTCGCGGAGTGAAGTGCGACATCGGCCAGATCATGATCGTCTCCGGCTCTCAGCAGGCGCTGGATATTACCGCCCGCGTGCTTTTCGATCCCGGCGATCCGGTCTGGATCGAAGAGCCGGGCTACCGTCTGCAGCGCAGCGTGCTCATCGCCGCAGGCTGCCGTATCATCCCGATTCCGGTTGACGAGGAGGGCATGAACGTAGCGGCCGGCATCCGCACGCGCCGCAAGGCAAAGGCCGCTTTCGTTACACCTTCGCACCACTATCCGTTGGGGGTAACCATGAGCGCGTCGCGCCGTCTCCAACTCCTCAACTGGGCGCAACATTCGGGAGCATGGATCGTCGAGGACGACTACGACAGCGAGTATCGTTACGAGAGCCTGCCTATCGCATCCTTGCATGGACTGGATGTGAACCAGCGCGTCATTTACATCGGAACCTTCAGCAAAGTCATGTTTGCTTCCCTGCGTCTCGGCTATATCGTAATTCCACCCGATCTTGTGGAACGGTTTATAGCGGTTCGTCATGTTATGGATATCTTTCCGCCCTATCTCTATCAGGAGGTTCTCTCCGACTTCATCAACGAAGGGCACTTCACACGGCACATCCGCAAGATGCGCCAGGTCTACAGCGAAAAGCGGACAGCGCTGGTAGAAAGCCTGCGCGCCGAATTTGGAGAGGAATTGGAAATCCACGGAGCGGAAGCGGGAATGCACATGGCCATTACTCTGCAAGAGGATTTGCAGGATGTGGAGATGGCCGCCAAAGCTGCCCGGGAAAGGCTCTGGCTCTGGCCGCTTTCCCCATCCTACTTAGGAGAAAAACCCCGCAAGGGATTCGTCCTCGGATTTGGAAGCACGCCAAGAGATCTGATCCCGCAGCACGTGCGACATTTACGAACGATCCTTTCCACCGGCTGAAACGCATTCCTTTGTACCATCCGCAATGGCTGGAGTGATTCGAGGGCAGCAGATTTTCCTGCTTGCGCTTCACCCGGCTCGTGCTACTCTACGTTTATGACCGTGCGCAGAACATTACGACGTATTTCGATCAAGGTTCAGTTGCGCATGATTTTCATGGATGTATGCTGCGGTCCGCCGTCCCTCGAAAAGTAGCCCCCTTGTCGATGCACCCACGTCCCGTGGCGTGCCGATCCAAGTCAGCAGTTTGCTACGGTATGCGCAATCTCGACTTCATCGACTTTCGCGCAATCGGGGGAAGTGTATATGGAATCGTCTCTGTTATGTAGTGAAGTTCTCCCAGGTGGAGCGACGTGGTCGCACGTTCTCAAGCGGGGCACAGCGCTTCGAATCACGGATACGGAAGGGAATGCGAACGTAGCAGCTTACTTCCTTAACTTTGAAAATCCTTCGGAACGCTTCAATCTCCCCGATACGCTGAAGGCGCAGCACACCGCAAGGCTGCGCGCCGGGCATGTTCTCTTTTCGGATATGGGCAGAGTGCTATGTTCGATTACCCAGGATACGGTTGGCTGGCATGATCCCATCGCAGGTATTTCCAACGCTTCCCTGATCGAAAAAAAGTATGGAAAGACAACCTATCAGCAGTCTCGCAATGACTGGTATCAAAACGCGCGCGACGGATTCCTGGTAGAGCTGGGCAAGTACGGAATGGGCCCGCGCGATCTGCATGCCACAGTGAATTTCTTCAGCAAAGTCATTGTGGACGACCTCGGAAATATGCAGTATGTGAGTAACAATTCTCCCAAAGGAAGTTACATCGAGCTGCGCGCGGAGATGAATGTTCTGGTATTGCTCAATAGCTCTCCGCATCCGCTCAACGACGATCCTAAGTATGCTCCAAAGCCTGTGGAATTGAGCATCAGTCGGGTTCCAGCTCCGATGCGCGACGATCGTTGTCGTACTCTATGCCCTGAAAATACCCGTGGATTTGTGCTCACCGAGTTATATTTTCTGTAATCCTTGCGAGGAAGATGTGCACACAACAAATCTCAAGCCCAGCTCCCTCATGCCGGAGGCCGCGCTGCACAGTTTTGTCGTGGAGGCGGGCGACCACTTCGTCTGCGAAATCGCGCAGGGCCAGCATGTGCGCATCGTCGACATCGAAGGGAATCAGGCGGTCGATACGATCTTTTACAACGCCCATGACTATGCCGACCGGTACAGCGCTCAGGATACAATCCGTGCACAGGCAAACATCTACCTCACCACCGGAACCTCATTGTTATCGACCAACGGAAATGTACTTCTGACGATTACTTCGGATACCTGCGGCCGCCACGACACGCTGGGCGGCGCGTGCGCCACGGAAAGCAATCAGGTTCGCTACGATCTTGCTAAGGGACACATGCATGCCTGCCGCAACAGCTTCCTGAGGGGCATCCAGCGCTGGAATCACGGAATGGATAAGCGGGATATCACTAGCAATATCAACTTTTTCATGAACGTCCCTGTAACTCCCGATGGACAACTTACCTTCGAAGACGGAGTCTCCGATGCAGGAAAGTATGTCGAACTGCGCGCGGAGATGGATGTTTTGATGGTGATCAGCAACTGCCCGCAACTGAATAATCCCTGCAACGGCTACAATCCGACGCCGATTCAAATCCTCGTCTGGGACAAGAATGTTCAATAAGGTCCTGATCGCCAACCGCGGCGCCATCGCGTGTCGGATTCTACGCACACTTAAACAGATGGGCATCGCCTCCGTCAGCGTCTACTCCGAGGCTGATGCAGGTTCGCGGCACGTTTTGGATGCAGATGAGTCGTATTGCATCGGCCCCGCCCCGGCTGTCCAGAGCTATCTTTCAATAGAAGCAATTTTGAAGGCGGCAAAGGACAGTGGCGCTCAGGCCATCCATCCAGGCTACGGATTTCTGAGCGAGAACATCGAATTCGCACGAGCCTGCGCACAACAGGGAATCGTCTTCATTGGGCCCGGCATCGAGCAGATCGAGGCCTTCGCACTCAAGCACACAGCGCGCAGCATCGCTCTTGATTGTGGTGTACCTCTATTGCCCGGCACGGGATTGCTCCAAGACAAAAAGGATGCTCTAGCCTCCGCTACGCAGTTGGGCTATCCGGTCATGCTGAAAAGCTCCGCGGGCGGCGGCGGCATCGGTATGAGGGTCTGCTCCAATGTGGAAGAGTTGGAGGATGCCTACGAGTCCGTAGTGCGGCTAAGTAAGAATAGCTTCGGCGACGGCAGCGTTTATCTCGAGAAGTTCATCGCCCGCGCCAAGCACGTTGAAGTACAAATCTTCGGTTACGGGAATGAAGGCATCCTGACCCTGGGCGCGCGTGATTGCTCAGCCCAGCGCCGTCATCAGAAAGTAATCGAAGAAACCCCAGTCCCAGGCTTGGAGTTTCAAGTACAAGAGCAACTTTTTGCATCGGCGCGACTCTTGGGCAAAGCCGTCAATTACCGCTCGGCGGGAACGGTCGAGTTTTTATTCGATGTAGACACCAACGAGTTCTACTTTCTGGAAGTAAATACACGATTGCAGGTAGAACACGGCGTAACCGAGCAGGTAACTGGGCTGGACCTGGTTGCAATGATGATCCAAGAAGCCGCGGGAGAATTGCCGTCCTTGCAGTCGTTAGATCGGCAGCCGCAAGGTGCTTCGATCGAAGCGCGCATCTATGCGGAAGATCCGGCAAAAAACTTCCAGCCCGCTCCGGGACAATTGTCAGAGGTTGTCTTTCCTCAAGCGGAGTTGGCCCGCACCGAGACTTGGGTAGAGCAAGCAACGGAAGTAACTCCCTACTATGATCCTATGATCGCAAAGATCATAGTCACAGGAGCCGATCGCACCGAAGCCGTCGAAAAGATGAAGCAAGCCCTGGATGCATGCTCAATCTACGGAACGGAGACAAATCTTCAATATCTTAGAGCGGTAGTTCGATCTTCCTCTTTCATGACCGGAGAGATGACAACGTCGTTGCTAGGCCGCTTTTTCTTTGCGAGACAAGCATTTGAAGTTCTGGAGGGAGGAACGCAGACCACCATACAGGACTTTCCAGGAAGGCTCGGCTACTGGCATGTAGGCGTACCTCCATCGGGGCCAATGGACTCACTTGCGTTGAGACTGGCCAATCGCCTCGTTGGCAATCGCGCAGATGCTCCCGCACTTGAAATGACGGGAATTGGAGCGAAGCTGCGCTTTGATGCCGATGCCGTAATTGCTATTTGCGGGGCAGATATGGATGCCAAACTTGGGGATCTCCAGGCACCGCGATGGCGGGCCGTTTCAATTGCCGCCGGAGATACTCTCCAATTCTCTGCAGTGAAGGGGCCCGGCTGCCGCACCTATCTGGCCGTGCAGGGAGGCATTCAATCTCCGTCGTTTCTGGGCAGCGCAAGCACGTTCATGTTGGGGCGCTTTGGCGGGCACGCCGGCAGAGCATTGCGCTCAGGCGATGTCGTTCATTTCAAATCGCAGCTGGTTGAAGTAAGTAGTAACGCATTATCCAGCGAGATGATTCCGCAGTACGATCGTCATTGGGAGATAGCAGTTCTATACGGTCCGCATGGGTCTCCCGAGTTCTTCACCGAATCCGACATAGCCATGATTTTCAGCACGGATTGGCGCGTCCATTACCAATCCGACAGAACCGGCATTCGGCTAATCGGGCCTAAGCCGGAGTGGGCGCGCAAGGACGGCGGAGAAGCCGGATTGCATCCATCCAACATTCACGACAACGCGTATGCTGTAGGCTCGATCGACTTCACCGGAGATATGCCCATTCTGTTAGGTCCGGACGGGCCGAGCCTGGGCGGATTTGTTTGCCCTGCGGTCGTTGCCAGCGCAGAGCTATGGAAGCTGGGCCAAGTGAAAGCGGGCGATACAGTTCGCTTCCGGCGAGTCACCGAAGTGCAGGCGTGTGGTCTTGAATTGGAGATGGAGAGGCTCATCGAGAATCTTGTCGGCACTATGCCTCCGCTTCCAGCGCAGACCTCCCACGAAGAAGCAGTTCTTCGGACCTCTGTCTCGCGAAAGCCAAGCACTACCTATCGCGCGGACGGAGACAAATACCTCCTTGTCGAATACGGCGATAGGGTTCTGGATCTTTCTTTGCGGTTTCGGATACACCTTCTGGAACAGGAACTTCGCGCGCTTGAGTTATCTGGAATTATCGATATAACTCCTGGTGTACGATCTTTGCAAATTCACTACGATAATCGCCGGCTTCCGCGCGTAGCTCTCCTCGAAGCGTTGGACTCCGTCGATAGACAGTTGCCGGAGAATCCAGATGTAACCGTGCCATCCCGCATCGTTCACATGCCCCTCTCGTGGAATGATCCCGCAACGCGACTGGCGCAATCGAAGTACATGCACTCCGTGCGGCCGGATGCCCCGTGGTGCCCCGACAACATCGAGTTTATCCGCAGAATCAATGGGCTCTCGTCCGTTGAAGAAGTGTACGAAATCGTACATGCCGCAAGTTATCTTGTACTCGGTCTCGGGGACGTCTATCTGGGAGCGCCTGTAGCAACGCCAACCGATCCACGGCATCGCCTGGTAACTACCAAATACAACCCCGCCCGTACCTGGACTCCTGAAAATGCCGTCGGCATTGGCGGCGCCTATATGTGCGTATACGGGATGGAAGGCCCAGGCGGTTATCAGCTAGTTGGCAGGACAGTCCAGGTCTGGAACACGCATCGAACCACGAAAACCTTTCCGCCGGACACTCCGTGGTCTCTCAGATTCTTCGATCAGATTCGTTTCTATCCTGTATCGGCGGAGGAGTTACTCGATTACCGAAGCCGTATCTTGCATGGAGGCTTTGAACTCGACATCGAGGAGAGCAGTTTTAATCTGCGAAAGTACGAGAGCTTTCTCGCCTCGATTGAGCAAGAATCTCATGTATTTCGTAGCACTCAGCGAGAAGCGTTCCGAGAAGAACGCGAACGGTGGAGACTCAACGGATTGTTGGACGTCAGCACCCCTTCCGATGCGCCTGACTTGGAAGAAGCCGCAGGATCGGTCGCTGAAGGGTGTGAATCCGTGAATTCGCCGATGACGGCCAGTGTCTTTCAGGTCGCCGTAGAGCCAGGTCAGCGAGTCGGAGTGGGTGCAAAGCTCATCGTCCTCGACGCGATGAAAACAGAAATTGTCCTATCGTCACCCATGGCTGGAGTGGTCGAAGAAGTTCGCTGCGCGCCGGGAAAGCTCGTACATGCAGGACAAGCCTTGGTGGTTTTGCGAGCCGACCAAGCGTAAGGAGACTGACAAGCGTGGACATTAGCACATTGGAACAGTCCTATAGGAACAGGACAACTACCCCGATAGAGGTCGTGCGCGAGATATACACTGCGATCCGTGCTCAGGGAGAGAGGCCTATATGGATCACCCTGATTGATGAAGAGCAATGCATAGCACGAGCCAAGGTGCTTGAGAGCTTAAGCGATACAAGTAAGCTTCCATTGTTCGGCATCCCATTTGCGGTCAAAGATAACTTCGATATTGTAGGGTTACCTACAACGGCTGGGTGTCCAGCCTTTTCAAGAATAGCCGCACACACTGCAGCGGCGGTGCAACGTCTGCTAGACGCGGGCGCGATCTTGATAGGCAAGACCAACATGGACCAGTTTGCAACGGGTCTCGTAGGAGCAAGAACTCCCTATGGCATTTGTTCCTGTGTTTTTGATGAAAAGTATATCTCCGGCGGTTCGAGCTCTGGCTCAGCCGTTGCCGTCGCGAGGGAACTCGTCAGCTTCGCTCTGGGAACGGACACGGCAGGTTCCGGCAGAGTGCCCGCAGCATTCAACCAATTAGTAGGCATGAAGCCGACACGCGGACTCGTTAGCACCACTGGATTGCTGCCAGCGTGTCGAACCTTGGATTGTGTTTCTGTCTTCGCAGAGACATGCGCCGACGCAGCGCGGGTTCTGGACGCTCTTCGCGGCCCGGATGCGAACGATCCATATTCACGCGAAGCCACTCCTGGCGAAGGCGCCACTCCCTGGGTCGCGTCTAAGTTCAAGTTTGGAATCCCCACCGGGAAAAGTCTCGAATTCTTCGGCGACGATCAATCACAGTCAAGTTATAAGGAGGCAATTGCTGCTCTGACGCAACTGGGCGGGGAGAAAGTGAGCTTCGACTATGAGGTGTTTCGCGTAGCGGCCAACCTTCTCTACAGCGGCCCGTGGGTCGCGGAGCGGCTATCTGCAATTCAGGAGTTTGCAGAAACGAAGACAGATGCAATGGACCCGACCGTAGCCCACATCATAGCTGGGGCTAGACGGTACACCGCAGTCGATGCCTTCGAAGCCGGATATAAGTTGAAGGAGTTACGACATAAGGCAGACGACGTGTTCGCAGAAGTAGATGTGTTGCTCTTGCCGACAGCGGCCACCATCTACAAAATTGCCGATGTACAAGCCACGCCGATCGAACTGAACACCAACCTCGGATACTATACAAATTTCGTGAACCTGCTCGATTTGTCGGCCGTTGCGATTCCTGCGGGCCTCAGAGAAGATGGCCTGCCATTCGGAGTCTCGCTTATTGGAAAAGCATTCACGGACGATGGGCTCTTGGCCATTGCGGATCGCCTCCATCGCAGACTCGCGCGAACTCTGGGTGGTTCCGATCGGCTCTTGGCGGAAACACCATCCATTGCAGTCGAAGCAACACCGAACGCATGCGTGCTCATGGCGGTTGTGGGAGCCCATCTTACCGGGCAGCCTTTAAACTGGCAACTTACTTCGCGCCATGCGCGTCTCGTTCGAACGATTCGCACTCATGCGGATTATCGGCTGTATGTTCTGCCGAATTCGACTCCGGCAAAGCCCGGACTGGTATATTCACCGGGTTGCGCCGGTCCAGGTATCGAACTGGAAGTTTGGGCTATGCCAGAAGACACAGTCGGAAGCTTTCTTAATGGAATTCCTGCGCCATTATCCCTGGGCACGATTCGTCTCGAAGATGGTTCCAGCGTCAAGGGCTTCCTGTGCGAACCATTCGGAATTGTCGGTGCGCAAGAGATCACGCATTTAGGCGGTTGGCGAGCGTATATTCAACGGGCCAAATGAAGAAATGAGCGCCTTGGAGCTAATAATCCTGATAATTGTTTGTCACTCGCCGCGATCATCGTCATCGTCGCTGGGCGGCGTGCCTCCGTCTTTCGCTGAAGGCTCCTTCTTCTTGTAAGTTCCGTCTAATACCTTCTCAAGCTTGACTCGAAACTCAGGGTCGGATGGATCGCTATCTGCCTCGCACCGCAATACAGGATGTCCCTGCCGATCTATGAGAAACTTCGTGAAGTTCCAGTGGATATCTCCTCCACCTACGCCGTTCTTAGGATCGGTCAGGAAATGTGCCAGGGGAATACTGTCTTTGCCTCGTAAAGCGGCCTTCGAAAATATCTGGAAAGAAACGTGTTGAGTGTCCAGATAATAGTGCTGAATTGCCGTATTGTCCGTCAGCTCCTGAGATCCAAAATCGCTGGACGGGATGCCAATTATTACTAGTCCCTTGTCGGCATAATCCTTCTGCAGTTCATTCAGCGCGCTTACCTGCCTCATATACACGGACTGGCTTGCCAGATTGACGATGAGCAAGACCTTGCCTTTATAAGTAGAGAGAGAAATATCCTTGCCGTCCAGACTAACCAGGGAATAATCGTAGACAGTCTTGTGCGCAGTTGGGGCGCCGCTTGATGGCAGTGTCAGATGTATAGAAAAGAGAACGGCGAGAAGCGCTTGCCGGGTGATCTTCATGTATCCCTCTTGGTTCATTGTTGCACTCACCAAAGCCCGGGGGCAAAGGGATTCGTCCTGTTGTGACCGCTCGGAGGCGGTATTCAATTTTTTTTCTATGCGCTATTAGAAAACTGATCGATGGAGAGCTGAATCATCGAAGCATATTGTGAATCATCGATGTCGATTTGTGTAGGGAACGGACGTCTAGTCCAGGGCAATCGCATTTGGAATTGTGGTGAACCTGCGGTGACACTTTCTTCATGAAGGCTTGAAGCAAGACCCTTGCAGGAGGGTTTTGCGATGTCCTGTGAAGATTCGC
>Ga0302325_10025458_pt1 | contig 12297 bp, 7 predicted proteins | sample Palsa_T0_2_FD_201948 | JGI IMG/M metagenome (GOLD analysis project Ga0302325, IMG submission 201948) | Peat permafrost microbial communities from Stordalen Mire near Abisko, Sweden - Palsa_T0_2 | ecosystem: Environmental > Terrestrial > Soil > Palsa > Peat permafrost | place: Sweden: Abisko...
ATATTGCTCGGGTGGTGCCTGGTCAGCAGCGCATGGTCGCTGGAACCCGGCGTAACCCTGCGGCGCGCGGTTCTTGTTTCAATAGTTGCAACGTCCGCCATGTTGGCAGTCAATACGATCGGACCGGCACGCAGTCTCGAATTGCTGAGATATGTTCTGGCGGGTGTCGTGCTGGTCTGCTGGATATCGCTGCCGCTTATTGCGCAATCCAGACATCTCGCGAGCGACGTCGAACAGGGTGTAGCCGGCGATTGGCGTGGCCTTTACGCTCACAAGAACATCGCCGGCGCTGTTTGCGCGGATGCCGCTATTGCTTTTCTGTATTTCGCACTGCGATTTCGACGCCTCGTCGACTGGGCTCTCTGTCTGGCGGCGCTCGGTTTTCTTGTCGGCACCAATTCGAAATCGTCATTGGGCCTGTTGCCGCTCGCGTTGCTGGCCGGCGCCGCCTATCGCTTCGGTACCAAAAGTGCGAGCAATCGCCAAATCGCAGTCATAGCTGCTGCTTGCTTAGCGACCACGGCAGCAGGATTGATCTTGGTGTGGTGGGGTCCCCTGGTACAAATGCTCCAGGATCCCACGCAGTTCACTGGCCGCGTCGCCATCTGGCAGGCTGAGTTCGCCTTCATCCGCGACCACCCATTGCTGGGATCAGGGTTCGGGACATTCGCCTACACGGGAGAAAGTTCTCCGATCTACCAGTATATCAACGCTGCCTGGGTAGGAACGGTGGCGAACGGGCATCACGGTTACCTCGAGCTTTTTGTTACGTTGGGAATTCCGGGCTTTGCCCTGGCCATGCTCGCTCTCTTCGCAAGGCCGGCAGTTTGGTTTGCGGAGAGAAGCAATCTGGAGGCCGGTTTCAAGGGTTTGCTGTTTACGATTTTCGTTTTCTTTCTCCTGCATAATTTTGTGGAAACAAATTTTCTCAACAATGACGGTGCCGAGTGGGTGACGTTCTTGCTGGCTATAGCGATGCTGAAATCAGCACGCATGGACTTGAAGCCTCTCCCATGATGACTCCCCTGTTTAGCGTCGTCATTCCGGTTTACAATCGAGCAGCTGCTCTTGAGGGCGCCCTGCGCTCGGTTGTCGCGCAAACGTGCCAAGATTTTGAAATCGTCGTGGTTGACGACGGTTCCACGGACGACCCGGCGGTCACCGTTCGCACCCTTGGCGATGAGAGAATCCGGCTGATCCGACAGAAGAATCGCGGTGGTGGCGCGGCGCGCAATCGAGGTATCGACGAAGCACGCGGGAAGTATGTCGCTCTTCTCGATTCGGATGATCGTTTCCAGCCGCAGCATCTCGCGACCATGAAGAATTTGATGGACGGTCGGTCCAATATTCTTGGCTATGCGCCAGTCATCGCCGATCGCGGGCGCGGCCGGCGGGTGCTAAAGCCGCTGCGCTGCATCGCCCCGCACGAACATATGGCCAGCTATCTGCTTTGCGATCGTGGATTTATCCCCACCATGACGATGGTGGTCGACACTTCGCTTGCACGGAAAGTGCGTTTTGCGGAGAATTTGCGCTCCGCCGAAGACACCGATTTCGCGATCAGACTGTATCTTGTCGGCTGCCAGTTCGTTATGGCCGAGAAGCCGGGTGCCGTCTGGCGAGACGGCCACGACAAGAGCCGTTCATCAGCGAGCGGTCGTGCCAATCTGCCGATGATCGACTGGATCGAATCCTTGCGATTTCGCATCCCAAGCCGCGCATACTACGGGTGCTACGGCTGGGCCATCGCGAAAAGCGTGGCAGTCACCTCTCTACCGCGTGCGCTAAGGCTATATGCGATCGCGGTATCACGGGGCTGTTATCGGCCATCGGTAGCCGCCATCGTGTTCATGCAAATATTTTTGCCTGATTCAGCCTATCGCTGGATTTCAGACACCGCGATTGCGTGCTTTGGGCGGTTTTGGGACGCCCGCAGGTCGCCAATTTCCGCGCATCCGTAGGAACTTCGTCAGAATTCATTAACCGTTCGGCAGCAGATCGCGCGGTATACATTTTCATGGCCCGAAGAACCGTGCGCCGCCCGGTTCCAAGCAGAAAAGCGTTCTCAAATCCATGTTCGCGACAGGACCGGATAGTGCCTTGGCCCCGATGATGTCAGGCGGCAGCAACAGAGGCGCGCAGAACCCTGCCCTCGCCCATGTCGGCACGAACGTCGTTCATGTCGCCCGGGCGCGATTGCCGTTCATATTGCTCGTTACTCTCAGCATCGTCGCGATCGCCACAGTGTGCGCCAGTTTGATACCCGTCAGTTATTCTTCCACCGCGGAAATCCTTCTGGATCAGAGCAAGAATAGAATTATCGACCTTTCGACCGTGGTTTCGCAACTTCCCAGCGATCCGACACTAACCCAAAACCAAATACGGGTAATCACTTCACGCAATCTGGCCGCTCACGTCATTGAGCAATTGGGGCTTTCGCGAAATCAGCAAGTGCGTCCGCGTGCAGCAGCTGCAATCGCTCACCGCCAGCGACCAGAAGAATCAGTCGCCAAACTGACCATGGGCGGAATCCGCGCGATTCCAAGCGTTGAGGATCGCAGCGTCGACGCCTTCCTCGATCACCTCAGTGTTCAAGTGCTCGGGCTGTCCACGACAATAGCAATTACGTTTACGTCAAGCGATCCGCAAACGGCTTCGACTGTCGCGAATGCTGTGGCCGAAGCCTATATTGAAAGACAGGTTGCATCCAATTCGTTGGCGGCTCGGACAGCCGCGAAATGGCTCGCGCAACGCGTTCAAAAGCTCGCGGCTGACATGCAGGATGCCGATTCTGCCATTCAGGCGTATAAGCGCGCCCACGATCTTAGCGAAGCAGCTGACGGTACGCCATTGATCGACCAGGAGCTTCTCGCATTTCAATCCCAGCTGGTTCAGGCCCGGACTGGTCTCGCGGAAAAACAGGCGACCCGAAATCGCCTTCGCGCGCTGGCGGCGTCGGGGAGCGCGCCGAACGTTGCGCAGATCGCCGATTCACCGGTCATTGTGCAGTTACGCCAGCAGGAAGCCGATACGATTCGGCAAGAAGCCGATTTAGGAACCCGCTACGGGCCGAAGAATCCGAAAATTATCGCGCTGGATTCCGAGCGCAAGACCATAGTGGAAAAGATTGACGGAGAAATCGAGCGGATCGAGGGCTCATTGGACAGCGACATTGCAGTCGATCAGGCACAAGTTCAAACGTTGCAGTCCAGCCTGCAGGCGACGGAGCACCAGGCCACGGTCGAGAATCAAGCGCGTGTCGAGCTTGAATCGTTGGAAGCCAACGCAAAATCTACACGTACCGCTTATGAATTGTTCGTGTCTCGCCTGCGGGAAGTACAAGGGCAGGACGCGATGCAATTGCCCGATGCGAGCATAATATCATATGCGCCGGTGCCGGATTTGCCCAGTTCTCCCAAGCGGTCCATCATTATCGTTGCCTCTATTCCGGCTGGCTTCCTGCTTGGCCTCCTGCTTGCACTGCTTCAGGCGCGCGCTGTCACAATCGCTTCGTCAATTCCGGACGTTCCTGAGCCGTTGCGGGTCCCTGTTCTGGCAAGAATACCTGACGCGCCACGATCGGGTTATTCGCCATTGAGCGTCGTAAACGGAATTGTTCAAGATACATCGTCTCCGTTCACTCGGTCGGTGGCGACACTGGTCGGTCAAGTCGCCGGCGTGCGAGGTGAGCAGGCAAAGGTCGTGGGCGTTTCGGCGCCCACCAAGGGAGAAGGAAAGTCGGTCGTTGCGATCAGTCTTGCGAGAGCGGCCGCATGCCGCGGGCTGCGCGTTGTGCTGATCGATGGCGATCCGGCATCGGGTGTTGCGTGGACACTGCGCCTCGGGGCCGATATTCCAGGTCTGTCGGACGTGTTGTCGGGTCAGGCGACGCTGAGTCATTGCATCGTAAGGGATGCGCTTTCGGGCGCAATGGTTCTTTCGAACGGGCGACCAAACGCCAACTCCAATGTCACACTGGCGCCGGAGAAGCTGGCGCAGCTTATCGGCCATTTGCGCCGCTCTTGCGACCTTGTCGTCCTGGACCTTCCGGCAGTCAATTCGTCGCGCAGTTTGAGTCAGATCGCCAACTACACCGACGCCGTGATTTTGGTGCTTGGCTGGAACGGATCGCCAGTTCCCGGTACGGCGGAAATCAATGCCATGTGCGCGACCTTCCAAATTCGCGATGTCGGACTGGTCCTGGCCGCGTGACCGGGTGGCAGGGAAACCTCCGGAGCACAGCCATCCCCGACCGTGGGAAGACCAGTTTGGGTGCGATATTTGCAGCGTTTGAGGAATTGAAAATTCGATTCCCGATGGGACCTGGAGTTCACTATCAATCCGGGACAATATGTTTGGCACCTTGTCTCAAATGACAACACGAAGCTGGGTCAGATCGCCCCATTCTGAAGCGGCTACGCTACCCGACGCCGACTCACGCGAGGGCGGTTCGGATGACCCGATACACCGTGCCCCGGAACACTCCCCGGGCGGGCCGCAACCAAGTTTGTCCCGGACCAGAATTTCTGCCTGGGCCAGCACAGCGCGCCGCCACGGACTTTCGGCGTTGGGCCCTTTGGGCGTTTCGGGCGCTCACTTTGTCGCCGCGCTTATTCTGCTTCGCTCGCTGCCAACCGCCGAGTTCGGACAGTTTTCCTTCGCGATTGTTGTTTCAGCGCTCTGCCTGAGTCTCACGAATGGGCTTCTCGGTGCGCCCCTCTCTTCGCTCGTACACTCTTCCTCGGCGGCGACCCAGTCAGAGCTCAATGCCTATTTCAAAATCAGCCTGGTGCTTGCAGTCGCGCTCAGCGTTGCAATGTATGCTGCGATGGTGTGCAGCGGTGCGGCCCCCAGCGTCTCGGTAGTGCTCGGTGTCTACGGTGGGGTGATGTCACTGCGCCTGTTCGCTCGCACCTACGCCTACACCACCAGCCGCGTGCGAAATGCCGTCCTGTCCGACGTTTTCTACAGTCTCTGCCTCCTGTTGGGTCTGGCTGGCCTTCTTGCCACCCGCAAGGTTTACTTATCAACCGCCGCCCTCGTAATGGCGTCCGGGTCAATAGTCGCCCTCGTTCCGTTCGGCACGCACTTTCTTTCCGACCTCGTCCACTCGAGCACGACAGGCTCCATGCGCGCCTATCGACGGATATGGCACGACATGACCCGCTGGTCTCTCTCAGGTGTCATCACCACGGAGATCACCGTCAACGCGCATGCCTATCTGGTTACGTTTATCTGTGGGTCAAAGACATTTGCCCTTCTCGCCGTCGGTTCACTTTTCATGCGCCCATTTTCCCTGATTGCCGCAGCTCTTCCCGATCAGGAAAGGCCAGCTATGGCGCGAAAAATTGCGGCAGGGCAACCGGATCTCGCCATGCGCATCGCCAAGGAGTTCTTGTTCGTGATTGGCGCAATCTGGCTGGCAACGCTGGGGGTCACCGCCGCAGTCCTTACCTGGTACCCACAACTGGTAACCAAAAAAGGTTACGACAGAACCGACGTTATCAAAGTCGTCGTGATGTGGGCATTGATTACAGCTGTGCGCGGTTTGCGCGCGCCGGACATGGTGCTGCTGCAGGCTGCTCGCGCCTTCCGACCACTGGCAGACGCCAGTGCCAAATCATGCGTCGCCGCGGTTCTTGCAACTCTTTTGCTGCTCTTGGCTGCCGGCCCAATTGCGTCTTTGGGTGGCATTCTGATTGGCGATCTCGTGATGTGGATCATCATCATGATTGGCGTGCAGGACTACAAACTGCAAAACGTCCAACGAAAAAGTGTTCAACTTCGATAGCCTAATGCAGGTCTGCCGATCCCCTGATAGAAAATCTGCAAGGCGCGGCATCAGGATTCAGGACACTGTTGGTTCCGCAACGGCCGACCTCGTCAGAATCGGCGAACATGGCTTCGCGCACACCTCCGCCATCGCGGTCAGTGCGCTCTTGATAATCTTGCCTGTCGGGCTGGATGGCATGGCGTCAGTCAGATAAATCTTCGATGGCCGCTTATACGGCGCCAGTCGTTGAGCGGCGAATTCCGAGAGGTCCGCGACCTGTATTTCATACCCCTCTTTCAATTGAACGAAAGCGAGGGCCTCCTCGCCTCCTTCCGCCTCCCGACCGATGACCGCAGAGCGCGCGACACTGGGATGCGCGTTGAGGACACTCTCGACTTCGACCGGATATACATTATAGCCAAAGCGAATGATCAGCTCTTTGCTGCGCCCCACGATGAAAAGATGATCGCCCTCTATGCGCGCAAGATCTCCTGTCTTGAACCATCCGTCACCGTCGACGGCCTGGTTCGTCTCTTCCGGCGCCTTATAATAGCCCTTCATCACACCCGGCCCGCGCACGAACAATTCGCCTATGTCATCCTGCGCAAGCGGTGTTCCATCAGTTCCAGCCAATCTGGCTTCGATTCCGGGCATAAGCCTGCCCACGGAGCAATCCGTGCGCGGCGCGTCCAGGCGTGTCAATGTGATGGTGGGGGACGTCTCCGTAATTCCGTAGCCATTGTGAAGCGTTAGCCCGAATGTTTTCTCCGTCATGGCTTTGGTCGCAGCATCGAGCGGCGCACCAGCGGCCGAGATCAGGCGCAGTGCCTGCCCGCCGACAGGCAGGAGTTTGTTGCGATCAACATACTCGGCCAGCATCGCATACATCGGCGGTGTGCCGATTATTACGCTGATGGCGTCCTTGTTGATCGCAGACAGCACCGCGGCCGGGTCAAACCGCGACGTCAAGTGGACGCGCGCACCCGAAAGAAGCGAACTGATGAGAACGCCGGTCAGACCGAGGATATGAGAGATTGGTAAGACCGCAAAAATACCATCGTCCGGGCGAAGGTCTCGAATTTTCGCGGATTCGCGCGCGACAAACAACAAATTCTCGTGGCTTAACATCACACCCTTGGGCCTGCCGGTCGTCCCAGTCGTGTAGACGAGTGCGGCTACATCAGATGTCAGGGTGCCCTCCACCGGCTCCGCCTCAGCAGACTCATTCAATGGCCCAAGCGCAATGTCGCCAAAGGGTCCGGATCCCACAACAACACCGCCATGCCGCAGGCAGTGAGCCTTTGCCCGTGGAGATGCGGCAGTCGTGTAGATCAGCCTGCGAGCCCCGCTGTGATCGCGAACGTCGTCGATCTCCCGATCCGCAAGGCGCGCGTTGACTATCACGGGCCACGCCCCGATTCGTGTTGCGGCGAAGTATGTCACAACGGCCGCGCAGCAATTCTCGCATACGATCATGGCCCTGTCGCCGGGGCCGATCCCCGAACGACGTAACATGTCAGCCGTGTCGCAGACAAATTTATCCAGCTCAAAATAAGAGTAGTTCCGCGAACCCTCCACCAACGCGATCCGGCCGGGCGCCCGTTCGGCCCAGTAAGGAATGATCTCGAAAACCGTCGATGGCTCGCGCGCGGTGTCCACCTCGGACGTCGCCACAGCTTTGCTCAACATGGTTTACCCTTCAGCGAAGAGAGAACAGGTCGAGGCCGCCACGAACGCGACACCTCCGTTGTCCCACGTGATTGACCCTGGCACCGATACAGACACTCCGACAATCGGGCCGCCGTGCTGGCCGAATGAACCGACATCAACTGGAGATGATCGCCGGGGACGGAATGCAGCTCGAATTCCTGCGCGAGTGTGCGCCATACCGCCATTGGATTTGGCGGAAAGACGGCATCGGTAACCTGGGCTTTGAGGAATGTGATCTTGTCAGGATAAAATTTCGGCACATACGCGTCCAGCGCGCTCTCGCTGGCCGAGTAGACGCGCTGCAACTCGGGGGGGAGATTGACTGTCATCTGGCGTAACCAACGACGAACGGTTTTGCCGGTGGAAGCGCTCCGACGCAAATACTTGCGGTGCTGAACCGTTTCCACGCACTTCCGTATTGCGTATGAGGCCGTCGCGCGCCACGGCAGCTTCGCGAGCTCCGTGCAACGTCCCAGCAACCTTCGCGTAAGGACAACAATGCGGGTCAGGGCGGGCCAGGTGTTGGGGTGCGCATACGCATCAATCAAGAGGAGAAGTCCGATCTCCTGCTGCTCGTGTTTCAACCGCCTCGCCATCTCGACCGCGACCAGTCCCCCGAACGAATAACCGCTCAGAAAATACGGTCCTGCAGGTTGAATCTCACGAATGGCCCTTACGTAATACTCTGCCATGTCCTCGATCGAATCGATGGGAGGGTCCTGCCCGTCAAGGCCCTTCGCCTGGATGGCATAGACCGCGCCGTCATGGCGCACCTGCTTTCCGAGTTTGGCAAGTTCGATGACGGTTCCTCCAATTCCGTGAACGACAAACAGTGGGGAGCACGCCATTCCGTCCTTCAGAAGCACGAGCGGAGAGAACTTCGGTTTCCGTTGTTCGCTCAACAGAGTCGCAAATTCCGCAACTGTGGGCGCGTCGTAAATCGTTGTAACCGGCAGACCGATGCCCAATTCCTGCTCGATCTCCAGTAACAGGCTAATTGCCAGCAACGAATCTCCGCCAAGATCGAAGAAATCGCTCTCCGGGAGAATGGGTGCAACGCGAAGCACGCGCGACCATATCAGCTGAAGCTGTGCGACGAGCTTGGCTCGCCCAGCGGCGGCATCGGCTTCGTCGACATCTTCCGAATATTCAGCTGCGCAATCCACAATACTATCCTTGAAAAACGCGCAACCGCGGGCGGTCAGTGGCGTGTTTAAAATTGTCGGAGCTCACGGCCGTTCTTTCGTAGTTTCGATGCCATCGGACGCTTTTCTCATCCATCGCATATTTTCCGCGAACGGTGCCCTGTAGCCACGCTCTGAGTATGGTCGCGACAGACGATTTTGAAGCGTCATAGTCCGTATACGAATGCGCTAGAGTGGGAAAATCTGCCATCAGGGATTCGGAGCGCCGGCTGCGCGCGCGACTCTCAAAACGCATTAAAAGTTCGACCGCCTTTTCCCCGAAGTAGTTGCGTGGAATGGCTGGATACTGCTCGCGTGCCCCGGCAAGAAATCGTCTGACGTCTCTGCGATATTCCTGGCCCAGCGAGTCGGCGTCGTATTCCGCGTGACCCTGACAAAAGAGCCACGAGTCGCGACCGCTCTTGACGAAGAGGTCAACGCCAGCTTCGGGCGCGTGGGTTAGAACACGGTATCCATTTCCTTCAAGGTCGTCCTCCGAGAGTTCGTTGCAGCGGGAATGGGCGACGCGAACGTTCTGGTTCAACCCGTCGGTCAATATGTGCTGGCGCGCCTTGACGTGCTCGAATACGCCAAAGCGCTTTTGCGCGAGGCGGCGGCGGCGTAGTCCATCGAAATGAAGGACGGCTGCGTGCGCGGCCAGACAGGAAAAGAGCGTGGGCTGCCCGGTACGCTGAAGGCGGTCAAGCAGGGCCGTCATGGCGCCCCAGAAAGGCTCGTCTTCCAGATTGGGCACACGCGGTTCGGCCCCGGTGACGATGAGGGCGTTCAGCGGCGAATCAGTGATGGCATCGGAACTGCGATAGCGTTGTGCTTCAAGATGATACCTCCCTGCGTCACCGCGGGGAACGCCAGGCAAGGTAAACAGACTAACCTGGACCGGGACGCCTGGCGCTGCTTGAACAAGGAGGCTTTGGAACTGCAGTTCTGTTCGCGCCAAAGCGGCGTCTGGCATATTGTTGACGAGGCCGATGCGAATGCATGGGCCGTCAACCTCGCCAGAGTGTCCCAAAATGGTCGACATCTGCCAGTCGAGGCAATTTCCACACCATTCTCGGATTCTGGCCGACTCGACCGCGCCGGCGACACCGGCGTTCAGGCGGCGGCAAGCGCTTGCGACAAATCGGCGATGATATCGTCAATGTGTTCGATGCCAATGGATAGCCGAATCATCTCTGGCGTTACGCCCGCTCGGGCAAGTTCGTCGGCCGTCAATTGCCGATGGGTCGTCGACGCGGGATGGCAAGCCAACGACTTCGCGTCGCCGATGTTCACCAGCCGCTTGAAAAGCTTCAGGGCGTCGTAGAAGGACTTCCCGGCTTCGAACCCCCCTTTCACGCCAAATGTCAGGAAAGCTCCGCCCTGCCCCCCGAGATATTTCTGGACCAATTCGTGGCAAGGATCGTCGCTGTAACCGAGATAACGGCACCACGCGACCCTTTCATGTTCGTTAAGAAATTCGGCTACGCGCCTTGCATTCCAAATATGGCGTTCCATCCGCAGTGCGAGAGTTTCGACGCCCTGCAGCAGGAGGAACGCACTCAAGGGGGCGAGCACAGAACCGGTATTTCTCAGACAAACGGTGCGGCAGCGAGCGGCGTACGCGCCAAGACCATATTGGTCTGCATAGACGACACCGTGATAGGCCGGCTCAGGTGAGGAGAACATGGGAAAGCGGTCCCGCTGCTCATTCCATGGGAATTTTCCGCTATCGACAATAGCGCCCCCCAGCGTGGTGCCGTGGCCACCAAAATATTTCGTCAGTGAGTGCACGACAACATCGGCGCCATAACGGATCGGCTTGCAAAGAATGGGCGTCGCGATCGTGTTATCGACAACGAGAGGAACGCCGTGGCGATGCGCCATATCGGCCAACATTTCGATATCGGCAACGTTACCCGCCGGGTTGGCAATGCTCTCGCAGTAAACCGCCTTCGTGCGCCCGTCTATCAGCCCCTCCACAGACGAAAGCCGCTTGCTATCGGCAAACCTGACATCAATACCCTGGCCGCGAAATACATGCTCGAACAATGTGTACGTGGCGCCATAGAGTTGTGGCAGAGTCACGATATTGTCGCCGGCCTGAACGAGATTTGCGATTGCATAGTGAATAGCTGCGGCGCCGGACGCGACGCAAAGAGCTTCGTAGCCCTCTTCAAGGGCCGCAACGCGGCGCTCCAAAACAGCTGTCGTCGGATTGCTGAGCCGACCATAGATATGGCCCGGGACTTCAAGATTGAAAAGAGCAGCGCCGTGGTCGGCACTGTCGAACTCGTACGCTACAGTTTGATAGATCGGAACGACCACGGACTTGGTCGTGGGTTCCGTTTCGTAACCGGCATGAATGGAGATGGTTTCGTCGCGCACGCTGACGTTTGCCCGCCCGTCATAGAACCCTGACAGGCAGTTCCTTTCCGGCACCCCATCAACGAAAAGGAGCCGCGCGCATACTTTCTGGAAAAGATTACCATGCCATTATCACGGCGTGCGAGCCGGTTGGAGAGGCCCGCGGACGCGGAGGCGGCCTGATGAATGGAGCCGAAAGCATCGTCCGTACCTTGAGCGAAGGCGGCGTGGAGGTATGCTTCGCGAACCCGGGAACGTCCGAGATTCATCTCGTTGCCGCGCTCGATCACGTTAAGGGCATACGCGGGGTGCCTTGTCTGTTTGAAGGTGTGGCCGTAGGCGCTGCCGATGGCTACGCCCGAATGACGGCGAAACCCGCCTGTTCGTTGCTTCATCTTGGTCCCGGCTTCGCGAACGGACTGGCAAACCTTCACAACGCGAGCCGAGCCCACGTTCCGATCCTGAATCTGATCGGCGATCACGCAACCTATCATCGCAAGTATGACGCACCATTGACTGCCGACATTGAAGCGTTGGCGCGCACCTACTGCCGGTGGCTCCGCACCTCAGCCGCCGCGAAGGAAGCCGGCCAAGATTGTGCAGATGCCATCGCCAACACTCACGCCGCGCCAGGAAGTATCTCCACATTGATTGTGCCCGCGGATGTCGCGTGGACCGACGGCGGACAGACAGGGAAGCTGTCAACGCCACCTGCAACTCCGCTACCGAATATGGCGAGCATCGAAGGCGCGGCCGCTCTTCTAAAAAACGACCAACAATCGGCGATACTTCTCGGCGATCGCGCGGCGCAGGGCGACGCTTTGATTGCTGCAGGCCGGATTGCGGCCGCGACTGGCGCCAAACTGTTCGTGCCCTTCTCCTTCTCTCGCGTCGAACGGGGCGCGGGACTGCCTGCCGTGGAGCGAATAGCGTATGTGGTCGATCAGGCTGTCAGTCAGCTGCACGAGTTCCGACAGTTGATTTTGGTAGGGGCCCGACAGCCGGTCGCGTTCTTCGCTTCTCCATCCACTCCCAGCGTCGTCACACCAGCGAATTGCAACATATTCACGCTTGCTCGCTCGGACAACAATTGCGTCGCGGCGCTTGAGGCGCTCGCCGCGTCACTGTCCGCATCGCGCGTAGCCTTCAGACCAGTTGAGAAAGGCAGGCCGGGAATTCCGGGCGGCGACATTACGCTTTCCGGCCTTGCGGCGGTGGTGGGCGCACTGCTTCCGCCACACGCCATTGTTGTCGACGAATCCATCA
>Ga0302325_10025460_pt1 | contig 12297 bp, 13 predicted proteins | sample Palsa_T0_2_FD_201948 | JGI IMG/M metagenome (GOLD analysis project Ga0302325, IMG submission 201948) | Peat permafrost microbial communities from Stordalen Mire near Abisko, Sweden - Palsa_T0_2 | ecosystem: Environmental > Terrestrial > Soil > Palsa > Peat permafrost | place: Sweden: Abisko...
AAGGCAAAGCACTACTAATAAGACTCCTAGGGCTCCTAGTAAAAAAGCCGATCGTCGTTCTTGCCCGTCACATAGGCAACATGCCCAATGGATGAATTCAATCTTTTCCAAACCTCCAGAAAAGTCTCCGCAGTTACCTCTTCGATTTTGTCCCGTTCCAGCAAGTCCCTAAGATACATGATGAGATTCCTCAACTCGGCACTAATGAACCATGGCTGCTTACCTCGTTGTTCCTGCTGATCGTGACAATTTTATTGCCGAATACCCTCTATCCGATGAAAGAGTGATCCCCGTAGTCCGGGAGAAAGTGCCCGAAAAGGCACCCTGTTGAGCAAGGATGGGTATTTCGGAGAGCGTGCCTAGGCAAGCCAGATCTCACATATTTCGATATGCTGCATCAGTTCTTCCCAGGTTAAGAGACCCAATATTTCCATCTCCTTGGAAGATGGATCCGCTACCCATCATGTTCACAGTCCCCGAGTATTCGATCCTTTTCTCTCTTTCCTTTGGAAGCTGGGCAGGACTCTGTTCAAGCTCCTGGGCCCACAGCCAGAGTCGTCCAGAAACCATTATATAACCTCCATCATCCAATCCGGTGAACCGTGCCATGCCCATATGGTTACTGTGTATGCTTTGGCTTTCATACCCGGGGAGAATGGCAGAGTGTTTCGGGACGATCTGCGCGAAGGATACATATTAGCCTATGATTATCTCATGCTGATGTCATGACTTTACTTCTCCTACGCCGCCAACGCGATATTCTTCATAGAAGCAAAATATCTTCATCTTCTTCCCAATTTCGCGTCTAGTTTCCAGCATGATATGGAAGTCTTGCTGGACAGCTGCCAACATCTCTGAGCCTGGATTCAGAACACGCACGATGTCCCTATTGGGTTTCGAGAAAATCGACGATATTCCGGTCAACACGTTTCCCCATTTGGCCAAATCAGAGCCGGCATGTGGCGTTCCAAGGAAAATGATTCCCTTGACAGCGTCTAGCAGCGCGTTCAGGTGTGCTTCTGCTGCATTCCGGCATATTAAGAGACCCTGACTAAATGATCAGAAGCTTGGCGTAACGAGGTAAGAATTGGTTACCTGCTCGCACACAAGGCCTCCCAAGCTATGGGCTACAAAGAATGTCGGCCGATCGATAGCTCTAGCCCTCATTTTGTTCATAGCGAGCTCATGCGCAAGGCTCTTGCCATGATCGCGGAGCGAATTGGAAGACGCAGCGTCCAACGCGCGGACGACGTCTGCGTCGTAGCCAAAGGTAAGTATTCGGGCATTTGGAAGATCTTTCGGTAGCAAATCTGAGGGCCAGAAAGTTCGCGTCGTTTTATGCGTCCAAGTTGTTTCTCGATTTCCCGTCAATCCGTGGACAAAAACAATACTGCGCTTTGCTCAGCACCACCACCTGCCACGGCCAGGAGATATGCGCTTACTCTAGCGTCGGGAAGACGGGTTCTGCTAGTGTTTGCAGACCATAGGGGCCAGCTGTTGAAGGCAGCTCCTTGGCCGTAGCCATATCTTCGTCTTGAGAAGTTGCTTGTAATTGCAGTAAGGCTATTCATCCTTTCAGCTCTACTGTCTTAGCACATTGGGGTCGTAAACGCGGGGTCCTCGTTCTCGTACTCGTATCCAGCCGATCAATCACTTCGCGATCCAGCCTCACTTGCTCGCCATAAATTTTCTATACTCTTTATGGGAATTATGCGCCTTTTGATGAAGAGAGTCGGTAGCAAGCATGTCAAGAGAATGCGCTTCCGACGACTCCCAGCTTGATGGCCCCCGCACGTACTCTGGCACGATCAATGCCTACGGCTCGGGCCATATATTCCAGGGCAATCACAATGTCGGGCAAATCAACGATATGAGGCAATTCTATACCGGTAAGATTCCAGGCTATGATTTACGCCCCGAAGTGAAGGAACACTATCGTATGCTAACGGTAGGTGCGGGCCAGAATCCTCGAACTCTTTCCAAGCAGTAGAATACTTGGCCAAAAGCCTTGCCGCAATTTTGGAGGACACACGGCTACTATTGCAAGATATCGAGGTGGACGACAATGGCAGGCAAGCTGTTGCGTTCGCCGAGCGGCGCCATGCAAAAGTCATTGAGGATCTACAGACAGTTCGGGAACGTTGGTTGCGGATTGAGGATGACAAGGCATCGAGTGAGGAGAGAAGCGAAATGTCGATCCAGATTAAAGATATCAAGACGAGAATAAAGGCGGATACTTCTTGGCTTACCATGAAGCACACCGAATACACGCAGTAAGCTTTCTGGAGGCATACTTCCATCCAACTATAAAATAAAGTACCAATCATCGAGTCAGGTCCCTCGAAACCTTGAAGCTGCGACAAATGCTGGGGAGGTTCGTTGAGGTTCGGCGGCGATCCCGCGAGGCCTCTGTCTTTTCAGTAGACACATCTCGCTCACTAACCCCGAATCGCAAGGAAATCTGGAGACAGATTCGAAAGGACTTGCAATCCGCCGGCTTAACTCCAGAGATCTTTTACAGAAACAAGTCGCAAATTGTGACTCTTCTTAGAGGCAATCTTCCCGAGCACGAACTCGAAGATATTCAAACGGAGGATATGGACCTGGAGGATGATACAGCGATGATTGGTGGCATAGAGCATGACGTACCGATTATCGATCTTACAGAGGAGCCGAGTCGGAGTTCTTCCCTCATACCAACCAAATTCTTACATCCTATCAACGGTATAGATCTAGGGAATAATAAGTTAGTTACCGATCTCACGGAGGAAGCGAGTCAGAGTTCTTCCGTCTCGCGAACCAACGGGTTACGGACCGCGGACTGGAATCCAACTCAAAATGAACCGGGGTCAAGCCTTGCAGTTGTAACCTTCTCATTAGGTGAATTGTCCTCGGATGTCTCCGTCTCTCGTGGATCAATTTGTCATTTCGGCCATTGGCGTGACGCTGAGAACTCTCTTAGTCCAAAACCTGGGCTGTACCGGCCTTATAAGACATTAAGTATCCGGGAGGTAGTCCGAAGGGTTGAACTGGAGGTTCAGCATAGGTGGTCAAAGCCTAGGCTCCGGACAATGCTTCAGGGTATTATCTCGGGAACCTGGCTCGTTGACGATGATGCTCTAGACAGCATCGTGACCATAGCTAACAAAGCATTCTTCCTTGAAGCACTCTCTGGTCGCGTAGAATGGCATTGGTCGCAAGAGTACCCATACAACGGTGCATGCACCTCGAGCACCGGAGTCCGACCCAGCGCGAATGGGGGTTACGAGACATCGATCATGCTCTCAGCAAGGCTAAGGGATTTTGAGCAAGAGTCTGAAGACAGGGCCGTACTAATCAGGGTGTTCCTACATGAACTCATACAGTGCTTCCTTTTCATCTCCTGTGGGATTAGGGATGGCCGATGGAACGAACGCGCGGACGCGATACGCAACATTGCCGAAGCTATGGACCGCTGGATTGGAAACATTGGTTACGATCTCTCTGGAACCCGTGTGATTGTTAACGGTGGTCTCAATCTCTCTGGAATCCGAATGACTAGAAACTATATCCACGGCGAGTGGGCTCTTGAACAGCTAGGTACGAGGATCCAAAATTCAGAGCATCGTACCTACACGCAAATCGTCATTTGTGTCAATCGCTTGGAGCTTGAAAATCGAATCTATACATCCCACTCAAATCAGCAATCTGCATGCAATGACCATTGCAAACCGGAATCGATGATTGGTACGACCTTGAGCGCGTCGATTCACATCCTTGGCGTAGTGAATTCGGTGACTTGTCTCGAAAACGAAAAAGTGGTTTATAAAGCATTCGATTCGAGGACGCAGCTTTGGTATGCAGTGAAAGCTATCAACAAAAAATCGGGGCATATACGCCAATATGAAAGGACTCTTTGCGCCCATTATAAGGCATCTGCTCACCCGAATATAATTTCCCTTCTTAAGATAGGTGACTTCAACGGCTATCTTTATAGTGTTATGCCTTATTACCCGGAAGGGGACCTTTTCGACAGTATTACGCAGTCAAGGAGGCCTTTTGACGATGATTCAATTCGCAACACCTTTCTTCAGCTTCTGGATGCTGTCGAACACTGTCACCACCTCGGAGTTTACCACCTGGATCTCAAGCCTGAGCATATTCTGGTCTCTGGTACTCAAATTCTACTAGCAGGTTTTAGTCAGTCAGAAACGGAAGATACAGCAGTCTATCTAGGAACCATCCCTTACGCTAGTCCAGGCACGTATTGATTGCGATCCTTCAAACGTTCCTAAGCTTACCAGTGACATTAACACCAGAAAGCCGGCTTGCATTTTTCTTAGACGCGCCATTTAGATGCGCTCTTCATGATATATGGTCGCTAGGTGTTATCCTAGTAAACTTGACCTGCGGTCGCAGTCCGTGGAAAGAAGCAACTCTCGATGACTCCAACTATGTTGCCTTTATGAACGACCGTAACCATCTCAGGACCATTTTACCGCTATCAGAAGAAGCAAATTCTATATTGTGTCGAATTTTCGTTCGTGATCCATCCACGCGGATCAGTATTCAGGAGCTTAAGCACGAAGTCTCTCATTGCCCTTCTTTCAGGACTGAGCTGCCCTGCTCACATCGTGTTTTGAATACTTGATTGTTAAGGCTTCGCTGCTGCACGGGGCCTTCAGCAGATGGAGCGCTGACTCGCTGCCTTGTCCAGATTCAACCAACGAAACCAACCACTTACTGGCTACCTAAATCTTCCCGAACTCGATATGGTTTTGAAATGACGACTCTCGTCCTGGCCCACCCGGTGATACTCGTGTCAAGCGTCCGACTCCCAGATCAAACTTTTCCTCCCATCACCAAGGACACATATCAGCGCCACCATTCTTGCAAAGATTATTCCATGTATGCCACGGACTTATGTTTGTGACCTTGATTAGGCCCCCAGAACCTTTCTTCCAGCAAGGTAGTCAACAGGAAACATATGGAAGGCAAATTTTCGTACTCAGCCTAAGCTTCAATACGACATAATTCCGGATCAAGAACGCGAGAATGCCAGATCCACTGAAAAGCGAACTGATCAGCCATCTTCGGAAGTCGCCCGGCTATTTGCTAGAATTGCGAACTCGCAGCATATAATCATGTGGACGGAGAGCTGGACTTGCGGAGAAGATTACTCAGCACGGGATATTGAAAGGAGGAGATGAAGTAGAAGTACAGGACGATGAACATCCTCAGCTAAAGGTTGGACATACGTGGGGCAGGAGAGGTATGGCTGCACTTTTCGTTGGTTGAGGTCTGCTACCTAAACAGAACAAGAAAGAAAGTTGAGTGGTTGAATTGGAGATGATATGTCTGACAAGGATTCTGTGTGGCTTGAAACTTTCAAGCAACAGCTGCAAACATCCTCGAGCTTTCCAAAACAGCCAGAATATCAACGATAGAGTCAATAGACGAATAGAACCCGAGAGAAGCAAGAACTCTCAATAGCCACGAACCTTCCCGAACTTCTACAATGGTAGAACCTGCCCTGTCCCGGAGCATCGACGCTCTTCTGCACCATCGAAGCCCTCACCTGAGTTCCCATGGATCCGCTATCATGAATGAATATCGCAAACCGCAATAGAGTGCGACTGGGAGAGCATCTGCTTTAATAGCTGCTGCTTGATCGCAGGTCTTTTCGTCTTCCAGAACGTGGCCGACCTTTAATTGACCACGGCGCAGTCATCGGACAACGAGTTAGTGTCTCAGAAACACTAGTAGCTCTACTTATCGCAGGATTAGAAGAGGAAGAGGTTTATGCCACTCCTCTGCCATTGCATACACCTTACTTACCGTCTCTAGCTCATAATTATAATAATATCTATCCTCTAGAATCGATTCTCGATCGGTATCTGAAATGTTGTTGGTTCCGTCGTTGCCCCAATTTTCTATGCCTCTAAGTAGTTAGAACTTTTCATAGAGAGTGAGGTATTGACATCAAGGCGGAATTCAGAAAAGTAAAGTTGAACTCGATGGCAGGGATAGAATCAAAGCCTAATTTGAAATTAAGCAGGGTAAATATTTGGGATCCTAGCTAGGGGAAGGGGGTCCTTTTCGGGCCCCTCGTTAAAAGTTGATGATTTCTAGTAAGCATGTGAAGACGATGAGCCGGGCCTGAACAAAGACGGCGCTGCTCACGTGAGATATACAGCTGGATAGTAGAAACATTTCAGTGGTAAAATAGAGTAAGCTGTCTATATACTTTTATTTTCTCGTTTACAAAATCTCTTCGTCGTCTCATTTATAATTTAATCTCAGGTTTTTCGTTAAATTAAGAGAGCTCTTATACTTAATCTTTAAACTCGATTTTAGCTATTTATATTATTTATATTTTATAAAATTATTAACTAAACTAAATTTATAAAAATATTAATACTTTAAATATTTAATATTAAAATAAAATAAGAATAAAATTATATATATATATATATATATTTAAGAAATAATTCTAAATATAGAGATAATAGGTGGAACTCTAATAGCAAGACTAACAAGTCATTAAAATAGGGGGAAACAGAGGTGTATCGTGGGGCTCGCTTAAATGCCTTCTCCCCGTGAAGGTCGCTAAGCGAGACTTTAAAACCAACACTGCCGAGGACCCCATGTCCCCATCTTCATCGCTTCTGATGACGAGGAGGTGGTCGCAGATGTCAACTAGTCATCAAGAACCAAGAAACCTAGTCTTCGAGGTACCCCTTCTGAAATATTAAAATCTGAGCTTGGAAACCCATCGCAGCTCAGTGAAGTCTGCCTGTACTACCCGGGAGATTCGAATTCACCTTCTCCTTTTGTTGTCAAGAGAAAGTATTGTTGTCACAATTCTTTTTCGCTTTCAAACTTAAAATCCGATTGAGATCCCTGAGTAATTCCAGTCAGGTAATCCAAGCAGAGACACTTGACCTGGATGTTGGATCGAGATATGTAATAGGATTATATACAAAGAGAAAGAAAGACCGTCCCCAGAGTTGTAATCGACAGCCAGCATAGAAGAGCGACTTAAGCTAGAAGTCCGGCCACCGGTCGAACCCTCGACGCTCGTGTCCCGTTTTATAGAGGCAGATGAGTAGTGTGCCCAAGTTTGATCCAGTCATCGCTCCCGGCCCTGTCAAGTGCTTTCAAATTGCAGCCATTGTGGCTTGTTCCCGGTAATTCAACGGTATGATTCACTCATAAATGATACTGTATTTCCTATTTAGGAAGCTACAAGCTGTATATTATTGTCTTGCGGTTAAGCGAAGTAATGTACAATCGAGCACTACCCACCCTTCCCCTCTATATAACGATCGCCCACCCGCTCCAGAGATCATCATCAATCTGACAAACGTGAACTGGATGGACTGCAGTCCTAAATGCAGTGTTCCTACAATGTCAATGCCACGGTTCATAGCGATTGTCTGCACGGTTTGCCCAAGTGCCACAGAGCCAATGAAGTTTATAAACTTGCTCATAGAGCGCCTCGCTTTATCTTGCAAGAATGTACTCCGTGGCAACAAAAGTTTGTCTTAAAGAAGAACGGACGATGTTCAGACGAGGTTCGGAGGATTTTTTATTCTATATCACAGTATTCTCAATTCTTGGCTTGTGTGACACAGAATCAGTAAAGCGTACAAACATGCTCAAAGTGCTTGTTACTGGATATTAAGAAAACATGCTTGGCAAAGAAAAAGTGGTCTCAAGAAAGAACGAATGCTTTGCAGACGAGGTTTATAGGATTTTCTTATTCTATGTCACAGTATTGCCAATTATGCTTGGCTAGTGTGACACAGAATCAGTAAAGCAAATAAACACGCTCAAAGAGCCCGTCATTATATATTGAGAAAACGTGCTCGAGATTACGGGCTACTTATAGCAAGGTGGAAGCATGCCGATATTTGGGCTAGCTATCATTTCGAGAATACAACAAGAGATATCTTAAGAGACACCGAAACAGAGGCAGACGGTACTCTTTAGAGAGGTTGGGGTAATAAAAAGTTGTCTCAAGAAAGAACGGACGAATATCAGACGAACTTCAGACGAACTTTTACCTAGAAGACGCTTCAGATTCCTTGTGTATTTGACTAGAGAAAAAAAGGGAATGCCTAGAATGAAAGAAGCCCGACTCTAAGATGTCTTTGAAAAAAGAGGAAAGTGCGAAACTTCCCATTGTTCAGCTATGGGTTGCGTTGGAAATGTTCACAAAGAAAGAAGACAAGGAGCCTTCCTCGGTTCTTAAATAAATAGGGACACATTTGATGTCACGTGTCACTACTCGAGACCCCTTTTGCTCGCTTTGCCTATTACAACTTGAGATAGATCTGTACAATAATTTGATCAAAGATTTCCTATTTTGTATAAAAAATTTATATAGTTCAAATGTACTAGACATCAAGGGAACATTTGGAAAGGAGGTTGTTAAATGTCCCAGCGAGCTTGTTACAAGCGGTTCGGCTGTGCGAGTTCACCTTAACCGTAGCAAGTCATTGCTGGCTTTTAAGTTTGGATGAAGGTCCAGCTTGACTAGAAACATTGAGAACTTAATGAGTGTTCTCATGTTTCGAGTTGTATTGAGAGGCTGTAGGATGAAATGATGCATCTCACACGACTCTCAGAAAATGTGTAGAATCACGTGACAAACTATCCAAAACGAATATGATGAGAGCCACTCTATTCTTCATTCTATAGAGGGTAGTACTCCTCAAGACATGCAGGTAATAAATGATCAGTAGAGGAAGAACACGCACTCGAAAAGTCAACGAGTCAATTCACAAAGAACGCCACCTATCAAAACACCGCACTAGCATAACAAACACATACACGCCCAGCACCTTCGCCCGGTCTTGGATTCCGTTCCCACCCATCCTTCAAATTCGAAGGCCAAATCAAGAGTGCCAAATCCACAATTGCCTTCCCTGCATTTGACAATTTCAGATTCCGAGCTCCTTCTCCCGCTCGTCTACCGAGACCCCAAACACCATCCATTTCATTCCATTCCATGCACTCAGACCAGACCGCCACCTTTCCAAGTACCAAGCAAAAGACATCATGCACAATCACGAAAACTCCAATGCCTGCCTGAAAGAGAGACCTAGTTCCTTCTTCGGTCATCTCTCCGACTTGAAGGGCCAAAATCCGGCTCCTGAAGCGCTTTCTTTAATTTGGGACCTTTGATCGCGAATTCGGCCATCAATGACAAGTGGTCACTCGGGAAGTGGTAGTTCGGGAAGCCAGGCACGGTGCGCATATACTCTGGATCGACTTTGCCGAGCAGCGAAGTGTTTTCAAGAGCATTTGTTGAGTACCAGATATGATCGATGATTCCCCTGAAGCCGGGCGTGTAGTTCGTGAAAGGGACGGCATCGGGAGTCTTGTCAAGGTTGGTGTAGGCTGAGCGTAAGGAGAAAGGATGCTCCATGCCGTCTTTGGTGAAGTTGCCATAACTGTGACCGAGCAGTTCGGGATGGTCAGGCCTGACGCTGCCTTTGGCAAAAAGCTCGAACACACTGGAATCTGCTGTCGAGTTCTGATCCGCGCAGATAACTAACGGAATTTGTGTCTTGCTAGAGTACTCCTTGGATGGCTCGGGAGTAATTTCTGGTGCTGGCTCCACATCACTATCATCCTCGGCTGGCAATGAGTAGCTCTTCTTGTCTTTGCAAGCTGGCCAAATGGCGTATCTTTCTGCCAGCCTGTTTACCTCGCCCAGTAGGATCGCAGTTTGGATGAGTTTCACGTCACAATATGCCGGGTCCCAGTACAAGTGAGTGTTGACCACAATCAGCCTTGACCCAGTTTTTCTGTTCTCAAAGAAGCATACCACGCCGATATGATCTCTTGGCATGATACGGTTGAAGACGTCATGCTGCCCTTTGGTGTCGGCTCTGTTGATAGCAAGGTTCGCAAAGTCAACCAGCTGTTTGTCAAGTAATATCCATTCCTCGTACTTGTAAAATGTCGCACAGCCATCTACTGCCTTGGCGTCCTTTTCTGCCATCGTCTTTGAGCGAGTTCGAGGCCAGAAGACACCTTTGTACTTCGCATAGGCAAGCTTCATGCTGAAATACTCCTTAAATGTCTCGGTATCCACTTCTTGCAGACAAACAAAATCGGCGTCCTGCGATTGGATTTCCTGCAATACTTGTTCCTTTCGATATGACCATTCCAATGCCGCCTTGGGGGAGTATCCATAAAGTCTCTCCGTGCATGCTCCTTCATTCAGGATATTGAAAGAGAAAACCTTGAAACGTTCTTTGTTTGCGGCGGTAACTTCTCCAGTAAGGTCGAGTATCGGACGAGGCGTAGGAGGCATTGGAACTATCTTAAGTCAGTATATATTGACGCTATAGATTATGCACCTTACCTGGAGCTTCTTCCCTAAGACGTTTGATGAGCTCCTTCGTTCCCTGCTCCATGATGACCTGCCTCATGTTCGGATCGAGAGGATTGCCTTCAATGCCGAGAATGTCCAATTGAAATAGAGATCCAAGTTCATTGGGTAGTGTCCGAATCTGGTTGTCAAACGCCAAGAGCTGCTTCATATATACGCACATTCCCAACTCCGGAGGTAGTTCCGCCAACTGATTGTTCGAGACATCTAGCAGAGTCAAATGCCGCAATTGGCCTATCGTCGGTGGCAAATATCCGAGCTTGTTAGATGCGACATAAAGCTCCTTCAAGAACACATAGTTGAACACGGGGGCTGAGAGCACTCGAAGTCCTTGACCACTCAAATCCATGTTGTGCCAATCTTGACGCTTAACCGGGCTCTCCTGGTCAGCCATCCGACCCAGATCTCGATTTTCATTGCCTTGCGAATCATCAGGGGCCGTCACGGGCTGTGTTGGTGTTGGAGTTATTCCCCGATTTTCCCCTGCTCTAAGTCTGGCATAATGATTGGGAGCACCCTCCATCATCTGGGCGTGAGCCTTCTCGGAATCCTTATGCAGCCTAAGTTGTTCCGCCCAATGTTCGGTTATCTGTTGCGCCTGCCCTCCGCGTGTTGTCGCTGAGTGACCATTCTGGAGATTACCGGGTGTAAAGTTCGGTGTTGAATTCGAAAGGACTCCTGATGAGTAGTTCGCATGGTGACCAAGTACCGCACCATTGGTTGCGTGTGCGGTATGATCCTGTTGTATGTTCGTATGGTGTTGCATATGCTGAGGTTGGTGGTTATTTTGGTGCTGGAAGTTATACATCGCCGGCATCCCTCGCCCACCAGCCCCATTAACCCGGCCATGTTGCCCTTGTTGATGATTCTGGTTGAACATGCCGTAGACGTTTTGGGCTGGAGAATGGGAGTCTGGTGATCGAGAAGGCGAAGGCGTGTCTGCACTAAAGACGGACCTGATGTTATTGGGAGGGGTACCGTTGCGAATTATCTGGTGTCTTGGGTGGTGTGGTTGCGTATGTTGTTGATAATAGTAATTCCCAGCACTCTGCTGTGGGAATCTGTAACCATCTGCCATTTAAATCCTCCACAGACAGATGAAGTGACGGCGTTTGCTCGAGGATGGGAGCGCAGGCCAAGTAAGTATAGGGTAGGCCCCGGGGGAGATTTAGGTAGGAGGTTTGGAGAGCGGGGATCGGATTCTGCTTCGTTGGCACATAGGTCTGCTGAAGAGGTCGTCGGAGCATCTACCACGATTGAGGCCTCGATGATGCGCGAACGCCGACGTGTCGTGGACTGGAGGGAGCTATCGAAGGTTGGTGAAGGGTGTGACAGAGGAGCAGGCCTTGCTTCAATTGACAAGCGCGGACAAGGGCGCAGGATTCGACGAGCTGCTCAAGGAGCTGGAGCTGTATTCGAATATCACAAGGTGGAAGTGAATGGCAGACTCTGTAGAATACGGTAGGATGTTCTGCTGTTCTTGCAAGGTTAGTCAAAGACTGGGGATGCGCCAAGGTCTGCGTGCAAGCTTGTGCGAGAAGGATGGTGCAGGCGGGTTGGGAAAGGGCTTCATACCTTGAAGAAGCGCAATGATTTGCATCAAGATCAGGTTTGAGTTGTTGTGAGCAGATAGTCGATCGTTATGCTGCTTTTGGTGTTCGTTTTGAAGGCTCGATGATTGCACTGAAGGAGGCTCTGGCGGCTGTCCTCACGTGATGACTAACCCGACACAGCCCCAGCTCCAGCCACTCCAAGCGAGAACTTCTACTTTCTTCGACGGTTGGACTCCGTTTACGATTGTCATCAACTGTTGCATTTCTCACTCTGTCAATTTACAGAAGTTCCAAAACATCCTTCTATATTAGGCCTAGGTTTTTCTTCACACACGTAAGGTCTTCATCTCTCGGTTC
>Ga0302325_10025461_pt1 | contig 12296 bp, 11 predicted proteins | sample Palsa_T0_2_FD_201948 | JGI IMG/M metagenome (GOLD analysis project Ga0302325, IMG submission 201948) | Peat permafrost microbial communities from Stordalen Mire near Abisko, Sweden - Palsa_T0_2 | ecosystem: Environmental > Terrestrial > Soil > Palsa > Peat permafrost | place: Sweden: Abisko...
CCTCTGACCGGGGCCGCGTCTAATGTGGCGGAGTGTCCGCCATCGTCCAGGTCGAGCCGATGACGACGGCCCGCGCGTTGCGCGGGCCGTTTGACTACCGCCTGCCCCCGGAGCTGTGCGGCGGGGCGGTGAAGGTCGGCTCGATGCTCGTCGTGCCCTTCGGCCGGCGCGAGGTGCTGGGGGTAGTCGTCGGGCTGGCCGAGCGCAGCGAGATCGCCGAGGGGAAGCTGCTCGCACCGCTGCGCGCGCTGGAGCTCGGCGTACCCCGTGATTTGGTGGCGCTGGCCGAGTGGATCGCCGCGGAGTACTGCTCGACGATCTCCCGCGCGCTCGGCCTCGTTTTGCCCCCCGGCGCCGTGCGGCGGCTGAGCGGGCGTAAACGCCGTGCCGTCATCCGTCGCGTGCACCTGCCTGTCGGCGCGCGCAGTCCCGAGCCGCCCACGTTGACCGCGGAGCAGCGCGACGTGCTCGAGTCCTTGACGGCGGCGCTCACCGCGTGTGTGCCTGCCAGGCGCCTGCTGCACGGGGTCACGGGCTCCGGCAAGACCGAGATCTATCTGCGCGCCGCCGCGATCGCGCTACAGCAGCGACGCGGCGCGATCGTGCTCGTCCCGGAGATCGCCCTGACTCCACAGATCGTGGGACGTTTCGTCGAACGCTTCGGCGACACGGTCGCGGTGCTGCACTCGCAATTGCGCCCGGCCGAGCGCTACGAGGAATGGCGGCGTCTGCGCTCAGGCGAGGCTCGGGTCTGCGTCGGCCCTCGCTCAGCCGTGTTCGCGCCGATCGAGGATCTCGGTCTGATCGTCGTCGACGAGGAGCACGACGCCTCCTACAAGCACGAAGGCGACCCGCGCTACGACGCCCGCGACGTCGCCGCCGAGCGCGCCAAGCGCTGTGGAGCGCTGCTGCTGCTGGGCAGCGCCACCCCCCGGCCCGAGAGCGTACGTGCCGTACCAAGCCCATTGCGGCTACCTGGCCGTGTGGACGGCCGGCCGCTGCCGGAGGTCGAGATCCTCGACATGCGCGGGGAGGCGCAGGGACTGCACCCGCAGACCGCTCGTGCGCTCGCAGAGGTGCGCAGCACTGGTGGAAAGGCGATGGTGCTGCTCAACCGTCGTGGTTGGTCGAACTTCCTTTCGTGCCGCTCCTGCGGGCGGGTGTGGAGCTGCCCGGACTGTGACGTGGCGCTCGTGCTGCACCACGCCGAGGGCTACGTGGCATGTCATCACTGTGGGCATCGCGAGCCCGCGCCGGCGCGTTGTGGCGACTGCGGCTCGACGGCCGTGGCGCGCCACGGCGCGGGCACCGAGCGCGTGCAGCACGAACTCGCGAGAACGCTCGACGACGGGAGCTTCCCAGTGTTCCGCCTGGACGCCGATGTAGCCGGTGGGGCCGGGGAGGAGGATCGTGTGGGCGCTGTACTGCGCCGCTTTGAGATGGCTCCCTCGGGAGTCTTGATCGGCACGCAGATGGTCGCCAAGGGTCACGACTTCCGCGATGTCACGCTCGGGGTGGTGCTCGACGCCGACGCCACCCTGCGCTTTCCCGACTTCCGCGCCGAGGAGCGCACGTTTGCGCTGATCGCACAGCTCGCCGGGCGCGTCGGGCGCGGCGGCGAAGGCCGCGTGCTGGTGCAGAGCATCGCCCCCGGAGCGCGCTCAATCGAGCACGCTGCGCGCCACGACTCAGACGGCTTCCTGGCTGGCGAGCTGCAGCGGCGCGAGGCGCTTCGCTACCCGCCCTTCTCGCACCTGATCAGGATCGTCTGCGCTGCCGTTGACCCCGTTCCGGCGCGCGCGGCTGCGCAAGCGCTGCGCGAGCGCCTGCGGTCCTTGCCCCCTGGTCCAGATTCGAGCGTGCTCGGTCCGGCATCGTTGTTTCGCCTGCGTGGGCGTGAACGCCAGGTGCTGGTGGTGAAGGCGGCGGAGCACCGTCCCGCAGTCCACGCGGTCGGGGAGGCCGTGCGGCGGGTGGCGGCCGCACGGGAGCACGCGGGCGTGAGCTTCAGCGTGGATGTCGACCCGCAATAAACTGCAGTCGGTATGGCTGAGACAGACGAGCTCCTGGGGTCCGAGCGGGACGTCGACGTGTCCCCCGAGGAGCTCGAGGGCGGGCCGGTCGAGGAGCTCGATGCCGAGACCCGCGCGCGGCGCGACGCGGCGCTCAGTCGCGTGCGCAAGCTCGGCGACCCGGTGCTGCGCGCCAGCGCGCTTCCGGTCGATCGCTTCGACGAGACGCTGCGCGCCGAGATTGAGCGCATGGGCGAGCTGATGGGGGACGCGCTCGGGATCGGGCTGGCGGCCACTCAGATCGGCGTGCTGCACCGCGTGCTCGTCTACCGCGCCGACCCCGAGGAGGAGCTGACGGTGCTCGTCAATCCGGTCTTGGAATGGTCGAGTGAGGAGACGGAGACAGCGAGCGAGGGGTGCTTGAGCATTCCCTTTGTCCATGTCGACGTGGAGCGCCCCGCCGAAGTGCGGGTGCGCGCGCGGGACGGGTACGGTGTGGATCTGGAGGTGCAGGGGAGCGGGTTGACCGCGAGGGTGATCCAACACGAGATGGATCACCTCGACGGCGTCCTGATGATCGACCGGATCTCGCGCGCGGAGCGCAAGGAGGCGATGCGCGCTATGCGTGAGGCGCAGCGTCAGGCAAGCGAGGCTCCGGGCGAGGATCGCGCGACCCGAGACGCCGGGGACGCCGCAGACGTCGACGAGGAGTCGGATGCTGGCGAGGCTCCCAGCGTTCCCGATGCGGATGGGGCTGTCCCGGGCGTCGGCGCCGCACCCCTTGCAGCGGGCGAGGCTGTCCCGGGCCAGGGTTCCGCCTAGCGGCGGTTTCGCGGCGGGTCTCGATCTTGCGCACCGCCTTCCTCGGCACGTCCGATTTCGCCGCCGCGGTCCTCGAGCGGCTGGCAGCGAGCGATCACCGTCCCTCGCTGGTTCTCAGTCGCCCCGATCGCCCACGGGGCCGTGGCCGCCGGATGTCCGCGCCTCCAGTCGCCGAGAGGGCGCGTGCGCTGGAGATCGCGCTGGAGCAGCCCGAGCGCGTGAACGAGCCACTGGTCCTAGACCGGATCGCCCAGGCACGGCCGGATGTGGTGGTGGTGTGCGCCTTCGGGGCGCTGATCAAGGAGCCCCTGCTGTCCGCGCACGAGCTCTTGAACGTGCACCCGTCGCTGCTGCCGCGCTGGCGTGGGGCCGCGCCGATCGAGCGTGCGATCATGGCCGGCGACGAGCGCACCGGCGTCTCGATCATGCGCCTCACGGCGGGACTCGACAGCGGGCCTGTATGTCTGGCTGCCTCCGAGCCGATTACTCTCGAGGACACCTACGGGTCGCTCGCCGCGCGTCTGCGGGAGATCGGTGGTGAGGCGCTCGTGCGCACGCTCGATCTGATCGCCGCGGGCGAGCCCCCGCCATTTGCCGAGCAGGACGAGGGTGGTGTGACATATGCCGAGAAGATCGGCTCCGAGGACCGTATGCTCGATCCCACCAGGCTGGCGAGCGAGCTCGAGCGCGTCGTGCGCGCCCTCCAGCCACACATCGGTGCGCAGGTCGCGCTCGCGGACGGGACGCTGCTCGGTGTCCACCGGGCCCGCACCGCGCAGATCTCCTCGAGCGACGGCGATCCTGCAGATGTGGGTATGGTCGACCACAGTCAGCCGCAAGCGGGCGTGACTCAGCAATCTGGCCGCCTGCTGCTCGGCTGTCGGATAGGTGTGCTCGAGCTGCTCGAGGTCCAGCCGCCGGGCGGGCGGGCGATGGATGCCTCTGCCTATCTGCGTGGTCGTGGGCTCCCTGTACGACGGTAGCCGCTTGCATAGGCCGGTGGTGGGATGCCGGCTGGCAAACGGGGGTCGGGCCTGGGCTCCAGCGCCTTGGTGAACAGTGGGATGACGCCTGCCCAGGCAGGTAGGGAGTAGTCCTCCTCGTCATCTATTGGCTGCCCGGTGCGGACCTTTGCCGAGACCTCGTCGATCGGGATCGCAAGAACCGCTGTCGCCTTGAGCTCGTTGTCGGTCGGCGGTCGCACGTCCCGCCAACGGCCCGGCACGATGTGCTCGACGATCGCCTCGAACGCCGCGAGCTTCTCCGTGGGCTGCTCCACGCTCCTGGCCTCTCCCAGGAGCATCACTGAGCGGTAGTTCGCCGAGTGGTGCATGGCCGAGCGGGCGAGCACGAGCCCGTCGACCAGCGTCACGGTCAGGCACACCGGCGTTCCCGCCGAGAGCGTCTGCAAGGTGCGGCTGGCGATCGATCCGTGCAAATAGACGAGATCGTTGTGACGAGCATGCAGTGTGGGGATCACAAACGGTTGGCCGTCCTGATCGACAATTCCCAGATGCGCGATCAGAGCCTCGTCGAGGATCTGATCGATGACGGCACGGTCGTGGCTGCCACGCTCACGCTTGCGCCGCAGCCGGACGCGATCGGAGGGGGGAGGAGGAGAGGTTGGGTTGGATGAGTCAGTGGTGTCAGGCACCGCTCCAGGATAGTTCGGTGATCTCCCGGCACGATCCAGTCGCACCGGATAGTCGATCATGCCTCCGATGCCCAGCCCGCCGAGAGCTGCAATCGCCCCCGCGCGCCGCTGCGCCTACGTGGTGTTGCGGAGGGTTTTCGAGGACGGTGCCTACGCCGATCGCGCCCTGCACGGGGAGGCGAAGCAGCTCGACGCGCGCGACCGGGCGCTGGCGATGCGTCTCGTCTATGGGGCCGTGCAGCGCAAGGGCACGCTCGACTATCTGATCGAGCGTCTCGCCGATCGCCACCATGAGCGGCTTGATGCGCGGCTACTGGCAGCGCTGAGGCTGGGGCTGTATGAGCTGCTGTACCTGGGCGGCGCGCCCGACCACGCGGTCGTGGCGGATGGGGTGGAGCTGGCGAAGGGAGGCGCGCGCGGCGGTCACGGCCTGGTCAATGCGGTGCTGCGCCGAGGCGCGCGCGAGGGCCCTGCGCTGTTGGCACAGCTGAGTGACGATACGCCGGAGCAGGCTGCGATCAAGCACTCCCATCCGGGGTGGATCGCACGACTGTGGTGGGAGGAGCTGGGGGCGAGCGATGCCCGCGCGCTGATGGCCTACGACAACGAGCCGGGCGAGGTGGCGCTGCGCGCGAATACCCTGCTCACCGACGCCGCGACGCTCGCCGGCGAGCTTCCGGTGGCCACGCACGCCGACTCGGCGCTGCCCGAAGCACTGGTCCTCGAGGGTCCGTTCGACGTGCACGGCTCGCCCGCATGGGGCGCGGGAGCCTTCCTGGCGCAGTCGCGCGCGGCGATGCACGTATCTCAGATGCTCGATCCGCAGCCGGGCGAGCGAGTCCTTGATCTCTGCGCCGCGCCCGGTGGCAAGAGCACCCATCTGGCGGCGTTGATGGGAGGCGAAGGCGAGGTGGTCGCGGTCGAGCGCAACGCACGGCGGGCGGGCATGCTCACGCGCACCGCGCAGCGGCTGCACGTCCCCAACATCCGTGTCGAGGTCGCCGACGCCGAGGTGAAGCGCCCGGAGGGAGCGGTATTCGACCGTGTGCTCGTCGATCCGCCGTGCTCTGGTTTGGGCACGCTGCAGGCGCGCGCCGATCTGCGCTGGCGCGTGACTGAAGAGAACGTCCGCGAGATGACCCCTATCCAGGCATCGATCCTCGCGGCCGCCGCCGCCGCTGTCCGTCCGGGCGGCGTGCTGGTCTACTCTACGTGCACGATCTCCCCGACCGAGAACGAGCTACAGATCGCCGCCTTCTTGGATGCCCATCCCGACTTCAGCCGCGATGATTTCATGATGACGTTGCCGCACCGTGACCACACGGCCGGGTTTTTTATCGCTCGGCTGCAGCGGGACTGAGCTGTTGTGATGGCTAACGAAGCAGGAGCCTCGAGCAGCGCGCCGGTCGATCTCGGGCCGAAGTGTCCCAACTGCGGCGAGCCGTGGCTGCGTCCGACCAACCTGGCGGGACGCTATCGCTGTGTGTATTGCCTGCACCGCTTCGAGCTCACCTCCGTATGCCCCAACTGCGGCGAGCATTCGACGATCGTGCGCATGTCCTCCACGGCACTCGTCAAATGCAATAACTGCGGCGATTCGATGCTCCAGCCGATATGAGCCTCGAGTTACTGAAGGGCGTGCGCGTCGCGCCGTCGATCCTGGCCGCCGACTTCGCGCGGCTGCGCGAGCAGGTCGGCGAGGTGTTGGAGGCCGGCGCGCGGATCATCCATGTGGACGTGATGGACGGACACTTCGTGCCCCCGATCACCGTCGGTCCGCTGGTCGTCGCGGCGCTGCACGAGCAGGTCAGCCAAGCCGGCGCGGTGCTCGACGTGCACCTGATGATCGAGCGCCCCGAGCGCCACGTTGCCGACTTCGTACAGGCTGGTGCCGACTCGATCACATTCCACGCCGAGGCCACCCCCCACGTCGCCTACACCGCGGATCTGATTCGACAGGGTGGGGCGGGAGTCGGCGTGGCGATCAACCCGGCCACGCCAGTCGGCGCGCTGGCAGAGGTGGTGGAGTTGCTGGACATGGCTTTGTGCATGACCGTTAACCCCGGCTGGGGAGGGCAGCCGTTCATCGCGCATTCACCGCAGAAGATCGAGCGCGTCCGTGCAATCGTCGGTGTGGGTGTGGCTGTCGAGGTGGACGGGGGCATCGATCCCGCCACCGCACCCAGGTGCCGGCAGGCGGGCGCGAGCGTGTTCGTGGCCGGCTCTGCGATCTTCTCCTCGAGCGATCCGGGCGAGGCTTACTCGACGATCGCGCGCTCCGTCGAGGCTGACTGAACCTCGGTCGGTCGCGCAACCGACCCTCCCGTGTCTGCGCGCCAGTACAGCACGGCCAGCGTGAGAGCCAACAGCGCGGTCGCGCCCGCGTAGCCGATCTCGGTGCGCAGCAGTTGTTCGCTAACCGCCGGAATCAACATCCACACGAGGAATAGCGTCGCCGCCAGCCCCCAGCAGCAGGCGGCGGCGCGCGCGCGGTCGCGCGCCAGGGCAGCCTGGTTCAGCGCTCCCGAGGTCAGATGCAGGCCCATACCAAGACCGATCAATGCGAGGCCGAAGCGGCCATAGGTGAAGTTCTGCCCGAACAGGTGACTCATCACGAAGGGGCCGATCAGGAGCAGCCCTAAGGCCACCGCTGCGGCGAAGGCGGCGATCGCTTGTACCGTCACACGGATCGCGCGGGCGAAGGCCTCTTGGCCATCCGTCACCTCGAGGCCCGTTAGGTGAGGTAGCAGCGAGGTCTGAATCGCCTGGAACAGCTGCAGCGGCGCGCGTGCGATCAGCAGCACGTTGAACACGATGCCCGCGAGCGCTTTGTCGGGCGAGGTCGCCGCCACGGTCAGTACGGCGGCGTTCAGGATCGTCTGCTCGGAGAGCATGATCGCCGACACCGAGCCGGCAAAACCGCTGCCCCGCCGGAGTGAGAGCTCGTCGTGGGCTGCCGCCTCTTGAACCCCCTCCGTACCTGGTCCGGCCAACGCTGCGACCGCCTCGTCCACGGTTATCGGCGCGCTGGTTAGCGCGGCTTCGGTCTCCTCGATCGCTCCGGTAGCGAAGCCCTCGTGCTCGTGGTGTTCGCCACCACGTCGTGCAAAGGCCAATGGCACCACCACCAACGAGACCAACGGCGCCGCCGCGATCCCGAGCGCGACCGCCGTCTGACCGCTCGTGATCCCCAGTGCCGCGGCGATCACAAAGCAGATCCGCGAGATCGACTCCATCAGCACAAGGCCGCCGAACAGGGCGAAATATTCATGCCCCGCCAGCCATCCCCGTGCGAAGTAGCTCGCAGCGTAGGCCAACGTGCCCACGATCAGGACGTCGTACAGCGCGCTGTAGCCATCGAAGACTTTGTCCACCAGCGGTTCGTGCAACGCGAGTGCGACCGCCAGGAAGAGCAGCGCGAAGCCGGCCTGGATCGCGATCGGGATGCCCAGCGGATGATGCTTATGCCCGCGTGCGCGGCGTTCGGCGATCGTGCGTGAAAGCAGCTGTTCGATCGGCCGGTAGATCACCGAGATCACGACGAACATCACCGACCACAGCACGTCCAGGCGCTGGGCCGATTCTTCGCCGAGGACGTGGCTCGCGATCGAGAAGAACGCGAACGTCAGCAGGCCCGTGGAGGCGATCCCGATTGACAGGATCCTCGCGCCACTCCCATAGGAGCGCGGCGAGCGGTTAGAGCCGGACAAGCAGCATCGTCCAGGGGAACGGCGAGCGGACCTCGGCGACCTGGCCGTAGCGCGAGAGCAGACCCACGAACGAGCGCCGCGACCAGTGGTTCAGGTGCCCAGGGGTGTTGCCGAGCGTCGACCAATAGGCGCCGCGCGCCATGTTCAGACCTCGCCACAAGGGCTCGCGGGGCACGGACACGAGTAGATGGCGCTCTGCGCAGCGCGTCATCTCGGCGAGGGTGTGCTCGGGATTGGGGACGTGCTCGAGCACCTCGATCGCGCACGCCAGGTCAAACTCGCTGTCGGCGAACGGCAGGTTCTCGGCGCGCATCACCCGATACTCGAGATTCGGCGCCTGGCGCTCAGACCAGCCGGCCTGGATCGACTCCTCCTCGAGGTCGATCCCGACCACACGGCACCCCTGGAGACGCTGCGCCCACTTGTGCACGAGCACCCCCTCGCCACAGCCGACGTCGAGCAGCGAGCGGGGCTCCGCGTGTGTGAGCAGTTCGTCGAGCGTTCGCTCGAAGGCGCTCATCAGACGACGCACAACCGGATTGGTGGAGCCGTACTTATCGTAGGTGTTGCCTGTGACGATTCCTTCGTCGGAGACGGTGACGGCGCCACTCACAGTCGCACCGCCTCGTGCTCCTCGGTTCCCGCTCGTCCGATTGCCGGGTCTGCATCGTTCTTGGCTGAGTTGCGCTCCTTGTTTGGATGCCCGGTGGACAGGACGCCAGGCTCGTAATGCGAGGGTGCCACGTTCAGCTCCAGCTCGATCCGGCGCACCCGCTCGAAGGTCTTCTGGGTCATCACGCGCTGCGCGGCGAGCAGATCGCCGATCACCCCCAGCGCGAACAGCACGACGGCCGCGATGAAGAGCACCGCGCCGAGGATCAGCGACTGCACGTGGCCCTTGCCGCCGCCGTCGATGTAGGAGACGACGAAGCGAACCCAGACCGCGAGCGCGACCACTCCCATCAGCGCTGACAAGCTCCAGAACACCCGCAAAGGCTCGTACTGGGCGTAGATTCGGAAGATCGAGACGGCGTTGCGACGCACATAGGCGCCCATCGAGGGGAACAGGCGCGACTCGCGCGTCTTCGGGTTGGTGCGGATCGGGACGTGATCGATCGCGACGAGCTGCTTGCCCGCTTGGATGATCGTCTCCAGCGTATAGGTGAACTTTGAAACCACGAGCAGCTGGATCGCCGCCTCGCGGTTGTAAGCGCGAAAGCCGGAGGTGGTGTCCGGCACTGATGTGGAGGAGGCCTGGCGCACGACCCACGAGCCGAGACGCTGGAGCGACTTCTTCAGCGGTGAGAAATGCTCGATGCCCGTGACCTCGCGGTCACCGACGACCATGTCGGCGCGCCCGGCGAGGATCGGCACCACGAGCCTCGCAATGTCTGGGCCGTAGTACTGATTGTCGGCATCGGTGTTCACGATCACGTCGGCTCCGAGCTTCAAACAGGCGTCCAGACCCGCCTGGAAGCCCGCCGCCAGGCCCTTGTTGTTCGTCAGGCGCACGATGTGGTCGACGCCGTGCGCGCGCGCGACCGCGATCGTCTCGTCGGTCGAGCCGTCGTCGATCACGAGTCGCTCGACGGTATCGAAGCCCTCGACCTCAATCGGCAGGTCCGCGAGGGTCGCCGGGAGTTGATCTGCCTCGTTGAAGCAGGGGATCTGAATGATGAGCTTCATGAGGAAAGGGGCCTGGGATCTAGAAGGGAGTGGTCAGGAGGGGGACCTGTCCCCATCCTGCTCAAAGCCTACCCAGTGGGGTGCGTCGTCAGGGACAACGGCTTGCAAGGATAGGCTCTACGCCCCATGGCCGGCGCCACTCTCAGCAAGCCGCGGCAGGACTCCACCCCGCTGCAGCGTTTGCGCGCGGTGGATGCCTCGACGTGGGCAAAGCTCGCATTCGCGGTGTTGTGCATGACGGCCCTGATCGGGTACTTCGTGTTCCCGACGTATCCGACTTATGACTCCTTCTACGCGTTGCTCTGGGGTCGCGACCTGCTGCACCTGCACCTGCCCGACTTCAAGGTCTACCGCGGTCCCACCGAGCATCCCTTGGCGATCGCCTTCGGCGTGCTGTGCTCGCTTTTCGGTCAGGGCGGCGCGCGGCTGATGGTGTTCGGGTCGATCGCCTCGTTTGTGGCGCTCGTGGCGGGCGTGTACCGGCTCACACGGCTGTGTTTCGGACCGGTCGTCGGAATGTTCGCTGCGCTGTTGATGCTGAGCCGCTTCTTCGAGGAGAACCTCGCCGCGCAGGGCTATCTGGACATCTCCTACATCGCCCTACTCGTCTGGGCCGTCGCCTTCGAGGTCGAAAAGCCCAGGCGGGGCACGGTGGTGTTCCTGATCCTCGCAGCTGCCGGGTTACTGCGCCCCGACGCGTGGGTTTTGAGCGGGGTCTACTGGCTGTGGTGCGCCTGGCCAGCGCGTGTCAAGCGGGGATTGGGTGGTTCGGTCCCTGACGAGCCGCCGAGCGGTGGCCCGGTGATCTACAGGGGCCCACCGATCGACAACCATAAACGTTTGGAGTATCTGGCCTTGGCGGCGATTGCACCGCTGATATGGGTCGGCGCCGACGCGATCGTCACCGGGAACCCGCTCTACTCCCTGCACTCGACTGCAGGCCTGGCCCAGGAACTCGGACGCACGCAGGGGTTCTCGAGCGTGGTGAGCTCGGTGTGGACCTACTCGGTGCGGATCGACAAGCTGCCGGTCGTACTCGGCGGTCTGATTGGCGTGCCGATCGCGGTGTGGCTTGCTCCACGACGCGTGCTCGTGCCGCTCGCGGTGCTCGTCCTGCTCGTGTTCGTGTTCGTCGCGGAGGGCGCTGCCGGCGCCTCGGTGATCGACCGCTACCTGATGGGCGCAGCGACGGTGCTGCTCCTCTTCTGTGCGGTTGCGATCGGCGGTTGGTCGATGCTGGAGCCCGGGTCGTGGCTGCGCCGTGCGTGGATGGTCGCGGCCGCTGCGCTGGTGCTCTTCGGAGCGGTCCTCGCTGCCACCACGCTGAGCCTCTCCAGCCTGCGCACGACGCTGGCCTACCACGAGGACTTTCACAAGGGGCTGGCTGTTGCACTGGCGGACCCGGCGGTGAAGGCTGAGCTCAGGCGTTGTCCGCTGGTCTCGCTGCCGGACAACAAGCTGATCCCGGACGCCCGCTGGATCCTCGACAGCACCGGACAGCGCAACATCGTCGCCCGCAGCGAGGCCCGCGCCGACGCCGACAAAGGCGCGCTAGCGCTCGAGAACCGAATCCGCGCCGGCAGTGTCGCGGTCTACCCGCTGGGTAGCGCTGTGTTCTTCGAGGCGATCGTCGACGTTGGCGATGACCCGCGCGACCAGATTCCGCTCGCTGGTTTCAAACGGATCTTCACGAGTCGCTACTACGCGGTCTATGGCAACTGCTGAGCCCTCGTCCTCCGGGCGGGACGCCGATCATCTAGCGCAAGCGCGCGCGAAGCCGGTGATCGAGTGCGCGGGATTCGATCGGCTTTCCCGCCGCTGGGCCTGGGTCGGCCTGGCCGTCGTGCTCGGGGGTGGCCTCGCGCTGCGGCTGTGGGGGATCAGGCAGGGACTGCCTTACGCCTACAACACCGACGAGGCCCAGCATTTCGTGCCACCCGCGGTCGAGATGTTTCAGAAAGGTACGCTCAACCCGCACTATTTCGCGAACCCGCCCGCGTTCACATACCTGCTGCACTACCTGTTCGACGTTTCCTACGGAGGCGCTGTCGGGACCGTGCATGCGCTCGCGCTGCACCCCGGCGGGGTCTACGCCCTCGCCCGCGTGGCCGCCGCGCTGCTCGGCACGGGGGCGCTGTGGCTGCTGTACGCGACGGGCGCGCGGCTCTTCAACCGTGCGGTCGGGCTGCTCGCGGCGGCGATCGAGGCGGTCGCATTCCTGCCCGTCTTCTACGCGCACCTCGCGCTCAACGACGTACCCACGTTGTTCCCGCTGACGCTGTCGCTGCTGGGCAGCGCCGGGGTGTTGAGGAAAGGCCGCCGTCGCGACTACCTGCTGGCGGGCGTCGGACTCGGGCTTGCCTGCGCGAGCAAGTACACCGCCGGGATCGTCCTGCTGCCGTTGCTGGCGGC
>Ga0302325_10025463_pt1 | contig 12295 bp, 12 predicted proteins | sample Palsa_T0_2_FD_201948 | JGI IMG/M metagenome (GOLD analysis project Ga0302325, IMG submission 201948) | Peat permafrost microbial communities from Stordalen Mire near Abisko, Sweden - Palsa_T0_2 | ecosystem: Environmental > Terrestrial > Soil > Palsa > Peat permafrost | place: Sweden: Abisko...
CCATGGTCCGGGCCAGCGTTTGTTCCACTTCGGCCTCGGTCAGGTTGAGGATGCGGTCCATGACCGGCGTCGCGCGCGACTCGCCCTGGATCAGGCTCTCCTGGCCGGGTACGAAGAGCCGGCCGAGGGTGCGGGAGGGGTCCGGTTTGAGCCGGTGCCCGGTGCGGGTCAGCAGCGCGTTCGGGACCCGGGCCTCCTCTTTCATGGCGCGGGGGTCAGATGCAGTCCCAGCTGCATCACGGAGATCATGGCCAGGGTTGACTCGGCCCCCTGGTTGCGGCTGCGGCTGGTGGGGCCGAGGCCATCGCAGCCGCCGCCGGTCCGCTCGTCGAGGAGCGGAATCTTGGTGTCGTTGTCGCCGAGGAACCACGCCATGGCCATCTCCACGCCGGCCAGCCAGCTGGTGTCCCCGGTGACGGCGGCCGCGCGCTGGCAGGCATCGGCCAGCGCCGCCACCTCGATCGGCTGCTGGTCGAAGGCCGGGCGGGCCTCGCCGAGGCTCCATCCTTTCGTCGGCACGACCGACAGGTGGCCGTTCCTGGTCTCGACGCGGAGCAGCCAGCCGAGCATCCGCAGGCCGTCGCTGCGGACCTGGGGCCGGCCGAGTTTATCTCCGGCGATAATGAGGGCCTCGGCGATGGCCGCGTTGGCGTAGCTCAGCCTGGGCTGCGGCCACGGCCATTCCTCGGCGGCGGGCGTCCGGCCGATGACGGAGATGGCTCCGTCGAGCAGCGCGAGCGCGCCCGCATGATCCGGCCACTGGCCGAGCATCTCGGCCGCCCCGAGCGCCGCGAACGCCATGGCGTGCGGCCACGGCGAGGAAACCTGCGCGGCGCGGCCGAAACAGGTGTAGGCCTCCTCGCGTATCCCGGCGGTCGGCCCCCGCGCGGCGGCGGTGCCAAGACCCCACAGGCAGCGGCCCCAGCAATCCTCCGTCCCGGGCTGGTCGTGCCAGCGGCGGTCGTAGCCGAGGCGGTTACGGACCTTGCCGTCCGGCGCCAGCGCCTGGACCAGGAAATAGAGGTAGCGGCGGGCCGCCGTGATCAGTTCCTGGGACGGGGCATGCTCCCGGCACACCACCACCAGGCCGCGGGCCACGTCGTCGACGCAGTAGCCGTGCTCGTGCCGGGGCACGATGCCCTCGGCGTGCTCGAGCAGGCCGATCTGATCGGTCATTCGCATCAGGTGCCGGAACGGCGCGGCCTCGATGTTCATAGCAGGGTTCCCGCTCTGGTCATGGTGAGCTCCGAGGCGAGTTCCCGGTAGGAATGCGCCACCGCCGGCCACAGCAGCCGCGGCGCTTCCTCCGCCGAGTAACCGCTCATCCGCGCCGACAAGCCGGGTTCGGTCAGCACCCGCCGCAGGGCCTGCGCGATGCCGGCCGGGTCCTGCCGCTCGACCAGGAGTCCGGCCCCCAGCAGCTCGACGGCGTGCGGGAAGCACGTCGACACCACCGGCTTACCGGCCGTGACCGCCTCGATCAGGACCCCGGAGGTGACCTGCTCCAGCGAGTCGTACGGCAGCAGGACGACATCCGCGGCGCCGATCACCTGGCTGAGGGCGGGGCCGGGCAGGAACCGGGCGTCGAAATGCACCAGGTCCGCCACCCCCCGGGCCTGGGCCTGGGCCTGCAGCGCCCGCCGGTAGGCCTCGCCGTCGCGCGCCAGCACGCGGGGATGAGTCTGGCCGGTCACCTGGTAGTCGACCTCGAGCCCTTGCTCGCGAAGCAGGGCGATCGAGTCGATCGCGTGCTCGATGCCCTTGCCCGGTCCGAGCAGCCCCCAGGTCAGCACCGTGGGCCGGCCGCCCGGCCCGCCCGCCGCCCGGTGGTCGGCCGCGGTCCGCTCGTCGGCCGCGCTCCGGTGGTCGGCGGCACCGTGCGGTATCACGAAGACCTTCTCCGGCGCGGTGCCGTAGATGTCGAGGAGCCGCCGCCGGGCCGTCTGCGTCATCGTGACGACCTTGCTTGAGGCGGCGATAACCTCGTCGAGAATGACGCGCTGCCGGGAGGTGGGGCGGGCCAGCACCGTGTGCAGCACCACGATGCTCGGTACGAGCAGCGCGTCCAGCAGCGAAATGACGTCCTGGCCGTCGGGCCCGCCGTAGATGCCGTACTCATGCTGCACGATCGCGACGTCGAAGCTGTTCAGGACCGCGGCGGCCGCGGACGCGCTGGCGGCGGAGCCGGCCACCAGGTCATGGACCACTTCGCCGGCCGGCCGCGGGGCTGGCTCGTCAAGCACCCGCACGACGGCGACCTGATCGCCGGGCGCGGGCAGATGGGCCAGCAGCGCCGCCGTGAAGGTGGCGAGCCCGCACTGGGTGGGCGGATACGTGCTGAGCAGTGCATAGGTCGTCGGCATGGGGCTCCTTGTCGTTGCTTGCCACTTGCCGCTTGTCGTCGCTGGCGGCGGCACAATCACGTGCGACGGTTACGCCGCACGGCAGAACAGTTCGCCGGGGGCCGATGCTGATTCACGCCGATGCTGATTCACGCCGATGCTGATTCACAGAGCGTTACGCGGCTGCGTCGCCGGACCGGGATCCCCGCTCCGCCTGTCCTGGTGCCACCGGTCGCGGTGGCACCGGGCAGGCCCGGGCGGGCTGGCCAGCAACGGAATCGTCTGCTGGGATGTTCGATGTCAGCTGTTCAATGTCAGGCCTGAGGCTGGCTGGAAGGGCCTCGCGTGCTCGCGGATATCCCGAACAGTGGCTGAGCGTCCTCCGCGGCCTCGCGTAGGGAACGCCTCATCAGGATAGCCGAGAACGGCGCGCAAACCGCGCGCCAGGTGTGCGCCGCCAAGAGCGTGGGTATTGTGAGGGCCGAAAAACAGCCGGGAATCGCCGGGAAGGCGCATACTAGTAGTGATGAAGCCTGCCCGCGCCGCGAACCGACGCTTCCTGCCAGATAGTCCCTTCAACTCTCGGCACGTTGATCCACCTGTGGAGCAGTTCGACGTGCAGGACCAGGTGAGCCACGACAAGTACGGTCTCGGCCGTGTCATCCTCATCGAGGATGACTCCGCCCTGGTGGTCGACTTCGGGTCACGTCAGGTGCGGATCATGTGGCCCTTCGCCAAGCTGACCAAGCTCTGACGCTGCAACCTCGCCGGGCCGCGGCCACGATGGCGGCGCGGCGACCTGCCTAAGGATGTCCCGGATGGTGCTGGGGGCCTGACGGGCAGGAGACGGAGGCCGCGTGACGGCTATGGACAAGGTGGCGTCGATGCTTGCGCCGCAGCCGCAGCCGCAGCCCGACGCCCAACCCGACGCCCAACCCGACGCACCGCCCGAGGCGACCGGGGCCGCGGATCAGCGTGACGCGGTCCGGGCGAAGCCGCTGCTGCGTGGCTGGCTGCACCTGGCCTGGTTTGAGGCCTCGCTCGTACTCGGTACTCTCGCGCTTTCCCGTATGCACGGCGGCCTGCGGATTACCGCACTGGCCATCTTCGAAGTCAGCGTGACCGCGATGTTCGGCGTCAGCGCGCTGTACCACCGCGGTGACTGGGCCGCTACCTCGCGCCAGCGCCTGCAGCGCCTGGATCACGCGATGATCTTCCTGCTCATCGCCGGCACGGCGACCGCCGCCTTCCTGCTGACCACCGGCGGCGCCTTCCGGATCGCCTGCCTGATCGCGATCTGGGCGCTCACGCTCACCGCAGGCGCGATCCACATGGTCTGGATGGACGCGCCCGAACTCCTGGTTGGCTCGACATTCGTGGGACTCGGCCTGGTCGGCGGTATCGCGCTGCCCGCGGTGTGGCTGCACGCGGGGGCCGCGGCGGGAGCCCTGCTGCTCGCGGGCGGCCTGCTGTACATCGCCGGAGCCATCTCCTACCGCCGCCGCCGCCCCAACCCGTACCCGTCCGTCTTCGGCTACCACGAGGTCTTCCACGTCTACGTGTGCGCCGCCGCAACCTGCCAGTTCATCGCGATCGCCCTGTTCATCGCCTGAACCCGCTCGCTAAAGCGGGCCGAGATGGGGATTGCGGATCGGTACCGTCTCCACGCGATGGTAGCGATCCGCATTCATCCAAGCGACCGGCACCCGAAGGGGAAATGCACCTTTGCGGGGCGTGGGGTCGTGTTGCTAGGCCGGGAGGGGGTCTTTGCTGGCGGGGTCGGTGCCGGTGAGCAGGGCCAGGATTTCCCCGACGGTGCGTTCGCGGCCGGCCGGATCCGGCAGTGGGAGATGCGTCTGGATGTGGTACCGGTTGCGGCGGCCGTCCTTTTCCTTGACCACGTAACCGGCCTCGACGAGGTCCGTGATGATGCCGAAGGCGGTCCGCTCCGTCATGTTGAGGCTGGCCGCGATGTCGCGCAGGCGCGCCTCGGGGTCATCGGCAATGCACAGGAGAACCAGGGCGTGGTTGGTGAGGAAGGTCCACTTCGCCATCTTAATAAGGTACCAGTTTCCGGAAAGAACTTGCTAGTTTTTTTCTTCGAGTATAGTTTGGGGAACAAGGTACCGAAATCAGCCTGCTTCCCGGGGCTGCCGAAGGGAAGACATCATGTCAGAACCAACTGCGCCCCATCCGGACCCCTCCTCTAACCGCGTGGTGCCGCCGATGCCTTCTGAGGTCACCAGGACGCACCGGGCGCCGTCGGCCGCGAGCACCAGACTGCACAAGGCGATGACGCCGCTGCGCAAGATGATGCACCGACCCCCTCGTCAGCCGTAGCCTCGGCCGGGGCCGCCGCCCGCGGCCGTGCGGCCTATGACGCCGGCCTCATTCTTACCTCCCGGACCGAGCACCGCGGCTACGTCATCGCCGCGCTCAGCTGAGAACTCGGCCTCGCCACCGCGCCGGCCCTGCGCGAGCAACTGCTCAACCTGGTCCGCCCGGCCGCCAGCCAGCTCATCATCGACCTGTCCGGGGTGCGGAGCGCCGACACCAGCGGCCTGGCCGTCCTGGTGGGCAGCGGACACCGGGCCACGCTCCTCGGCGGATTCCTGCGCCTGGCCGCGCCGTCCATGGCGGTGGCCGGGGTGCTGGCCGCCAACGGGATGGACCAGCACCTCGATATCTTCCCCACCGTCAAGGCCGCCATCGCCGGCCGGCGCGTCCTGACCGGCCTGGCCGAGGTCGCGGCCGGCGTCGCCGGGTGCCCGGCCGGGCATCTGCTCGGACGGATCCGGCCGCCCGCCGCGACGTCCTGACCGAGCCGGCTTTTCTGGCCCGGCGCACCTTTCTGGCCGGGCCTCGCTGGCCCGGCCTCGCCGGGATGAGGAGAATAGCCTCGGCCGCGCGGCGGACTTCCACGTCTGCCTGCCGGAAGGAGGCGTGTTATGCCAGACCAGCTGACCGCCGAGCAGCGCGACTGGCTCCGGGTGCGGTCATACCTGCTCAAGCAGCGGTACGAGCTGGCGCTCGAGGCCGCGGACGAGTACCCGGCCGGGAGCAAGATCGCCGGTACCCCGCTGCTCGCGGTCCCCGGCGGGCAGCCCTCCGCGCCGGTCCCGATCCAGGACATCACCCTGGAGCTGAGCCCCGGCCCGGTCGAGGACTTCCGCGACGGGGACGACGGCGGCGGCGGGGATGGCGGGGCGGCGCCGGCTTTGCCTGTCCGGCCGGACGGGACGCGTTACCTTCGCTACTCGGACGCGCTCAGGGACCTGGCGGCCCCGGCGATCTTCGAGAACCGCTCCACCTACCGGCTGACCGAAGCCGACCTCACGGCCGCGGCGCCCCGGCTGGCGTTCACCCGGGGCCGGTACTTCGACGGCATCGACACCGGCGAGGCGGCCGCCCACGAATACGCCGCGCAGCGGCTGGACGGACGCCCGTACGCGTGGCCAACCAGCCGCGTCGGCGATCCGTGCGACCTGCGCCGCCGTCCGGTGAACCTGGCCATCAGCACCCTGACGCTCCGGCTGGACCGGGCGACGGGGCGGGCATCGTTCCCGCTGCACTGGCGGGATCCGGCCAAGGTCGGCCACGCGGGCGGGTTGTACCAGGTGATCCCGGTCGGCGTGTTCCAGCCGTCCGGTGAGGCGGCCTGGAATGAGCGCGGCGACTTCTCGCTCTGGCGGAGCATGATCCGCGAGTTCGCCGAGGAACTCGGCGGCCGCTCCGAGGATTACGGCAGCGACCAGGGTCCCGTCGACTACGGTGCCTGGCCGTTCGCCCGGCGGATGACCGAGGCGCTCGACCGCGGTCAGATCGGCGTCTGGTGCCTGGGGCTCGGCGTTGACCCGCTGACGTACGCCACCGACCTGCTCACGGTCGCCGTGGTCGACAGCCTCGTGTTCGACGAGGAGTTCAGCCTGAAGCCCCGGGGCAACGAGGAGGGCGAGGTGCTCGCGGCCCGGGAATTCGCGGGCCACGTCATCGACCGCCTGGTGACCCGCGAACCCATGCAGGCCGCCGGCGCCGCGGTGCTGCGGCTGGCCTGGGCCCATCGCGAGACCCTGACCGGCTGACCCGGGAGAGGGCCGATCTTGGCCGAAGATGCATGCTCTGCCCGCTGGTGGGCAGGTATGCCGACGAATTTGAACGTTGCGCCTCGCCAGCCGGTGTCGTGCCTCACTAGATGGAGAAACGGTAGTTATGACCGAGGGTCGCATCCGCGGCGGCCGCCTCGACGGCTTCGCCCAGGTCCGCCGGATGCACCGTGAGGTGGCCGGCGCCGAACCTCCCGGGGCCGGCGCGCAGGGTGCGGTGCGCACGTTCGCCTTCTCCCGTGACGCGCCCGCCGCGGCCCGGCATTTCGCGGTCGGCGCGCTGCGCCGCTGGGGGATCGCAGGCCTGGCCGACGACGTGGCCCTGGTGGTGACCGAACTCGCGGCCAACGCCGTCAGGCATGCCCGTTCCGGCTTCACCGTCATCCTTTCTTCCCGCCCGTCGCGACCCGACGTGGTGCGGATCTCGGTCCGCGACGCGAGCCCGCTGCGGCCTTCCGTCGCGGCCGGCTCGCCGCTGCCCGTCGCGGCCCTGCACGGCCTCGGGGCCGTGAACGCGATGGCGACCCACTGGGGTGTCGAGTCGCTCGGGTCCTCGGGCAAGACCGTCTGGGTCGAGCTGCGCGGGTAACCAGGGGCTGTGCGGCAACCAGGTGCCGTGCGGGTAACCAGGTGCTGTGCGGGTAACTAGCTCAGGTTGGCTTTACCCTGTTATCGGCCGGCCGCCGAGCCGTCGGCTCTGAGCGCGAGGAGAACCGGATGAGCGAAGATCTGGCCGGGCGTACCGCCGTGGTGACCGGCGGGGCCAGCGGTATCGGCGAGGCTTGCGCGATCAGGCTGGCGGCGGGCGGAGCCAGCGTGGTCGTCGCCGACATCAACCTCGGTGCCGCCGAGGCGGTCGCCGCGCGCCTCGGGGGGCGCGCCTTCGAGGTGGACCTGGCCGGCGACTTCGACGCGGCCGCGCTGGCCGGCCAGGCCGACATCCTGGTGAACTGCGCCGGCCTGCAGCATGTCGCTCCGGTGCACGAGTTCCCGCCCGACAAGTTCCGGCTGCTGATCGCGGTGATGCTGGAAGCCCCGTTCTTGCTGGCCCAGGCGGCGCTGCCGCACATGTACGCCGGCGGCTTCGGCCGGATCGTGAACATCTCCTCGGTGCACGGCCTGCGGGCCTCCCCGTACAAGGTCGCCTACGTGGCGGCCAAGCACGGCCTCGAGGGACTGTCGAAGGTGATCGCGCTCGAAGGCGGCGGGCACGGGGTCACCTCCAACACGGTCTGCCCGGCTTACGTGCGCACGGCGCTGGTGGAAAAGCAGATCGCGGACCAGGCGCGGATACACGGCATCTCCGAGGAGCGGGTGATCAGCGACATCATGCTGACCGAGCCGGCCATCAAGCGGCTGATCGAGCCGGAGGAGGTGGCCGAGCTGGTGGCCTTCCTGTGCTCAAGCCCGGCGTCCTTCGCCAACGGATCGTCCTGGGTGCTCGACGGCGGCTGGTCCGCCCGCTGACTCGCCCGCCTGGGTTAGAAGATGGCGATCGGGTTCCACGGCGACCCGGTGCCGCCGGGCAGCCGGAGCGGCAGCCCGACCACCATGAACTCAAAGCGCCCCTCCTGCTCGCACGCCGCGGCCAGATCCTCGAGCTGCAGGCTGTCCGCGGCGAACATGCCCATCGCGGTCACCTGCAGCGGGTGAATCGGGTAGAGGATGCCCTGCACGTTGCTCGGCACCGTCTCCCCGTCACCGTCCGGCAGGAACGCGGCGATCCGCCGCTCGTGCATCCAGCCGATGGTGTCCACGTGCAGTCCGGCCTTGCCCTCGCCCGCGGGCGGGTAGTCGTTGTTCCAGGCGCCGAGGGCCAGCCGGCGGCGATGGTGCCCGGTCCGGAACACCAGGATGTCGCCTTCGCCGAGCCGGACCTGCTCGGCCGCCTCGACCGCCTCGAGTTCGGCCCGGGACACGGCTTCCCCGGGTTCGAGCCAGTCGACGCCGCGGAACCTGGGCACGTCGAGCAGCACCCCCCGGCCGACGAGCCCGCGGGAGTACGCGGTGACGTCGAGCGCGGTCGCGCCTTGAGTGGTCATCACCTCAAGGGCCGGCCGGCCGTTGTAGACCTGGCCCCGGTAGGCGATGTGGCAGAGCGCGTCCATATGGGTGTGGCAGTCACCGTGGAAGGCCAGGCCGAGAAAGTCGGTGGCGAACGTCAGCGTGCTCGACCCGATGTCGATGTCATGCCCCTGGACCACATGGTGGATCACCGGGCTCGGGTTATCCGGGCCTGCCACCGTGTTCATCGGGATCGACATCGTGACCTGCCGTCCGGACCGGACGAGAGCGGCCGCCGCCGCGACCGAGGCCGGGGTGATGTAGTTGAGCGTCCCGAGCTCGTCGTCGGGACCCCAGCGCCCCCAGTTCTTGACCGCCTCGAAGATCTCGTCAAACTCCCGCAGCGTCACCGGCGCGGGCATGGTCAGGTCCGTCATCGTTTGCCTCCTCACCCGGCCGGGCCGGCTTGGGGGATCTCGTCGGCGTCGACGGTCGCCGCGCCGGCCTTCGCGATCCAGTCGTCCTTATGGCGGAGCCACAGGGTCAGCAGGATGACCACGCCGATGGCCAGCCAGATGCCGTCGATCAGCGGCGCGTAGTTGTACGGGAAGCTCGGGAACGGCTGGAAGGACTTGATCGTGACGTAGACCAGCGCGGCCGTCGAGATCACCGGGAACACGATGTGCAGCAGCCAGTTGAACTCATCGCGCCGCTGCCTGAGGTAGTAAAGAGCGACGGCCAGGTTGGCGTTGACGTAGATGTACAGCACCGCTAGGACCAGGACCAGGCCGTCGATGAGGAAGTAGGACCTGGACGCGTTCAGCAGCCCGCCGACGCCGAGCCCGACGGCCAGCGAAAGCACCATGTTGGCCAGGATCGCGTTCGTCGGGGTCCGGTACTTCGGGTGGACGTGCCCGAACCACTTCGGCAGCGTGCCGGTCTCGCCCATCTTGAACCAGATCCGGGTGGACACGTTGTTGCACGACTGGCACACCGCGAGGGTGGAGCTGAACAGAGCGGCGAGCACGAAGACCCAGCCCGCGCCCCACACCCGGTGCGCGATCGCCAGCCCGGGCAGGTCAGGGGAGTTCACCAGGGCCTTCGGGCTGGTACCGGTCAGCACGCTGGTGCCCCAGCCGATGATCTGGCCCCAGTAGACGATGACCAGGAAGGCGCCGAGCGCCAGGATGGCGATCATGGTCGCCCGCGGGATGTTCCGGCGCGGGTTCGTGGTCTCCTCGGCCAGCGGAGCGGCGGCCTCCCATCCGGTCAGCCCCTGCAGGGAGAACACGACCGCCAGCGCGAATCCCGCGCCGGACAGGCTGTTGCTCGGGATCCAGCTGCTGACGTTGTCGCCGCCGGGCCCGGGGCTGATGAACCCGGAAAGCGCGAGGGCGAAGACGATGGCCATCTCGAGCACGCCCAGGCCGACGAGCACGCGCACCGAAAGCGCGAGTCCCCGCCAGGCCAGCCAGGCCACGAACGGCGCCCCGGTGATCAGGCACAGCCACCACAGGTAAGGCGCGTTGATGCCGTACTGCGTCTTCAGTTCCTGCTGCAGGATGTAGCCGAAGTACGCGTAGATGGGCCCGGCGCACAGCGGGTTGTAAAACACGTACATCCACGCGGTCAAGAACCCGACCCGCGGGTTGATGGCCCGGCTGACGAAGGTGTAGTAGCCGCCCGCCGAGCTCATGTGCTTGGACAACTGGACCAGGGTGCTGCCGAGCATCAGCACGATGCACACGCCCAGGACGTAGGCCAGCGGCGCGGTCACGCCGGTCAGCGACACCACGTACTGGGTGAAGAACAACCCGGCGATGGCCGGCGCGATCGTCGCGACCGCCTGCATGGTGGCCCCGCCCAGGCCGATGGCACCGGCGCGCAGCCTGGTTCCGGACTGCCCCGACTGCAGCGGTACTTCTGTCGTCATCTCATTTCCCCTTTCAGCCGGGCAGGGCTGGTTGCCGCACGAATTGGTCGTAGGCGTCCTCGGGTTTCATGGATTCGTGCACGACCGCCCCGACCGCGCGGATCATCGCCTGGGGGGTGTCGCTCTGGAAGATGTTGCGTCCCATATCCACGCCGGCCGCGCCGTTCTCCACCGCGTGGTACGCCATGATGAGCGCGTCGCGTTCCGGCAGTTTCTTCCCGCCGGCCATCACCAGCGGCACCGGGCAGGCCGCCGCGACCGTGTCGAAGTCCGGCTCGCAGTAGTAGGTCTTGACGAAGTGCGCGCCGAGCTCGGCGCAGATGCGCGTCGCGAGCCTCAGGTAGCGGGCGTCCCTGGTCAGTTCCTTGCCCACGGCGGTGACCGCGAGCACCGGGATGCCGTAGCGCTGCCCGGCATCCACGAGCCGGGTCATGTTGCGCACCGACTGGGTCTCGTATTCGCCGCCGATGAAGACCTGGACGGCCACGGCGGACGCGTTGATGCGGGCCGCGTCCTCCATGCTGACGGCGATCTGCTCGTCGGAGAGGTCCTTCAAGATGCTGGGGCCGCCGCTGGCTCGCAGCACGATGGGGGTGCGGGACGCGGGCGGGATCGTCGAGCGGACCATGCCCCTGGTGGTCATCAGCGCGTCGGCGTACGGCAGCAGCGGCACGATGGACAGGTCGACCCGCTCGAGGCCGGTGGTCGGGCCCTGGAAGTAGCCATGGTCGATCGCGAGCATGACGGTCCGCCCGGATTCCGGCCGGAAGATGCGGGCCAGCCTGCTCTGCATGCCCCAGTCGAGCGCCCCGCAGCCCTTGAGCGGGAAGGCCTCATGGCGCGCGGGCACCGAAGTGGCAAACCGGGCGCCGTCGGTGAGGTCATCATTGTCGGCCATCGCTACGTCTCTCCCTGAGATGTTGGCTGGTGACGCCGCGCGGGCGGCGGCTAGGCGCCTGCGGCCCGCCAGAGCGGGTTGAGCAGGCCGTCTTCTGTGAGGTCGAGCATCCGCCGGTAGATCTCGCGCCAGGCCGCGTACTTCTCGTCGTAGGCGGCCGCGACGGCCGCCTCTGGTTCGAAGGTGGCCGCGCGGCGACGCAGGGCCGCCCGCGGTTCGGCCAGGTCGGCGTAGACGCCCGCACCGACGCCCGCGCAGATGGCGGCCCCGAGGGCGCTGCTCTCGGTGACCACGGGAATGTGCACGGGAACGCCGAGCACGTTGGCCATGATCTGCGGCCACAGCCGTCCCCGGGCGGCGCCGCCGGTGAAGACGACCTCGTCGAAGCGCAGGCCGGTCAGGCCGGTGATGATGTCCCGGTGCCCGCGGGCCACGTAGGCCGCCGCTTCCTCGATCGCCCGCACGCAGGCCCCCCGGCCGCTCGCCGCGGGGTCGGCCAGGTCGAACTGCAGGAACGACGGGCTCGCGTGGACCCAGCGCTTCGCGTTCATCACGTTGGACAAGATCGCGATCACCCCGGCCGCCCCGGCCGGGACCTTGGCCGCCGCCGCCTCCATCACCTCGTACGGGTCAACGCCCCGGCTGCGGGCGAGCGCGACCTCGGCGTCGCAGAACGCGTCACGGAACCACCGCATGCTCATGCCGCAGTAGAAACCGATGCCTTCGAGCATCCATTCGCCCGGCATGACGTGGCATAGGGTCCGCAGCCGCGCCTCCGGGTCGATCAGCGGGTCGGCGCGCAGCACCGTGTTCTGCCAGAAGGTGCCGCCCACGACGGTGTACTCGTCCCGGTGCGCCCCGACGCCGAGCAGCCCGAGCTGGGTGTCGCCACCGCCCGCCACCACGGCGGTGCCGGGCCGCAGTCCGGTCTGCGCGGCCGCGGCCGCGGTCACCTCGCCCACGACGGTGCCCGAGTCGACGACCGGCGGCAGCACGGCCGCGGGCAGGCCGGACA
>Ga0302325_10025467_pt1 | contig 12294 bp, 10 predicted proteins | sample Palsa_T0_2_FD_201948 | JGI IMG/M metagenome (GOLD analysis project Ga0302325, IMG submission 201948) | Peat permafrost microbial communities from Stordalen Mire near Abisko, Sweden - Palsa_T0_2 | ecosystem: Environmental > Terrestrial > Soil > Palsa > Peat permafrost | place: Sweden: Abisko...
TACCTCTGCGCATTGTCCGTTTTCCTTTGCGCCGATTTGGGCCTCAAGGCTCAAATGTCAACCACGACCACTACTTCGCTGCCCGGCGCGGTTCCGGTGCAGGACTCAACCAATGAAGTCGCTGTCGCGGTGGGCAAGACCTTGCTGATTGACTGCGCGCGGCCCGTTGCGCGGGTGGCCATCGGCCTGGGTGAAATCGCGGAAGCCTCCGCGGTGTCGCCGACCGAGATCATGGTCAACGGCAAATTGCCCGGTGAGACCAGCCTGATTATCTGGGACACGCGCGGCGGACGCCAGTTCTTCAACGTCACGGTGCGGGCCAGCTCCGCTGTGACCACTGACAACCTGGACGCAATCCGCCGCGAGCTTCGCCTCGAACTTCCCGGCGAGCCGCTCAAGGTCACGTCGGAAAACGGCATGGTCTTCCTGCGCGGCACAGTGAAGAACCTCAACGGTTCGGCGCGCGCGGTGCAGATTGCTTCAACCGGCGGCAAAGTCGTCAATCTCCTCAATGTGGAAGTGCCGGCCCCCGATCCGCAGATCCTGCTCAAAGTACGCTTCGCCAGCGTGGACCGCAGCAAGGAAAAGCAGCTCGGCATCAACTTCTTCACCAACGGCCTCGGCAACACCCTGGCCCAGGTGAGCACGGGACAATATTCTCCTCCGTCCGTGGGTTTGCCATCGGGTGGAACCGCCGCAACGGCCACCGTTTCAAACGAACTGAATCTATTTGCCTTCTTCCCAGGGCTCAACGTGGGAGCAACCCTCGCGGCGCTGGAGCAAAAGGGCGTGGTTGAACTGCTTGCTGAGCCCAATGTGATGGCTGTCAACGGCCATGAGGCAAGCTTCCTGGCTGGCGGCGAGTATCCCTATCCAGTGGCGCAGGCTTCGTCCAGCGGCAGTGCGGCAATCACCATCATGTTCAAGGAATATGGCATTCGCCTGAATTTCATTCCCACCATCACCGCACGCGGAACCATTCGTCTTCAAGTGGCGCCTGAGGTTAGCGCGCTGGACTTCACCAATGCCATCGAGATCTCGGGATTCGACGTGCCTGCCATTACCACTCGCAAAGTAAAGACCGAAGTGGAACTAAGCGACGGCCAGAGCTTTGTGGTGGGCGGCTTGCTGGACAAGACCGAAACCGAGTCCTTTCAGAAGATTCCCTTCCTGGGCGATGTTCCGGTTCTGGGCAAACTCTTCCAGTCGATTCAACGGACCAAGACCGACACCGAGCTGATCGTGATTGTGACGCCGGAAATTGTGTCTCCTATCGGGGCTGGTTCGGCATTGCCGGAACTGAAATACCCCACGCCATTCCTACCGCCCAACACCGGCATCGCGATGCATACTCCGGATGAAAAGACGCCGGCCAATACGATGCCCCCGGCGCAGGCCACCATCCCTGTGGAGAAGCTGATTGACAGCATGAAGCCTGAGGCGCCGCTGATCATCGAAGGCGCGACGGGCAGCTTCGGAGGCGGTTCCGGCGGCATCAGCTCCGCTCCTGTCACGGCTCCCACTTCAACGACAGCACCGCAGTAAGACATTCGCCGGCCGTCCCCTCAGACGGCCGGCGTTCCTTTTCCCGCCGGCAATCTCCCTCCTGTACAATTCCTTGCAAAGAGCAGGTTCTTCGAGCGATTCCGATGCTCAGTGCCCCTCCCTCGACGTCCGCCGCGGCGGGTTTTGCGGCGAGTTCCTGCCCTGAGCGCAGTTGAAGGGGTGGGATTCTACAAACCTCAACCGAATCCCTGTTCAGTTGGCAGCTAAGAGACGACGATTCGCATGACTTCGCAGCAAGAACCCAATCCGGACAGCCGCCTGCGGGTCGCAAACCTCACCCGAGCCACGGTGTTGGCTACGCGCCTGGAAGTTGCCGACAGCGGGCCCAAGCGGAACAAGGGGCTGTTGGGGCGCAAGGGCTTGGGCGCCGGCGAAGGCTTGTGGATCACCCCGTGCGAATCGGTGCACACCTTTTTCATGCAGTTCCCCATCGATCTCGTCTATCTCGATCGCAAGAACAGAGTCACGAAGCTCTGCGATAGCGTGCCTGCCTGGCGGATCTCGGTATGCCTGTCCGCACACTCCATCCTCGAGCTTCCCTCCGGCACCATTCGCAACTCGCTGACGCAACCCGGAGACATGCTGGAGTTTTCCCCAGCCGAGGAACTCTAGTTTGGCGAGTCCAGAGTTTTTTCAAGAGATACTGTCATCGTGAACGCAGTTGGGCGCGACTCCTGCACCCAACGGAGTCGAAGGATCTGCGGTTGCACTTCGGAAATGATGCAACGAATTTCAGACTCAGGACTCTAGTCCCGGCCGCGCTCTATACCGGCGATGGTGCAGCAGCTTTCGACCTGCGCGAGAAATAGACCCACGCATAGAAAATGCTCATGGCCAGCAGGATGAGCGGAACTGGAAACACCTGCATGGCCCGCAGTGTCCACGCTGGCATTCCCGCCGTCATCGGATGCAAACGGTCGAGAAGCCGCAGCAGGAGCGTCCACGAAACGTCTCCGGTCAGTGCAAAGGCTGCTATATTCACCAGGAGCGCACAGCGCCCCAGCCTTCCGCCCTCAGCCCACAGCATGGCGCAAGCGGGAACCGTGAGCAGCAGCAATTTGGCGTCGTAGAGGTGGTGATAAACCGGCAGCAGGGAAAGCGTCGCGATTGCGGCAAGAGCCAGCCAGGTTCTCGCCGGCGTTGAGCGAGACTGGGCGGTAACGAGTGCCCACACGGTCAAGGGCAGGGCGCATAGAAGCCAGGTGGCCAGATTGTAGATGTGCGGATCGTCCCGCAAGCTGCTGATGACCGTTTGCAGGTTGATCATCATCCCGGCGCCGGTGCTGGCCGTTGAAGCAGGGCCAGGGTCAGTTATCCCTCCATGCACAGAAAACGCCAGGATATTGGCGTGCAATTCCTGCATCCAGTGCGGTGATGCGCGCCAAACCAAAACGATCCCCGGCAAACCGAGGACAACCGCCGCCAGAAGGGTCTGCAGCGCGCGTTTCCGGTAAATGCCGCCCGCCAATAAAAAGTAAAGCCAGACCAACCCCGCATCCTGCGGCTTGACTAGAAGGCCAATGGCCATGCCCACGATTCCGGCGACAACAAACCGCTCGCGAACAAAGCACCAGACCGCAATCACGCAGAGGCTTATCACCATCCCGGATGGATTGCCCAGAACGATCAGCACTTCGCTGTTGGCGAGAAGAAAGCCGATCAGAGCACCCGATACAATTGGCGCGTAATCTGCCCCGAGATCCCAGGCCAGAAACGCGGCGAACAGCAGGCTCCCCGCCGTGAGCATCATCCAAACCACGCGCGCAAGTCCCCACGGTAGCATCGCGAAGGGAACCGTGAAAGAGAATGCGGTGGGCGGATAGATATGCCGTATTACTATCTGGTGGTCTGCCGCAGTCTCCGAAGGATGTTCTCCTCCCTCCGCTCGATATGTAGCAAGCACATCGCTTTCCCGGTAGGGGTCGCCATGGTGAAGCAGGCACCGCGCCGGGTAGTAGACCACTCTGAAATCCTGCATCGCCGCAGGCGTTGGTTTCAGGAGAAGAAAGGCAAGGAGGAGAAGCACCACGACGCCCCCAAGCGAGAGCAGAATCAGGCCATCGAGCCGCGCCTTGGTCATCTTAAGCTTCATTCCGCCTTCCAACCGAGATGCGCGTCGAGGGCGCAGCGAATCGGGTCGAGGACCCAGCTGAGAATGTTCTGTGCCCCATCCATGCGCCTCCTTTCCGGCGCATGGGTGGGAATCCCCGATCCTCTACCGGCAGCCTTCATGGAGAGACTTCGATCGCTGGTTCAACCGGACGCAGGTCGGGAACGCGCCACTCCTTGAAAACCGCCCACACCGCAAGCGCGACGGTCAACACCGCCAGCGACCGCAGCACGGCCGGGTATGCGATCAGGAAGCCGTATCCGAAGCGGACAGTGAGCGACCAGCCCAGCACGATTCCGAGATAGGCAAGAGCTCTGCGGTATTGGCGGTATCCCACGCTGGCCGCGAAACAGCCGAAGGCCAGCCCGCCCACCAGGTCGATGACGTAATGTTCGCCGGTCACCAGTGTCGCCATTGCCGTGGCAGCCAGGAACGCCAGCGAGACCGCCCGCCACAATTTGCCGGGGGCCAGAAAAACAAACACCAGCGCCGTCCCGATGTGCAGCGAAGGAAACGCATTGGGCATGCCGGCCAGCTTGATTGCGCCCGCCTGCACCTGGGGCGGGAATAGCCAATGCGCGCCAAAGGCGTAGATGGGACCGCAAGCCGGCAAGATGGCATACAGGATCGGTCCGGCAACCATTTCGCCGACATAAGCCAGGACCACCGACCCGCGCGGATTCCGGGCTCGGGTCACCAGGAACCAGCAGATCATCATGGGCACCATGCACTGGTAGACCACAATGAGCGGACGCCGCCAGAAGCCTTCCAGCGGACGCGCAATGGTAGCAGCGCGAATGCCCAGCGAATCGTCCAGGCCGGCGAGGACGTAATCGAACTTCCAGGGAAGCAGCCCGCCTTCCTTTCCCATGAAGGTAGTAAGAAGAAGGCCGAAGAAGAGATTGAGCGTGAGGGCAAAAACGAGCATCGGCCGGGTCTTGTCTTTTTCGTCCATCAGCATCCAGATCACGGACAAAAAGAGGGCAAGCGTCGCGATGATGGGCGGGCTTGTGAGGATCGCGAGCAGGTGCATTTACCCGTCCATCCGGTCGTGTGCCGGGCAACTTCCTTGAGAGATGATCCCAGTGTAATGCGGCGGAGAATCGTTTTCGCGCCGCTCGATGCAGGCGCCGGAAAAAGTAGTAAACAGGGTGCGCGAATGCGTCTTGGATGCGCAGGCTTTGTTTAGCCGTCCACCACCTCCGCCGACCCGCGAAGGCCTGAAACCTTCTCGCGGGCCAATCTCCCCGCTAACTCGCTAACCTGCCTACTCCGCGAAGCGGAGGCTAACTTGCTGAATTCATTTCAAAATCCCACACCGTTTCCGAAAATACCCTAAGCCGACGGAATCTCGATCGCCTCCGGTTTGCGGGCAAAGGCCACGGCAAGCAGATACCACGCAAGCCAAGCGGGCACAGTCCACAAATACTTGGGCGAGGTGATCTTGATTCCGATGACCAACTGGATCTCGACGGTGAGGCTGGCAATGGCAAGGATCACCAGCAAGGCGCGGGAACGGGTAAGATACGCGCCTTGCAACAAAGCCGGAATGGCGAGGCCCCCATCGTAGATCCACGAGTAGGGCGCTGCGACCAGAGAAACCAGCAACAGCAGGCTGCCGTTGCGGGTCCAGTCCCAGGCGTGGCGGCGGGGCCAGAAATAGGCAAGCGCCCACCCGCAACCCAAGGCCGGCGGCAGGTATTGGAGCCACATGGCGTGGGGGCTGAGCCACAGTCGCAGCACAACAATAATGCAGGGAATGTATTCCTGGTCGAGACCGGCCGCGTGCATCATGTGCGCGTAATCGGTCCACGCCGCCGGGTAGAGCCACCAGGTGAGTGCGCAACTGGCGGCCATGGCAACGACGGCGCCGGCCAGCAGCTTATAGCACCGCGAGATCGCGATCCACAACAGCAGCACAACGCCGAACGGAACAAACAGGTGCGGCTTGAGCATGCACAGCCACAGCGAGGCTCCGGCCAGGAAGGGGCGGGTGCGATGCAGATAGACAAACAATACGTAACCAAGCAGCGCCAGCAGCGTAGTCTGCCCCATCATCATGCAGATCAACGCGGGCCCGAAGGAGAGCGCGAGCCAGTGCAGACGATTGCCCGGGCGCCCGTGCATTCGCCAAAGCAGATGAACGGAAAGCACCAGGCACCCCAGCATCAGCAGGGACCAAAGCAGCGCTCCGATGCGGACGCCGATGAAACCAAGCGGCGCCGCCAGAGCCAATCCCCAGGGCGGGTTGCGCATGAACAGGGCCGCATTTCCAACGTTGAGGCCTGCGGAGCGCTCAAGTCGCGACATGGACTGGAGATCGTAGGGATTGGCGTGGTGAACGAGTTGCTGCCCGGTGGCCCAGAACACGACGAAGTCGCGCGACCCGGCAATTGAACCGGAGAGAGGTACCACGCAGAGGAATAAAGCAGTGAACGCGAATGCCAGACCGCACACAATCGCGATGGAAAGCTCCACAATATCGCGACTTGATTTGGGCTCGGGCGTATTCGTGATGGTCGCCATGAATGCTGCCGCTTTCTACTGAAAAATCGATTTTCTTCAGGCTTTTTCTGCTTCTTCTTCGCCCACTACACGCAGGTAATGGCCCCTTCTGGTTCGGCTCGAACCAGACAGTTCTGTTTTGCCAAGTTACCTTCAGGTAATGTATACGACGCCGGTCCTTTCGAAATGAGCGTGTATACAGCCGTTTACACCGCCCTCAATCTCCACTGGCGAGACGAATCGCGCAAGTCATTGACTTATATAGAAAATCGCTTCTCCCGCTGATTGGCACGTCAGGTGCTATATGTTGGGTGCCCCGGCTGAGAGGCTGGGAAACACAAAACCTACGGAGAGAAAACACAATGAATACCATGCTTCTCAAGCTGTACGTGAAGTTCCAGGATCTGGCCAGCCGCGAAGAGGGTCAGGATCTGGTTGAATATGCTTTGGTCGTTGCCCTGATCGCTTTTGGCGCAACCGCCGGCATGAGCCAGCTTGCCAAGGGCCTGAACCTGGCCTTCAGCAACATCAGCAGCACTCTCGGCACCTACACCACGTAGTCGTTTGTCCCAGCGTGGACAGCTAAGCACACCGCAGCAGTTTCGCTCCTTCGCGGGAGAGCACAGCAAGCGCTCTCCTCTGCAAAGGGATCCACACCTGACTCGCAACCAAGGATACGGAGAAAAACACGATGAACACCATGCTTCTCAAGCTTTATGTGAAGTTCCAGGATCTGGCAAGCCGCGAGGAAGGTCAGGATCTGGTCGAGTACGCTCTGGTTGTTGCACTGATCGCGTTTGGCGCCACCGCCGGCATGAGCCAGCTCGCCAAGGGCCTGAACCTGGCCTTCAGCAACATCAGCTCCACCCTGGGCACCTACACCACGTAGTCTCTTGCCCTGCGAGGGGCAAAACTACCAACCACGGCAGTTTCGTTCCTTTGAGGGAGAGATACGCGCACCCTACCCGGTGAACCTGCGTACTCTCCCCTGCAAAGGTATCGCTCAGACGCTAACCCCCAACGCAGGACCCCGAGAGAGAACGCAATGAACACTCTACTTCTTAAGCTGAACATGAGACTCCAGGATCTGCTGAGCCGCGAGGAAGGGCAGGACTTGGTCGAATACGCCCTGCTTTGCGCCCTGCTCGCATTTGGAATCGTCTCCGGCATGAGCAACGTAGCCAAGGGAATCGATCTCGCTTTCAGCAATATCAGCAGCACCCTGGGCACTTACACAACCTAACCCCCAGGCATGTTCGCCAGGGGCTCTGCAAGACGATTTGTTGCATCTCCGGGGGAGAGACACGGCGGGCTTGAACAATTCCCGGTCCGGTCTCTCCCGCGACCATTTTTTGACCCCCCCTCCGCGAGTGAGCGATAATCCTCGCAATCGGCAAATCGAGCGCGACTGCGGTTCCAGAGTCGCTTTACCCAAAATCCACTACCGCTAAGTGGCGTTTTCCTCAAGAAAACACCACCTTGCACAAATCTGAACGGGGCACTGGAACTCTGGAATCGCTTTGACCGGATCTGAGCGATCAGGCCGGCCTTTCCGTTGTTCCCGCTTCGACCCCCGAAATCCTCCATCCCAGAACGGTCATGCTGCTTTCCTCAGCTCCGGAAAACGAAGTTTCGTTGATGCTGATCGAAGGCGGCCTTACCGTCATCGCCTTCGCACTTCCCTTTGCGCTGCCCAGGCTGGGAAATGGCCTCTTCGCCCGTGTTGAGCGCGCCTTTGCACGCCTGGCGCGCCGCCAAGGGATCGCAGTTGCGGCGGTTGGCCTGGCCGTGCTCCTGCTGCGGCTGGCGATACTTCCCTTCTGCCCCGTTCCGCTGCCGTTTGTTCCCAACGACTTCAGCTTTTTGCTCGCCGCCGATACCTTTCTGCGCGGCCGGCTCGCCAATTCCACCCCCGCCCTGTGGATTCACTTCGAAAGCATCCACATCACCATGCAGCCCACCTATGCGTCCATGTACTTTCCTTCGGTGGGCCTGGTGCTCGCGGCCGGCAAGCTGCTCTTCGGGAACCCGTGGTTTGGCGTGCTGTGCGTGAGCGCGCTGATGTGCGCGGCCATTTGCTGGATGCTGCAGGCATGGCTGCCGCCAGGCTGGGCGCTGCTTGGCGGAATTCTCGCGGCGCTGCGCCTTGGGCTCTTCAGCTACTGGATCAACACCTTGAACTGCGGCGGCTCGGTGGCTGCCCTGGGAGGCGCGCTGGTGCTGGGCGCGCTGCCGCGGCTGACCCGAACGCCACGCCTGCGCTACGGCCTTCTGCTCGCCTCGGGCATCGCGATCCTGGTCATTACACGGCCCTACGAGGGACTGCTTCTCTGTATTCCCGTTGCAATCCACCTGGGCCGCTGGCTGCTTCGTGGTAAGAATCGTCCGTCCACCGCCATGCTGATCCGGCTGAGCGCGCTGCCGCTGCTTCTCGTTCTCGCTGCCATCGCGTGGCTGGGCTACTACGACTACCGCGCCTTCGGAAAAGCCACCACGCTGCCCTATACCGTGGACCGGGCGACCTACGCGATTGCTCCTTATTATGTATGGCAAAAGCCGAACCCCGTGCCCGCTTACCATCACGAGGCAATGCGCAGCTTTTACGCCCAAAGCGAAATCAGCTCCTTCACAAAGATTCATACCGTGGCGGGTTTTCTTCCCCAGACCCTGCTGAAGGTCGCCCGAAGCTTCGAGTTTTATGCCGGCCTGGCGCTGCTGCTACCCCTCCTCATGATCCGGCGCGTCTTCCTCGATCGCCGCATCCGCTTCCTGGTGCTGTGTGTGCTGGTGCTCGCCGCCGGCATGGCAATCGAGATCTTTCTCGTACCCCACTACCTTGCGCCGTTCACAGCGGCCTTCTACGCCATCGGGCTGCAGGCCATGCGCCATCTGCGCGTCTGGCGCCCCGGCGGCCAGCCTGCGGGCCTCACCATGGTGCGCCTGAACGTGGCCATCTGCCTGATCCTGGCCGGTTTGCGGCTGTTTGCCGGCCCGCTCCACTTCGCCCTGCCGGAGTGGCCCGTCTCATCCTGGACAGACACGTGGTATGGCCCGGACCACTTCGGGACGGAACGTGCCCGGGTTGCGACCGGGATGGATCAGCTTCCCGGACCGCAGCTAGTGATCGTCCGCTACTCTCCCCGCCACAACCCGCTCGACGAGTGGGTCTACAACGCTCCTGATATCGATACCTCCAAAGTCGTATGGGCAAGAGAGATGGATGCCGCTCATAATTTGGAGTTGATGCACTACTACGCCAACCGCAAGGTGTGGCTGGTAGAGCCAGACTCACTCCCGGCAACAGTCTCGCCTTACCCGGCGATGCCGCAAGTGACCCGCTGACTCGGCATCGCGCCTCATGCAAGAGGACAAGCAGGCCGATATCTGCTTCAGGAGTTTCGAACCATGATCAACGGGAAAAAAATCGCTGTCGTCATGCCGGCCTACAACGCCGAAAAGACTCTTGAAAAAACAGTTGCCGAGTTGTCTGACGTAGTGGACATCAAGATTCTCGTAGACGACTCCAGCAAGGACCAGACCGCTGACCTCTCTCGCAAGCTGGGCGTGCAGACATTCGTACACGATGCCAACTACGGCTACGGCCGCAACCAGCAGACCTGCTACCGCGAGGCCCTGGCCGCCGGAGCCGACATCGTGGTCATGGTTCATCCCGACTATCAGTACACCCCTTCGCTGGTTCCGGCGATGGCGGGGATGATCGCAAGCGGCGTATACGATATGGTGCTCGGCTCGCGCATTCTCGGCACCGGCGCGCTGAAGGGCGGAATGCCGCTCTACAAGTTTGTCTTCAACCGCATGTTGACTGCATTTCAGAATATCTTCCTGGGCGTGAAGCTCTCCGAATACCACACCGGATTCCGCGCCTTCTCGCGCGAATTGCTGGAGAAGCTGCCGCTGCTTGAAAACTCCGACGACTTCGTCTTCGACAATCAGATGATCGCGCAGGCGATCATGTTCGGATTCAATATCGGCGAAATCTCCTGCCCGACAAAATACTTTGAGGAAGCTTCTTCAATCAACTTCAAGCGCAGCGTGGAATATGGATTCGGCGTGCTCGCCACCACGGTTCGCTTTGTCGCGCACAAGGTGGGAATCATTCACTCCCCCGCCTTCGGCGTCACGGGCCGGAAAGTCACGCAGCAATACTACACGCATATTGTCCGCGGCCAGTGAGACCCTGAATGAACGCTAAGGCAGACGTTCTTGTATCCCCGTCGTGCCTGAAGTCCTGGCAACACATCGCGATCTTTCTATTTGCATGCGCGGTGCTGATCGCGCGCAAACCCGATGCTGTCTTTCACGCGCAATTCTATGGTGAGGACGGCCACGTCTGGTTCGCGGATGCCTACAACCTGGGCTGGGCTCCGGCTCTGCTTCACACCTGGTCAGGCTACTTTCAAACCTTTCCGCGCATTGCAGCGGCCTTCGCGCTGCTTGTGCCGCTCGCGCTGGTTCCCCTGTTCTTCAACCTCATCGCGATTCTGGTTCAGGCGCTCCCCATAAGCCTGCTGCTCTGTTCGCGCTCGGCACCATGGGGAAGCTTGAAGTTTCGAGCGATGCTGGTGGGCATTTATCTCGTGCTGCCCAACTCCGAACAAATGAGCTGCGGCATCACAGAGTCGCTCTGGTTCCTCGCTCTGTGCGCCTTCGTGGTCCTCGTTGCATCCGCTCCGAAGAGCGCCGTGGGCTGGTCGTTCGATGTCCTCATCCTCCTGCTCTGCGGCCTGACCGGGCCGTTCTGCATCTTTCTGTTCCTCATCGCGCTCTACCTTGCGGAGAAGAATCGCGATCGCCGCCACTGGGTGCTGGCCGCACTGTTGATGGCGCTCTCGATGGTGCAGGCCTGGGCGCTGATCCATTTGGGCTCGTCCGGCGATCCCTTCGACCATCGCGTGACTGGCCTCAAGGTGATGGGCCCCACTCCAGCCTTGTTCGCGCGCATTCTCGCCAGCCAGATTTATCTCGGAACTTTGCTCGGCGGCAACGGCTTTGGTGCGAGTCCCGGCCTGGTGCCGCTGATTGTGTTCACATGCATAGCCGTTGCCGGAACCGCTCTCGTGGTCTATTGCTTCGTCAAGGCCTCAGTCGAGATGCGGCTGTTTCTTGCATTTGCGTCCATGCCCTTTGCGGGCGCGCTGATTTCCTGCACCGGCAATCCGCCTCCTGGAGTTTCCGTCTGGTCATTGTTTGCCGCTTCCGGCGGCATTCGCTATTGGTTCTTCCCTACGCTTGCATTCGCGTGGACCATCGTGTGGTGCTTTGAGAAGCGCAGAGGCGACCTCAGAACAGTGGCCGCCGGACTGCTGTGCCTGATGTGCATCGGAGTCCTTCGCGACTTGCGGCATCCTGCTTTCAAGGATGTGCAGTTCGCGGAATATGCAAAGAGTTTTCGAGCAGCGCCGGCCGGGACCACGGTGATGATTCCGGAAAACCCGGATGGCTGGACCGCCCGGCTGACAAAACGCCCAGGGGAGGCGCGATGACTCGAATCCCTACGCTCGACGGATGGCGCGGCATTGCGATTCTCCTGGTTTTGTTCGATCATACCCAGACCTCGCTGTTGAACCACTACTTTCGGCCCTTCACTCAGACCGGCGGCCACGGGGTGACCATCTTTTTCGTGTTGAGTGGATTCCTGATCACCTCGAAACTTCTCGAATCCCCGATTGACCTGAAGCGCTTCTACATAAGACGATTTTTTCGCCTGATGCCGGCCGCGTGGACCTATCTCGCCGGTGTGCTTCTTCTTGGACTCGTGACAGGTGTTCATCTCGACAGCGTTGCCGGCTTCAGCTCCTGCATTTTCTTTTATCGGAACTTTGAAGGGCTTGGCGCCGGAGCTCTCACCGGCCACTTCTGGTCCCTCTCTCTTGAAGAGCAGTTCTACCTGGTCTGGCCTTGCCTCTTGCTGCTTGCCGGCGTCCGTCGATGCCGTTGGATTGCGATCGCGGGCGCAGTCGGCTGCGCTGTGTATCGGTGGTTCTTCTGGGCTCGCTACGATCGCATCATCCTCAGCGGCCAGACTCAGGTTCGTGCCGATGCCTTGCTGGTCGGCTGCCTGTTGGCGATGCTTCTCGCTGACCCTCGCCTGC